>Ga0256829_1000231_pt1 | contig 65326 bp, 52 predicted proteins | sample 131447metaG_FD_185979 | JGI IMG/M metagenome (GOLD analysis project Ga0256829, IMG submission 185979) | Hydrothermal vent microbial communities from Lau Basin, Pacific Ocean - 131-447 | ecosystem: Environmental > Aquatic > Marine > Hydrothermal vents | place: Pacific Ocean: Lau Basin | collected...
TCATCGTGGCCAGAGAACCCCTCGCGGGTCCTCACCAACAGGCCGAATATACGGACGCAACCTGTCCCTGCCATCGACCCGCTCACGGCCTTGCAAAATGGGAGGAGACCATATACGGGCTACATCGCTACATCGCTACGGCGGGCTGGGAAAACGACCCGGCGACCACGCGCCACGCCATCGTAGCCCGGATGAAGGCCGCAGGCCGCAATCCGGGGAATCACGGCGCCGGAGAAAACTCCATCCCGGATTGCGCTTCGCTCCATCCGGGCTACATTGCCGTGGCTCGGTTCAGGCCGCAGGAAGAAATGGGGGGCGCGGCTCAATCCAACAGCTTGAGGAACGCCGCCTCGTCCAAGACCTCCACCCCGAGTGCGCGCGCCTTCTCGAGCTTGGAGCCGGGATCGGCGCCGGCGACCAGATAGTCGGTCTTGCGCGATACGCTGTCGGTCACGCGTGCCCCGCGTTCGCGCAGGCGCGCGCGCGCCTCGTCGCGGGTGAGGGATTCGAGGGCGCCGGTGAGGACGAAGGTCTTTCCGGCCAACGGACCCGCAGACCGGCGCTCGGGCGCCGGCCAACGGATACCGGCCTTACGCAGCCGCTCGACCACCTCCCGGTTGTGCGGCTCGGAGAAAAAGGCGCGGATCCGCTCCGCCACCACAGGCCCGACGTCGGGGACCCGCTGCAGTTCCTCCACGTCGGCCGACATGATCGTATCGAGGTCGCCGAAGAATCCGGCGAGCGCCCGCGCCGTCGCCTCGCCCACCTCGGGGATGCCGAGGGCATACAGAAACCGCTCCAGCGTGGTTCGTTTGCTGCGCTCCAGGGCGGCCTTCAGATTGGCGGCCGACTTCGCGCCCATGCGTTCCAGCCCGGCGAGCGTATCGGTATCCAGTGCATACAGGTCCGACGGATCGTGCACGAGACCGCGCTCGACGAGCTGATCGACGAGTTTGTCTCCGAGTCCGTCGATGTCGAGCGCCCGGCGCGAGGCGAAGTGCTTGATCGCCTCGCGCCGCTGCGCCGCGCAGTACAGTCCGCCCACGCAGCGGTGCGCCGCTTCGCCCTCGAGGCGTTCGACGCGCGACCCGCAGACCGGGCACCGCGCGGGCATGCGCCAGCGCCGCGCCCCGCGCCGCCGCTGCTCGGGGACGACCGCCACCACCTCGGGAATCACGTCGCCGGCGCGGCGTACGATTACGGTGTCCCCGACGCGGACGTCCTTGCGCCGCACCTCGTCCTCGTTGTGCAACGTCGCCCGGCTGACGGTCACGCCGCCGACCTCGACCGGCCGCAGCCGCGCCACCGGGGTGATGACACCGGTGCGTCCGACCGACGCGATGATGTCCTCGACGACGGTGGTCTCCTCCTGCGCGGGGAACTTGTGCGCCAGCGCCCAGCGCGGGGCGCGGGCGGTGAAACCCAGGCGTTCGCAATCGGCGTACCGGTCCACCTTGTAGACGACGCCGTCGACCTCGAAATCGAGCCGCTCCCGGCGCCCGGCCATATCGCGATAGTAGTCGAGACAGCCTCGAAGCCCGGTCACGGAGCGGAACTCCGATCCCACCGCGAATCCCCACCCCGCCAGGGCCTGCATCGTCTGCGTGTGCCCGTCGGCGAATGCCGCCGCGCTCTCGCCGATGCCCCAGGGGAAAAAGCTCAACGGGCGCGCGGCGGTGATACGGGGGTCGAGCTGGCGCAGACTTCCGGCGGCGGCGTTGCGCGGGTTCGCGAACGCGGGCTCGCCCGCCGCCAGCCGCTCCTCGTTGAACCGTTCGAAGGCCTTGCGCGGGATGACGGCCTCCCCGCGAACCTCCAGCACCGGCGGCCAGCCCCCGCCGCGCAACCGCAGCGGCACGTTGCGAATCGTGCGTACGTTGGCGGTCACATCCTCCCCGACACGCCCGTCGCCGCGCGTGCCGGCCTGCACGAGCCGCCCGGCTTCATAGCGCAGACTCACCGACAGGCCGTCGAACTTGGGCGCGGCGTGATACTCCACGGTCTCCGCCCCAAGGCGTTCGCGCACGCGCCGGTCGAACTCCGCGACCTCCTCTTCCGAAAAGGCGTTGTCCAGCGACAGCATGGGGATGGAGTGGCGCACCCGGCCGAAGTCCGAACGCGGCGCCGCGCCGACGCGTTGGGTCGGCGAATCGGGCGTGACGAGATCCGGGTAACGCCGTTCCAGCTCCTGCAACTCGCGCAGCAGCCGGTCGTATTCCGCATCCGATATGGTCGGCCGGTCGAGCACGTAATAACGGTAGTTGTGCTCCTCGATCTCCTCGCGCAGGGCGCGCGCGCGCGCCACGGCCTCCTTCGGCGCCTTCACGCCCGGGCCCCGGAAAGGCGCCGCAACCGTTCGTGCTCCGTCACCTCCGCGCGCAGGGCCTCCATGCGCTGGCGCGTCAGCGGGTTGCGGCACTCGTCGCGAAGCTCCCCGCCGAGCCGGTCGGCGAGCCGTTGCGCCGTCGCCAGCATCTCCCTGAACGCCTCCGGACCCGGGCGCGGACCGGGTAACTGCTGCAACAGCACGAGCCCCGGCGTAGTGAACGCCTCCATCGACTCGGGCTCGAAATAACCCGGTTCGACCAGGTTGGCGACGCTGAACAAGGGCGCATCCCCGGCCTCCGGGACGTTGCGGTGGTAGATGCGCATCGCCCCGAACTCGAGTCCCTCACTGCGAAAGACCCGGGCCAGATCCGCGCCCTGAAAGCGCCCGCCCGCAGGCGCGGCGATCTGTATCACCACGAGCTTCGTCGGCGCCTCGGCCTGCGGGGAGCGCGCGCCCCGCGGGGCGCGGTGCGGCTCCGCCCCGGGGGGCGGGCTCCGGGTCGGGGGGGCGGGGGCCGGCGCGGGCACCGGGTCCGGAGGATCCTCGGCGACACCGGCGGCGGGCGTCCCGACACCCGCGTGCGCGGCGTAGGCGGGCCCCTCCCCAGGCGCGCCGGCGCGATCGCCGGCGATCAGCGCCTCCAGATCGGCCAGCTCCTGCGCCGCGGCCTCCGCATCCGGCTCCGGATGGGACGGACCGCCGCGGCGCGTCGCATCGCCCTCCCGCCGCCGCGAGGAGCGGAACCGGTCCCACCAATAGATGGCCACCAGGATCAGCACACCGGCGAGCAGCAGAGCGAGGCGTAGACGATCCATTCGAGGTTCCGGGGTCCGACGCGGGAGCGTCGGCACGGTCGTAGACGCGGCCGGCAGGCCGTCAGCGCGTAGGATACCGGCGCGGAACCCCACGTGAAAGCGGGTCGCCCCGGGGCGTTCCCCCCGCCCCTACATCAACCCCTTACCCCCTCGGGTCGGTGACAACTGCGTCTCATTCGCATCGCGGCCGGCAGGGGCGAGACGGACCAAAGGGGGGACCGCGGACCGGCACGCCCCTGATCGCGTGTTCGGTGTGACGAGCCGGTCCGAGTCGACCGCTCGCGCCCGCCTTCGACAGGGGGTCCGCAACACACCTGGACCAAGGACCCGCACCAAGGCCCAACCCGCCGGGTACGGCTCCCCGAATTCAGTGTGCGCTGCGTGCGACCGGCTTGCGCGCGGGCGCGCCGCGCGGCGTATCGGCCTGCCGTCCGCCGACCGCCACCCAGGGCCAATTGAACCTGCGATCGGCGTTCTTCGGGAACTCCATCCTGCCAACCACCCGGTTGCCGAGTTGCAGTATCGGCTCGAGCGCCGCGATCTCTTTCTTGTCGGGCCGGTAGGTGGTGAACTTCTGCTCGATCAGCTTCCTGTCCTTGTACCAGATCTGAAACACCCACTCGCCCGCAACCATCTCATAGTCGCGGTTGAAGCCGTATCCCGTATACGCGAGGACCTGGTTGCTGCGGACCTTCCGTTTGATCATGAATTCGGAGCCGGTGGAGATCGACCCGTCGGGTCGGATCATCTTGGGGTGTTTCAGCACCCGCCTCAGTTCGACATAGGCCGGCCGATCCGGGAAGTACCACAAACGGTATTGCAGATACATCTGCGCCCCTTTGATCAGCGGGATCCGCTCCGTGGACTCGACCTGCTGGATCACCGCTTTCGATATCGCCTTGCCGGTACTGGTGAGCGGGCTGTCGATGATCCCGTCGCTGCGCACCATCCGGTAGAGCCCGCGCCGGCTGACCTTCCCCTGTATGGGCTGCTTGAAAAGGCCCCGGTTTCCACCGGTATCCCCTGCCGCGGGGGGCGTCGATCCGCCACTGTGCCCTTGCTGCGGAGAATCGGCCTTACAGCCGGGCAGTGCCAGCAACATAGCTGCCAGAATCAAAAGTCGCATATACGGTCACCCACCCGAAGTCTCGGGACTCTTCGGCTCCGCGAGCCGCCCCACGGACCCCGCGGGGCGCGATCGACGGTCACGCCGACGTTCCCCCCCGATGTTTGGACGCAAAGAAGGCCCGGCGGACAACCTTGTCCGCCGGGGCCGCTGACCACCGGGTCCCGCAGGCGCCGTTCCACATCACGCAGGCGCGGCGAATGGAACCGGGACGACGATTTACTGTACGTACGCCCTCTGAATGTGCATCAGCATACGCGGGTCGAGCGTCTCGACCGCACCCACCGGGAGCTTGCTGGTTTTCCCGTCGGAGAGAAAGTCGAACTGGGCGATCGGCAACGCGCATCCCGCATTGTGGCCGCCCGGCAGGAAGCTCTCGCCCTCATGGCCTGCGGCGTCCGGCGCTCCGTCACACTTGCCGCTGCCGTCGCCGTTCAAGGCACCGCCGTCCCAATGGCCCCGATCGATGCGGTATTCATACACGGTGCCGCCGGGGCGGAAGCATGCATTGGCGGGATTGGCTCCCGGCCCCTTGCCTTTGCAGCCGGCATTGCCCGCAGAGACGGCCACATACAGGGTCTGCACGTCACAGGCATCGCCCGAATTGGTGCCGGTCAAGGCCCGCTCCTCGGCCTCGACAAACTTGCAACCCGGCCCCGACATGCGGTTGATGCTGATTCCGGCAATGATGTCTACGCCCGGATCCAGGGCGATCGTACCGGACTTATGGTTTTCGCCGGGCTTCACGATAAAGACGTGCTGGCGGAAAACGCTTGGATTGCAACCCGCTTCACCTTCGGTGCAGGCCTTCGAACGTCCACGGAAGGTCCCGAACAAGGTGCCATCCTCGGCCATCCGGATCGCCCGCAGGCTGTCCCGGCGATAGGGCGAGTTGAACCCCGTGTCCTTGTCCGGCGCACCGTTTCCGGTGGTGTCGAGCAGATCGATGACGCGGATGATCTTGGCGCGGTTCTTCTTCTTGTTGAGCTCAAAAGGCTCGTCAGCCTCGAACGGGACGTTTGCACCTACACCGCGGCTGTGCTTGTCGATACCGGCCTTCCAGTCGATCACGAAAACGGCGGCGCCGTGAAACATGCTGACGAACAGACCTTCGGAGGTGAACAATACGCCCGCCGGACAGTTCCACCGCGGGTCGTTCCGGTACCGCCCCCGCTTGGGGATACTGTATTCGTCGATCGCGGCGAGGGAATTCTGGTCGATCACGAGCACCCGACCGTTTCGGCCCCGCTCCGGCGTGCCATACACCGGCGGAAAAAACAGGTTGGACGCGTTACCGGAGGGATGCGTGTGTCCGCTCGGACTGACCGAATCGGAGTTGGGCGCGTTGAAGAAGTTGGCGTCACACACCGTTTGCGCGATGTTGCCGTTCGGCATGAAGCCGTTCCCCAGTATCCGCGGCACAAAACCGAAATTCCCGCCATGCGGAGACGGCGAGGTGGGCCAGACCGGGTTGGTCTTGATGGGGTCTCCGTCCCGGAAGAATTCGATCAGCGCGTGCTGGGCCGCGCTGGTCAGATAAGCATGCCCGTTCTCGCCGCCGGAGACGTTCCCCGTGGGTTTCCAGGGGGCGCTGCCGTCGCCGAACGGGCCGTCGGTGGTCCCGTTGCCGATCGAGCAGGTGACGTGCGGGGGGCAGATAGGAGTGCCGACGTTGGCGGGTCTGAATGGATTGTCGACCGTAATGCCCCGCAAACCGGTCGTGGTGTTCATCTCGAGCAGACGGCCGGGACCGGGTATGTTAGAGAACGGCGCGTTCTGGGAATCGGCCACCATGAAGTTGGATTCCAGGCAGACCGGCGTGCCGACCGGTGAATCGGCCGGATCCGCAACGGCGCCGCCGGCAAGCATCGAGATACCCGCGGCCAACGCGGTCGCGGTCCGTTTGTGTTTATGCATGAGAATCTCCCTCCTGAATCGCGTATATATGAAGTCGGCCTCGTTCCGGCCGCGGCCCCCGACGCACCCGAAATGCGCAACAATCCCCTTCCCCTGGACATCGGCGACGGATGGGAGCGCACCGCGCCCGGGCGTTACCAACCCCGCACCTCCTGCTGCCTGAGTAGTGGTCTCGGACCGGCGATTTATTCCCGGCCGCGGCGGACCGCGGGATACACGCGGATACCCGGGCCTCGACGGGCCGCTTGAAGGCCGGCCCGACCGCAGGTCATCGACTCCTCTTCGACGACCTCGCCGGCTGGAACCCAAGAGGATCGGCTGCGCGTGCGCAAACGGCTTGGGACCGCCGGAATTGCGACTCAATGCGTAACGGGGACCGGGAGACCGGCGCGAGCGCACGGCGACGAGCGAGAGCAGGCGCCTTAAGCGCGCAATCGACGTTTCCGTCCGCCGGGAAGGCCAAGGCTCGCGCCCACCCGGCCGGCGTCGGCGGCAAGGAACGTCAAGAAGGGGATCTTTCCGGAACGCCGCCTCCCGGGCGCGTCTGTCCAGGCGGCATACCGGAACGAGACATGGCTTCTAGTCGCACACCTCCGACCCGCACTTCTGCAGGGTCCGGATGTGGTACACGGATTCGACCGGGAGCACGGCGACGATCCCGTCGCCGTCCATACCGGTATGGGCGGCATGCATGATTGCCGTGGCGATCTCCTCGGCGCGCGCCCGGCCGATGTACACCTCGATGCGTACGTGACTGACCAGCCAGTCCTTCGAGAAAAAGTTCGCGTAATGCCCGTAGCCTTTCACCTGCGTCACGCTGACTCCCGGAACACCCAGCTCCCGTAGCCGCTCCTCCACCTTTTCCAAGGCACCTTTCTGAATGATCGCCGTAATCTTGCGGAAGTTCATCGCCACCTCCTGCCGTCAGGATCGGCGAGTCTCAACGCTCGAGCTCGGCACGGCGGCGGCGGAACTCCGCCTCGTCGATCTCTCCCCGTGCAAACCGCCGTTCCAGTATCACCCGGGGATCATCGCCGACCGCCGGCGGTGGCGGGTCGCGCCGACCCGCCGAGACGCTTCGAAGGAGCCACACCACGACACCGATCAGCACGATCCAGAAGATCCACATCACCGGCCCTCCGAACCACATCCCGCCGCCGCTTCCCCACATGTCCGCGCCCCCGTCTGCAGTCACCCTGAATCCCGTTCCACCGGATCCAAGGTCAGTTTAGAACCTGCACCCCGGTGTCAGGTCAAGCCTCGCGGCGCCCGCGGACGCGCCGCAGACCCCGGCGCGTCGCATTCGCGGTCGTGGCGCACCGCGGGCGCGGCCGACAACGCGTCGGAGCGCACGCACGGGGTACGCCCGATCCGCCCGGAACGACGACACCCGCGCCGGGAAACCGGAAAACGATTCGCGCTAACCGCTGATGTAATGCTCGAGCTGCTCGATGACGTGCTGCTGTTCGTCGATGATGGCCTTGACGAGATCCCCGATGGAGATCAGGCCGACGACCCCACCGTCTTCGATTACCGGCAGATGCCTCACGCGCCGCTCCGTGATCACCGCCATACATTGGTCCAGCGTCTGATCCGGATTCGTACAGACCACACGGCGGGTCATGATGTCCCGTACCGGGAGATCCTTGGAACTGTGCCCCTTGAGGATCACCTTGCGGGCATAATCCCGTTCCGAGATCAGGCCGACGGGCTTGCCATCCTGCATCACCAGCAGGGCGCCGATATCCCGGTCCGCCATAAGCCCGAGCGCCTCGTAGACCGAGGCGTCCGGCCCGATGGTCCAGACCCGGTCACCTTTCGTCTGGAGCAGTTCCCGCACCGTCTTCATGGCCCGCCCCCTTCCGCGAACGCTCGCGGATCGTTGCGCTTACATAAAATTATAGTTGGGGCGCCTGAGAACGTTTCTTATTCGTATTCGTGCGCTGGATCCACCGGTTGGATCCAGCCCGGCTCGAAACGCGAATGAGACGCGTTTGTCACCGACCCGGGAAGGTAAGTGGCGGGAAAGGTTAGCCGGCGGCGGCCATGCGCACGGCCTGGTCGATGTCGACGGCGACGAGGCGGGAGACGCCGGGTTCGTTCATCGTCACCCCGGTGAGCTGGTTGGCCATCTCCATGGTCACTTTGTTGTGGGTGATGAAGACGAACTGGACGCGCTCGGACATCTCCCGCACGAGGTCGCAGAAGCGCCCGACGTTGGTGTCGTCGAGCGGGGCGTCGACCTCGTCGAGCATGCAGAAGGGGGCGGGGTTGAGTTCGAAGATCGCGAACACCAGCGCCACCGCCGTGAGCGCCTTCTCGCCCCCGGAGAGCAGGTGGATGTTGGTCACGCGCTTGCCCGGCGGGCGCGCGAGCACCGCGACCCCGGCGTCGAGCACCTCCTCGCCGGTCATCTCCATGTAGGCGTGGCCGCCGCCGAACAGGCGCGGGAAGGTCTGCTGCAGCACGGTGTTGACCCGATCGAACGTGTCCTTGAACAGCGCCCGGGTCTCGCGGTCGATCTTGCGGATGGCGTTCTCGAGCGTCGTGACCGCCTCGGTGAGGTCCTCGTGCTGGGCGTCGAGGTAGCGCTTGCGCTCCTGCTCCTGTTCGAACTCCTCGATCGCGGCGAGATTGATCGCCCCCAGACGCTGGATGCGCTGTTCCACCGCCGCGACCTGCTCCGCCCAGGCCTCGGGATCCGCATCGGCCGCGAGGGCCCTGTCCAGCTCCTCGAACCCGGCGCCGGTCTCGGCGAGTTGCTCCTCCAGGGACTGGCGCCGCACCTTCAGCTCCTGCAGCGCGAGCCGCTCGCCCTCGACCGCCCCGCGCGCGGCCTCGATGCGCCCCTCGATCTGCACCCGCTCCTGCTCCTGGCCCCGCAGCGTCTCGTCGATCGCCTCGACCGCCCGCCGCGCATCGGCCAGTTCCGCCTCGACGCCGCTGCGCCGCTCGAGCAACACCGCCAGCTCGCGTTCCAGCTCCTCCAGCGGGGCGACGCCCTCGGCGAGCGCGTGCTCGAGCCGCGCACGACGCTCGGCGAAGCCCGCGAGCTGCTGCTCCATGCGCCCGAGGTTCTGCCCGGTGGCCGCGCGCGCGCTGCGCTGCGCCTCGACCTGCAGCGCCAACTCGTGTCCCGCCTCGCGGTCGCTGCGCGCCCGCTCGCGCGCGGCCTGCCGCTCGTCCCGCAGGCGCTCGCGCTCCTCCGTCAGGGCCGCGCGCTCGGTCTCCAGCCGCGCCGAGGCCTCGAGCGCCGCCTCGAGACGCCCGCGCGCGGCACCGATCTCGCCCTCGCCGTCGGCCACGCGCGCCTCCAGTTCGGCGCTCTCGCGCTCGGCGGCGGCGGCCCGTTCGCGGCGCTGCTCGAGCCGCGCCCGGCGGGTATCGTGTTCGGCCCGCACCTCGCTGTGACGCTGATGCAGCCGGTTGACCTCGGCCTGCAACCGCTCGCGCCGGTCCTCGGCCTCGTGCAGGTCCGCACGCAGGCCGTCGAGGGCATCCTGGGCGCGCGCGATCTCCTGTGATTCCCGTTGAATTACGTCCTGTAACTCATTGATCTCTCGTCCACGCAACAGCACACCCGTGTGGCCGGAGTCGCCGCGCGCGACGCGTACCCAGCCGGTTCCGAGCCAGAGCCCTTCCGGCGTGACCACCGACTCGCCGGGGGCGAGCCGCGCGCGGATCGCCAGCGCCGCGCTGAGGTCCGCGGCCGCATGGATGCCCGCGAACAGCGCCCCGACCGGCCACGGCGCGCGCACCTTGTCGGCGAGGGCGGGCGCATCCGCGTCCGCCCCGCCCGGGCCGTCGCCCAACCGTTCGGGATCGATCAGGGTGAGCGTGCCCGCATCGAGCTGCACCAGCGCATCGAGTACGCCGTCGATGCCGGGCCGGCATACCGCCTCGAGGTGACGCCCCAACACCGCCTCGACCGCCCGTTCCCAACCCGGTTCGACCTCGAGCTGCTGCGCCAGCCGCGGGGCCTGCGCCAGACCCTGTGCCTGCAACCATCCGGCGACGCTCTCCTCGCCCGCGCCGAGGGCGTCCTGCTGCAGCGCCTCCAGCGAGGCCAACCGCCCGCGCCGCGCCTGCAGCTGCGCGCGCCCCTCGTCGAGTGCGGCCACCTCGGCCGCGATGCGCCGGCGCAATTCGCCGATCTCCCCCAGGGCCGCATCGAGCTCGGCCTGGCGTTGCGCGGTATCGCGTGCGAGCGCCTCGCCCTCGCGCGCGAGTGCCTCCAGTTCGCCCTCCTCGGGCGCGGCATCGCCGAGCGCGGCGCGCTCCTCACCCAGGCGCCCGATGCGCTCGCGCAGCCGCAACACCTCGCGCTCGAGATGGTCGATACGCGTGCGCTCGACCTGCGCCGTGCGCGGGGGCTCGGCGGCGCGCTCGGTAAACGCCTCCCAGCGGCCCTCCCAGTCGCGCATCGCCTCCTCGACCCGCGCCAGCTCCCCCGCCGACGCCTCCGCCGCGGCCTGCAGGCGTTCGAGTTCGGGCTCCTTCGCCGCGAGCGAGGATTCCAGCTCCGCCAGGTGTTCCCGGTCACGGGCGATGTGGGCCTCGATCCCGGCCACCGCCGCGCCGACCTCCTGCAGCTCCCCTTCCTGGCGCCGGCGCTGGTCGCGCGCATATTGGATCGACTGTTCCACGCGCGAGAGGTCCGCGCCGAGGTGGTAGAACCTCCCCTGGACCTCGTTGAACGTCTCGTTGGCCTCGACCTGGCGTTCGCGGCCGCGCTCCATCTCCGCCTCGAGCGCGCGCAGATCGGCCGTGGCCGCCTCGAGTGCGGTCTCGCGCTCGCGCAAGCGCACGCGCACCGCCTCGGCCTCGCGATCGAGTGCGCGCAGACGCAACACCAAGTGCTCGGCCTGCAGCCGGCGTTGCTCCTCCTTCAGTTCGCGGTAGCGTTCGGCGGCCCGCGCCTGGCGCTGGAGTCGATCAAGTTGTTTCGCAATTTCATCTCGCAAGTCGTTTAATCTGGACAAGTTTTCTCGCGTATGGCGAAGGCGGTTCTCGGCTTCGCGCCGGCGCTCCTTGTACTTGGAGATCCCGGCCGCCTCCTCGAGGAACACACGCAACTCGTCGGGCTTGGCGTCGATCAGGCGCGAGATCATGCCCTGCTCGATGATCGCGTAGGAACGCGGCCCGAGCCCGGTGCCGAGGAAGATGTCGGTGATGTCGCGACGCCGGCAGCGGGTCCCGTTGAGGAAGTAGGTGGACTGCCCGTCGCGGGCGACCTGGCGGCGGATCGAGATCTCCGCGTAGCTCGCATACTGCCCGCCGAGACTCCCGTCGCTGTTGTCGAAGACCAGTTCCACCGAGGCCTGCCCGACCGGCTTGCGGGCGGTGGATCCGGTGAAAATGACGTCCGCCATGGATTCCCCGCGCAGGCTCTTGGCCGAACTCTCGCCCATCACCCAGCGCACCGCGTCGATGACGTTCGACTTGCCGCAGCCGTTGGGCCCGACGATACCGACGAGGCTGCTGGGAACCGGGATGGTGGTGGGATCGACGAACGACTTGAATCCTGCGAGCTTGATCTTGAGCAGGCGCATGGACGGGTCGGTTTCTCGCGCTCGGGGGTTGGTGTAGAGTGGCGGCGTACATTATGCACGACAACCGCGAGAAAGCGCACCACCGCCCGCCCGCATGCCGACCCGCCCCAGCAAAGACCTGGAAACCTTCGACAATCCGAACCCGGAGCGGGACTACTTCATCCACATCCGGGTCCCGGAGTTCACCTGCCTGTGCCCGAAGACCGGCCAGCCGGACTTCGCGGTCCTCTACCTCGACTACGTCCCCGACCGGCGCTGCATCGAGCTGAAATCGCTCAAGCTCTACGTCTGGTCCTACCGCGACGAGGGCGCCTTCCACGAGGCGGTGACGAACCGGATCCTGGACGATCTCGTGGCGGCCTGCGACCCGCGCTACCTGCGCGTGCGCGCCGAGTTCAACGTCCGCGGGGGCATCTACACGACCGTGGCGGCCGAACACCGCCGCCCCGGCTGGCGGGCCCCGGCGCCGGTCCCCGCCGCCGACGCGGCCCGCTGAGCCGCACCGCAAGGGGCCCGGCGCGATGGACGGGCTGTACCTGGGGATCGATCTGGGCACCTCGGGCTGCCGCGTGTTGGCCGTCGACGCCGCGGGCGCCGTGCGCGCGGCGCAGGCCGAGCCGATGCCGCCCCCCCGGCGCCGCGACGGGTGCAGCGAGCAGGACCCGCAGCAGTGGTGGACGGCCCTGGAGCGCGCCCTGCACGCCCTGCTCGCCGACGTACCGGCCGGACGGGTCCGGGCGCTGGCCGTCGACGGGACCGCAGCCACCGTCCTGCTCGCCGACGCCGACGGCGTCCCGCTCACCCCGGCGCTGCTCTACGACGACACCCGCGCGCGCGCCGAGGCGCAACGCATCGCCGCCCTCGCCCCGGCAGATAGCCCCGCCGCCCAGCCCGGCTCGGGCCTGGCCAAGCTCCTGTGGCTGCTGGGGTGTCCGGGCACCGAACGAGCGCGGTACGCGCTGCACGCGGCCGACTGGGTCGCCGGCCGGCTGCGCGGGCGCTTCGGCGCCAGCGACCTCAACCACTGTCTGAAGATGGGCTGCGACCCCGCCGGCGCCTGGCCCGAGTGGGTCGCCCGTCTCGGCCTGGACCGCGCGCTGCTGCCGCGGCCGCACCGCCCGGGCACCCCCCTCGGGCCGCTCGCCCCCGCGGTCGCCGCCGCATTCGGCCTGCCGCGTACCGTTCAGGTCGTCGCCGGGACCACCGACAGTACCGCCGCGTTCCTCGCCACCGGCGCGGCGCGCCCCGGCGAGGCGGTGACCTCGCTGGGCTCCACCCTGGTGCTCAAGATCGTCTCGCGACATCCGGTGGCTTCGGCCCGCCACGGAGTCTACAGCCAGCCGCTCGACGACCGGTGGCTCGCCGGGGGTGCCTCGAACAGCGGCGGCGCGGTGTTGCGGGCGTTCTTCACGCAGGCGGCGATCGACGCCATGACCCCGCGCCTCGACCCCGACCGGGAGACCGGGCTCGACTACTATCCGCTGCCGGGCCCCGGCGAGCGCTTCCCGGTCGCGGACCCGGACCTCGCGCCGCGACTCGCGCCCCGCCCCGACGACGATGTGCGCTTCTTCCAGGGCCTGCTGGAAGGCATCGCCCGCATCGAGGCGCGCGGCTATCAGTTGCTCGCCGAACTCGGCGCGCCGGCGCCGGTGTCGGTGCGCACCGTCGGCGGCGGCGCGCGCAACGAGCCCTGGCGGCGCCTGCGCGAGCGGCTGCTGGGGATCCCGGTGATCGCCGCGGAGCACGAGGACGCGGCCTACGGCGCGGCCCTGCTCGCGCGGCGCAGCGCCGCAGCGCCCGATCCTCTATGAAATCGCGGCGCGCGCGCGGCCCCGCGGCGGGGGCGTTCTGCTTCGTACGCGGCCTGCGGCTGCTCGCCCATCCGCGGCTGCGCGGGGTGGTGGCGCTGCCGCTGGCGATCAACACCGCGCTGTTCGCCGCCGCGATCGCCTATGCCGCGTCCGACTTCCGCGCCTGGATCGACCGCCTGGTTCCCGCCTGGCTCGAATGGCTGCGCTGGCTGCTGTGGCCGCTGTTTGCGGCCGTGGCCCTGCTGGTCCTGTTCTACGGATTCTCGCTGATGGCCAACGTGGTCGCGGCGCCGTTCAACGCCGTGCTCGCCGCGCGCGTCGAGCGCCTGTTGGATCCGGGTCCGCACGGCGGCGCGGCCGGCGGCGCGGTACGCGAGGCGTTGCGCGGGCTGATCGCGGAACTGCGCAAACTCGGCTACTTTGCGGTGCGCGCCGCTGCGCTGCTGGTCCTGACCCTGATCCCCGGCGTCAACGTCGCGGCGCCGTTCCTGTGGGCTGCCTTCGGGGCCTGGGCGCTCGCCCTCGAGTACCTCGACTACCCCATGGGCAACCACGGCATCGGTTTTCCCGAGCAGCGCCGCCGCCTGCGTGCGCGCCTCGGGACGACCCTCGGTTTCGGCGGGGCGGCCCTGCTGGCGACGATGATCCCGGTGGTGAACTTCCTCGCCATGCCCGCGGCGGTGGCCGGCGCCACGGTGCTGTGGACGGAGGCGTTCGCGCCCGAGCCCGGCGGCACCCGGGATCTGTCGGCCGCGGGCGTCTCGGAGCCGTGACGGGCGTAACCGGGCGGGGAGCGCCACCCAATCCACGGCGCCAACGCGCAGGGCGGGCCTGCCCCCCGACGACGACGCCGATTGCGATTTCCATCCGGCGCGGCGGGGACCTTCGAAAACAGACCAAAGCGCCACGGAATCCACCGAACCCACGGACGGGTTTCATTCATTCCGTGCGTTCCGTGGATTCCGTGGCCTCCTCCTGCGGCGTCGGCCGGGCAAGCCCGGCCCTACCCCGCCTCCCACGCCGATCCAGGCACCGGTAGGGCGGGGCTTGCCCCGCCGCGATGCCTGGAATCATGATTTCCGTTGGCCGCGGCTGCGTCCCTCGGAGACGGACAAAAGCACCACGGAATCCACCGAACCCACGGACGGGTTTCATTCATTCCGTGCGTTCCGTGGATTCCGTGGCCTCTTCATGCGGCGTCGGCCGGGCAAGCCCGGCCCTACCCGGTCTCCCACGCCGATCCGGGCACCGGTAGGGCGGGGCTCGCCCCGCCGACGATGCCCGGGATCGCGATGTTCGCCCGGGCGCGGCTGCGTCCCTCGGAGACGGACAAAAGCGCCACGGAATCCACCGAACCCACGGACGGGTTTCATTCATTCCGTGCGTTCCGTGGATTCCGCGGCCTCTTCATGCGGCGTCGGCCGGGCAAGCCCGGCCCTACCCCACCCCCAACGCCGGCCCGGGCGCCCGTAGGGCGGGCCTCGGCCCGCCGACGACGGCGATCCAAACGACAACGGTCCGATCAACGGCATCGGCCCGTAGGGCGGGGCTTGCCCCGCCGACGACGTTTGATCCAAACCACGTCCGACCAGGCAACGGCCTCGGCCGGGCAAACCCGGCCCTACGACATCCGGTCGAGGAACGCGCGGATGCGCGCCACGCCCTCCTGCAGGCGATCGAGGCCGGTGGTGTAGGCGAACCGCAGGTGTCGTTCCGGCGCATGGACGCCGAAGTCGTTACCCGGGGTCACCGCCACTCCCGCCTCATCCAGCAGCGCGCGGCTGAAGGCCTCGCTGTCCGAGGTCAGCGCCGAACTGTCGGCATAGAGGTAGAAGGCGCCCTGAGGGACGAGGGGGATGGAAAAGCCCAGTTCACGCAGCGCCGGGAGCAGGTAGTCGCGCCGGCGGCGAAATTCCTCACGACGCGCCTCGAGCAGGGGCGCGGTCTGCGGCGCCAGCGCCGCGACGGCGGCATACTGGGCCGGCGTCGAGGCCGCGAGGAAGAGGTTCTGCGCCAGCTTGTCGAGGTCCTCCACCCAACGCCGCGGACTCACGACCCAGCCGACGCGCCAGCCGGTCATGCCGAAGTACTTGGAGAAACTGTTCACGACGAACACGTCCGCCTCCCCATCGGGTTCGACCGCCGACGCCGCCGGCTCGCCGTACACCAGGCCGTGATAGATCTCGTCGACCACCAGCACCGCACCGCGATTCGTCACGAATTCACGCACCGCCTCCAGCTCTGCGCGCGGCACGACGGTGCCCGTGGGGTTGGCCGGCGAGGCGATCAGGACGGCGGCGACATCCGCCGTCCAGTGTCGCTCGAGAAGCTCCGGCGTAAGGCGGTAGGCGCAATCGGGGCCGACCGGAACGGGGGCGGCGACGCCGTCGAACAGGCGCACGAAGTGTCGATTGCAGGGATACCCCGGGTCGGCCATGAGCACGCGCCGACCCGGATCGACCACGGCGGCGAGCACCAGCTGCAGCGCCCCCGAGGCCCCCGGCGTGACGAGCACGCGCCCCGGATCGAGCGCGACGCCATGCCGCGCGTAATCGGCGGCGATCGCGGTGCGCAGCTCGGGGAGACCCGCGGCGGGCGTGTAGTGCGTGTGCCCGGCGCGCAGCGCGCGGCAGCCGGCCTCGACGATCGGCGCGGCGGTCGGGAAGTCCGGCTCGCCGATTTCCAGGTGGACGATATCACGCCCCTGCGCCTCGAGGGCGCGCGCGCGGGCGAGCAGGTCCATGACCCGAAACGGCTCGATCCCGGCCATCCGACCCGCCGCCACCGCCCGCGACATCGCCATCCGCCCTTCTCCCCGGGCCCGAGGCCCGCGCAGGTCCGCGGGGACCGGCGCCGAAATGCCCCGCCCGCGAGGCGCCACGACGCCTCGCGGCAGGCGGATCCCGCGCGCCTCAGCGCGTGCGCGCGAGCAGGGTCCGCAGCAGGGCCAGGTCCACCTGCGAGGCGCCGCCCGCATCGCCCGCGAGCAGCGTGAACGAGCGCTCCGGCTCCCCCAGGTGGTCCACCACGAGGCAGGCGCCGGCGAAATCCGCGCCGCGGCTGTAGTGGCTCACAGTGACGACGGTCGGCACGCCCGCGGCGCGCGCCGACTGCAGACCCGCCGGCGAATCCTCGAACGCGACGCAGTCCTGGGCCCGCAGCCCGCAACGCTGCAAGGCGTATTCGTAGATATCGGGCGCCGGTTTCTTCGCGGGCACGATGTCGCCGGCCGCGATCAGCGCAAACCACCCGTGCGCGTCGGGCGCGATGCAATGCTCCAGCAGCGCGTCGACGTTCGCCGGCGAGGTGGTGGTGACGATCAGCATCGGAATGCCGGCCGCGCGCGCCTCGGCGAACAGCCGGCGCACGCCGGGGCGCAGGCCGATCCGCCCGCGCGCCAGCAACTCGGCGTAGCGGCGGTTCTTGTCCCGGTGCAGCGCGGCGATGAAGGCGTCGCGATCCGGCGGCCAGGTGAATTCGGGTCGGTGTCGTGCCACGTAATGACGGATGCGTTCCTTGCCGCCGGTCACCGACAGCAGCTCGCCGTAGAGCGACTCGGACCACTCCCAGTCCAGGCCGGCGGCGTGAAACGCCTGATTGAACGCGACGCGATGACCGTCGCGCTCGGTCTCGGCCAACGTGCCGTCGACATCGAAGAGGAGCGCCGCGGGGAGCGGCGCCGCGGGATCCGCAGGGCGGGATGCAACCGTCTGGGCCAACTGAATAATCCCTCGTGCGCCGGGGCGGCCACGATAGCACGCGGCGCAGGGACCTCCAAGGGCCCGGGGACCGGGAACGCCGGCGCGCGGCACGTTTCCTTGCGCCTCCTGGACCTTTCTGGTATAGGTTTCCCGCTTTACGAACGGGACCTCCAGGAGTCACGGATGCCAGCCAGCAAGAAGGGCGCGAAGGGCCGGGCGAGCACGGGTACGAAGGCGGCCGCGTCTGCACGCAAGAGCGGCGGCGGCAACGCCGCACCGAAGAAGGCCGCGACAAAGAAGGCGGCGACGAAGAAGGCCACACCCCGCAAGGCGCCCGCGACGCGCGGCGCGCGGCCGGTCGCGGTGCGGCCCGCGGGCGTCGCTCCTGCGGGTACCGAGGGGGCGGGCCCGCTGTCGATCACGGGTCTGGCCCCGTACGAGCCCAAGAAGGGCGAGCCCTATATGAGCGATGCCCAGACCGAGCACTTCCGCAAGATCCTGCTCGAGTGGAAGCGCCAGCTCATGGAGGAGACCGAGCGCACCGTGCACCACATGCAGGACGAGGCGGCCAACTTCCCCGACCCCAATGACCGGGCGACGCAGGAAGAGGAGTTCAGCCTCGAGCTGCGCACGCGCGATCGCGAGCGCAAGCTCGTGAAGAAGATCAACGAGGCCCTGGCCCGCATCGAGACCGGCGAGTACGGATACTGCGAGGCCTGCGGTGTCGAGATCGGCATCCGCCGCCTCGAGGCGCGCCCGACGGCGACGCTGTGCATCGACTGCAAGACGCTCGATGAGATCCGCGAGAAGCAGATGAGCGCGAGCTGAGCGCCGCGGGTCCCCCGACCCGTGGCCGCCCCGACCGATCCCGCGACCGGCCGCTACTGCGGCCGCTTCGCCCCCTCCCCCACCGGCCCGCTGCACCTCGGCTCGCTGCTCGCGGCGGTCGCGAGCTTTCTGCAGGCCCGTACCCGCGGCGGAGCGTGGCGGCTGCGGATCGAGGACCTCGACCCGCCGCGCGCGGTCGCCGGCGCCGCCGACGCCATCCTGCGCACCCTCGAGGCCTTCGGCCTGCACTGGGACGGCGAGGTACGCTACCAGAGCGGGCGGGGCGACGCCTATGCGCAGGCCGTCGAACGCCTCCGGCGCACCGGACACGTCTATCCGTGCGCCTGCTCCCGCCGCGAGATCGCCGACTCCGCTCGCGCGGGAATCGAGGGCGCGGTCTATCCCGGGACCTGCCGCGCGGGGGTCGCGGCGGGACGCACCGCGCGCGCCCTGCGCGTGCGCACCGACACCGCTGCGATCACCGTTGTCGACGGGATCCAGGGTCCCGTCACCCTCGACTTGGCGCGCGAGGTCGGCGATTTCGTCGTACGTCGCGCCGATGGGCCCTACGCCTATCAACTCGCCGTCGTCGTCGACGACGCCGAGGACGGCGTCACCGAAGTGGTGCGCGGGGCCGATCTGCTGTACTCGACCCACCGCCAGATTCACCTGCAGCGACTGCTGGACCTGCCCTCGCCCCGCTACCGGCACATCCCGGTACTCACCGACCGCGACGGCCGCAAACTGAGCAAGAGCGGGGGCGACGCCGCCGTCGATCCGCGCAACCCCGTCCCGACGCTTTGGAGGGCGCTGGACCTGCTCGGGCAGTCGCCGCCGCCGGAACTTCACCGCGCCCCGGTCGGCGAACTGTGGGGCTGGGCCCGCGAACACTGGCGCATCGACGCGGTCCCCCGCGTGCGCTCCCTGCTGCTCACGGGGTGAACCGCGGGCCCCGCTCGGCTAAGATCGGACCCTGGCGCCGCCCGCGGGCGCGGACGGCCGGACGATGAGCCACGAGGCGGGATACGGGGGAAGGATATGTCCGAGGAGAAGGTCTACCCGGTACCGGCGGCGTTCGCGGCGCGGGCGCATATCGGCAGCGAGGCGCGCTACCGCGAACTCTACGAGCGCTCGGTACGCGACCCGGAGGGATTCTGGGCGGAGCAGGCGCGCGAGTTGCTCGACTGGGAACGCCCGTGGGACCGGGTCCTCGACTGGGACTTCCACACCGCCCGCATCCGCTGGTTCGAAGGCGGGCGGCTGAACGTCTGCTACAACTGCGTCGACCGCCACCTGGCGCATCGCGGCGATCAGACGGCGATCCTGTGGGAGGGCGACGATCCCGGACGCGATGAGGCCATCACCTATCGCGAACTGCACGAGCGGGTGTGCCGTTTCGCCAACGTCCTCAAGGCCCGCGGCGTACACAAGGGCGACCGCGTCTGCATCTACATGCCGATGATCCCGGAAGCGGCGGTGGCGATGCTCGCCTGCGCGCGCATCGGCGCCGTGCATTCTGTGGTGTTCGGCGGCTTCTCGCCCGAGTCCCTGAAAGACCGCATCCTCGACTCCGATTGCCGCGTACTGGTCACCGCCGACGAGGGTCTGCGCGGTGGGCGTACAGTGCCGCTCAAGGCACACGCCGACGAGGCCCTCGCCGGATGTCCCGACGTGCACACCGTCATCGTGGTCCGCAACACCGGCGGCGCGACCGGCTGGCGGGACGGCCGCGACGTCTGGTACCACGAGGCCGCCGCGGACGTGAGCGCGGAATGCCCAGCCGAGCCGATGGACGCCGAGGACCCGCTGTTCATCCTCTATACCTCTGGATCGACCGGCAAGCCCAAGGGCGTACTGCACACGACCGGCGGCTACCTGCTTTACGCCGCCATCACCCACAAGTACGTCTTCGACTACCACGATGGCGATGTCTACTGGTGCACGGCCGATGTCGGCTGGGTGACGGGACACACCTATATCGTCTACGGCCCGCTGGCGAACGGCGCCGTCACCCTCATGTTCGAAGGCGTGCCGACCTACCCCGACGCCTCGCGCTTCTGGCAGGTCGTGGACAAGCACCGGGTGAACCTCTTCTACACGGCGCCGACCGCCATCCGCGCGCTCATGCGCGAGGGCGACGCACCGGTGAAGCGGACCTCCCGCGCCAGCCTGCGCCTGCTCGGCTCCGTCGGTGAGCCGATCAACCCCGAGGCGTGGGAGTGGTACTACCACGTCGTCGGTGACGCCCGCTGCCCGATCGTCGACACCTGGTGGCAGACCGAGACCGGCGGCATCCTCATCACGCCGCTGCCCGGATGCACCCCGCTCAAGCCGGGTTCGGCGACGCGCCCCTTCTTCGGCGTGCGCCCCGCGCTGGTCGACGCCGAGGGCCGTGAGGTCGAGGGTGAGGGCAGCGGCAATCTGGTGATCGCGTTTCCGTGGCCGGGACAGATGCGCACCGTCTACGGCGATCACCAGCGCTTCGTCGACACCTACTTCAAGCAGTTTCCCGGGTATTATTTCAGCGGCGACGGGGCGCGCCGCGACGCCGACGGCTACTACTGGATCACCGGTCGCGTCGACGACGTCATCAACGTCTCCGGACACCGGCTCGGCACCGCCGAGGTGGAGAGCGCCCTCGTGCTCCATGAAAAGGTGGCCGAGGCGGCCGTGGTCGGCTTCCCGCACGAAATCAAGGGCCAGGGCATCTACGCCTACGTCACCGTGGTCAAGGGCGTCGAACCGGACGAGGCGCTGCGCCGCGAACTCGTGGATCTGGTGCGCAAGGAGATCGGCCCGATCGCCACGCCGGACGTGATCCAGTGGGCACCCGGCCTGCCGAAGACGCGCTCGGGCAAGATCATGCGCCGCATCCTGCGCAAGATCGCCGCCGGCGAGACCGAAGATCTCGGTGACACCTCGACCCTGGCCGACCCCGACGTGGTCGCGGAGCTCGTCGCCTCCCGCGTCGTGGGATAGACCCGCCCGCCGAACCCGCTCGCCGAACCCGCTCGATAGGGCAGGCGCCGCGGATCGGTCCGCTGTGGTTCCGATCGCGCGTCGTCGGCGGGGCAAGCCCCGCCCTACGGGCGCCCGGGTCGGCATGGGAGGTGTAGGGTCGGGCTTGCCCGACCTACCGGCCGACGACGCGGATCGGTGCGACGTCGTCCGGATCGGGCGTCTCGGCGGGGCAAGCCCCGCCCTACAGGCCTACCGGCCGACGTCGCGGATCGGTCCGACATGGTCTGTGTGATGGGGTCGTGTGCGATGGGGTCGGAGTCAGCGCCCGCAGGAGAACACCTCAAGGTTGCGACGATGTCCGGGGGCGGTGACTCCGACCCCGGCCGACACGTCGGTTCGGTGTCCGGACAAGAGGCCGCGTCCCCCACGGAAGGCGCGGAACCACCACCCTTTGCGCCCGCCTGGTGGCTCCCGGGCCCGCATCTGCAGACGCTCTGGCCGTACTTCGTCCGCCGCCGCCCGCGCGTCGCGCTGCGCCCGGAACGGATCGAACTGCCCGACGGCGACTTCCTCGATCTCGCATGGACCACCGGAACGCGCGGGCCGGTCGTGCTCGTGCTCCACGGCCTCGAGGGCTGCGTGCGCTCGCGCTACGCGCTCGGTCTGCTGGCACAGGTGCACCGGCGCGGCTGGCGCGGCGTCGTGATGCACTTCCGCGGCTGCAGCGGAGAGCCGAACCGGCTCGCCCGCGGCTACCACTCGGGCGAGACCGGCGATCTGCAGACCGTCGTCGAGCGGCTGCGCGAGCGCGAACCGCACACGCCGCTCGCGGCGGTCGGCTACTCGCTCGGCGGCAACGTCCTGCTGAAATGGCTCGGCGAACGCGGCCCCGACGCTCCGCTCTCCGCCGCCGTGGCCGTATCCGTGCCGTTCGATCTCGCAGCCTCGGCACGGCGGCTCGAGACCGGCTTTTCGCGGGTATATCAGCGCGCACTCGTACGACGCCTGCGCCGTTCGATCCGGCGCAAATTCGCCGCACGCGACTGTCCGCTGGACCTGAGCGATCTCGGGCGCTGTCGCACGTTCCGCGCCTCCGACGACCGCGTCACCGCCCCGCTGCACGGCTTTGCGGATGCGGCCGACTACTACCGGCGCTCCAGCAGCGCCGCGTACCTGCACGCGATCCGCGTCCCCACGCTGGTGCTGCAGGCACGCGACGACCCGTTTCTACCCGCGGCCGCGATCCCTGCGTCCGCCGAAGTGTCGGAGGCCGTGCGTCTGGAGGTTCAGGCCCATGGGGGACACGTGGGGTTCGTCACCGGCCGCCTGCCCTGGCGGGCCGGATACTGGCTGGAGACGCGGATCCCCCACTATCTCGAGGCCTTCCTGCGCACGAGCGAATAGGGGCGGGCCTCGGCCCGCCCACGACTCCCGGAATCGCGATTTCCGGCCGGGGACGGCGACCTTCGAAAACAGGCGACGGCGCCACGAAACCCACCGAACCCACGGACCGGTTTGATCCATTCCCTGGGTTCCGTGGGTTCCGTGGGTTCCGTGGCCTCTTCCCGCGCCGTCGGCCGGGCAAGCCCGGCCCTACCCCCCGCCTCCTACGCCGATCCAGGCGACGTCGGTCCGATGGACGGCGTCGGCCGGGAGATCAGAAACGGTGAACGACGCCCGCCTCGAAACCGACCGAGCGCGTGATACTCGCGGGTTCGAACACCGACGTGACGGGCGACCCCTGCTGCGTGAGCGCGCGCGCCGGGCTGCGGCCCAGCACCCACCACCGTACGAAAGGGCCCCCGCGCACCGTCCAACCCGGCGCCCACCGATAGGCGAAGCGCAGCCCGAGCCGACCTCCGAACCGGTCCGCCGGCTCCAGCGTCACCGCGTCGAAGACGCCGCCGAAGTCCGCAGCGACCTGTGCGCCGATCGTGCGCGTGAGCCCCGCGTCGAGCGCGACCCGCGTCCGCGGTCCGAAGCGGTAGCCGAGGGTCGTACCAAGCAATGCGTAGGCCCAACGGTAGGTCTCGAAGATCCCCGAGGCGACCGGCGTGGATCGGATGTCGCGTTCCCAGTGGCGGTAACCGAAGCCGCCATAGGCCGCCGCGCTCCAGCGCCCCAGATCCGACCAGCGGTGCCCACCCACCAGCGCGCCGTCGAAGATCGCCTCATCGGTCCGGCTGAGCACCGGAACCCCGCCCTGGGTCTGACCGTCGTAGTCGACGCCGCCCGCGAAATACCCGATCCGCCCGCGCGCGAACCACGCGCCACGGGTGTAGCGCAGATCCGCATTGAAACCGGGCAGCGCGCCGCTTTCGCGGTCGAGCACCGCACCGTTGACGGTCTCTTCGTAGTGAAACTGCCGGAACGAGAACGCCAGCCCCGCCTGCCAGCGGTGCGGCGCGTCCCCCCCGACGGCGGCCGCCGCCCAGACCGGCAGCAACAGCCCGACCCCCATCCACGCAGCCCGCATCTCAAGCCTTTCGCCGCAACGCCCGCCGCGGCCGGTCCGCATTCCCCGAGTGCCGACCCCGGACGTGCGGCGCGACGCGCAGCCCGCTCCGAGAGGCTGCCGGCCACCGTGCCACCGATTCGCGCAAGGGTCAAGACATGCGGTCGCGAAGGCGATCGATCCGGCCCAGCAACCAACGGACGGCGAAGCTCACCGCGACGCCGGCATAGGCCCCCGCCACGACGTCGCCCACGAAATGATAGTCCGTAGCGATCAACGCGATCGCGAGCAGCATGAGCATCCCAGCGTAGAACGCGCGGAAACGTCCATAGTAAAACCACAGCGCCGTAAAGAAGGCGGCGAATACCGTCATGTGGCCCGAGGGGAACGAGGCGTACAGTGCACCGCCATGAAACCAGTGAAAGCCCGGATCGGAGTAGCCCGCGAGCCACGCACGCGTGTTGGTGCGCGAGAACACGAGCTTGAAAACCGCCTTGGTCGCGAAACTCACCGGCAGGCAGGTCCCGATGAGCCGCAACAGCTCCGCGTCGTGCGTGCGTCCGCGCGCCCGCGCAACGGGATAGGCGCCCCAACTCAGCGCCGTGCCGACGATCACGAACGTGGTCAGCAGATCCGGGAGGTGCGCGGTATAGTGGCGCCATCCGGCGTTCCACCGCAGCAGGCGCTCGAAGAACGCGGCCACGGGGACGTCGACGTAGCGGTAGCACAAGACCACCAGCACCACGACCACGGGCAGTGACACCCAGTAACGCAACGGTTTCATCGCCGGCCTCTCCGCGCCCGTGTCGTGCGGCGGGACCGACGCAGGATACTCCGCGGGGCACGGGGTGCCCAGGGTCGCGGACGTGGTGCAGCGACGCGGTTTCGGGCGATAATGCCCCCGCGCAGGCGCAAGCACGAGGAGTCCGACCATCAGCGTGAACCCTGGGCAATCCGGATCCCGAACGTCGCGCCACCCCGCCGTGCAACGGCCGGGGGCCGCACCCCCGGCCTCCCCCGAGCCCTTCGACCCCGCCCTGCCCGACGGATCGCTGGAGCGCCTGGCGGCGGACTTTCGCCGCTTCGGCGACGTGTTCGCCCTCCACGCCGTGGGCGTGGAGACGCCGATCTACGTGGTGAGCCATCCGGATCACGTCAAGCACGTTCTCGTCAACGCACGCGCCCGCTACGTCAAGGGGCTGGGCATCGAGCGCGTGCGCCTGCTGCTCGGCGACGGACTGATGGCGAGCGAGGGCGAAATCTGGCGCCGCCAGCGCGGTCTCGTCCAGCCGACCCTGCACCGGCGCGCGATCGGGGCGATCGAGGGGTTGATCCGGCGCCGCAACCTCGAGTTGAATGCGCGCTGGCTCGAAGCGGCGGGCCGCGGGGAGACGCTCAACGTCACCCGCGCGGTCAGCGACCTGAGCCTGAACATCGTGCTCGAAGTCCTCTTCGGCCGCGACCTCCCCTCCCTCGCGGATGACGGGTCCCGCCCCTTCTCCCTGCTGACCGAGGAACCGGCCCGCGACTTGCGCTTCGCGGCCCGTTTCCGGGCGCTGCGCGAACCGGTACGCGCCTGTATCCGCCGCCGGCGGGCCGGCGCCGAAGCGCACAATGACATTCTCGCGCTGTTGATGGCCGCGCGTGAGCGCCACAGCGGCGAACCGATGACCGAGGAGGCCCTGGTCGACGAGGTGATGACCCTGATCGTCGCCGGGCACGAGACCACCGCCAGCGCATTGAACTGGACCTGGTACCTGCTGGCGTCGCACCCCGGGGTCGAGGCGCAGCTGCACGCGGCCATCGACGCGGGTGATCCAGCCTATCCGCGCCAGGTGCTGGAGGAGGCGATGCGGCTCTATCCCCCCGGCTGGCTGCTCACCCGGCGCGCGACGACCGACGACGAGATCGCCGGCTACCGGGTGGCGGCGGGAACGCACGTCTTCATCTCCCCCTACCTGGTCCACCGTCATCCGGCCTTCTGGGACGCACCCGAGGAGTTTCGTCCCGACCGCTTCGCGGCCGGGGCCGTGGAGGCGCGCCACCGCTACTGCTATCTGCCCTTCGGCGCCGGACCACGCCGGTGCGTCGGGGAGGCGCTGGCGATGTTGGAGATGGAGACGCACCTGCGCACCGTCGCCGCGCACCTGCGCCTGCGTCGCACCGACGATGCCGCACCGGCGCTCGATGCGCGCATCAACCTGCGCACGCGCCGCGACCTGCACCTGCTGCCGCAGCGACGCGGGGACGCCGGGGCGCCGGCATGAAGGCGCCGGCGGAAACGCTCCCGGAGCTGCTGCACCGGGCGGCCGGCTCGGGGCGGGGGGTCACCTTCCTCGACGGCGCCCGCGGCGCGCACCGGACCGGCTACGACGAACTGGAGGCCCGCGCGCGCGCCCTCCTCGGCCACCTCCAGGCGCGCGGCGGCGAGCCCGGGCGGGCCGTGGTCCTGCTGCTCGCGGACAACGCCGCCTTCGTCGACGCCTTCTGGGCCTGCCAGCTCGGCGGTCTGGTGCCGGTACCGGTCGCGGTCGCCAACACCCCCGCCAACCGTCTCAAGCTCTTCCGGGTCTGGGAGGCACTCGAAGATCCGCTGCTGTGCACGCGCGCCGCGACGCTCGAACGCTACGGCGCCTTCGCCGCCGCCGCAGGCGAAGAGGCCCGCTTCGCCGCGATGGCGGGCGCTGCACTGTGCCTCGACCGTATCCCGGCCGCGGCACCCCACGCCCGCATCCAGAACGCGGAGACGGACCGCCCCGCACTGATCCAGTTCTCGTCGGGGTCCACGCGCAGCCCCAAGGGCGTGATCCTCACGCACGCCAACCTGCTGACCAACATCGACGCGATCGTCTCCGGAATCGGCCTCGGCGCACCCGACGTCACCCTCAGCTGGATGCCGATGACGCACGACATGGGTCTGATCGGCTTTCACCTCACACCGCTCGCCTGCGCCATCGACCACGTCCTCATGCCCACCGACTCCTTCGTGCGCCGCCCCCTCGCGTGGCTGCGCGAGGCCGGGGCGCGGGGCGCAACGGTCCTGTGCTCACCGAACTTCGGCTATCGCCACCTGCTCAGGGCCCTGGACGGGGCCGCGCCGGAGCCCTTCGACCTGAGCGCCGTGCGCCTGATCTTCAACGGCGCGGAACCGATCTCCCCGGGGCTGTGCGCGGAGTTCCTCGACCGCCTGGCGCCCTTCGGGCTGCGCCGCGAAGCGATGTTCCCGGTCTACGGCCTGGCCGAGGCGAGCCTTGCGGTGACCTTCCCCGCCCCGGGCGCGCCGGTGCACGTGCGCCACATCGATCGCCGCACGCTGCGCGTCGGTGCGCCCCCGGCCGAATGTCCGGCGTCAGACGCGCACGCACTCGCCCTGATGGGCGTCGGACGCCCGCTGCGTAACTGCGAACTCGCCATCCGCGATTTCGACGGGGCGGACCTCGCGCCCGGCACCACCGGACGCATCCTCATCCGCGGCGCCGCGGTCACGTCCGGCTATCACGCCGCGGACGGCCGCCTCGACCGCAGCGCCTTCAGCGCGGACGGCTGGCTCGACACCGGGGATCTCGGTTTCCTGTACGGCGGCGACCTGTTCGTCGCCGGACGCACCAAGGAGATCATCTTCGTCAACGGACAAAACCTGTTTCCGCACGACATCGAGGCCGTATTGCACGAGCATGCGGGCCTCGAACACGGGCGGGTCGCCGCGTGCGGCGCACCCGCGGACGACGGCGACGGGGAACAACTGCTGGTGTTCGTCGTCCACCGCGGCGGGCTCGAGGCGTTCGTGGAGATCGCACGGCGCGTGCGCCGCACGCTCGCCGGGCAGCTCGAGCTGGCCGCCGCGCGCGTCCTGCCCGTCGTGGGCCTTCCCAAGACCACGAGCGGCAAGCTGCAGCGCTACCAGCTCGCGCAACGCTACCGCGACGGGGAGTTCGCCGACCTCGCCCTGCGGCTCGACCGGCTGGAGGGGGGGGCGGCGGGCGGCCCGAAGGCGGACGGCGAGGTGGAGGCGCAGATCCTCGGGATCTGCGCGGCCTGTCTGCCCGGCGCGGCGATCGGGGCCGACGACAACCTCCTCGAACTGGGGACCGGCTCGCTGACGCTGGCCCAGATCTACGAGCAGGTGGACGCGCGCTACCCGGGGATGCTCGAGATCACCGACTTCTTCGAGCACCCCACACCGGCGCGCCTCGCCGCCCGCATCCGCGAGCGCGCCGCGGGGGCGGCCGAGGTTCATTCATAGGGTCCTCTCGGATACTTCCACTTGTTGTACATCCACAGCCAATCGGCGGGCGCCGCGCGAACCTCGCGTTCCACGGCCGCGGCGTAGGCCGCCACCACCTCGCACCCCGCGAGCGACCCCGGCTTCGCGGCCAGCGGCTCGAAGGTGACCTCGTAGCGCCCGCGCGCGACCCGCCGCATGGCCACGAAGTACACCGGCGCACGGGTGAGAAAGGCGAGCTTCTGCGGCCCGGTATAAAAAGCCGTGTCCTGTCCGAGGAACCGGACCCAGCACTTCCCCTCCTCGCGCCGCGGCGTCTGGTCCGCGACCAGGGCCAGCCCGTGCAGCCCGGAGCGGGGGCGCACGGCCGCGGCGAAGAATCGCTCCGCCGGGATCAGCGAACCGCCGAAGCGCGTACGCCGCTCCACGAGAAGCCGGTCGATGAGTGCACTGCGCGCACGCTTGTAGACGGCGTCGATGGGAAAAGCGCAGGTCAGCCGGCTGATCAGCAACAGCCATTCCCAGTTGCACTGGTGCGCGGCCAGAAAGATCACCGTACGCTCGCCCCCCCCGCGCGCCAGCCCGGCGCAGACCTCCGGATTGGTGATTCGCACGCGCCGGCGCAGCTCGGCCTCGCCGATGGTGATCGACTTGACCGTCTCGGCAAGGACGTCGCAGAAGTTGCGATAGCAACGGCGCGCCAGCCTGCGGCGCCCGGACTCGGTCATTTCCGGGAAGGCGCGACGGAGATTCGCGAGCGTCAGGCGGCGGCGGAAACCGAACAGGTGATAGCCGAGGATGTAGATGACGGCACTGAGGCGGTGCAGTACGGGCAGCGGCAGGCGCGAGAGCAGTCTGAGCAGGGTTCGCACGGATTTCGCCGTTTCCATCGCAGCCGCCGCGCTGGACCGGGGAACCGGGCCCGCGCTACCCTGACCTGCACCGCGCCCCGCAGGCCGCGGGTCCGCCGCACCGGCGCGGGTGTCCCCGCGGCAGCCGCCGCGCGCGGCGCGATTGGAACCGGCGGTATCATAGTTTCGGCGCCCGATACGGTCAAATGAGACAGCCCCCCTTCGAGATCCGCGACATCCACCCCTGGCGCCTGGAACACCCGGGATTCCTGACCCTGGAGGGCGACGACATCTGCATCTGGCGTCTGCCCGCGGCGGCGGACCCGCGCAGCGTCGCCCCGCTGTGGGCGGTGCTTGCGCCCGAGGAGCGCGAGCGTGCACGGCGCCTGCGGCGTCCGGAGGACCATACCACCTTCGTGATCGCGCGCGGTGCGCTGCGCATGCTCACCGCGGCCTACCTGGATCGACCGCCGTTGAGCATCGAGTTCGAGTACGGACCGCGCGGCAAACCCGCGCTGGCACCCTGCGGTATTCCGCTGCAGTTCAATCTCACGCACACCGGCGAGCTGTGCCTGATCGCCTTCAGCCGCCGGCGCATCCTGGGTGTGGACGCCGAGCGCCTCGACCGCCCGCTGCGCGTGGAATCCTTCGCCCGGCGCATCCTCGGCGCGCAGGAGCTGGAGGCCTTCGCGCGTGTGCCCGAACCGATGCGCCGGCGCGCACTCTTGGAGGCCTGGGTGCGCAAGGAGGCCTACCTCAAGGCCACGGGGGAAGGCCTCGCCGGCGGCCCGGGGACAGTGGCGGTCTCGCTGGCCCCGGATGAGCCGGCGCGTTTCCTCGACGGCCCACCCGTTGCGGCCGGGTGGGACCTCTGGGCCCTGGACCTCGGGCCGGGCTACGTCGGAGCACTGGCCGCCTCCCCAGGCTCGACCCGGCGACCCCCGACCAATTTCACCTGAGAACGCGAACCGATATGCACACGCTACTGCTCGCCGCCGCGCTGCTCAGCGGCCTGTTTACCCTGCTGACCTTCCTGGGACTCGTTCATCCGCCTCTGGGCCTCGCTCGCACGCGCGAGCGCGTGCTGATCCGCAACGGCGCCCTGGCCCTCGTGTTCTACCTGCTGATGGCGGCTGTCCTGAGCGCCGGCGACCCGCGCCAGCGGATCATGACCGGGGCGCCCACCACCCCGGTTCCGGCCGCCGCCGTACGTTGAGCAGGCCCGGCCGTCCACGGAACGGGCGGGCTTTGGTGGTAGACTGGCCGGGCGGCGATACGCCGGGCGGGGGGCCCGGGCGGGGGCGGCGCCGCGCGGACCGGGCCCTTCGCAGACCGAGGAGACGCGACCTCCGGGAGAGGAAGGACCGGCCTGCCCGATGCAAGAGATCGGAAGCATAAGCTACTCCGCCGGCGCGCTGCTGTTCCTGCTGCTGACCCTGGTGCTGGTGACCGGTTGGCGCGGCCGGCTGCAGGGCGCGCTGCTGGTCGCGGCCACCGCGGTCACGACCCTGTGGGCCGCGCTCCTGGCATGGCGCGGCATCGGCGGCGCCGTCCCGGGTCCGGCGGTCCAGATCACCGAAAACCTGCGCTACCTCGCCTGGTACGCGTTCCTGTTCGGGATCCTTCGTCAAGCGGCGCCGTCGGGGCGCGGCAACGGGCGCCTGCGCGCGGGCGCAGCCGGCCTGTACGCGATGGTCGGTGCGCTTACGCTGCTCGCGCTGGTGCCCGTCGCCTCGCTGCACCCGGTCGTCGCCCTCGCCGTGGAGATGAAACTGCGCCTGGGTGGAGATCTCCTGCTCGCCGTCGGCGGTCTCTGGCTCGTGGAACTGCTGTTTCGCAACACACGGCCCGAACACCGCTGGGCGGTGAAGTACCTGTGTCTGGGCCTCGGCGTGATGTTCGCCTACGACTTCTTCCTCTACTCCGACGCGCTGCTCTTCCGGCACATCGATGTGCACCTCTGGAACGCCCGCGGGGCGGTCGACGCCCTCGCCGTTCCCCTGATCGCGGTCTCCGCGGCGCGCAACCCGCAGTGGTCTCTCGACGTGTTCGTCTCGCGCGGCGTGGTCTATCACGGTGCGACGCTCGTGGGCGCCGGCGGCTACCTCCTGGTAATGGCCGCCGCGGGATACTACATCCGCCTGTTCGGCGGCGAGTGGGGCCCGCTGCTGCACACCGTGTTCCTCTTCGGCGCCGGTGCCGTCCTGCTCGCTCTGCTGTTCTCCGGCCAGGTACGGGCGCGCGTCAAGGTATTTCTCAATAAGCACTTCTTCAACTACCGCTATGACTATCGCGAGGAGTGGCTGCGGTTCACGCACACCCTCTCGGCGTGCAAGGCCACCGCGCAGCCGCGCGAGTGCGTGATCGGGGCGGTCGCGTCGATCGTCGAGAGCCCGGCCGGCATCCTCTGGACACGCCGCCCCTCGGGTGTACTGGCGCCGGTCGCGGCGTGGAACATGGCGCCGCCGGAGGGCGCGGTGGAACCCCCGGACGGCGCCCTCGTGCGATTCCTGCGCGAACGCGAATGGGTGATCCAACTCGACGAGTACCGCGCCACCCCGGAACTCTACGACGGCCTCAGGCTGCCCGCGTGGCTCGGGGCAATCCCGAAGGCCTGGGCGGTGGTCCCGCTCGTCGACCGCAACGAACTCTTCGGCTTCGTCGTCCTCACGCGCCCGCGCGTGGATGTCGCCTTCAACTGGGAGGTGCGCGACCTGCTCAAGACCGCCGCCTGCCAGGCGGCGAGCCACCTCGCACAACTCGACGCGATGGAATCGCTCGCCGAGGCGCGTCAGTTCGAGGGCTTCAACCGGCTCTCGGCGCTCATCCTGCACGACCTCAAGAATCTGATTGCGCAGCAATCCCTGGTGGTCGACAGCGCCGCGCGCCACAAGCACAATCCCGCCTTCATCGACGACGCCGTGCGCATCATGAGTCACTCGGTGGGGCGGATGAACCGGCTCATGGCGCTGCTGCGCAAGGGGCTCACCGACGCCGCCACGACAGCGCTCGACCTGGAATCGCTGATCGCCGATGCAGTCCGCGAGCGCGCCGCAACCGCGCCGGTGCCGCAGTTCACCGGCGCCGGGGTGGCGGTCACGGTCCTTGCCAACCGCGACCGGCTCCTCAGCGTCGTTGGCAACCTCATCCAGAACGCCCAGGAGGCCACGGCCAAGGACGGACACGTACGGGTCACGCTCGCGTGCGAGTCCGGGCGGGCGGTGATACATATCGAGGACGATGGTTGCGGAATGGACGCCGACTTCGTGCGCGAGCGCCTGTTCCGCCCGTTCGACACCACCAAGGGGGACACCGGCATGGGTATCGGCGCCTACGAGGCACGCGAATACATCCACGAACTCGGCGGGGACCTGACGGTCGCGAGTACGCCCGGTCAGGGGAGCCGTTTCCGTATCGAACTGCCGTGCACCGCCGCGCCCGCCGCGACCTCGGATCATGCGGCACCGGAACCCGAGGCGATCGGCGGCGGGGGCGGACGGTGAGCGGCGAGAAGCGCACGCTGCTGGTGGTCGAGGACGACCCCGGCCTGCAGAGCGCCCTGCGCTGGGCCTTCGACGATTTCGAGGTGGTCACGGCCGAGGACCGCGAGGGGGCGATCCGCCAACTGCGCCGCCATCACCCCGAGGTCGTCACCCTCGACCTCGGGCTACCGCCGGAGCCGGGCGGCGCGGGCGAAGGACTCGCCGCGCTCGAGGAGATCTTGTCGCTGGCCCCGCAGACCAAGGTCATCGTCCTCACCGGCAACGACGACCGCGACAACGCCGTGCGCGCGGTCGAACTCGGCGCCTGGCTGTTCTGCCAGAAGCCGGTGGACGCGCGCCTGCTCGGGTTCATCGTCGAACGCGCCTGGCGCCTGCACGAGCTGGAGCGCAGCGCACAGGAACGGCGCAGCAGCGCCGCCGACGGGCCCCTGGCCGGGATCATCGCCACCAGCCCGGAGATGCTCGAAGTCTGCGCCACCGTGGAGAAGGTCGCGCCCACGGGCGTCACCGCCCTGCTGCTGGGCGAGAGCGGGACCGGCAAGGAGATGCTGGCGCGCGCCCTGCATGCGCTGAGCCCGCGCGCCGAACGGCGCTTCGCCGCGATCAACTGCGCCGCCATTCCCGACACCCTGCTCGAGAGCGAACTCTTCGGCTACGAGAAGGGTGCGTTCACCGGCGCCAACGCGCGCCGCGAGGGTCACATCGAGGGCGCCGACGGGGGCACGCTGTTCCTCGACGAGATCGGCGATCTTCCCTTACCCCTGCAGGCGAAGCTGCTGCGCTTCCTGCAGGAGCGGGTGATCGTGCGTGTGGGCGGGCGCGAGGAGATCCCCGTCGACGTGCGGGTGGTGTGCGCCACCCACCGCGATCTGGAATCCCTGATGCGCGAGGGGACCTTCCGCGAAGACCTCTACTACCGCGTGAGCGAGGTGACCATCCGCATCCCCGCGTTGCGCGATCGCAGCGGCGAGGCCGTGGTCCTCGCCCGCCACTTCCTCGACCGCCACGCCCGCGAGCACGGACGCAACGGCCTCGCGTTCACCGACGACGCGATGCGCGCGATCGAGTCCCACCCCTGGCCGGGCAACATCCGCGAACTCGAGAACCGCATCAAACGCGCCGTGATCCTCGCCGAGGGCCGGCGCATCGACGCCACCGCTCTCGAGCTGCAGCCCGGCGACGCCGAGCCCCTGCCCTTCAGCCTGCGCCAGGTGCGCGAGAACGCCGAACGCCAGGCCATGCTGCGCGCGCTGCGCTACACCGGCGGCAACGTCTCCCAGGCCGCCGAACTGCTCGGCGTCACGCGCCCGACCTTCTATGCGCTCGCCAACAAGTACCGCCTCGACATCGGGCGCGGGGGATAGCGGGCGGCGCCGGCGGCATCGAGGGGGCGGAGTCGGCGCGCGCCGGAAGCCATCGGAATACGCCGCGCGCCGAAGGCGGGCCGACTCCGACCCGGGTCCAGACGCAGTGGAACGATCCGGTTCGGGGTCAGAGTCGTCCGTGGAGGACCGCACAAGGAACCGGCGGCACTGCCGGGACGACTCCGGCCCCGGGCAGGGGGCGGGGGCAGCGTCACCGCCCCCGAGCGCCGACGGGGCCCTGTAGCCTCTACCTCCGGGCGATGACCCCGACCCCGGTCGTTCCGACGACGGATACGGTACCGGCGGCGCAACCCGACCGCCCTCGGTCCCGGGAAACCACGCCTGTCCGGATTTTTTACACCGACTGAGGTCGGAAGTTATTTATTTTACAGTAAGTTGCTAGCACACGCCGCGTGTGTGCCACCTTCTCGCCGATCCGCTTGTCATCGTCATCACTATTTCATCCGGCGCTGGCGCACACGTCCGTATGGGGCGTCAGGGGATTGTATCTACGGTATTTTTTTACAGACCCGCAGCCCCGCTACGGCCGGGGAATGTCACGAATCTTTACACCCACGGGCCTCCCGGGCCGGAGCTGCCCGCGGTTGTTCCCGTATTGCACTGAATTCCCGAAAGTTCTCGTTATTGGCATCGTTCTTGCTCATCCCAGATTCGACCGGCGATCACCGGACTTCTTCCCAATCCGGCCGGGCACCAACGACGCCGCGCCCACTAACAGGACGCGGAATCATCCAAACCCTTGGGGGGTACGACGTCATGAAGAAGTGGTTGAACCGATTCGCGGCGCTCCTGCTCGGCCTCGCCGCCACGGCGGTCCAGGCGGGCCCGATCAACGTTCTCTGGTACACGGGCGGGGTCACCAACAGCCCGAACTACAAAAACAACATCAACAATCTGATCTCCCAGGCCGCGGCCGCCCCGGGCCACAACACCTGGTCGATCACCTACTGGGATTCGGGCTCGATGCCGAGCGGCAGCTACAACGCGCTCGTCGTCGCCTCGCCGCAGGGCGGCTGGGCTACCTATCCGAACTACGGCGCGCTGGTCAGTGCCGCCCCGACCTTCGGCGACCGCATCATGGTCACCGGCCAGGACGCCGACTGGCACTACCTGAACGGCCCGGGCGCGACTCCGTTCAACGGCCCGCAGGGCTTTCTGATCGACGCGGTCAACTGGGCCGGTTCGGGCACCGGGCTGGGGGCCGTCCTGCTCGGCGCGGACTCGAGCGATTACACCAGTGAAGGCGGCAACATCCTCGCGATGTTGACCGGCCTGGGCAGCGAGACAGGGCACGGCACCAACACGGTCAAGATCCCCGCGGCCTTCGCTTCGTTTCCGATCAACCAGGGGCTGACCTCGGCCGGCATCAGCGGGTGGAACACCTCGGCGCACAACGGTTGGACCGGGTTCGACACCGGCCTCTGGACCGGGATCAACACCAACTCGGACGGCACCACCGCCATCACGCTGGTCTCCAAGGCCACCGCAGGCGGCGGTACCGGCGGCGGCACCCCGAGCGTGCCCGACCCGGCCACGCTCGCGCTGATCGGCATCGGACTGCCCGGACTGGGCTGGTCGTTGCGCCGCGGGCGACGCCGCGGCTGAGCCGGTCCGCGCACGCGGCCGGACCCGACGGCCCCCACTTCGGGGGCCGTTTTTTTGTGCCCCGGGGTCGTGGAACGGGCTGGTTCGGGGTCAGAGTCGTCCGGTGAGGACCGCGCAAGGAACCCGCGACACTGCCGGGACGACTCCGACCCCGGGCGTGGGGTGGCACCGCGCCGCGAAGGCGCGACGACTCCGATCCCGATCCAACCGTAGTGGAACGGGCTGGTTCGGGGTCAGAGTCGTCCGGTGAGGACCGCACAAGGAACCGGCGGCACTGCCGGGACGACTCCGACCCCGGGCGTGGGGTGGCACCACGCTGCGAAGGCACGCCGACTCTGACCCCGATCCGGACGAAGTGGAACGAGCTGGTTCGGGGTCAGAGTCGTCCGTCGAAGACCGCGCAAGGAACCGGCGACACTGCCGGGACGACTCCGACCCCGGGCGTGGGGACGGGGTCGGAGTCACCGCCCATCGGCCGAGGCGGATCCGCGTCGCGTTTTCCTGCGGGGGGCGGTGGTACGGGTCGGTTGGGGGTCGGAGTCACCGCCCATCGGCCGAGGCGGAACGCCGTCGCGTTTTCCTGCGGGCGGTGACTCCGACCCCCTATTGTTTTAGATAGAAGGCGGCGAGGGCGAGGTCTTCGGGGCGGGTGATCTTGAGGTTGTCGCCGGAGCCGGGGACCAGGCGCGGGCGGTGGCCGGCGCGTTCCATGGCGGCGGCCTCGTCGGTGACCAGGACGCCGGCGGCGACGGCCGCTTCGAGTGCGGTGCGCAAGGCCTCGAGGCGGAACATCTGCGGGGTCTGCGCGTGCCACAGGCCGCCGCGCTCGACGGTGCCGGCGACCCGCTCGTCGCCGTCGGCGCGTTTCATGGTGTCGCGCACCGGCACGGCGAGGAGACCGCCGACGGGATCCGCGGCCAGCGTGTCGATCAGACGGGTGAGGTCGGCCGGGCGCAGGCAGGGCCGGGCGGCGTCGTGGACCAGCACCCAATCCCCGGGCGCGGCCCGGGCGGCGAGATCGCGCAGCGCATTGAGCACCGAGTGGCAGCGCTCGGCCCCGCCGATGACGGTCCGCACCTCGACGCCGGGAGGCGGCCGGAGCCGCGCCCACTCCGTGTCGTCTGCCCCCAGGGCCACCACGATCCCGGCGATGCGCGGATCGGCGGCGAGGCGCTCCAGGGTGTGTTCGAGGACGGTGCGCCCGGCCAGCTCGAGATACTGCTTGGGCCGCGCCGTACCCATGCGCGTACCCTTGCCGGCGGCCGGGATCACACCCCAGCAGCGTACCGCGCCGGGGCGGCTCACCGCGGTGCGGGCCCGGCGCCGGCGGGCGGCGTCGGGCCCGGCGGCGCGGCCGCGGCCGGCGGAGTCTCGGGAGACGGCGCGGCCGCCCCGGGAGCCCTGCCGACCACTTGGTAGAAGGTCTCGTCCGGGCCGATCATCCCGAGCTGGGTACGCGCCAGTTCGGCGACGGCGGCGAGCCCGCTGCGTAGGTCGGAAACCTCAGCGCTCAGGGCGGCGTTGCGCTGCTCCAGGTCGCGGTTCTGCGCCTGCTGCGCGGCCACTGCCTGGCGCAGCCGCGCCACATCGGCGAAGCTCCCTTCGCCCACCCAGAGGCGGAACTGGAGCGCCAGCAGGAGGAGTCCGAGGAACGCGATCACCCACTTCATGGCCCGAACGCCTCCGGCGCCCCTCAGCCGCCCGCCGCCGCGCCGGCGAGGTGCGCGAACGCGGCCCGGCCGACAAACCGGCCCTCGGCGCCGAGCTCGTCGGCGATGCGCATGAGCCGGTTGTACTTGGCGACGCGGTCGGTGCGCGAGAGCGAGCCGGTCTTGATCTGAGTCGCCGTGGAACCGACCGCAAGGTCCGCGATCGTGGTGTCCTCGGTCTCCCCGGAGCGATGCGAGATCACGGCCGCGTAACCGGCGCCGTCGGCCATCGCCAGCGCCGACAGGGTCTCGGTGAGCGTGCCGATCTGATTGAGCTTGATGAGGATCGCGTTGGCGACACCCGCGTCGATCCCGCGGCGCAGGATCGCGGTATTGGTCACGAAGAGGTCGTCTCCGACGAGCTGCACGCGCGTACCGAGCCGTTGGCTGAGCAGCGACCAGCCCTCCCAGTCGTCCTCGGCCATGGCGTCTTCGAGCGAGACGATCGGATAACGGTCGAGCCACGCGCCGAGGTAGTCGACGAACTCGCCGGCGCTGAAGCTGCGGTCCTCCGAGGCGAGATAGTAGCGCCCGTCGCGGTAGATCTCGTTGGCGGCCGCGTCCAGGGCGAGCGCGACGTCGCGCCCGGCGGTGAAGCCGGCGCGCGCGACCGCCTCGAGGATCAGCTCGATCGCGGCCTCGTTGGAAGGCAGGTCGGGGGCGAAACCGCCCTCGTCGCCGACCCCGGTCGCCAACCCGCGCGCGCGCAGCACGGCCTTGAGCGCGTGGAAGACCTCGGCGCCGTAGCGTATCGCCTCGGGCAGATCCGGCGCGCCGAGCGGCACGATCATGAACTCCTGCAGGTCCACGCTGTTGTCGGCATGGGCTCCGCCGTTGACGATGTTCATCATGGGCACCGGAAGAAGCAGCGGCCCGTCGCCCGCGAGGCGTCGGTAAAGCGGCACCCCCTCTTCCGCGGCGGCGGCGCGCGCGGCGGCGAGCGATACGGCGAGGATTGCGTTCGCCCCCAGGCGCCCCTTGTTGGGCGTGCCGTCGAGTTCGATCATGCGCGCGTCGAGCCCGGCCTGGTCGGCGGCATCGAGGCCGCGCACCGCCGGGAGGATCTCGCGGTGGACATTGTCGACCGCCCGGCGCACGCCCTTGCCGCCGTAGCGCGCCTTGTCGCCGTCGCGCAGCTCCACGGCCTCGCGCGTACCCGTCGATGCGCCCGACGGCACCGCGGCCCAGCCGCGCGCGCCGGAGGCAAGGGTCAGTTCGGCCTCGATCGTCGGGTTGCCCCGCGAATCGAGGATCTCGCGGGCATGGATATCCTGGATCTCCGACATGATGATTCCTTAGCAATGAGAAAAACCGTCCGCGGCCCGACCCGCTCGCGGACTTTCGCTACCGCGACCCTTGCTGCTCCGCGAAACCGTGCGCCTTGACGGCCTCGTCGAGCGCCTTGAGCGTGGCGAGGAGTTCCTCCATGCGCCCGAGGGGCCAGGCGTTGGGTCCGTCGCTCAGGGCCCGCTCCGGATCCGGGTGCGTCTCCATGAACACGCCCGCCACCCCCGCCGCCACCGCGGCGCGCGCAAGGACCGGGACGAATTCGCGCTGCCCCCCGGAGGCGTCGCCGCGCCCGCCGGGGAGCTGGACCGAGTGGGTCGCATCGAAGACCACCGGGCAGCCGGTCTCGCGCAACACCGCGAGCGAGCGCATGTCGGAGACGAGGTTATGATAACCGAAACTCGCCCCGCGCTCGCACACCAGCACCCGCTCGGCGCCCGCGTCGCGCGCCTTGGCGACGACATTGCGCATCTCCCAGGGCGAGAGGAACTGGCCCTTCTTGAGATTCACCGGTCGTCCCTGCTCCGCCACGCGGTGGATGAAATTGGTCTGCCGGCACAGGAAGGCCGGGGTCTGCAGCACGTCGACCACGGCGGCGACCTCCGCGAGCGGGGTGTCCTCGTGCACGTCGGTCAGCACCGGTACCCCGACGCGCTCGCGCACCGTTTCGAGGATCCGCAACCCCGCCTCCAGGCCCGGTCCGCGAAAACTGGCGTGCGAAGAACGATTGGCCTTGTCGAAGGAGGACTTGTAGATGAAGGGGATCTCCAGCCGCGCGGTGACCTCCTTGAGCGCCCCGGCGGTGTCCACGGCGAGCTGCTCGCTCTCGATCACGCACGGACCCGCGATCAGGAACAGCGGGTGATCGAGTCCGGCCTCGAACCCGCACAGATTCATGCGCCGACGGCCTGCGCGGCCGCCGCCGCGCGTCGCGCCAGCGCCGCGCGGATGAACCCCGTGAACAACGGATGGCCGTCGCGCGGGGTCGAGGTGAACTCCGGGTGGAACTGGCACGCCAGAAACCACGGATGATCGGCGAGTTCGACGACCTCGACCAGGGTACCGTCCTCGGACACCCCGGAGATCGTCAGCCCGGCCCCCTCGAGCATCTCGCGATAGCGGTTGTTGAACTCATAGCGGTGGCGGTGGCGCTCGGTGATGACCTCGCGCCCGTAGCTGCGGCGCGCCAGCGTATCCGGGAGCAGGCGACAGGGCTGACCCCCGAGACGCATGGTCCCGCCGAGATCGGACCCCTCGTCGCGCCGCTCCACCGCGCCGCTGCGATCCTGCCACTCGGTGATCAGCGCGATCACCGGATCGGCGGCATCCGGCCGGAACTCCGTGCTGTGCGCGCCGGCGAGACCGGCGCAATTGCGTGCGAACTCGATCACGGCCACCTGCATGCCCAGACAGATGCCCAGGTACGGGATGCGGTTCTCGCGCGCGTAGCGCACCGCGGCGATCTTGCCCTCGACCCCGCGCTCGCCGAAGCCGCCGGGTACCAGGATGGCATCCATCGCGGTGAGGCAGGCGGTCCCGTCATGCTCGATCTGTTCGGAATCGATGTAGACGATATTCACCCGCGTGCGGGTGCGCGCGCCGGCGTGGGTCAGGGCCTCGTTCAACGACTTGTAGGCATCGGCGAGATTGACGTACTTGCCGACCATGGCGACGTTGACCTCGGTCTGCGGATGCGCCATCGCGCCGATGACCTCCTCCCATTCGGAGAGGTCCGCGGGTGGCGCATCGAGGCCCAGCCGCTCCACGACGATATCGTCGAGCCCCTGCCCGTGCAGGTGGCTCGGGATCTTGTAGATGCTGTCGACGTCGACCGCGGAGATCACGGCGCGCTCCTCGACGTTGGTGAAGAGCGCGATCTTGCGCCGCTCGTCCGCCGGCAGCGGGCGGTCGGCGCGGCACAACAGGATGTCGGGCTGGATGCCGATGGAGCGCAGCTCCTTGACCGAGTGCTGCGTCGGCTTGGTCTTGATCTCCCCGGCGCTGGGGATATAGGGGACCAGGGTGAGGTGCATGAAAAGGGCCTGCCGCCGGCCCAGTTCCACCCCCATCTGCCGGATGGCCTCGAGAAAGGGCAGCGACTCGATGTCGCCCACCGTACCCCCGATCTCGACCATGGCCACATCGGCGCCGGCGGCGCCGGCGCGCACGCAGCGCTTGATCTCGTCGGTGATGTGGGGAATGACCTGCACCGTGCCGCCGAGGTACTCGCCGCGCCGCTCCTTGCGGATGACGTTCTCGTAGATCTGGCCGGTCGTGTAGTTGTTGCGCCGGCTCATCGTCGTGCGCACGAAGCGCTCGTAATGGCCGAGGTCCAGATCGGTCTCGGCGCCGTCCTCGGTGACGTAGACCTCGCCGTGCTGGAACGGGCTCATCGTGCCCGGATCCACGTTGATGTAGGGATCGAGCTTGATCATCGTCACGCGCAGGCCGCGCGCCTCGAGAATCGCGCCCAACGAGGCGGAGGCGATGCCTTTGCCCAATGAGGACACGACACCGCCCGTGATGAAAATGAATCTGGTCATGGGCCGCCGGGAAAGGACGGGCGGGACCTCGCGTGCGAAGGTCCCGGACGGGGTTCAAACTTACCAGAAGCGGTGCCGATCCACAACGCGCGCGCGCAACGGGCCGCGTACCGCCGCGGCGCGGGCGCCGTCACAGCGCCGCCGCGCGCTGCGCGTGTTCCGCTTCAAAGAGTTGCATCGCCGCGTACCCAGGCCGCCTCCCAGCGCAGCCGCAGCGACGGCTCGTCGTGCCGCGCCGCAAACGGCGCGCAGACCCACAGGTGCGCCACGGCGGCGAGCTGCCCGTCCACATAGACGAGCGGCAGGCGGGCGCGGATCCAGGGCGGCACGCCGCGCTCCTGCAGCAGCTTCTTCACCGCCCGGCTGCGCGCGCCGCGCGCGCCGGGTCGGCAACGCTCGCCGCCCGAGCGCAGGCGCACGGTGACGGCGCCTGCGCGGCAGGCCGCCTCGCTCAGCCCCACGCCGCAGGCGGCCTGTGCATGCAGCACGCCGAGACCTGCAGGGAGGAGCAGGGATTCGCGCAGATCCCAGGGCAGGGACAGCGCCGCCGGGACCGGCGGGAGCGGCGCCATCGCGTGGAGACGCCCGCGGTAACGACGCACCTCGGCGCCCGGCCAGCGCACCGACGGTTCACGGTCGTCCCGCGCGTCGAGCAGGTCCCGGCGACCCCGCTCGAGGCGGGCCGCCGGCGGCACCGGCAGACCCGAGGCGCGCAGCCAGACCCGCAGGACGAGGCGCTGGCGCGCCGGATCCAGCGCCCGCAGCCCCTCCACCGCCAGGCCCGCTGTCCCTCCGCCGAGGGCGGCGAGGTCCCCGCGCGCCACGGTCTCCAGAACGCGCGCCGCCTCCGCCTGGTGCGCGGCGGCCCGCGCCAGGGTCGCGGCGTACCCGGGCCAGCGCTCCGCCAGCGCCGGCAGGACCCTGTGGCGCAGATGACTGCGGGCCACGGCGGGATCGGCGTTGGCGCTGTCCTCGATCCACGCGAGCGCGTGCGCGTCGGCATAGCCGCGCAGGGCCGCGCGCGTGAAGCCGAGCAACGGGCGTACCAGGAGCCCGGCGCCGAACCGGCGCCGCGACGCCATGCCGGCGAGCCCCGCGGGTCCGGCCCCGCGCAGGAGCTGCAACAGGACGGTCTCGGCCTGATCGTCCGCGTGATGCGCGGTGAGCAGCAGTTCCCCGGGGCCGATGAGTTCGCGCAGGGCGGCGTAGCGCGCCGCGCGGGCGGACGCCTCCGGGCTCTCGCCGCGACCGGCGCGGGCGTCGACCCGCAGGATCCGCAGCGGGACGCAAAGGTCCGCGCAGATCCGCTCGCAGTGGCGCGCCCACGCCGCGGCGTCGGGATGCAGTCCGTGATCGACGTGCACCGCCCGCAATTCCCCGCCGAGCCTCTCGCGCAGGACCGCGAGGGCGTGCAGCAGCGCGTGGGAATCGGCGCCGCCGCTGTAGGCGACCCACCACACCGGCGCCGGCGCCAGGTCCGCCAGCGCACGGGCGAGCCGCTGCGGATCGAATTCGCCGCCGGCTCTCGTCATCGCCGTTCACCCACGCGCCGCGCACGGCGGCCCGGTCAGCCCGATTCCTTGAAGTGCCCGTAGGACATGAGACGCGCGCGCCGGCCCTCCACCAGCTCGTCCGGGGCGTGCGCGGCGAGGCGCTCGAGTTCCTCGACGAGGGCCTCGCGCAACGCCGCCGCGGCCGCATCGGGGTCACGGTGCGCACCGCCCAGCGGCTCCGGAATCACCCGGTCGACCAGCCCCAGCCCCTCGAGCCGCCGGGCGGTGATCCCCATCGCCTCGGCCGCCTCCGGGGCCTTGTCCGCGCTCTTCCACAGGATGGAGGCGCAACCCTCCGGAGAGATCACGGCATAGGTGCTGTATTCCAGCATCAACAGCCGGTCGCCGACCCCGATGGCCAACGCCCCTCCGGAGCCGCCCTCGCCGATCACCGTGCACACCACCGGCGTGCGCAGGGCCGACATGTACATCAGGTTGCGCGCGATGGCCTCGCTCTGCCCGCGCTCCTCGGCGCCGATGCCGGGATAGGCGCCCGGCGTATCGATGAATGTAAGGACCGGCATCGAAAAGCGTTCGGCGAGCCGCATCAGGCGCAGCGCCTTGCGATAACCCTCGGGACGCGGCATCCCCCAGTTGCGGTGGATCTTCTCCTTGGTGTCGCGGCCCTTCTGATGGCCGATCACCATGACCGGGCGCCCATCGAGCCGCGCCGGACCGCCGACGATGGAAGGATCGTCGGCGAAGGCGCGGTCGCCGTGCAGCTCGCGGAACTCCGTGAAGACCCGCGGGATATAGTCCAGGGTCAGCGGGCGCTGCGGGTGGCGGGCGAGTTGCGTGACCTGCCAGGTGGTGAGCGACGAGAAGATCGACTCCGTGAGCGAACGGCTCTTCGCCTCGAGGCGCTGAATCTCCTCCTGCAGGTTGAGATCCTGTCCGTCGCTGACGAAGCGCAGCTCCTGGATCTTCGCTTCCAGCTCCGCGATCGGCCGCTCGAAATCGAGAAAGTTGAGATTCATGACCCCCGCCCCGCCCGCATGCGACTATACCGGATCCGCGACGGACCCGAAACCGCGCAGGCACCGTGCGCCGCAGTCCGCCTCAATAGACCAGCCGCACGCCTTCCCGGCCGGCCAGGTCCTCGAGTCGGTGCAGCAGCTCGTCGGTGGGCTGCACCCGCCACCGCGCGCCCAATGCGATCCGCGCACGGGCGCCGGGGCGCAGGTACTCGATCCAGACGGGGCAGCCGGCGGCCTCGCCGTGCGCCCCGGGCGGGACACAAAACGGCTCCAGCGTGTGCGCCAGCGTGGAGACGAAACCGTTGGCCGCGCGTTCGCTGTCGACGGCGACCTCCAGCCCGCGCAGGAACGCCGCGCGCGCCTGCGCGAGGTCCCAGATGCGATCGGCGCTCATGCGATAGCCGCCGGTGTACTCGTCGGCGCTCAGGGCCCCCTGCACCACCAGCAGCCGGTCCTTGGCGAGCAGCGCACGATACCGCTGGAAGGCCTCGCTGAACACCGCGATCTCGATGCGTCCGCTGCGGTCGTCGAGCGTCAGAAACGCCATGCGCCCGCCGCGCTGCGTCTGCATGGTCCGCAGCGCCACGACCAGGCCCGCGACCACGGCCGCGCGGTCCTCGCGCGGGGCCGGGCGCAATGCCCCGGCGCCGTTGGCGTCCGCCTCGCCGGCGAGGTCACCGATGCGCAAGGTCACGAAGTGCGCGAGTTCGGCCTCGTGGCGCGCGATGGGATGGCCGGTCAGGTACAGGCCCAGGGTCTCCTTTTCGCCCGCGAGGCGCTCGTCGTCGTCCCATTCGGGAGTCTCGGGCGCCGCGGCGGCGCCCTGCGGCGTCGCCGGTCCGCCGAAGAGGTCGTTCTGCCCCGCGGCGTGATCGCGCGTGTGCTGTTCGGCCGATTGGAGCGCCGCGGTGAGCTGCGCCATCAGCGCCGCGCGGTGGCGCCCGAGACCGTCGAGCGCCCCGGCGCGGATGAGCGCCTCGAGCACACGCCGGTTGGCGCGCCGCAGGTCGATCCGCCGGCACAGATCGAACAGGTCCGGAAACGGCCCGCCGGCGCGGCGCTCGGCGAGGATGGTCTCCACCGCCGACTCGCCGACCCCCTTGATCGCACCCAGCCCGTAGACGATGCGGTGATCGCCGTCGACGCCGAACGCGTAGTCCGAGACGTTGACGTCGGGCGGCAGGACATCGAGCCCGAGCTGGCGGCACTCCTCGATGAGGCCGACCACCTTGTCGGTGTTGTCCATGTCGGAGGAGAGCACCGCGGCCATGAACGCCGCGGGATAATGGGCCTTGAGCCACGCGGTCTGGTAGGAGATGAGCGCGTAGGCCGCGGAGTGCGAGCGGTTGAATCCGTAGCCGGCGAACTTCTCCATCAGATCGAAGATCCGCGTCGCGACGGAGTCCTCCACGCCCCGCGCGCGCGCGCCCTCGAGGAAGATGTCGCGCTGGCGCGCCATTTCCGCGGGCTTCTTCTTGCCCATGGCGCGGCGCAGGAGATCGGCGCCGCCGAGGGTGTACCCGGCCAGCACCCGGGCGATCTGCATCACCTGCTCCTGGTAGAGGATCACCCCGTAGGTCGGGCGCAGGATCGGCTCGAGGTCCGGATGGGGGTATTCCACCCGGGAACGGCCGTGCTTGCGGGCGATGAAGTCGTCGACCATCCCCGACTGCAGCGGTCCCGGCCGGTAGAGGGCCACGAGAGCGACCAGGTCCTCGAAGCTGTCCGGCTGCAGGCGCTTGATCAAGTCCTTCATACCGCGCGACTCGAGCTGGAACACCGCCGTCGTGCGGCAGGACTTGAGCAGCTCGAAGGCGGCCGCATCGTCCATCGGGATCGCGGTGATGTCGATTTCGGGCTCACCGGCGCGCGCGCGCCGGTCGTTGACGGTGCGCAGGGCCCGGTCGACGATGGTCAGTGTGCGCAGGCCGAGGAAGTCGAACTTCACCAGCCCGATCGCCTCGACGTCATCCTTGTCGAACTGCGTGACCGCCGCACCGCCGCCGGGCTCGCAGTAGAGCGGCGTGAAGTCGGTCAGCGGTGTGGGCGCGATCACCACCCCGCCGGCGTGACGGCCGGCGTTGCGCGCGAGACCCTCGAGCGAGCGCGCAAGCTCCAATATGCCGCGCACCTCCTCATCGCTCTCCGACAGCCGGCGAAGCTCCTCCTCCTGTTCCAGGGCCTTCTCCAGGGTCATGCCGAGTTCGAAGGGGATGAGTTTGGCGATGCGGTCGACGAAGCCGTAGGGGTGACCGAGGACCCGGCCCACGTCCCGCACCACGGCGCGCGCGTTCATGCTGCCGTAAGTAATGATCTGCGCGACGCGGTCGGCGCCGTAGCGCTTGGCGACGTACTCGATGACGCGGTCGCGCCCCTCCATGCAGAAGTCGACGTCGAAATCCGGCATCGACACCCGCTCCGGATTGAGGAAGCGCTCGAAGAGCAGGTCGTAGCGGATCGGATCGAGGTCGGTGATGCCCAGGGCGTAGGCGACGAGGGAGCCGGCCCCGGATCCGCGACCCGGACCGACGGGGATGCCGTTGGCCTTGGCCCAGCGGATGAAATCGGCGACGATGAGAAAATAGCCGGCAAAGCCCATGGTCGCGATGACGTCGAGCTCGTGCGCCAGGCGCTCGTCGTAGACCTCGCGTGCGGCGGCCGGCTCCCCGCCTGCGGTGCGCAGGCGTCGCTCCAGTCCGGATCGGGCCTCGGCGCGCAGATGGGCGTCGACGCTCACGCCCTCGGGCACCGGAAACGCGGGCAGGAAGTTCTCGCCCAGGCGCAGGCGCAGGTTGCAGCGGCGTGCGATCTCGACGCTGTTCTCCACCGCCTCCGGCACGTCGGCGAACAGCGCCGCCATCTCCTCCGGCCCGCGCAGATACTGCTCCTCGCTGTAGTGACGCGGGCGGCGCGGATCGTTGAGGGTGCGCCCGTCGTGGATACAGACGCGCGCCTCGTGCGCGCCGAACTCGCGCCGCTCCAGGAAGCGCACGTCATTGGTGGCGACCACGGGCACCCCCCGATCGAGCGCGAGCGCGACCGCCGCATGCAGGTACTCCTCCTCGCCCTCGCGTCCCGTACGGCTGATCTCGAGGTAGAAGGCCTCCGGAAACAAACGCTGCCAGTAATCCAGGCGCTCAGCGGCATCCCCGCCGCCGAGCAGCGCGCGCCCGACATCCCCGTCGCGGCCCCCGGAGAGGGCGATGAGCCCTTCGGCGGCCGGCTCCAGCCACTCCCGGGCGAGGACCGGCACGCCGCGCTGCTGCCCCTCGTAGTAGCTGCGCGTGACCAGCCGGGTCAGGTTGCGGTAGCCGGTCTCGTCGCGGCACAGGAGAGTGAGGCGCGCGGGCGGGCGGGCCGGGTCGGGATCGGCGACCCACGCATCGACTCCGAGAATCGGCTTGACCCCGGCGGCGAGCGCGGCGCGGTAGAACTTGACGGCGGCGAACAGGTTGCCCTGATCAGTCACGGCGACCGCGGGCATGCCCTGCGCGCGCACCGCCTCGATCAGCCGCGGGATGCGCACCAGCCCGTCGGCGAGGGAGTATTCGGTATGCAGTCGCAGATGCACGAAGCCGGCCATGGCGCCCCATTGTACTGCAGCCGCCCGCACCCGGGGTCGCTGCGGGCGACCTCGGTGCCGCCCGGCAACCGGACTGTTTTTCATTGAGTTATGGCCGCGGGTGCGCGGGCGCCCGAGCATCGGCGAGGCGACCCACCGGCGCGAAGGAGCGCCGGTGCACGGGGCAGGCCCCGAGCCGCTCGAGCGCGGCCAGGTGCGCGCGCGTCGGATAGCCCTTGTGCAGCGCGAAACCGTAACCCGGGTAGACGGCGTCGAGGCGCTCCATCTCGGCATCCCGCGCCACCTTGGCGAGGATCGAGGCGGCGCTGATCTGCGGTACGAGGCGGTCGCCGCCGATCACCGCGCAGGCGGGCACCGCGAGGCCCGCGGGACAGCGGTTACCGTCGACGAACACCACCCCGGCCGCCGCCCCGAGCCCCGCGACCGCGCGCCGCATCGCGAGCAGGGTGGCCTGGAGGATGTTCAGGGCGTCGATCTCGGATACCTCGGCGCGCCCGAGGGCCCACGCCGCGGCGCAACGCCGGATCTGCGTCGCGAGTTCGGCGCGGCGCCCGGGGCTGAGCCGCTTCGAGTCGACCAGCCCGGGTATCGGCCGCCCCGCATCGAGGATCACCGCCGCGGTCACCACCGGCCCCGCGAGCGGCCCGCGGCCGACCTCATCGACCCCCGCCGCACCCGCGCAGGGGGCGCCGGTCGTCGCGCTCACGGGCCGCAGCCTGCCGTGCCCGCGACCGCCTCGGCCGCCCGCGCGCTCGCGCCGCGGCGCAGATCGCGGTGCAGCGCCGCGAAACGCCCCTGCAGCGCGCGCACGGCGTCCGGACGCTCGAGCCAGTCCAGCAGGGCGCGTCCCAGGGCGGGGGCCTGCACCGCGTCCTGCAGGAACTCGGGGACCAGGTCCGCGCCGGCGAGGATGTTCGGCAGGGCGATGCGGCGCAGGTGCACCAGCCGCCGCGCCAGGCGATAGGTCAGCGGGTGCATGCGGTAGGCGACCACCATCGGCCGACGCGTCAGCATCGCCTCCAGCGTCGCCGTCCCGGAGGCCGCCAGGACGACGTCCGCCGCAGCCAGCACCTCGCGCGTCGCACCCTCGATCGCGGTCAGCGGCACCCCGGCGCCGGCGCCCGCGCGGATCGCCTCGAACCGGGCGCGCACCTTCGGACCCGCCATCGCCGCGAGGACGACCAGCTCCGGGCGCCGCGCCCGGCACCAGGCGGCCGCGTGGAGAAACGCGGCCCCCAGCCGGCGCACCTCCCCCTCCCGGCTGCCGGGCAGGAGCGCCAATACGGTCGCGTCCGGCGCCAGCCCGAGCCGTTCGCGCGCCGCGATCCGCCGGTCCTCCAGCGGGATCTCGTCGGCGAAGGGATGGCCCACGCAGGTCACCGGGATCCCCCGCTCGCGATAGAGTGCCTCCTCGAACGGAAACAGGGTGAGCATCCGGTCCACGGCGGCGGCGATCGTCCGCAACCGCCCGCGGCGCCAGGCCCAGACGGTGGGACTGACATAGTGCACGGTCGGGATCCCGAGCGCGCGGGCGCGCCGTTCCAGGCCCAGATTGAATTCCGGCGCGTCGATCCCGACGAACGCGTCCGGCGGATCGCGCCGCAGCCGCCGGAGCAGCTCGCGCCGCAACCGCCACAGCCCGGGGACCCGCGCGAGCACCTCCACCAGCCCCATCACCGCCAGCCGGTCGGCCGGGAACCACGTCCGGCACCCCGCGGCCTGCATTCGCGGGCCCGCGACGCCTTCGCACACGACTCCCGGGCAACGCCGCCGCAAGGCCTCGATCAATCCGGCGCCCAGGGCGTCCCCCGATTCTTCCCCGGCGACGAACACGACGCGCGCCGGCGCGGCCCCCTCCGCGCCCGGAGATTCGGCGCTCATGTCGCCGCGCGCGGATGCGCGGCATGTCGCGGCAGATCCCGCCGCGGCGAACGGAGCCGCGCCCCTCGTCCCGCAGTGTATCCGGCCGCTCTCCCCCGCCGGCGGGACCCGCGCGCGTCCATCGTCAGCGCACGAAGCTGCGCGTGCCCGCCTTGAGGAATGCCACCAGCGGCGCGACGTCGGCGTCCTCGACGGCGAGCGCCTCCAGCCGCTCCACCGCCTCCTGCAGGCGCAGCCCCGAGCGATAGAGCAGCTTGTAGGCGCGGCGCAGGCGCTCGATGCGCTCCTCGGAATAGCCCCGCCGCCGCAGACCTTCGCCGTTGATCCCGTAGGGTCGCGCCGGCTGTCCGCGCACGGTTACGTAGGGCGGCACGTCCTTGTGGATCCCCGAACCATACGCCGTGAACGAATGCACGCCGAGCCGGCAGAACTGGTGCACCAGCGTGAAACCTCCCAGTACGACGTGGTCGCCGACGACGGCGTGACCGGCGAGCGAGGCGCCGTTGGCGAAGATGGTACGGCTTCCCACCTGGCAGTCGTGAGCGATGTGCACATAGGCCATGATCCAGTTGTCGTCGCCGATGCGGGTCACGCCGCCGCCCTGGACGGTGCCGCGGTTGATCGTACAGAACTCGCGTATGACGTTGCGGTCCCCGATCTCGAGCAGCGTCTCCTCGCCGCGAAACTTGGTATCCTGCGGGATGTCCCCGATCGAGGAGAACTGGAACAGGCGGTTGTCCCGGCCGATGCGCGCCGGGCCCTGGATCACGACGTGCGGGCCGATCCAGGTCCCCGGACCGATTTCCACGCCCGCCCCGATGATGCTGTAGGGCCCCACGCTCACGCCCGCGCCGATCCGCGCCTGCGGATCGATGACCGCACGTGCGTCGATCAAGCCTCGATCTCCTTGGCCGCGCACATCAGCTCCGCATTCGCGACGAGCGCGCCGTCGACCCGCGCGTCCACGCTGAAACGCATCATGTTGCGCCTGCGGTCCCGATAGAGGACCTCGAGCAGGATCTGATCGCCGGGCCCGACCGGTCGCCGGAACCGGGCGCGGTCGACGCCCACGAGCAGATAGATCGAATGGTCCTCCGGCCGCCGGCCGGCGGTCTCGAAGGCGAGCACCCCCGTGGCCTGCGCCATCGCCTCCAGGATCAGGACGCCGGGCATCACCGGCCGGCCGGGGAAGTGGCCCTGGAAGAAGGGTTCGTTCATGGTGACGTTCTTGACCGCGGTGAGGGATTCCCCCGGCCGGCAGGCCAGCACGCGGTCGATCAGGAGAAAGGGATAACGATGCGGCAGATGCGCCATCACCGCCTGGATGTCCATCGCGCCGCCCGCCTCCGAATCCCCGCCCGTCCCGTTCATCACTCCTCCCCGCGATCTGTGCCGCGCGCCGTACCCCGCAGGGCCCGCAGCTCCCTCTCCAGCGCGCGCACGCGCCCCGCCAACGCCTCGAGCCGACGCAGGCGGGCATGGTTGCGCCGCCAGCGCCCCGCCGGCTCCGCCGGGATCCCCGACGAATAGACCCCCGCCCGGGGGATCGACTTGGTCACCAGCGACATGCCCGTGATCACCACGTCGTCGGCGATTTCCACATGTCCGGCGATGCCCGCGCCGCCGCCGATGCGGCAGCGCCTGCCGATCCGGACGCTGCCGGAGACGCCCACGCAGCCGGCGATCGCCGTGTGCGCACCGACCAGCACGTTGTGGGCGATCTGGATCTGATTGTCCAGCTTGACGCCGTCCTCGATCACCGTGTCCTCGAGCGCGCCGCGGTCGATGGTGGTGTTTGCACCGATCTCCACGTCGGCCCCGATGCGCACCCGGCCGAGCTGCGGCACCTTCACCCAGCGGTCGTCCTCCTCTGCGATCCCGAAACCGTCCGCGCCGATCACCGCACCCGGATGGATCCGCACCCGCGGCCCGACCGTCGTGCCGGCGCACAGCACCACCCGCGCCCCGATACGGCCCTCGGCACCGATCTCCACCCCTTCCCCGACCACGCAGCCGGGGCCGAGTTGCACGCCCGGACCGATGACCGCACCCGCCGCCACGACGCAACAGGGCCCGACCCACGCGCCCGGATCCACGCGGCTCTCTGCGCTCACCGAGGCGCTCGGGTGCACCCCGTGCAGGACCGGATCCGGCCGCGCGAACAGTTGGGCCACGCGCGCATAGGTGAGATAGGGATGCGCCGAGACCAGTGCGGCGCACGGACAGCCGCCGAGGTCGTCCTCGGCCAGGATCACCGCCGAGGCGCGGGTCGCCGCCAAGTGGCGTCGATAGCGCGGGTTGGCGAGAAAGGAGATCGTCCCCGGCCGCGCATCCGGCAGGGGCGCGACCCCCTCGATCCGGCATGTCGCATCCCCGTGCACCCGGGCCCCGACCCGGCGCGCGAGATCACCCAGGGCGAAGGCCATCGCGCAGACCCGCGGGCATCACTTCTTCGCCGGCGCCTTTGCCTGCCGCTCCAGCTCCCGCAACACCTTGTCCGTAATATCCACCTTCTTGCTCGCATAGAGGACGCCGTCGCTCACGATCAGGTCGTAGTGGTCGTCCTTCGCGACCTGAAGGATCGCCCTGCGGATCCGGCGTTCGAGCTTGCCCAACTCGGCGTTGCGGCGCACGTTGAGGTCTTCGCCGAACTCCTGCTCCTTGCGCTTGAGTTCGCGCTGGCGCGTGAGGATCTCGCGCTGAAGCTTTTCGCGGCGCGCCGCACTCATCACTTCCCCGTTGCGCTTGAGCTTGTCCTGCAATTTGGCGATCCCGGCCTGCTCCGCCATCAGCTTCTTCTGGCGCGGCGCAAACTCGCTCTCGAGCGCTTTGCTGGCGGCCTTGGCCTGCGGCGATTTCTGCAGCAGCACGGCGGGGTTGACGAAGCCGATCCTGAGTTCAGCGGCTACCGCGCCGCCGGCAACCATCGCCAACAACACGCAGACGAACGGTACCACGACTCGCGGCGATCTCTTCACGACATCCTCCCTCCCGCAATCAGAACGTGAACGGCGCACCGATGGTGAACTGGAACATCTGCTTTTGATCGGTCGGCGACGGGTTCAAAGGGTACCCCAGGCTGAAGTTCAACGCCCCGAACGGCGTCAGCCAGATCAGCGACGCGCCCGCCGAATAGCGCAACGTGCTCGCGTTGAAGCTGCTTACATCCTTGTATACATTACCCATATCCACGAACAGGCTCAAGCGCACCGACTGGCTCTTGGCGACGAACGGCGGCGGAAACAGCAGCTCGGCGCTGCCCGTGACCCGGAACCGCCCGCCCAGCGGCAGCCCGTTGGAGTCCAGCGGCCCCAGGGTATTGTCCCGATAGCCCCGTACCGATCCGATTCCGCCCGCGAAGAAATTCTGGAAAATCGGGTAGTCGCGGTTACCCGAGTAGGTGTCCCCATAGGCGAGTCCGCCGCGCAGCGAAAAGGTCAGATGCTCGGTCAGCGGAATGAAGTGGCGCTCGGTAAAGGTCAGTCGATAATACCGCGCGGTGCTCCCCGGCAGGGCCAGATCCAGATTCAGGGTGCGCCGCATACCGCTGTCCGGGAACACGGCCCGGTTGCGCGTATCGCGGATCCACCCCGTAGTCAGATCGAGCGTATTGTAACTCTCACCGTTGCGGGCGATGAAATCGAGCACCTGATTCGAGGCGAAGGAACCGGGACGGATCGTCGTCCGGTTGCCGCCGATCCCCATCTGAACCCGGTCGTACTCGCTCACCGGGATACCGAAGGTGACGCTCCCGCCCCCGACGTCGGTCGTATAGTTGGCGAGGTTCGCCAGCGCCGCGTCAGTCTTCTGATAGAAGCCGCTGAACGAGCGGCTGACGCCGCTCATGGTGTAGTAGGGATTCGTGTAATCCACGCTGTAGAGCGTATTGAAACTGCTGTTGTTGAACGAAACGCTGACCCGGTTGCCGGTCCCCAGGAAGTTGTCCTGGCTGACGCTCGCGTTGAGCAGCAGGCCGCCGGTCTGTGAAAACCCAACGCCGGCCATCAGGCTACCGGACGGGCGTTCCGTGACCTTGTAGTTCACGTCGACCTGATCGCTGGTCCCCGGGACCGGCTTGGTCTCGACGTTTACGTGGCTGAAGAACCCCAGGCGCTCGAGCCGGCTGCGCGAGAGCTTGATCTTCTGGGTCGAGATCGGCGCCGCTTCCATCTGGCGCATCTCCCGCCGCAACACTTCGTCCTTGGTCTTGGTATTGCCGCTGAAGTTGATTCTGCGCACGTAGGTCCGCTTTCCGGGATCGACGTAGAACGTAAGCGTGACCTCCCGGTCCTTCTTGTCGATATCCGGAATCGTATTGACGTTGGCGAAGGCATAGCCGTAGTCGCCGAGCTTGTCGCTGACGGCGTTCGCCGTGTCACTTGCGGCCTTGCGCGAGAAGACCTGGCCCGGGCGGATCTTGACGAGCGGAAACAGCTCCGCGGGCTTGAGCACCAGATTCCCCGCCAGCCTCACCGCCTTCACTTTATATTTCTGTCCCTCCGTGATATTCACCGTAATGTAGATGTCCTTGCGGTCCGGAGACAGCGCGACCTGCGTCGAGTCGATGCTGAAGTTGATATAGCCGCGATCCATGTAGAAGGAGCGCAGCCGCTCGAGGTCACCGGCGAGTTTCTGCTTGGAATAGCGGTCGTTCTTGGTGTACCAGGAGAGCAGATTGGGGGTTCCGAGTTCGAAGCGCTTGCGAAGCACCTTTTCGCTGAAGGCGTGATTGCCCACAATATTGATCTGGCGGATTTTGGCCGCTTTCCCCTCCGAGATGTCGATCTTGATCGCGACCCGGTTGCGCGGCAGCGGGGTGACGGTGGTCTTGATTCTCACCGCGTATTTTCCGCGGCTGAAGTAGAGCTGCCTGAGCTCCTGCTCCACCCGGTCGAGCACCGAGCGGTCGAAGACCTGCCCTTCGGCGAAACCGATCTCCTTGAGGGATTTCTTCAGCTTCTTGGTTTCGATGTCCTTGTTGCCGGAGAACTTGATGCTCGAGATCGCTGGTCGTTCCGACAGCGAGACGATCAAGGTATCGCCGTCGCGCTCGAGGGTGACATCCTTGAAGAAACCGGTCTTGTACAAGGCGCGGATCACCTCGGCGGAGCGGGCGTCGTCCATCCGCTCGCCGACCTTGAAGGGCAGATAGTTGAAAACCGTACCCTGGGAGATCCGCTTGAGACCCTCCACCCGAATGTCCTTGACGACGAACGGGGTGAACGCGTACGCCCGGACCGTGAACAGCAGCCCGAGCGCCACCGTCCAGAACAATCTGCCGATCAGTCGTTTCATAAGGGAGGGACGGGATTCTCGCTTGCGCGTCATCCGATGAACAGACGCCGCAGATCGTTATAGAAGGCCAGGCTCATGAGCAGCAGCAGGAGGACGATCCCGATCCTCTGTCCCGCCGCCTGCACCGCCTCGGACACCGGGCTGCCCTTGACGGCCTCGACGAGGTAGTAGAGCAGGTGTCCGCCGTCGAGGATCGGGATGGGGAGCAGGTTCAACACGCCGAGACTGATACTGACGATGGCGAGAAAACCGAGAAACGGGATCAGGCCGACGCTCGCGCTCTCGCCGGCATAGCGCGCGATGGTGATCGGGCCGCTGATGCTGCGTACCGAGACTTCGCCGGTGAACATCCGGCCGAGCATGCGCAACATCCGCACCGTCATGTCGGCGGTCCGTTGCACCGCGTGCAGGCCCGCATCGATGGGCCCGTAGCGCACGGTCACCCGCAGGCGGTCGAACAGCCCCTTGGGCACCTGCGGATAGACGCCGATGCGCCCCTCGGCCCCGTGCGGCCCGCCGATCCGGGCGGCCTTCACGGTCATGGTACGCGATACGCCGTCGCGCACCACTCTGAGACGCAGTTCCCCGCCGGGATGCGCCCGGATGATCGCCGCCATCGCGTCCCAGTCCTTCACCGCATGGCCGTCCACCGCGACCACGCGATCGCCGCGGCGCAGCCCGGCCGCCGCTGCGGGATCGCCCGGCACGACCCTCCCGACCACCGCCGGGAGGACCGGGCGCCAGGGTTTGATCCCGACCGCCGCCCACAGATCCTGCGACTGCAGCACCGTCCTGGAATCGGCGGCGGGCAGGACCCTGCGAACCGTTCCGCCGCCCGGCGCACGCAGTTCGAGGACGGCCGAACGGTTGCCCAGAGCGGCGTCCAGTAGCGCAAAGCGCGCCGTGTTCCACGTCGGCGTGGCGCGCCCATCCACCGAAAGGATCTCCTCGCCGGCGCGGACTTCCGCACGGGCCGCCGGACTCCCGGGGGCGACGGCGCCGATCAGGGGGCGCATGCCCGGGATCCCCGTCGTGAACATCACCCAGTACGCCACGAGCGCAAGCAGGAAGTTGAAAAACGGCCCCGCCGCCACGATTGCCATGCGCGAGGCCACCGGCTTGCGGTTGAACGCCCGCCCGAGTTCCTGCGGGGGGACCGGCGCTTCGCGCTCGTCGAGCATCTTGACATAGCCGCCCAACGGAATCGCCGCCAACACATACTCGGTGTCGTCGCGCCGCGACCGCCAGGTCACCAGCGGTCTGCCGAAACCGATCGAGAACCGCAGGACCTTCACTCCGAGTCGGCGCGCCACCCAGAAATGGCCGAATTCGTGGACCGTCACCAGCACGCCGATGGCCACGGCGAACGCCGCCAGGTAGAACAGGACATGGGTCATGGCGCCGCCCTCGAGGCGTGCCGCGCGACCATCCGCGCGGCGACCGTGCGCGCCTGCGCGTCGTCGGCGAGCACCGCATCGACGCCGTCCGGCGCGTGAAACTCGACGGCGTCCAGAGTAGCCTCGATCACCTGCGGTATGGCGGTGAAGGGCAGCCGCCGCTCCAGGAACGACTGTACCGCCACCTCGTTGGCGGCGTTGAGGACCGCCGTCGCGGTGCCGCCGGCGGCGATCGCGCGATAGGCGAGCGCCAGACAGGGGAAGCGCTCGAGATCCGGTTCCTCGAAATCCAGACGCCCGCTGGCGACGATATCGAGCGGCTCCGCGCCCGAGCGCATCCGGCCCGGCCAGGCCAGCGCGTGGGCGATGGGCACGCGCATGTCCGGCGTGGCGAGATGCGCGAGGATCGATCCGTCCACGTACTCCACCATGGAATGGATCGTGCTCTGCGGGTGCAGTACCACGCGCACGCGCTCCGGCGTCGTCCGGAACAGCCAGCAGGCCTCGATGACTTCGAGTCCCTTGTTCATCATGGTCGCGGAATCCACGGATATCTTGCGGCCCATCACCCAGTTGGGGTGCGCACAGGCCTGCTCCGGGGTGACTGCGTGCAGTTCGGACAGCGGTGTCGTCCGGAACGGGCCGCCGCTGGCGGTCAGGAGGATCCGCTCCACGCCGACGTCCTCCAGATCGGCGCCCGCCGCACGCGGGGGCATGCACTGGAAAACCGCGTTGTGCTCGCTGTCGATGGGCAGCAACTCGGCCCCGCAGCGCTCCACCTCGTCCATGAAGATACGCCCGGTCATGACCAACGCTTCCTTGTTGGCCAGCATCACCCGCTTGCCGGCGCGCACCGCAGCCAGGGTCGGCAGCAGTCCGGCGGCGCCGACGATGGCCGCCATGACGTAGTCGGCGGAGGGTAGACGGGCGGCCGCCTCGAGCCCTTCCGGTCCGCTCAGCACCTGGGTATCGAGGCCGGCCTCGCGCAGCCGGTCCTGCAGCGCCGCGGCGTCCCCGGCGCGGCCCAGGACCGCCAGTTCCGGCCGGTGTTCGCGGCAACAGGCGAACAGGCGCTCGCTGTCGGTGTGTGCCGTCAGCGCCGCCACGCGGTAACGGTCGCGATGACGCGCCAGCACATCGAGCGTGTTCATGCCCACGGAGCCTGTGGCTCCGAGCACCGTGACCCCGATCAGCCCGTCATTTTCAGCCATAACAACCCCAGAACGAAAATCGGCGACGCCGCGGCCAGGCTGTCGATGCGGTCGAGGACGCCGCCGTGGCCGGGCAGCAGCGCCCCGCTGTCCTTCACTCCCGCACGCCGCTTGACCATGCTCTCGTAGAGATCGCCCACCACCGAGAAGGCGACCGCGACCAGGCTCAACAAAGTGAAGGCCAATCCGTCGCGCAGCGTCAGACCGGACACGACCGCGGCCGACGCCGCGAAAACCGTGCTGGCAAGCAAGGCCCCGTAGAGACCCTCACGCGTCTTTCCGGGACTGAGCCGTGGCGCGAGCCGGATGCGACCGCGGCTGCGGCCGACGAAATATGCGCCGCTGTCCGCGATCCATACCAGCACGAGCAGATAGAGCAGCCACCCGGGGCCTTCCGGCCCGGAGCGATGAAGGCCCACCAGCGCCGCCCATGCGGGAATCAGCACCGGCACACCGGCCAGGGCGCGCGCCGCCGCCCCCGGCCGCCCGCCCCCGGCGCCGGCCGTCTGCGGCCGGTAGCGTACCAGCACCACGACGACGGCCGCCCACCACACCGACGCCGCGACGAGCAGCCCCGCGAATCCCGCCGGACGTTGCAGCAGCCACCAGCCGCCGAGCAGCGCCAATGATACCAACATCAGGTACAAAATACGCCCGCCGAGCCCCACAAGACCGGCGAGCCCGCTCCATTCCCACGCACCGGCGAGCACGAAGAGCGCGAAGATCACGCCCACCGCGGCGCTCGACAGAAACCATACCCCCGCGCCCACGCCCGCGATGAGCAGCGCCGCCGTGATCAGGCGCCGGCTAAGCACCCCGGATGGCTTCCACCTGCTGGCCCGTGAGCCCGAAGCGGCGCTGGCGCCGGGAAAACCAGTCCAGGGCATGTTCCAGCTCCTGTGCCTTGAAGTCCGGCCAGAGGACCTCGGTGAAATAGAGTTCGGCGTAGGCGAGCTGCCAGAGCAGAAAGTTGCTGATCCTCTGTTCGCCGCCGGTGCGGATGAAAAGATCCGGCTCGGGCAGGTCATGGAGGGAGAGGTGGGGTTGCAGCCGTTCCGGGGTGATATCGGCCGGGGCCAGCTCTCCCGCCGCAACGCGTGTCGCGAGGTGACGCGCCGCCTGCGCGATGTCCCAGCGTCCCCCGTAGTTTCCCGCAATCACCAGCGTGAGACCGCCGTTGCCCGCGGTCAATTCTTCCGCACTGCGGATGCGGGCCTGAAGGCGCGGCGGGAACGCTTCGCGTTCACCGATCACGCGCAGCCGGACGTTGTTGCGATGCAGCCGCCGTGCCTCGCGCCCCAGCGTGGCGATGAACAGCTCCATGAGCAGGCGCACCTCGGTGGGCGGCCGGCGCCAGTTCTCGCTGCTGAAGGCGAACAGGGTGAGCACCTCGACGCCCGCCTCGGCACAGCGCTCCACCACCCCGCGCACAGCCTCCACCCCGGCCTTGTGGCCGCGGTGGCGCGGCAGGCCGCGCGCCTGCGCCCAGCGCCCGTTGCCGTCCATGATGATGGCGATATGCCGGGGCAGCGACCGACGGATGCGGTCGTCGACGCCAGGTGGGATCTCCTCGTGTTTGGACATGAACGGTTCGGCCCCGGCGCCTGTCCCTCGGGCGGACGCCACCGGTCCGCCGCGCCCGATGCACCCGCGCGGGCGCACCCTGACATCAGATGTCGAGCAACTCCTTCTCCTTGGCCTGCAGGATGTCCTCGACGTCCCGGTCGACGAAACGCGTGGTGAGCCGCTGGATCTCCTCCTCCGCGCGACGCGATTCGTCCTCCGAGACCGCCTTCTCCTTCAGCAGCCGCTTGATCTCGTTGTTGGCGTCGCGCCGGATGTTGCGGATCGCCACGCGCGCCGCCTCCGCTTCCTGGCGTACCAGGCGGATCATATCACGGCGCCTCTCCTCGGTGAGCGGCGGAAGGGGGATCCGGATCGTCGTGCCGGCGGTGGCCGGTGTGAGGCCGAGATCGGAGGTCATGATCGCCTTCTCCACCGCGGCGACCATGCTCTTGTCCCACGGCACGACGGTCAGGGTGCGCGCGTCGGCGACGGTCACGTTGGCGACCTGATTGATCGGCGTCGGCGTCCCATAGTAGTCGACCGTGATGTGGTCGAGCAGACTGGTGTGCGCGCGGCCCGTGCGCAGCTTCGAGAGTTCCTGTTTGAGCGACTCGATGCTCTTGCGCATGCGCGCCTCGGCATCGGCACGGATCTTGTCGATCATCGAATCCTTCCCCCGTCAGTCGGCCGTCACCAAGGTACCGAGGTCTTCACCCCGGACGATTCGCACCAGACCGCCGGGGCGCGTCATGTTGAACACCCGCAACGGCATGCGGTGTTCGCGGCACAGGACGATGGCGGTCTGATCCATCACCGCCAGGCGCCGGTCGAGCACCTCCTGGTATCCCAGCCGCGCATAGCGGGTCGCCTCGGGATCCACGGCCGGATCGGCCGAATACACGCCGTCGACCTTGGTGGCCTTGAGGAGCAGATCGGCGCCGATCTCGATCGCCCGCAGGCTCGCCGCCGAATCCGTGGTGAAGAACGGATTCCCGGTCCCCGCCGCGAACAGCACGACGTCTCCGTTCTCAAGGTGAGCCACGGCGCGCCGCCGTGAGTACTCTTCGCACACGGCCGCGATCCGCAGCGCCGACATCACCCGCGCCGGCGAGCCCTGACGCTCGAGCGCATCCTGCATCGCCAGCGAATTCATGACCGTCGCCAGCATGCCCATGTAGTCGCCCGTGGTGCGCTCCATTCCCGCCTGCGCGAGCGCGGCGCCCCGGAAGAGATTGCCGCCGCCGACGACCACGCCGACCTGGACGCCGAGGGAGCGGACCTCCCCGATCTCGGCTCCGACGCGGGTCAGCACCTGCGGATCGATGCCCGCGTCCGCGGATCCCTGCAGGGCCTCGCCACTGAGCTTGAGCAGTATGCGGCGGCAGGCCGGTCCCGGACCGCTCATCTACGGGCTCCCGGTCGGGCTGTGCCGCGGACGCACATCAGGAACCGCGCGCCTGGGACATCACTTCCTCGGCGAAGTTGTCGGCCTTCTTCTCGATCCCCTCGCCGACCTCGAACCGGCAGAAGCGGACCACCGATGCGCCGTGCCCCGCGAGGAGCTTGCCCACGCTCTGGTCGGGATCCTTGACGAAGGGCTGGCCGAGCAGGGTGATCTCGGCGAAGTACTTGCGCAGGCGTCCGTCGATCATCTTCTCGACGATTTCCGCCGGCTTGCCGCTCTGCTCGGCCTGGGCGCGCAGGATCCCGCGCTCGCGCTCGATCAGCTCGGCGGGCACGTCCCCCTCGCCGACGCACACCGGCCGGCTGGCGGCCACGTGCATGGCGACATCCTTGGCGAGCGCATCGTCCCCGCCGCGCAGCTCCACCAGCACGCCGATGCGGGTCCCGTGCAGATAGGCCCCGAGGCGCGAATCCGCATCCAGCACATAGCGCTCGAAGCGGCGCACGGCGATGTTCTCGCCGAGCTTCGCGACCAGCTCCTGCCGGGCCGTATTGACGCTGGGCGTGCCTGCGGCGCCGAGGGGCGCCGCCAGCAGCGCATCGAGATCCGTCGGACCGGAGTCCAGGACACGACGCCCGACCGCCTCCCCGAAGCCACGGAAGTCATCCCCTTTGGCGACGAAGTCGGTCTCGCAGTTGATCTCGACCAGGGCCGCGCTCCGCGCGTCCTCGGCCACGGCGAGCACCACGACCCCTTCGGCGGCCACCCGCCCGGCCTTCTTGTCCGCCTTGGCGAGACCGGCCTTGCGCATGCGTTCGACGGCGGCCTCGAGGTCCCCCCCGGTCTCCGTCAGCGCCCGTTTGCACTCCATCATCCCCGCGCCGGTCCGCTCGCGGAGCTCCTTCACCTGAGAAGCCGAAATCTGCATGGTCTGTCCTCTGGAATTCGCAGGATTGGGGCCGCCCCGCCACGGGGGGCGGCGCCGCTCAGGAGGCGTCCGCCGCGTCGGCACCCGTGGCGGCTCCGGCCGCGGGTTCGGGCGCCGCTTCCGCGGCGGCTTCGGACGCAGACGCCTCGCCGGCCTTCTCCGTACCCGCACCGTCCTTCGCCGCCCGCGGCTTGGCCGCGCTCTTGCGCTTGGGCGCCGCCTTGCGGCGCGGCGCGGACTTGGGCTTGGGCGCGCCCGATTCGTCCAGTTCGACGAACTCGTCCTCCGGCATGACCTGGGAGCGCGTCGCCCGTCCCTCGATCACCGCATCGGCCGCGCCGCCGAGGTAGAGCTGGATCGAGCGGATCGCGTCGTCGTTACCCGGAATCACGTAATCGACCCCGTCGGTGGAGTTGTTGGTGTCCACCACCCCGACCACCGGTATCCCGAGCTTGAGCGCCTCCTTGACGGCGATCTTCTCGTGGCCGACGTCGATGACGAAGAGCGCATCGGGCAGGCCGCTCATGTCCTTGATCCCGCCGAGGCTGCGCTCGAGCTTCCCGAGTTCGCGCCGCAGGCGGATCGCCTCCTTCTTGGTCATGCGCTCCAGCGTGCCGTCCTCGAGCATCGCCTCCAGTTCGCGCAGGCGCTTGATGGACTGTTTGACCGTCTTGAAGTTGGTGAGCATCCCGCCGAGCCACCGATAACTTACATAGGGCATGCCCGCGCGCACGGCCTGCTCGCGGACGATCTCCTGGGCGGCACGCTTGGTGCCGACGAAGAGCACGGTGCCGCCCTGGGCGGCGAGGCGACCGAGAAAGTTCATCGCCTCCTGATAAAGCGGCAGGGTCTTTTCCAGATTGACAATGTGGATTTTGTCCCGCTCCCCGAAGATGTACGGGGCCATCCGGGGATTCCAATAGCGGGTCTGGTGGCCGAAATGCACCCCGGCCTCCAACATCTGACGCATGGTCACGTTGGCCATGGTTGCGGTACTCCTCGCTGTCTGGGTTGGGCCTCCATACACCCCGTGCGGCAACCGGAGGGGGGCTCCCCGCCTCCGGCACCCGGCCGCACGTGCCGGCGTATGTGCGGATTCGCGGCATGACGCCGCAGCGTTGCGTGATAAAGCGGGGTTTTATACCATAATTCCCACGGGGCAACAATTGAAAGCCCCTGCCGGCCCGCGTATGTTTTCCCCCTCCACCCGAATCCTCCCGCCGGGAGCCGGATCGCCATGGGCGTCACCATCAAGACCGCCGAGGAAATCGAGAAGATGCGCGTGGCGGGCCGCCTGGCGGGCGAGCTGCTGGCCATGATCGAGCCGCACATCCGCCCCGGGGTCACCACGGAGGAACTCGACCGCCTGTGCCACGAGTACACCGTCCGCGAGCAGCAGGCGATCCCGGCGCCGCTGAACTACCGCGGGTTCCCAAAATCCATCTGCACCTCCGTCAACCACGTCGTCTGTCACGGCATCCCGGGCAACAAGCGGCTGAAAAACGGCGACATCATCAACGTGGACGTCACCGTGATCAAGGACGGGTATCACGGGGACACGAGCAAGATGTTCTTCGTCGGCGAGCCCTCCGTCCTCGCGCGGCGCCTGGTGCAGGTCACGCACGAGTGCATGCTGATCGGCATCGAGATGGTCCGTCCCGGCGTACGTCTGGGCGACATCGGTCACGCCATCCAGCAGCACGCCGAACGCAACGGCTTCTCGATCGTGCGCGAGTATTGCGGCCACGGGATCGGACGTGAATTCCACGAGGATCCGCAGGTGCTGCACTACGGAACGCCGGGCACGGGCATGGCCTTGCAGGCGGGGATGACCTTCACCATCGAGCCGATGGTGAACGCCGGGCGGCGCGACGTAAAACTGCTCCCCGACGGCTGGACCGTAGTCACCAAGGACCACAGCCTCTCCGCCCAGTGGGAGCACACCGTGCTGGTGACTCCCGGCGGCCACGAGATCCTTACCGTGCGCCCGGGCGGAGAGATTTGAGGCGGCCTTCCGATACCGCCATGGGCTCGCCGAGCCGCCTTCCGCCGACCTTCGACGACGCACACATCGATGCGGCGCTCGCCCGCGGCGCGGATCTGAGCAGCGCACTGCGTGCGGCGCTCGCCGATGGACGCAAGGGATTCTCCGCGGGCTTCGCCGCCGGTGTCCCCGTGCGCGACCTCGTCGGCGGGCTCGCGCGCTTCGTCGACGGGCTCGTCACCTGCGCATGGCGGCATCTCCTGCCGGATTCCGGCGCGGGACTGTCGCTGGTCGCGGTCGGGGGATACGGACGCGGGGAATTGCACCCCGCCTCCGACATCGATCTGTTGATCCTCGTGGCCGACCCCGCGGCGCGCGAACGGCACCGCGCGGCGATCGAGCGCTTCGTCGCGCTCCTGTGGGATCTCGGCATGGAGGTCGGCCACAGCGTGCGCTCGGTGTCCGAATGCGTCGAGGAGGCGCGGCGCGACATCACCGTCGCGACCAATCTGCTCGAGGCCCGCCCCCTCGCCGGCGCCGACGAATTGTTCGCGGCGTTGGGCGCGGCGACCGGACCGGACCGGTTGTGGCCGGCGCGGGAATTCTTCGCCGCCAAGTGGGCGGAGCAGCAGGCGCGGCACCGGAAATTCCACGAGACCGCGTACAACCTCGAACCCAATATCAAGGAAGGCCCCGGGGGCCTGCGCGACATCCAGATGGTGGGCTGGGTGGCGAAGCGTCACTTCGGCGCCGCCACTCTGGACGCCCTCGTTGGGCACGGTTTCCTGACCGAGCCCGAGTATCGCGCCCTCGTCGACGGCCAGGACTACCTCTGGCGTATCCGCTTCGCCCTGCACCTGCTCACGGGCCGACGCGAAGACCGGCTGCTGTTCGACCATCAGACGCAACTCGCGCGCCAGTTCGGGTTCCAGGACGACGACGCCAATCTCGCCGTCGAGCAGTTCATGCAGGTCTATTACCGCACGGTGATGGAGCTGAGCCTGCTCAACGAGATGCTGCTGCAGTTGTTCCAGGAGGCGATCCTGTACGCGGACGACGCCGGCGACCCGGTGCCGATCAACCGGCGCTTCCAGGCCCGCAAGGGCTTCCTCGAGGTGCGCCATCCGAAGACGTTCGAATACAACCCGTTCGCCCTCCTGGAGATGTTCCTGCTGCTGGAACAGCGGGCCGAACTCAAGGGCGTGCGCGCCTCCACGATCCGGCTGGTCCGCAGCAACCGCCACCGCATCGACGCGCGCTTCCGCGACGACCTGCGGGCGCGCAGCCTGTTCATGGAGATACTGCGCCAGCCGCGCGGGGTCACGCACGCGTTGCGGCGCATGAACCGCTACGGCATCCTCGCCGCCTACCTGCCGGCCTTCGGTAACGTGGTCGGACGCATGCAGTACGACCTGTTCCATACCTATACCGTGGACGAACACACCCTGTTCGTCGTGCGCAATCTGCGCCGCCTCACGGTACCCGAATTCAGCGACGAACTGCCCCTGTGCAGCCGGCTGATGCGCGAACTCCCGAAGCCGGAACTGCTCTATATCGCCGCGCTGTTTCACGATATCGCCAAGGGGCGGGGGGGCGACCACTCCGAGCTGGGGACGGCGGACGCGGAGACCTTCTGCCGCCGGCACGGGCTGGGCGAATACGACACCCGTCTGGTGTCATGGCTGGTCCGCAACCACCTGCTGTTTTCGCTGACCGCCCAGCGGCGCGACATCAGCGACCCGCAGATCATCCACGAGTTCGCCGGTACGCTCGGCGATCAGGTACACCTCGACTATCTGTTTCTGCTCACGGTCGCGGACATCCGCGCGACCAATCCGGGACTGTGGAACGCCTGGCGCGCCTCGCTGCTGCACGAGCTGTACTCCTCGACGCGACGCGCCCTGCAGCGCGGGCTGGAGAATCCGATCGACAAACAGGAGCGCATCCGCGAAGTCCAGGACGAAGCGCGCGAACTCCTGCGCCGCGCCGGCGCGTCCGAGCAGGAGATCGACGCCGCCTGGCGCGAGCTGAGCGAGGAGTACTTCCTGCGCTACACCCCCGACGAGATCGCCTGGCACACCGGGGCCAGCGCGCGCGGGCACCCCGATCAGGCGCCGCTGGTCCTGGTCCGGGGGCAGAGCGCGCGCGGCGCAACCCAGGTCTTCGTCCGCACGCCGGTCTCCGACCACCTCTTCGCCGCCGTCACCGCGGCGCTCGACCAGCTCGGCCTCACGATCACCGATGCGCGCATCGTCAGCGCCCGCGACGGCCATACCCTGGACACCTACGCGGTGCTGGAGGCGGATGGGAGCCCGATCGAGCAGCCCTACCGGATCGAGGAGATCCGCACCACGCTCCTCCAGGCACTGCGCACCCCGGAATCGCCCGTCGCCGTCACACGCCGCGCGCGGCGCCACCTGCAACATTTCTCCATCCCCACGGAGATCGGCTTCTCCCAGGACACCCGCAACGGGCGCACCGTCGTCGAACTGCTCACCGGCGACCGCCCCGGGCTGCTGTCGCGCGTCGGCCGCGCGTTCCGGACCTGCGGCGCGCGGATACAGAATGCGAAGGTCAGCACCATCGGCGAGCAGGTCGACGACGTCTTCTTCATCACCGACATCCATAATGCACCGATCACGGATCCGGATGCGCTCGCGCGGCTGCGCGCGACCCTGGAGGAGGCGCTCTCCGGGAGCGGCGACGCACAGCGGCGCAACGCCTCGTGACGCGGTAACGCCCGCACACGCGAAGCGGAGCGCGGATGCGGCGAAGCGAAACACGGGAAGGGCAACTCCTAGGCACCGTAATTTCCCGGATTCCGGCCTGCGGCCTGCATCCGATGGGATGGTCTCCTCCCCCTCTACTTCGGCGTCGTGATGCGCCAAGATGGAGTGGATTCTGGGACCATCGGTGAGAGTGAGGAGGAGACCATGGGTGAGCTTA
>Ga0256829_1000232_pt1 | contig 65114 bp, 61 predicted proteins | sample 131447metaG_FD_185979 | JGI IMG/M metagenome (GOLD analysis project Ga0256829, IMG submission 185979) | Hydrothermal vent microbial communities from Lau Basin, Pacific Ocean - 131-447 | ecosystem: Environmental > Aquatic > Marine > Hydrothermal vents | place: Pacific Ocean: Lau Basin | collected...
GGTTCAAATCCTACTCCCGCAACCAAAATCCACAAAAAACATATCAAACACTAGAATGCCGCCCACGGGGCGGTGATCGCGTTTCCGCCACCCAAGGAAGCACGGTGGAAGTAACAGGGGGCGTGGTATTTGCTATGAGCGCGAATGACCACCCGTGGTTTGAGATGCCACGGGTGGTCCATGCAGATCTTACTTGAGACCGGATCTTCGCTTGAGATCAGTGCTGCGTCATGAATGAAACTGGCCCCAACTCACCTGAGAGCTTGCGTGCATCTTGGTCACTTCGACTGGGGCGCTGAGCCATGTCTCGTATTTCTTGAAAACGCTTGTCGTGTAGTCCTGCGCGTAATGGGCGTTCAGCGCGTCCTCATTTTCGAAACATTCAAACAGATGCAGCGTGTTGCTGCGATCCTTGCTGACGAATGCCGAAAAGACGTGGCAACCCGGTTCTTCCAGAGTAGGTTGGATGATCTCATCCAGCGCGGCCTTGGCCGCGCTGAAATATTCGGGTTTTACCTGGATCACGGCAAACAGGAACAGTTTGGGTTGGCTGTCGGCCATTTACATGCCTCCCGTATACACAGGTTTCAGACCCTGGATGAGCTGGGCTTGAATGGGCAATACGGCCGCGTTGACGGCAGATACGCCCATGTCTTGCCCGACTTGGGTACGGATCGGGCGCGGCGCGCTCATGTCTACAAGGTTCGCGATCTGGGTTGCGACATTGCCGGCATCCGTGCTCGCATCCCCCTGATCGAACATGCCCTGGAACATCCCCAGCAGGCGGTCACGGCCTAGCGCAAGATCCCCATAGTCATGAACACGCGCCGTGTCGGCGGGGGCGGGGGCCGTTGTGACCAGATCGGTGCCATGGCCGCTCGGCTCGACCAGGATCGACTCGATGCCGAAGGGTTCCAGTTCATAGTGGAGCGATTCACAATAGGCTTCCATCGCCCATTTGCTGGCGCAGTAGAGCCCGAAGTAAGGCATCCCAAAGCGCCCTGCCGCGGAGCTCAGGCTGATGATCAGCCCCGACTTTCTGGAGCGCATATGCCCTAGAACGGCGCGGGTCATCCGCATGATGCCGTAGACGTTCACATCGAACAGATCTTTGGCTTGCTGCATCGTGAAGGCCTCTGTCAGGCCTACGGGCATGACGCCGGCGTTATTGATCAGGACGTCGATCGGAGCCTGTGCTTCGATGGTCGCAACTGCGGTCGTGCAAGCGGTCTCATCGGTGACATCGAGTTCGATCGGTATGATCCGCCCTTGGGCAAAAGCCGCAAGTTCCGCTGCGGCGTCTTTGTTGCGCTCAGTCACGTCGCGCATTCCCGCGTACACGGTATGCCCGCGCGAGGCGAGAGTTTTGGCCGCGAGCAGACCGATGCCGCGGCTGGCGCCGGTGATGAGGATTGTGTTTGAAGATGTCACTGGTGTCGTTCCTTTGTTTTGAAAACTGTTTGCATGAAGAGCGCGAGCGGTTCGTCATTTCCGCGGACCTTCATGCGTGTGAGTGCGCCGCTCCAGGCGTTCATAAGCCAGTCGGCAGCCTGCGCCGGGGTGAGATGCTGCAAGCCGATGTCGGACAGGTCGATATTCTCCAAACACTCAGCCAGCACGGCGGTCATGCCCGACCAATGCGCATCGAGTGCGGCCTGAAACGCGGGCCGTTCATCGGCGAGTTCCGTCGCGAGATTGCACATCAGGCATCCCTGCTGGAATTTGCGGCTGGCCATTTCGCTGCGGGCTTGTTCGAAGAAGCGGCGCAAGCGGTCGATATGCGGAAGCGACGGATCCTCGAGACAGAGTCTGGCCGCCTCGATCTGTTGTTCGTTGTAGCGATCGGCCACCGCGATCCCAAAGGCCTCTTTGGAGGGGAAGTGGTGATAGAACGAGCCTTTCGGAACACCTGATTCCGAGAGGATTTCGTTGATCCCGCTTTCGGAAAAACTGGTCGTGCGAAAGGCGCGTTCGCCCACATCCAGAAGTTTTTCGCGGTGCGACATATGTGTGTTCTGATCTCTGGGGCGTGCCATCTTGGATCCCTCCAGTTGTGTTCAAATAAAATTAGACCAGTCTCTTATTAATTGAAAGCAGATTCTCACCACACCCGCGTCAAGTCCGTGTGAGGAGGGGGCAATGTCTGATCGCCGGAGATTGGCGCAGCTTGCGCTGCGCCAGGTCCGTATTCAGGCGCTTGGCCCCAGAATGTGAATTTCCATATGCAGAAAGCTATCATCGCGCAGAGGAATCAGGTCTTGATACGCCTCTTGCTCAAAGAACGCTTTGGCGGCGGCATGATCCGGAAATTCAAGAACCAACGCCGTGGCGGGGCTGCTCTTGCCCGCCAAGGTCTCGACAATGGGCCCCTTGAGCTTGGGTGCCACGCCTGCGGCCTTCAGCAAGGGCTGAACCGACTCGGCGTATCTTTTCGCCCCTTCGGCTTTGCCAGGGTCGGGTTTCGCGATGACGATGACATGTGCGGTCATGGCTGTTTTCCTTTCGTGATTATTGAAACGTTTCAGGCAGTTCGATCGCAAGGATACGGTATGGGTCGGCGGGGCCGGCGCTCGGGTCGAACAGATGATCAAGCTGGCCTTCGACGACGTAAGCCGTCTTGCCAATCACGGTTGCCGTGGTGGGCACGTTCAGGTCGTCCGCGATGGTGCTAAGATTGACCGCACCTTCGGAAACGGTTGCCCCCAAAAGCGCACCGCGCGCGCCTGCGTGCAATCCGCCCCCTTCGACGATGAGGAACCTGCGCCCGCCCAGGGCCGTCAAGCCGTCGGCGCCGTGGATCTCTGCCGACATTTTCAGATCCGTGATCGTTCCGGCCTCGCCATGAGAGCCAAGGTCGATCTGATGCAGCGTGCCGGTGTTGTAGCGCGCGACAAAAACGGCCCCGTCGTCATAGGCGATACCATTCAGATTGAACCCCTCGCCCGCAAAGCGGCTATCGTCGAGCCAAACCTCAAGCTGATCTGCGCCGGGCTTCAGGGCGTAGATGCGGGGAACGAAGCTATCCGTGACCAAGATGGTGCCATCGGGAAGTGCCGCGATATCGTTGCAGAACATGCCGCCCTCCGGCAGCGGGTAGCGGCCGGAGGGGGCGCCGGTATCAGTGTCGAAGGCGACGAGCGCAGGAGCCGACGTGCCTGTCAGGGCGCCGATGCCCGGATCGGACGAACAGGCAAAGGTTTGATCCCCCTCGACATGCACCCCGACCACGGTCACCAAACCGTTCGCGCCAGCGGGTGCAAATTCCGTGATCTCGCCCGTTTTGAGGGAGATCTTTGCAATGCGGCCTTGTGTCAAACTGCCGACATAAAGGTTGCCGGAGGTGTCATGCGAAATGCCCTCGGGGGCGAAGCCCGCGTCCGGTAAAGAAATGGTGGCATCGGCCATCGCCAGGGCCGGCAGCGTCGCGGCCAGTGCGCCCGCGAGCAACAGAGGTTTGAGTGAGAGAGTCATAGCTTTCCTTTCCTGAAACGCTGGAAAAGACATGGGCTATGTGCGGTCGGTTTTCGCGCTGCGGATGGTCAAGCCTGCGCTTGAAACGGTCAATTGCGCGCGCGGTGCCGGTCCAGTGATACAAGGTCTGCGATCGGCCGTTTCTGCGTTGCGCGCAGCTCGGTCGGGCTCATGGAAAACCGGAGCCGAAACCGCTCTGCGAACCTCGATTGCGATTGGTAGCCGCATTCAAAGGCGATCTGTCCAATTGGCATGTCGGAAGAAATGACACGTTCCACCCCTTGGTTCAGGCGCGTATCCTCGAGCAGCTCTCGAAAGCCTGTCCTTTCGGATTGCAGGCGACGGCGCAAAGTCCGCTCGCTCATGGCAAGTGTCTTGGTCAGATCCTTGACCGACCAATCGCGTGAAAGATCTGTCTTGAAGTGAGAGGTGATCCGTTCGGACAGGGTTTCACTGTGGGACGACAGCAGGTTTCCAGCCAAACCTTGCCGCGCCAGGATGAGGAGAATCTCGACCAACCTGTGGCGGGCTTGGGTCAGGTCCGCGGGGTAATTCTGGTCGTGGGTGATCCAGTCTGCGATCAAGGAATAAACCTCGTTTGACCCGACGGCCTTCCACTTTGGCGTCAAGTCCCAGTCCTTCAACCTGTCTGAATACGCCTTGTCGAACAAGCCCAAGGTCTGCCGGTCAAAGACGAGGGACGCCCCCAGAAACCGGCTTTGCCCTGCTTCGGGAATGTTCTCGACGTCACATCGTATCCCCTTGGGGAGCAAAAGAACCTCTCCGGCCTGTGTGCCATAGGTTTGACGATCTGCGATGATCCTCTTTTGCCCGATAATTGGGAACATGAGCATCGGCGCGGAAATGTCCATCCTGGTGATGGTTTGCGCCTGTTGGCAGCCGTTGATCCAGAAAACCCGCGAGGTTTGGCCAGACAGGAAGGCCGCTATCATGGATTTTTCCAGCCGTGACATGATGTTGTGCTCAGTCATCAATCAGTTCCCTTGTCGGTCTGAATGGTGTCCACGTATCAGTTTTTTGGCCCAGCCGGAGGGCAAAGATTGCCCTTGACCGTTTGCGGCGCAGAATTGGCCGGAGCCGGGCAGCATGACCCTGCCGCTGATGGATCGCTTGTTGCCAGATTTGGTGACAATAAAAAAGTGGATCACTATGTAACACTCTGGCGCGTCGAGACCTCTTCATAGGTATCTGCCGCACTTTCGCGGCAGGAAGCTTGGAGACAGAAATGAAAAACTTCGACGTGCAATCCATCGGCCTTACAGTCTCTGCAGAGACGGCGTTCGACTATATTTCGCAGCCCGCCAACCTGCCGAAATGGACCAACGCGTTTTCGCGGGCCGATGCCAATTCCGCTAATCTGGTGACACCGAATGGTGACGTTTCAATCGCGTTGCAGACTGTGACCTCGCGAGAGGCGGGCAGTGTCGATTGGCTGATGACCTTTCCTGACGGGGCCGTGGCCACGGCCTATTCGCGGATCACCCCGAATGGGGCGGATGAATCCATCTATTCTTTCGTGCTGATGGCACCTCCGGTTCCGCTCGAGGCTCTGGAAGGCGCTCTGGAAGCGCAGAAGGTCATCCTGGCAACCGAGTTGGAAAACCTGAAAGGAATTCTTGCTGCATGATCCGTTTTGATCCTGTGCAAGTGGAGGCCGCGCGACAGGGAAGTCGCGCGGCGCTGGAAGCACTTGTGAACGCTGCGAAAGGTCCTGTCTTTAACCTCGCGATGCGGATGCTCGCCCATCGGGAGGACGCAGAGGACGCCACGCAGGAAATTCTGATCAAGATCATCACCCATCTGGGGGAAGTGCGTGACACAGATCTTGCCGGGGCGTGGGCCTTTCGCGTGGCGACCCGCCATCTGTCCCACACCGCACGGCTGGGGCGGGTCGAGAGGATGCGCCTGAGCTTTGAAGACTTCGCCGAGGACCTGAACCGCGGTCAGAGGGAGCCCTCGCATCTCGAACTGACGGAGATCGAACATCAACTGGCGTTGAAGGAGGTGAAAGTGGGCTGCACATTGGCCATGTTGGTGTGCCTGTCACGGCCTCTGCGCATGGCCTATATTCTTGGGGACATCTTCGAGATGACCGATACGGAGGCCAGTGAGATCCTGGAGATTCCGGCAGGCACCTACCGCCAGAGAGTGCGGCGCGCCCGATTGACGGTCAGCGGCTTTCTGCAATCAAATTGCAGCCTGCAATCCCGATCAGCCCCGTGCCGTTGTGAAAACCGCATCACGCCCGCGTTGCAGATGGGGCGCATTGCAAAGGGGGCGGCGCAACTGGACAGCGATCAAGCGGGGCAGAAGTCTCCGCTTGAAATCGGTCAGGATGTGGCGACGCTTGAAGCCGCGCAGCGCTCGGTTGCGATCATGCGCTCGAACCCGCAGTTCGCCTCTACCGTCCCGTCACTGGTCCATCAGGTGTTGGCCCAGATGTCTTGAACACTCCGACGGCGCGTCCGGCCCTCGGAGTGTTCGGTATCCAAATGCTATTGCGCCACGACGAATGTGTTGGGGCCGTCCATTTGCACCAGAATTATGCAGTCTTCGGGACCACGGCAGCGATCACCGTGGACTTCAAGCGCGGGCTGGCGGGCGTAGGAGCCCGGAGTGACCACATGCTCAACCCCGTCGGTGTAGGTATGAACCCAAGAGCCCTGTATCGCGACCGCATCATAGTTGGCATCGTGGTAATGGTCGGGGGCTTTGGCCCCGCCTTCAATCCGAACGATCATGGTGAACGGACCGGTATTCCAATCGCCCCAGAGTAGGCCAAAGTGGACACCTGGTGCGCCTTCGATGAACTCGATCTCGTCGTAGGCACGGCTGGTGTTTTCGTCCGCCTGAACACTTCCGGCGCTCAGGGCGCCGATGGCGATGGCAGCAACAGTGGTCAGAGCCGCAGTTGCATTCTTGAGTGCATGTTTCATGATAAACTCCTTGGGTTTGAGGTGCAGTTAATGCGCCAGCGCAACAGAGCGTTGCACGGCGGCTTTCTGGTCGCCGTCGGGGTCTGCGGTCAGAAGCGAGGGTTGGAACCGGACGTCCGAGATTTCGGATACACCGACGAATTTCAGCCACCAGGACAGGTAGGACGCGTGGAAATCCGCCCCGTATTTGGCCGGTGCGCCGGGGGCGTAGACGCCCGCGCTGTAGAATACTCGGGCCACTTTGTTTTCCAGCAATCCGCTGTATCCGGCCTCTGGGTCAAAGCCAAACAGCAATCCCGGTTGGGTGATGAGGTCGATGTAGTGTTTCAGTTTGTAGGGGACGCCGCAGTTCCACATCGGGACGGAGAAAACGTATTCGTCCGCATCGGTAAAACGCCGGGTGATCGCGACGATCTGGTCCCAGGCCGATTGGCCGCCTTCGTCCATTTCGCCCACGCCAAAGAATGTCATCTTGGCCGCGGCCTTGTCGCCGTCGAATTCGGGCAGGTCTGCGTGCCAAAGATCAATGACATCTATTTCGACGTCGGGTTGATGGGCCTTGCGTGCCGCAAGATAGGCCTGTGCCAGTTTTGAGGACTGCGAGTTTTCGCCCCGTGGCGACGCAACAATGTGCAGGATTTTCGTCATTCTCGTCTCTCTTTCCGTTTGTTGGGGGTGCGCAGCCTAGCGCGCCATGAATTGCAGGATTTCATCGCTGATCTCGGCGACATGCGTTTCCAGCGCAAAATGACCCGCATCAAAGAGCTTCACATCGGCATCGGGCAAAAGCGCTTGCAGCGCGGACACGGCATCGAGGGTGAAGAACGGATCATTCTTGCCCCAGACCACCAAAGTGTCCGGCTGGGCACGTGCCAAATAGGCCTGCCATGAGGGGTAGCGCGCGACGTTGTCTTGATAGTTCCACAAGTATTCCAGCTGGATTTCAGCGTTGCCAGGGCGGTTCAAGCCCGCTTGGTCGTGGGTCCAGGCATCCGGGCTCAGACGATCCGAGCGACTTGAACCTTGGACGTATTGCCACTGCGTGACCTCGGCCTTCAGCAAGGCGCGCAGGGGTTTCTCCGTTTCGGCGGTGCGTTCCAACCAGAAAGGCGCGAACTGTGCGACAATGTCGGGATTCCACCCTTCGGCGTGGATGGTGGCGTTCTGAAAGATCGACCCTTCCGCCCGGTCCGGGTGTTCCACGGCAAGGCGCAGGCCAACAGGCCCGCCATTGTCCTGCATATACAAGGTGTAGGCGGCCAGCCCGATTTCTTGAGTAAAGGCGTCGATGGTCTGCGCAAGGGTTGCAAAATCATAGTCATAGGCCGCCGCATCCGGCGCAGAGGACTGCCCGAAGCCCGGGTAGTCCGGCGCAATGACATGGTAGGTTTCTGCAAGTTTCGGGATCAGGTCGCGAAACATATGGGATGACGAGGGAAAGCCATGCAGCAACAGAAGTGTTGGCGCATCTTTCCGGCCTGCCTCGCGGTAGAAGATGGAAACGCCTACGACCTCCAGGGTGTGGTAGGCCGTCAGGCTTTCGTTCTGAGACTCTGCCCAAGCGGCAGGGCTGAGCAATACCGCAGCAATTGCTGCGGCGTGCTGGGTTGGGAATTTCATGCGGCGTTCCTCATAGTAACCGTCAAATTATACGTTCAATGGTTTCTTGGTGATAACCTGCAAAATGCGTTTAAGAAAGTTACTTTATTGTGAACGACTGCTGGTCGAAAATAACTTTCAATCGGATGCTTTAGGGGTTATCGTGTGGGGCTACCCCGCACCAACAAGGCGATGAGGCCAAATGGCACCAGAGACCGAGCGGCCTGCCCCAATGCTCATTGGAGACAGCCCAGCCCTTGATTTCCTGAATTCGATAGCTGCCCCAAAGGGCCTGGTGATAGATTGGCTGGAAACCAACACCAGTTTACTGGATTGGTTCGAGCAATCCGGGCTGTGTGAAAAGAGCGAGTTGGCGCGCCTGCGCGACGAAGCGGATCCCGCAGAGATGGCAAAAGCTCTGCAGGATATTCATGCTTTCCGAGATGTGTTTCGCGATTTCATCGAAGAGGCTGCTGGAAAGACGAACCCACCGGTTAGCGATCAGTTGGTGAGAGAGATCAACGCGATTCTGCTGGGCGGCACATTAACGATGCAGATCGTGGAGACCGCGCAGGATCGTGTGGGCGATACGGGGGCCGCCCCGACCCACGCCCTTAGAACGCAGATCGACCTGCGCACTCCGCGCGATCTGCTGGTTCGTGTTGCAGCGGCTTGTGCCAAGTTGATGTGCGAAGCCGATTTTTCCTGCGTCAGAAACTGTGAAGGGCCAACGTGCACGATGTACTTTCTGGATGTCAGCAAGAACCGCAAGCGGCGCTGGTGCAGCATGAGCATCTGCGGAAACCGCGCGAAAGCGGCAACGCACCGGAAAGCCAAGGCTGCGTCGTCTTAGGTGCTTCGTCGGTGATCCCCCGCCATGTTGCCGCGAGGCTCGCCGTGGCAGGATGGGAAAGCATACAGCGGCACGTGAGCGAGGCGTGGATTGGGCCATGCCAGAGAGGAACGATCACCAAGGCCGAGCTTTGCCCCGGCTGGCGGCACCGCGTGCCGATGCGGTGACTGTCGTTCACGCGTCAATGGTCCGCAAGCCACAGAGAGCGCCCCAACCCGACCGCGCAATTTACGATGTTCTTTTGCCGCGATCCAAATCGTGAGGAGCACCCTTGCCGCATGATCGCGCAGATTTTTATTGTAGACAATATGTATTATACTGATCTATACAGCGCCTCTGAACCCCGACCTGAGAAGTCGCAAAGGTTGGGCATCATGGAGGATGGCGCGTGGGCGAAGGATCAATCAGCCGAAAGGCGCGTTGCGTCGAGGACATGCGGCGGCGTGTTTTGACGCAGGAATTCGAGCCGGGCAGTTATCTGGACGAGGCCGAGATGGCGGAGACCTATGGCATTTCGCGTCCGCCGCTGCGGGAGGTGCTGAACCAGCTGGCCGGCGAGGGCTATGTTGTTCTGCATCAGAACCGGGGCGCGCAGGTGGCGCCGATGACGCACAAGACCCTGCGCAATTTCTTCATGGTGGCGCCGATGCTCTATGCGGCCGTGTCGCGTTTGGCCGCCGAGCACGCGACCCCGGCGCAGATCATGCGTCTCAAGGATGCCCAGACCCTCTTTCGCAAGGCAATTCGCGAGGGCGATACAGCCGAACGCGCGCTGATGAATCAACGCTTTCACGCGATCATCGGCGAGATGGCCGACAACGAATTCCTCACCCCCAGTCTGCGACGCCTGCTGATCGACCACACGCGGATCGGCATGTCCTTTTACAACCCGCGCAATCAGTCATTGGCGGCGCAGCGCAATATCGCGGCAGATCACCATGACCAGTTCATCCGGCTGATCGAGCAGGGTGATGCCGACGGAGCCGCACAGCTTGCGCTGGACCATTGGGAGCTGTCGCGCGCTGAAATCGAAACATTCGCAACCCCTGCCGGAATGCAGATACCGCTTGGCCGCGCGCCGGGCGATATGGGCAAGAAAGGAACGTCATGAAATTCGACGGCATTTACACCCCGGTCATCACGCCCCATTTTGAGGATGGCCGCATTGACCGCGACGCGCTAGCGGCGCAGATCGAGTATCTGATCGGTGCGGGCGTGCACGGGTTGATCAATGGCGGCTCGACCGGCGAATATTACGCGCAGAGCCTTGAGGAGCGGCTGGAGATGGCCAGTTTCGTCAAGGAGGTCATCGGCGACCGTCTGCCGCTGATCGTCGGCACTGTGGCAATCCGCCTGCCCGATTCCATTGCCATGGCGGAACATGCGGCCAAGATCGGGGCGGCCGCCCTGCTCGTCGGGTCGCCCCCCTACGCGGTGCCGACCGAACGCGAGAACGCCTTGAACGCGCTCGCCATTGACCGCGCCGCTGACCTGCCGATCATGCTCTATAATTATCCTGGCCGCATGGGTATCGACATGGGCGAGGAATTCCTCGACCGCGTAGGGCGCAGCCGTAATTTCTGTGCCATCAAGGAAAGCTCTGGAGACATCAATCGCGTGCACCTGCTGGCGCGCGACTATCCGCATATCCAGATGTCCTGCGGCATGGACGACCAGGCGCTTGAATTCTTTGCATGGGGCGCGCGCTCTTGGGTTTGCGCGGGCTCGAATTTCCTGCCCGCCGAACATATCGCGCTCTGGCGTGCCTGCGCGGTCGATGGCGATTTCGACAGAGGCCGCAGGATCATGTCGGCGATGATGCCGCTGATGCGGGTGCTGGAACAGGGCGGCAAGTTCATCCAATGCGTCAAACATGGCTGCGAGATGATGGGCCACTATGCCGGGCCGCCGCGCCCGCCGCTCAAGCCGCTGAACAAGGACGACAAGCGGCAGTTGGAGCAGGTGGTGCGGGTGCTCAAGCGCACCGTGGCCGAGATCGAGGCCGGACATCAGGTGGAGGCAGCAGCATGAGCGATCTTTTGACAACCGAGGAATACAAGGCCATCGCGGCGGGGCTCAGCTTTCCTACGCAGGCCTTTATCGACGGTCGCTTCCGGCCCGCCGCATCCGGCCGGACCTTTGCCAGTCTCAATCCTGCCACCGGCGACACGCTGGCCGAGATTGCCGCCTGCGATTCAAGGGACGTGGATTTCGCCGTTGCCAAGGCACGAGATGCCTTCGAGGATGGGCGCTGGTCACGTCTGCATCCGGGCGACCGCAAGGCCGTGCTGATCCGCCTCGCCAAGCTGATCAAGCGCAACGCCCGCGAACTGGCGGTGTTGGAGAGCCTGGAAAGTGGCAAGACGATCTATGATTGCGAAACGGTGGACCTGCCCGAAACGATCCATTGCCTGACCTGGCATGCGGAACTGATCGACAAGATCTATGATCAGGTGGCCCCCGCCTCGGACAATCACATTGCGATGGTGCTGCGCGAACCCGTGGGTGTTGTCGGCCTCGTTCTGCCGTGGAATTTTCCGCTGTTGATGCTGGCGTGGAAAATCGGCCCCGCACTTGCGGCGGGCTGTTCGGTTATCGTGAAGCCGGCCGAGGAAACATCACTCACCGCGCTGCGCGTGGCGGAACTGGCGATGGAGGCCGGCGTGCCTGCGGGCGTGTTCAACGTTCTGCCGGGGTCGGGGCCGGATGTGGGCGAACCCTTGGGCCGTCACATGGATGTGGACGCCATCAGCTTTACGGGTTCGACCGAGACGGGGCGGCGCTTTCTGCGATACGCGGCAGAGAGCAATCTCAAGGAAGTGACGCTGGAAATGGGCGGCAAGAATCCTGCCGTCGTGCTCGATGATGCCGAAAACCTGGACCGGGTGGCGGCACATATCGTCAACGGGGCGTTCTGGAACATGGGCGAAAACTGCTCTGCCTCGTCACGTCTTATCGTGCAGCGGGGGGGCAAGGCGGCGCTTCTGGAACGGATCATCGCCCATGCCCGCGAATGGCCGATGGGTGATCCGCTGGATCCGGTCAACCGGGTGGGCGCCTTGGTTTCCAAGACGCATTTCGACAAGGTCTGCGGCTATCTGAACGATGGCGCGACGATCCTCTTGGGCGGTATGGCACAGGACGGATTCGTCGCGCCGACCATTCTTGAGGTCGCGGCAGATGCGCCTCAGGCGCGCGAGGAAATCTTTGGCCCGGTCCTGTCGGTTCTGACGGTGGACAGTTTCGACGAGGCAATCGCCCTGGCCAACAGCACCGAATACGGGCTCGCCGCCTCGATCTTTACGGCCAACATCAAGCGGGCGCTCCGGGGCGCGCGGGCGCTCCGGGCGGGGACGGTCACGGTCAACAGCTTTGGTGAGGGCGACATTTCGACCCCGTTTGGCGGGTTCAAGGCCAGCGGCTTTGGCGGGCGCGACAACGGCATTCACGCCCATGACCAATATACCCAGTTAAAGACCATCTGGGTTGATCTCAGCGACGATGCGGATGAGGCGGTGGAGTGAACAGCCTGCGGGTACAAGACCTGCCGGCCCTGCCGGGGCCGGCGGCCTGGAATGCGATCCTTGGGCCAGCCCCGGCATACGCGCCGCTCACCGGCACGCACCGCGCCGATGTGGTGATCGTGGGCGCGGGCTTTGCCGGGTTGTCTGCTGCGCGCCGTCTGCGTCAGATCGACCCGCGCGCCTCGGTCGTCGTGCTGGAGGCCGGGCGCGTCGCCGAGGGCTCGGCCGGGCGCAACTCGGGCTTCATGATCGACCTGCCGCATGATCTGACATCAGAGGATTACGCAGGCGCGGGCGATGACCGGGCGATGATCGCGCTCAACCGTAGGGCAATCGCCTTTGCGGCCGAGGCCGTCCAGGACTACGGCATCGACCAAGGGTTCTTTGACCCAGCGGGCAAGATCAACGGGGCCGCCAGCGATACGGCGCATGCGCATAACGAGAGCTATGCCGCGCATCTGGCCTCTTTGGGCGAGCCCTGCGAGATGCTGGATGCCCGCGCCATGCACGATCTGACCGGGTCGGCGCATTACAAATCGGGCCTTTATACGCCGGGGACTGTCATGCTCCAGCCTGCGGGGTATATCCGGGGGCTTGCGGCGGGGTTGGTGCGAGAGGGTGTCACGCTCCACGAAAACAGCGCCGTCACCGCGCTGAGGCGCGACGGCAGCGACTGGACCGTTTCTACCGCGACAGGTCAGATCAGCGCCGGGTGCGTGATCCTGACGGTCAATGGCCATCTCGAAAGCTTTGGGTTTGAGCGGGGGCGGCTCATGCAGCTTTTCCTCTACGCGGTCATGACCCCGGAACTGGACGCCGACATGCTCGCCCGCCTGGGCGGGGCCAACCGTTGGGGTATCACGCCGGCTGACCCGATGGGCACGACCCTGCGCCGGATCGACAGCGCACAGGGCGGCAACCGGATCATTACGCGCACCTGCGCCACGCTGGCACCGGGCCGCAAGGTGGGCCCCGGCCATGTTGCGCGCGCCGCGCGCGTCATGCAGCAGAAATTCGAGGCCCGCTTTCCCCAGCTCAAGGGGATGCGCATGCAATACGCCTGGGCCGGGCATCTCTGCCTCACGCTCAATGGCGTGGCTGTCATGCGCAAGCTGGATGACGGGCTCTATTCCGGATGCGTTCAAAACGGTCTCGGCACCGCGCGCGGCACGCTGACCGGCATCGGTGCCGCAGAATTGGCCTGTGGGATCACAAGCGAAATCACCCGCCATTTCAGTGCCGAGGCCCCTCCGCGTCGCCTGCCACCACAACCCTTGCAGCAGATCGGGGCAAACGCGGTGCTGCGCTACAAGGAATGGCGCGCGCGCGAGGAATGAGGAAGAGTGCCAACAAGGCCTTGGCAGGACCATGCCTTGCGGACGGGGACGATCCGCTCAGTACTCCTGGTTGAGCGCGTCTGCCGGTGGAATTTCGCGTTCGCGCCGGGCGATGTAATCGCGCAAAGCCTCATCCACGCCAGCATCCAGCCGCGGCTCCACATAGGCGTCCAACATCCGGCGCGCATGAAGGAGCGCGCGTTCGGTCGTATCCTTGGACCCGTCCGCCACCCATTGTTCGATCGCGTTGTTGTCAAAGAGTTCGGGCATGAAGAAGGCCGTTTGGAAATTCTCCTGCGTATGCGGATGGCCCAGATAATGCCCGCCCGGCCCGACATCGGGGATCGCTGCCAGCGCCTGCTCGAAATCACCCCATTGCGGCCCTTCGGCCATGCGATAGGCCATGGCGCATTGCTCGGCATCGACGACGAATTTCGCCACAGAGCAATGCATTCCTGCCTCGTTCCAGCCCGCCGAGTGCCAGATGTAATTGGCCCCGGCATGGATGACCGCCGAGAGAGTCGTCGCGGATTCGTAGCCTGCCTGCGCGTCCAGTATCTTGGCGCCGCCCAGAGTGTTCGAGGTGCGCCACGGGACACCATAGAACCGCGCCATCTGGCCGATCATGAAATTCATCAGGGAAATCTCTGGCGTGCCTGCCATCGGCGCGCCGGATTTCATCGACACCGTTGAGAGGTAATGCCCATAGATCGCGGGGCATCCACGGCGGATGATCTGTGTATAGGCCAATGCGCTCAGCGCCTCGGCATTGAGCTGTGCTACGGTGGCGGGCACGCTTGCTGGGGTATTGGCCCCGCCCAGCACGAAAGGGGAGCAGAGCACCGGCTGATTCCGACGGCAAAAGGCCCGCATCGCGCCCAGCATGGTTTCATCCCAGACCAGAGGCGAGTTGCCGTTGCAGTTGCCGGTCGTGACCGGATTCTGCTCCATGAACTCTGCGCCAAACAGGATGGCGCACATTTCCATCACGTCCTCGGCATTCTTGGGGCTCGTGGTCATGCCCATGAAGGTCTTGTCCGAGTATTTCATCGAAGAATAGGTGATCCGCAGATGCCGTTGGCTGATCGGGTGATCGTAGGGCTCGACGATGTGATGCGCGCTGGAATGGAGCGCGGGCATCATGTGGCTCAGTTTGTGGAACATCGCGAGATCGGCCAGCGTCGGGTTGCGGCGCACATCGTCGAGGTCGCGCAAATAGGGCGCGCCGGTCATGGGCACAAAGATAGAATGCCGTCCGCCAAGGCGGACATTCTTGCCCGGATCGCGGGCCGAATAGGTGAAATCCGACGGGATCGTGGCAATCAGATCGCGGATCAACCCACGGTCGGGATAGACCATTTCGCCCACAACCTTTGCCCCTGCGCGGCGCCAATCCTCAAGCGCGATGGGGTCGCGGAATTGCACGCCGACATTTTCAAGAACATCCATCGAAGCAAGGTCGATCCGTTCGACCTGTGCGCCGTTCATCACCTCGCAGAGCGGGAGCTGTCCTGTCAGACCGGGCAGCATCTGGACATTGGGCGCGCTGCGCAGCGTGCGCCGGGCGCTACGTCCGCCAGAACGGGCACGGGGCGCTGTTTTCGTGTCGGGCATGGTCGTCGGTCCTTTCGGCTGGAACGATCATGCGCCCGGGCGGAGCTGTCCATTTGCTGATTTGCGAAGCGCAAATCGCGGAAAACGACGCTAAGCCACCTGCGCGGTCGGGCCGCGCCCCGCCTGTCGGATTGTTCGCTGACAGAAGGCATGAGGGAGCAGGCAACAGCCTTTGGGCCTGTGCTTCAACCTTGTCACCCGCATAGCGTTGGACGCGCGTTCAGCTCGGGACGCCGAACGCTTTGTCCTGAATGGTTTCGATCTGCGCGCTTAGGTCCAGTCCGCCTCGACTATATTCAGGCTGCCGATGCGGGAATAGAGCGTTGTGGGTTTGACGCCGAGCAGAGCGGCCGCCCCGGTGGGGCCAGCAATGCGACCGCGCGTTTCGCGCAGGGCAGCGATCAGGTTTGTGCGAATGAGGTCCTGCATCTGCGCCTCGGTGCGAAACGAGCGGCCTGTTTCGGCCTGCGGCCCGAGCCCGCCCAGTTCGACCACCAGCTTGCGATCCTGAGACACAATCGCGGCGCGCTCCATCACGTTGTGAAGCTCGCGCACATTGCCGGGCCAGTCGTAGGATTGCAATTGCTGCACCACCCCTTCGGTCAAGACAGGCTCCGGGCGGTTGAGCCTCCGGCAGGCGATCTTGAGCAGATGGGCCGCCAGAAGGGGAATATCCTCTTGCCGGTCACGGAGCGGCTGGCAGGTGATGGGAAAAACACTGAGAAACAGATACAGGTCTTCGCGGATGCGATGAGAGCGGCGCGCCTGCTTGTCCGACAGCGTGGTCGATGCGATCACGCGGATATCAAGCGGTTTTGCGCGGGTATCGCCCAAACGGGTCACGCTGCTGTTTTGCAAGGCGGCCAAGAGTTTGCCCTGTATTTCGAAGGGTAGCTCTTCGACATCATCGAGGAACAGCGTGCCACTATGCGCGAGTTCGAGTTTGCCGGGCTTGTCGCGCGTGGCGCCGTTGGGGGCACCGCGCACCTGACCCCATAATTCGGCTTCCACTTCTTCGGGCGCGACGGAGCCGCATTTGAAGTGGATGAGGGGGCGGCGCGCGCGGGGGCTCGCCTTGTGAATGGCGGTGGCGACGAGCGATTTGCCGGTCCCGGTCTCGCCACTGATGAACACGGTGGCATCCGTGCGCGCCACAAGGTCAATCCGTTGCACGATCTGGCGGACCGCAGGCGACGCGCCGATGATGTTGTGATGCGCGCGTTCGGTCGTGATCGCCTCTTGCAGGTAGGCGTTTTCCTGTTCCAGCCGGTCGCGCAGGGCGGCAACCTCTGCCATCGCCTCGCGCAGCTTGCGTTCATTTTCCTTGCGTTCGGTGATGTCGCGAAAGATCACGACGGCCCCGGCTAGGACATTCTGATCGTAGATCGGGGTCGAGACATATTCGACACGGATCGGTTTGCCATCCTTGCGCCAGAACACCTCGTCTTCGATGCGGTTGACCTCTTCAAAGCGGAAGGACTGATAGATCGGGCAATCATGGGCGTGATACACGTCGCCGTTGAGATGGTGGTGGTGGATCACGGAGTGAATGTCGTGGCCCAAAAGGTCTTCGGCGGTCCATCCCAGCATTTCCTGCGCGGCGCGGTTGAGAAAGGTGGTCTTGCCATCGGCATTGACGCCATAGATCCCTTCGCCGGCGGCATTCAGGATCAACTGGTTCTGACGTTCGAGTTCGGAAAAGAACTCCTGCGCGCGCCGCCATTCGAGCAGCCCCGAGCGGTGCAGTTCGGCGGCCTGCGCGATGCGGTCGTGCCGCTCCATTTCCTCGAGATCGAGCAGTGTCAGGGCCAGAAGCGAAGGCCCATCACTGACCAGCCTGCCCCGGATTTCCACGCGCAGGGGCGTGCCCTTGGTCGTGGAGAGGGTGATGTCGCGGCTCCAGGCCTCGCCCCGATGGGCGATTTCATCCACCAACACGATAAAGCTGGGCAGGCTGGCCCCGACCAGTGGCGAAAAGGTCGTTCCGGGCACAGACCCCAGATCCAGCAGCTTGCGGGCGCGAGGATTGGCCGCGACGATGCGGTCGGCGACAAGGTCGATCACCAGCGCCGCCTCGGCCAGCGCATCAAGCAGGGAATCGGGGGTTGTCGATATTTCACGCATGGTGTCAGCAAACACCGCTGCAGCGCGGCGTCGCAATACGAAATCTCGTAAATTACGAAATTCCGTAACAAAATGCTGCGGTATGATGCGGTTAATATATTGAAATAAATAATAAATATGGCGTGATTAAAAAATAGGCACACCCCTTTTGCGCCGGGTCACTTCGTCGGATCATGGATCAAACGACATCTGAGCGAAAGGACGCGACATGACCATCAAAAGCCTTGGCGACCCATTTTCGGAAAAGAATGATCTGCGGCACGGGGCGTCTTGCGGGTGCGACACCTGCAAGAGCGCATCGCATGCCTCTGCCGCGCCGGTCATGTCCTCTGAGGCGATGCTGGAGCGCGCGGTCGAGAGCGCCGTGGTGCGGTCGGTGTTCGGTCACAGCGATATCGGGCGGCGGTCGTTCATGGGGATGATGGGCGGCGGCGCGGTGGCGGCGGCGCTTGCGTCGGTGTTCCCGCTCGATGCGGCCAAAGCGGCGATTCTGGACAATCTCGGCGCGCCGGAGAAAACCGATCTCAACATCGGCTTTGTCCCGATCACCTGCGCCACGCCGATCATCATGGCGCAACCGATGGGATTTTACGAACGCTACGGATTGAACGCCAGCGTCATCAAGACCGCCGGTTGGGCCGTGGCGCGGGACAAGTCGCTCTCAGGGGAATATGACGCAAGCCATATGCTGACGCCGATGCCCTTGGCCATGACGCTTGGCGCGGGCTCGACCGCCGTGCCCTATATCATGCCGGCCGTCGAGAACATCAACGGACAGGCCATTGTGCTGTCGAACGAGCATCTGGACAAGCGCGACCCCAAGCAGTGGAAGGGTTTCACCTTTGGGGTGCCGTTCGAATATTCGATGCACAACTTCCTGCTGCGCTATTACGTGGCCGAACACGGGCTTGATCCCGATGTCGACATTCAGATTCGCGTTGTGCCGCCGCCCGAGATGGTGGCGAACCTGCGCGCGGGCAATCTTGATGGCTATCTCTCGCCGGACCCGTTCAATCAGCGCGCGGTTTGGGAGGGTATCGGCTTTATCCATATCCTGACCAAGGAGATTTGGGAGGGGCACCCCTGCTGCGCCTTTGCCGCGCCGCTCAGTTTTGCCACGGACATGCCCAACACCTATGGCGCGCTGCTCAAGGCGATCATCGACGCCACGCAATATGCGTCAAACCCTGACAATCGTGTGGAAATCTCCGAGGCCATTGCCCCCACGAATTACCTCAACCAACCGGTCGAGGTGATCCAGCAGGTGCTCACCGGCACCTATGCCGATGGTCTGGGCGCGGTGCAGCAGGTGCCGAACCGCATCGATTTCGATCCTTTCCCCTGGCATTCGATGGGCGTTTGGATCCTGACCCAGATGAAGCGCTGGGGCTACATAGAGAATGACATTGATTACAAGGCTGTGGCCGAACAGGTCTATCTTGCTGCCGATGCCAAGAAGGTGATGAACGATCTGGGCTATGACGCGCCCGACATCACCTACAAGTCGCACACGATCATGGGCAAGACATTCGATCCGGCAGAGCCCGAGGCCTATGTCAAAAGTTTTGCCATCGGGAAGGGCTGAGCGATGTCCACTCTGTCGCTGAACCAACGAGCCCTGCTGCTGTCCGTGGTGATGCTCATTGTCGGGCTTCTCATCTGGGAGCTGTCCATTCCGGCGCAAAAAGCCGTGGGAGAGTTGACGGAATACGAGCGGCTGACCGGCGGGGGGGCGCAAAAGGCAGGTGTGCCGCCCCCGTCACAGGTGCTGGCCAAGGCCTGGGAAGAGTTGAGCAATCCGTTCTACGACGCCGGACCCAATGACAAGGGGATCGGGATCCAGATCGGCTATTCGATCTACCGGGTGTTGTCGGGATACCTGATGGCGGCGCTCGTGGCGATCCCTTTCGGGTTCCTGATCGGCATGTCGCCGGTCGCCTACAAGGCGCTCAACCCGTTCATTCAGGTGTTGCGCCCGATCTCGCCGCTCGCGTGGATGCCGCTTGCGCTGTTCATCATTCAAGACAGCGAGGTAAGCGCCATTTTCGTGATCTTCATCTGCTCGATCTGGCCGATGCTGATCAACACGGCGTTTGGCGTGGCAGGCGTGCGGAAGGATTGGGTGAATGTGGCGCGGACGCATGAGCTTGGGCCGTTGAAGACCGCGTTCACGGTCATCCTGCCTGCCGCAGCACCGACCATCGTGACCGGCATGCGGATATCCATTGGCATCGCGTGGCTGGTGATCGTCGCCGCCGAGATGCTCGTGGGGGGGACGGGTATTGGCTATTACGTCTGGAACGAGTGGAACAACCTCGATCTGACTTCGGTCATCTTTTCGATCCTGATGATCGGCATCGTCGGCATGATGCTGGATGCGGCCTTTGCCACGCTCCAGCGCGCCGTGGCCTATGCGGAATAAGGAGCCGTGAGATGAGCAAACCGTTTCTTTCGATCGAGAACCTGACCCAGTGTTACCCGGATGGTCAAGGCGGCACGATGACCGTGTTCGAGAACGCCACATTCGGGGTGGAGAAGGGCGAATTCGTCTGCATCCTCGGGCATTCGGGCTGTGGGAAATCCACCATCATGAACATTCTCGCGGGCCTCGCAGAGCCGACCAGCGGCGTGGTCAAGATGGATGGGTTCGAAGTCTCGGGACCAAGCCTGGACCGGGGGGTGGTGTTCCAGAACTATTCCCTGCTGCCTTGGCTCAGCACGCTGAAGAACGTGAGCTTTGGGGTGGCCGCGCGGCATCCTGACTGGTCCAAGGCCAAGGTGCTGGATCATTCCCGCGAATATCTGGCGATGGTGGGGCTGGAGGGGGACGTGATCCACCGCAAGCCCAGCCAATTGTCGGGCGGCATGCGGCAACGGGTGTCGATTGCCCGCGCCTTTGCCAATCATCCCAAGCTCTTGCTTCTGGATGAACCGTTTGGCGCGCTGGACGCGCTGACGCGGGGCACGATTCAGGACGAATTGGTCAAGATCTGGGGCGGCACCGGGCAGACGGTGTTCATGATTACCCATGACATCGACGAGGCGATCCTGCTGGCGGACCGTATTCTGCTCATGACCAATGGCCCCTTTGCCCGTGTGGCGGAATCGGTCGAGATCACGATCCCGCGCCCACGTAACCGGACCGAGATCGTCGAGCATCCCAACTATTACCCGATCCGCAACCATCTGGTGCAGTTCCTTGGCAAGCGGTCCAAGGAGTTGGCGGGACGGGCATCCGATGGGGCGGCCCAGACCCCCGAAACCGTGCGGATCGACCGCACCGCGCCCGAAGACGAAACCGGCGAGGCCCGGCGGCTACGCGCCGTGAACCTGTGATAGCGATTTTCACCCGAGACCAAAGGAATGGAGGACCCCATGAAAGACAATCTGCACATGCCCGCATTGATGACCAAGGAGGATGTGACCACCCTGATCCTGATCGCAAAGAAACGGACCGGGATGAAGTGGGAAGAGATCGCAGAGGGCATCGGCATGTCGCCGGTCTGGACCCACTCGGCCTGCATGGGCATGAACGCGATGCCCAAGGCCAAGGCCGAGGCGCTTGTCGCACTGCTCGATCTGCCGGAGGAGGCGGTTTCGGTGCTGGAAGAATATCCCACCAAGATCTGGGAACAGGCCGTTCCGACCGATCCCTGCATCTACCGTCTCTATGAAATTGTCGGCGTATACGGCCCGACGATCAAGGCGCTCATTCAGGAAGAGTTCGGCGATGGCATCATGTCGGCGATTGATTTCGACATGAAGATCACCCGCGTGGCCAACCCCAAGGGCGACCGTGTCAAGGTCGAGATGTCGGGCAAGTTCCTGGGGTATAATTCCTGGTAACGCAGGACTCCCCCTGGCAGGCCCGGCTATGTGAGCCGGGCCACATCCCTCTCTGCTTCAGGTGGATGGGGATGTTTCCAGAGTGTTGAGCCTGCGCATTTGTGCGTCATGGCCCCACACGTTTCATGGCCAACACCGAAAAACTGGTCAGGAACGATGGCGCATTGAGTAAAGCTCGACAAGCCAATTGCTGTAATCAGGGCGGTGGACGCCTGTTACTTCTGTGACCAAGGGTGCGTCTATCTTTCGGAGACCTGATAAGTTGCGGCCTCGAGCCATGCCGGAGATATTTCGACCCCCCAGCCGGGGGCGTCTGTGACGGTCGCATGACCGTCGTCGATCCGGTAGGGGTCGCCCAGAAACAGCCCCTCTTGCCACGGGTAATAGTCCGGTCCCTCGATCGAGAATTCGAGGTATTTCCCGGCATTCGGAATCGCGCGCAAGAGGTGCATCGTGCACATCGTCACAAGCGACAGATTTGCGGCATGTGGGGTCACGGGCAGGCCCGCCTGCGCGGCCATACGGCAGACATGCAGGGTGCGATGCATGCCGCCCATATACATGACATCGGGCTGCACGATATCCACGGCGTTCCGATCCAGCATCAATTGCCAACTTGAGTATTCGCAATCCTGTTCGCCGCCTGCGACGTCGAGCAAGAGGGCGGATCGCACGGCAGCAGTCTGGTCATACTCCCAATAGGGGCAGGGTTCCTCGAAATGGCCGATGCCATGATCCTGCAGCAGCTTGCCCACCTCGATGGCGCGGGCGGGGGAAAAGCAGGAATTGCCATCCACCAGCTTGTCGATGCCCTCGCCCAGAGCGCGCGACACGGTGGGCACCACCGCCTCGGTGCGGCCCGGCCATTCGTCGTGGTCGCGCCCCGCCTCGGCCCCTACGCGCCATTTGAACGCGGTGAACCCCTTGTCGTCGCGCAGGCGGCAAAAGCGGGCGGCCTCATCCTCGGGGGTGATGTCGCGGCGCATCGAACTGGCATAGGCGCGCACCCGTCCCGGCGTGCCGCCCAAGAGGGCTGCGACCGGCTTGCCCTCAAGCTTGCCGCGCATGTCCCAGAGCGCGGTATCAAGCCCGGTCATGGCGCGGCGCAGATAGCTGCCGGGGTATTTCAACTCGCGCTCGTAAATGAGATTGAGGGTATCCGCAAAATCGAGCGCATCCGTGCCAAGCGCATGTGGCGCAATCTGGCGGTGAAAGATCGTGCAGGTGATATCGGCGTTATAGGTCGAAACCTGTCCCCAGCCCTGATCGCCGCTATCCGTGGTCACGCGCACGAAACCTACAAATTCGTTACAAAACGTCTCTAGCCGCGCAATCCGCATGTCTGTCTCCCGGTGCCATTTCGGATCACATTGCCGATAAAGCGGTTTGCAGCAAGCGCCACTCTGAGAACATCTGCCAGTCCAATTCGAGCAGCACTGCACCTTGTATTCAGGCGAGTTCGGACAAGGCGGCAATAAAGCTGGAAAACAGCTCTCCTTGCGAGCTCACGCGCAGTTTGGCGTAGATATTGCGGCGGTGGATGCGCACGGTGCCCGGTGAAATGCCCAAGGCGCGGCCGGTGGCATCGGCGGAATGACCCTTGAGCACATATTCGACCACTTCTGCCTCGCGCGGGGTCAGGAGGTTGCGCCCAAGGCTTTGGAACGCGTCCTCGATCAGTTGCGGCAGGCGGGGGCCGTCGGTTTGGGGACGGGCCGAGAATTGAGAGATCAGCCCGCCCCATTGTTTCTGGGCGATGGCCGCGACAAAGGGAAAGGCCGCTTCCAGATCGCGGAACTCGCGGGCCGAAAAGGCCTTGTGTTCACGCATGGCGGAAATCACCACGCTGACCCCGTCGCCGATCTCGACGATAAAGCCTATTTCTTCGGCAAGTCCGGTCTGGATGTAATAATTGCGAAAATATTCCGCCTGGTAGAAACGATCGGGAGCCAGATCGCGCAGCCGTGCCAGGCGCGGTGTCGTGGGGGAGGCCGCATTAAGATAGAAGGGATCAAGAAGATAGGGCCCTTCCTGATAGTCATCGACCATCACCTTGCGCTTGGCGGCGGGAAAATCATCATACAAATCAAGCGGTTTGTGGTCGCGGTAATAGGCAAAGATCACGGTGAATTCATAGGGCACGATGCTGCGCAGCGCCGTGGTGAGGGCCGGGGCAAGATCGGCTGTGCCAAGCGCAGAGACCGCGCGCGCACTGGTTTCGAACCAATCTGTCATCTGCGTTTTTGTCGTCATCTATGCTCTTTATGATATATACAACTGTCCGCGATTTTCTTACCGTTTTAAGAATATATGGCATAGGCGCAGAGGCGCGGCAACACGAGAGGACCGGCATGCTGGATGCGAATGCCGAGGCGGGGATCAGGATGGGCGCGAGCCGGGAACAGGGAACGCAAAACGCACAGGGCCACCCTGCGGAGGCGGATTGCGTCGCCGAGTTTGTCGGGGCTACCAAGCGATTTGGCGCGGTGCTGGCGGCGGATCGGATCAACCTGCGCATTCGGCGCGGCGAGTTCCTGTCCTTTCTTGGCCCCTCTGGCTGTGGCAAGACCACGGCGCTGCGGATGCTGGCCGGGTTCGAAAACCCAAGCGACGGCATGGTGCGGATCGACGGTCAGGATGTCAGCCGCGTGCCCGCCTACGCCCGTCCGGTGAACATGGTGTTTCAGCACTACGCGCTTTTCCCGCATATGACCGTGGCGCAGAACATCGGCTATGGGTTGCGGCAGGTGCGGACCAAACTGGCGAAATCCGAGATTGCCGCGCGGGTGGATGCCGCCCTGGCCAAGGTGCGGCTTGAGGCGTTTGGCGCGCGGCGGACATGGGAATTGTCGGGCGGGCAACAGCAGCGCGTGGCGCTGGCGCGCGCGATCATCAACGAACCCAAGCTCTTGTTGCTCGATGAGCCGATGGCAGCGCTCGATGCCAAGTTGCGTGGCGAGATGCAGCGCGAGTTGCTCGATCTGCAACGCAGCCTTGGCATTACCTTTGTTCTGGTCACGCATGATCAGGAAGAGGCGCTGTCGATGTCGGACCGGATCTGCATCATGGGCGCAGGGCGGATCGTGCAGGTGGGCACGCCGCAGGATCTCTATGATCGGCCCCGCAATCGCTATGTGGCGGATTTCGTGGGCAAGGCGAATATCATAAGCGGCGAGGTTCTATCGCGGCAGGCAGGTCTGGCGCGGATCGCCCTGGCGGGGGGCGCGCAGGTCATGGTGCCCGAGGCGGCGGGGGATGCGCGCCGCCATGTGGACATTGCGGTGCGCCCCGAGGCGCTGCGCCTTGGCGTGACAGGCGATGCCTCGGGCGAGGATGCGGCGCTGCGGGCGCGGATCACACACCGCACCTTTCTGGGCGATCATACCGAATATCTGCTGCAGGCCGATGGCATCGGCCCGCTTCAGGTCAATGTTCCGCGACAGGCCGAAAGAGCCTTGGGCGGGCAGGGGGTGGGCGATGAAGTCCACATCCTCTGGACGGCGGGCACGGGTCTGGTTCTGGCTGCCGAAGAGTGACGGATGACAACTGCACCAAGTTCAACAAGGGAAACGAAACGATGACACAGGATAACACGACGATTTCGCGCAAGAAATTCATCGAAGAACTGCGCCGCTATGAAAAGGGCTCGATCAGCCGGCGGCAGTTTCTGGGCACCACGGGCCTTGGAACTGCGATGGCGGTGTTGGGGGGCGCCTTGCCGGGCCTTTTGCCGGGGCGTGCCATGGCGCAGGATCTGGGCGACCGGGTGGTGCTGGCGACCTGGCCCAATTATCACGATGCGGCAAACTTTGATCTCTTCGCCTCTGAGACCGGCGTTTTCTCTCAGGTGAACGTGTTTGGTTCGAATGAGGAAATGCTGGCCAAGATCCAGGCGGGCGGCTCGGGTTGGGATGTGTTCGTGCCGACCAACTACGCGATTTCAACCTATGTAGAGGCCGGCCTGATCGAGCCTTTGGATCTCTCGAAACTGCCCAATTATGATCCCGCCGCGTTTGACTCGCGCTTTGCCGATGCGGGCACGATTGACGGCAAGGTCTATGCCGTGCCGAAGAACTGGGGCACCACGGGGATCGCCTCGAATACCGCCAAGACCGGCGGCGTGGTTGATAGCTGGAAGACCTTTTTCGACGGGGCCAAGGATCAGTTCGATGGGCGCGTCATGGTGCATGACTATCAGCTGACCACCATCGGCAATGCGCTGGCCTATTTCGGCTACAGCTTCAACTCGGTCGATCCGGCAGAATTGGCAGAGGCCGAAAAGCTGCTGATCGAGGTCAAGCCGCATCTCTTTGCGATTTCTTCGGATTATCAGCCCGCGATGCGCAATGGCGATGCGTGGGTCACGATGTGCTGGACGGGGGATGGCAAGCAGCTCAACACCGATCTGCCTGAAATCGCCTTTGCCTTGGGCAAGGAGGGGGGCGAAATCTGGTCGGATTACTATGCCATTCCGGTCGGCGCACCACACCGCGAGGCGGCCTATGCGCTGATCAACTATCTGCTCGCCCCCGAGGTCAACGCGCGGGAGGCGCTGGCGCATGGCTATCCGGTGGCGGATGCGCGCACCAATGCGCTCTTGCCCGAAGAGCTGCTGAACGATCCGATCCTCTACCCGGCAGCAGAGGCGCTCAATGCGCTGGAATTCGGGGCTGCTGTCACACTGACCGATCCCAACCGCGCCGAGTTGATGGCCCGGTTCAAATCGGCCTGACCGGGGAATGAGGGCGATGGCCATGACAAGAACACGGGCGCGCGCGCTGCTTCTGATGCCAGCGGGCATCTGGTATGCCGTGCTGCTCTTGTTCCCTCTGACTGTCGTCCTCGTCTTTTCCTTTGGCGAGCGGAACCCGATTGGTGGCTACGCGCCGGGCTTCACCTTCGAGCAGTATGCAAATCTGCCTGCGCGCCTCTCGGCTTTTCTCAATACACTGACATTGGCCCCCATGGGCACGCTGGCGGCGCTGCTCATTGCCTATCCGCTGGCCTATTACCTGGCGTTGAAGGTGTCGGCGCGTTGGAAGACAACGCTGCTCATTCTCGTGATCGTTCCGTTCTGGACCTCGATCCTGATCCGGTCCTATGCGTGGATTTACCTGCTTGGGGGCAATGGCATTCCGGCGCTGCTGGAGGCGCTGGGTCTGGGTGACATTCGCCTCATCAACACGCCTTTTGCGGTGCTGGTAGGGATCGTTTACGGATACCTGCCATTGATGGTCTTTCCGATCTATGTGGCGCTGGAAAAGCTGGATCGCAGCCTGCTCGAGGCGGCGGCGGATCTGGGCACGCCACCCTGGCGCAGTTTTCTGCAGATCACGCTGCCCTTGTCGATGCCGGGTGTTCTGACGGGCTCGATGCTGGTTTTCATCCTGCTTACCGGCGAATTCCTGATCCCCGCCATCCTGGGCGGCGGCAAGGTGTTCTTTGTCGGCAATGCGCTGGTTGATCTCTTCCTGCAGTCGCGCAACTGGGCGTTCGGATCGGCGGTGGCCGTGGCGCTGATCGTGATCATGTTGATCGTTGTGGCCCTCTATAGCCGTGCGGTTCGCCGCTTTGGTGCGGGCCGCGACGATGTCGGGCTGATGTGAGGATGTCATGAGAGCCTATGCCATTGCCGTCTTTGCGTTTCTCTACCTGCCCATCGGGATCATCGCGCTATTCTCGTTTTCGGCCGGGCGGTCGGCGAGCTCGATGCAGGGGTTCTCGACCGAATGGTATGGCCGTGCGCTCAGCAATCCCTTTGTGATGGAGGCGCTCTGGACCTCGCTCAAGGTGGCGTTTCTGTCGGCTGTTCTGGCGACGGTGGCGGGCACCATGGCGGCGCTGGCGTTGACGGGCATGCGGGGGCGGCTGCGGACGGTCTTCGACACGCTGGTGCAGATTGCGGTGATGATCCCCGGCATCGTGATCGGCATTGCTGCACTGATCGCGCTGGTCACGGTGTTCGATCTTGTCAATCCGTGGCTTGAGGCGATGAGTGGCCGCAGGCTGTCCTTGGGCATGGGATCACTCATCGGGCTGCATGGCATGTTCACCATGTCGCTGGTGGTCCTGCTGGTGCGTGGGCGGCTGGAGAGCTTTGACCGAGCGCAGATCGAAGCCTCGAGCGATCTGGGCGCTGGCCCGGTGGCGACCTTTGTGCAAGTGACGCTGCCGCAGATTGCGCCGGCCATTCTGGCGGGGTTTCTCTTGGCCTTCACCTTCAGCTTTGATGATTTCATCATGGCGTTCTTTGTCGCCGGGTCCGAGACAACCCTGCCGATTTACATTTTCTCGTCGATCCGCCGGGGCGTAACACCCGAAATCAATGCGATTGGCACGATGGTCATGATCGCGTCCCTGACGCTGCTGATCATCGCGCAGGTGCTGTTGCGGCCCGGTGCGGCGCGGGCCGGGCGCTGACCCTATGCAGGAGAATGGCATGCTCAAGGATCGAATCGCGCTGGTGACGGCGGCAGGGTCAGGAATTGGCCGGGCGGGGGCGATTGCGATGGCCCGTGAGGGGGCGGTGGTCATTGTCACCGATCTGGACGGCGGCCTGGCGCAGGAGACAGTGGCGCAGATCGAGGCGGCAGGCGGACGGGGGGCGGCCTTTGCGCTGGATGTGACCGAGGACGCAGCCTGCGCCGCGATGGTCGAGAGAGTGGTGGCAGATTGGGGCAGGATCGACATTCTGCACAGCCATGCGGGCATCCAGATTCCAGGGCGCGCCGAGGATGTGACGCCTGCGCAGATGGATGCGGCATGGGCGCTGAATGTGCGGGCGCATTTCGTGCTGGCGCAGGCGGCGATTGTCCCTATGCGCGCGCAGGGTGGCGGGTCGGTGATTGTCACCGCTTCAAATTCGGGCTGCCAATATGATCGCGGTATGGTGTCCTATGCCACGACCAAACATGCTGCCGTGGCGATGGTAAAGCAGATGGCTCTGGATTACGCGGCTGAGAACATCAGGTTCAACGCATTATGCCCCGGTTTTGTCGATACGCCGTTCAATGCCGGGTTCGAGACACAGATGGGCGGGCGCGCGGCGTTGGAGTCCTACGTCGCCGGGTCGATCCCCATGGGCCGGTGGGCCAGCGTAGAGGAAATCGCGCACGGTATCGTCTATCTGGCTTCGGATCGGTCCAGCTTTGTCACGGGGCTGGCGCTGGTGATTGACGGCGGTGAAATGCTCTAGGCGGAATGCCCGCGACAGGATCTGCGCGACTATTTCGTTTCAGGGTGCGAACCTGTAGAACTGCAACCATCAACAGGCGGGAGGGTGCAATGCGCAGGGCTCTTATCATTGGAGTGGCAAGCCTATTTGCCGGAGCGCTTCTGGGGATGACCCCGGCGGATGCCGCCTCACTCGGGCGCTACGAGGTGCATGGTGTCGCGGAAGATGACATGCTCAAGATGCGGGCGGGGCCGGGCACCGGTTATGACGTGATCGTGGGGCTGCCCAATGGCACCGTCCTGCGGGTGCATAGCTGTCAGCAAACGGGAGGCACGCGCTGGTGCGAAGTCTCGCTCGACCGGGCGCGGGGGCTGCGGGGGCATGTGTCTTGGGCTTATTTGCGCAAGCTGTGAGGCAGGTAATGCCGCTGATAGCGGCTGTTCTGCTCTGCCTTGGGGGCGTGGTGGCCGATGCCCGCGCCGCCGATGTGCCCCCGCCCCCAGCGGGCCTGTTGCGGAACAGCACCGGCCTGCCCGCTGTTTTCCCGCTTCAGGTCAAGACCTTGCCGGGGCGCGATCATGTCGTGACCTTGCTTGATGCCAAGACCGGCGAAGAAGCGTTGACCGCCTATATCCGGGGCGGCGCATTCTTTCGCGTGCTGGTGCCGCCGGGTGTCTACCGTCTGCAATTTGTCAGCGGCAAACATTGGCAGGGCGAAGAGGCGCTGTTTGGGCAAGGGGCCGATGTCGAGGTGTTCGAGCTGCGGCACCCTCTTGAGTTCGAGACGCGCGGCCTTGGCATCAAGGCGGGACATATCGTGGACTTGCGCGGCCGTGGCACGGAGGCGCGGATCACGGACCAGCGCATTTGCCAGGCCTTCCGCCCCGATTTCGCCCGGGCCAAGGGGCCGGTGCAAGAAGGCTACCGCGCTGTTGGCCCTGACGTTCATGCGCCGCAACGCCGCCATCTGCGGGCGCGTTATTGTGATTAACGCCTGTGTGGCGCGCTACGGGGAAAGGGTGAGAGGCTGGACAACGACCCAAGCGGGGCTCGTTACGGCTGCTTCCTTCCGGACCTGACCGGGTTGGCGAGGTGCCTGCCCGCGCCAACCTCTCAGGGCGTCATATAGGCGTCTGCCACGGGATGCGCAAGGGTGGGCTGCGTATCTGGCAAGGGTAGGGAAAGGCGCAGGAAACCCGTATCTGTCAAACCAAGATCTGTCGCGTTCACAGCGGCGATATCGGCAGGATGAGCGCGCAGGCCGGGGCCGGTCTCGACCGTGACGGTGGTTTTCCGCAGGGGGGCAAAGCGCCATGTCGGGCGCGGTGCCATCGCGATCTGACCCAGGGCCGCGACATGGTCGGCAAGGATGTCGCGCACCGGGCGGGTGCCGGAATAGATCAACCCCGTCTCGGCGAGCGGGGCAAACGGCCCCCCGCCATGCGCGCGATAGCTGTTGGTGGCGATCACGAAATGGGCGTCGTGCCGCACAGGTTTGCCCGCGTGCCGCAGGTCGCGGATACGCCTCGCTGTAGGATTGATCAGCGTGCCGAAAAGATCGTAGCGAGCGGGTTGGCTGAGGTCGATCGCATAGCTGAGCCCGTCGATCACATCGAAATCATGCCCCGGCACAGAGGGATCCAGAAGCGCTTGATCCGGCAGGCCGGGGATGATCTGGTTGAAGCAGATGGCGGCGCGTTCCAGCCAGTCGCGCACCTCAGCCCCGGTCACAAGCAGACCGCAGAGCGTGTTGGGAAAGCCATAGAGATCGGCGATGTGACGCAGGCGCAGCGGACCCTTTGGGATATCGGTGAAATGCGCGGGGCCGCCGCGACCGCCGGTCTTGAACGGGGCAGAGGCGGAGAGAAGAGGCAGCCCGGCATGCGGGCCATCGGCCAAGGCCGCAGCCAAGGCGCGGCGCTGCGCGCCATTGACGAGGTGCAGGATCGGGTCGTCGCGCAAGAGGCTGAGATAGCTGTGGAGGGGGGTCTTGGTCTGACCGATTTCCCGCGCGGTAAGGGCCTTGGTGTGGCGGTGGGCGCTGTCGAGCGTGGTACAAAGTGCGGGGCATGGCGAGGCTCCGACCGCAGGCAGAAGGCGGGAATGATGCGCTGTCACGCGCCAGCCCTTGGCATCGCGGGTCAGCGTCAGGTCAAGCTGGCCCAGATGGTCGCCGCGAAATCCGGCCATCAGGCATGGCGTGCCGTAGAGCGTGCCGTCGCTTGCATTTGCGCCGGGAATGCCCTGGTGATCGGTGCTGGGAAAGCTTTTGTGGCTGTGGCCTGCAAGCAGGGCGTCGATGCCAGGCAGGCGGGCGAGCGCGCGTGCGGCGTTTTCCATCATCGGGCGGTCCGGGCCGGGATCAATGCCGGTATGGGCCATGAGCAGGATCAGATCGGCGCCCAAAGCACGCAAGGCAGGCACCCAAGCGCGCGCGCTCTCGACCATGTCGCGCACATCGACGCGGCCTGAGAGGTGGGCGTGGTCCCATGTCAGTATTTGCGGCGGAACGAGGCCCAACAGACCGATCCGCAAATCATGCGACCTGCCGGCACCATCCTGCATCTGGCGGGTGAGCAGCAGATAGGGCGGCAGGAGCGTCTCATCCTCGGTGGGCGTTGTGCCGCGCCGGATCAGGACATTGCAGCACGTCAAGGGAAAGCGCGCCTGCGCCAAGGTTTCCGTCAGCCAGTCGAGGCCATAGTTGAATTCGTGATTGCCAAGCGTGCCCGCGTCATACCCGATCTCGTTCATGGCGGAGATGACCGGATGCGGTCCGCTCCAGCCCTGATCTGGCTGCGCGGTGAGATCGGTGAGCGGTGTGCCTTGCAGGAAATCGCCATTGTCGAGCAGCAGGCAGTTTGCCGCCCCAACTTCGGACCGTGCGTGCCGGATCAGCGTGGCCAGCCGCGCCAGGCCCCAGGGCCGGTTGGATTGGTTGGTGTAGTAGTCGAAGGGTAACAGATGGCCGTGGACATCTGTGGTCTGCAATATCCGCAGGCGCAAGGTTTCGCGACAGGCAGGGAATGGGGCTGTTTTGGCAACGGGGTCGGTCAAATCGTCAACGCTCTGAGACCGGGCGCAGCCCCGGTGATACCACGGAAATGAAACCGCTTGGACAGGGTACAATTACAAGTTTTGCCAGAGGCTTAGAGAGGGTGGCATGTCGGCGCGCCGCGATCAATACACTATAAGTTGCAAATTGTGATTTGCCTGTGCTTTGTGCGCCTAGGCTCTTGTCTTGTGGACATGGGCATTGTGTAGAGAGTTAGGCACGGGAGGCGGGTGATGCGGACAGCGGAACAGGTGACATTCGGGGGATCGGGGCTCGACCGGGCCGATGAGGTACGCGGTGACGAGGCCATGATCCAAGTGGCGATGGCAGAGGGCCGCGCGCGGTCGATCGTGCTCTGGCGGGGCAAGCCGCTGTTGCGTGCGGAAACGCTTGATCAGTTGGTCGTGGTGACGCCGGATCATCCGGTCCTTGCGCGCTACAAGGTGCCGCCGATCCTCTTGGGGCGTGACGAAAGCGGTGATCTGATTCTGGCGCATGATATTTCTGCCTGGGTGCCGCCGGGGCTGGAACCGGATCAGCTTGACAGCTTTCTCGATGCGACAGAGCAGGTGCATCCCGACCTGCCCGAGGGCAGCGCCTTTGCCGAATTGCGGCGGGTGATGACGCGGCTCAGCCCGCGCGACGCAGAGCTTGCGGCGACGGCCAAGGCGGTGTTCGGCTGGCATCTGACGCACCGCTTTTGCGCGCGCTGCGGCAAGGAAAGCCGGATGATCCGGGCGGGATGGCAGCGGGCCTGCGATCACTGCGGCGGTCAACATTTCCCGCGCACCGATCCGGTGGTCATCATGCTGATAACCCATGGAAATTCGGTGCTGATGGGGCGCTCTCCGGGATGGCCCGAGGGGATGTATTCGCTTTTGGCCGGGTTCATAGAGCCGGGGGAGACCATCGAGGCGGCTGTGCGGCGTGAGGTATGGGAAGAGGCAGGGGTCAAGGTGGGGCGTGTCAGCTATCTGGCGAGCCAGCCTTGGCCGTTTCCGGCCTCGCTCATGTTTGGTTGTCGCGGCGAGGCGCTGAGCGAGGAGATCACCATTGATCCGAAAGAGATCGAGGATGCCCAGTGGATGAGCCGCGAAGAGATCCTCTCGGCCTTTGCCGGGGAGCATCCGTTCCTGATGCCTGCGCGCAAGGGGGCGATTGCGCATTTCCTGCTTGAGAACTGGCTTGCCGACTGTCTGGATTGAGGTGACAATGGACGTGGGCAAAGCGATAACAAACCGAAAAGGGCGGTCTGGGGATGCAGTTCACCGGCAAGGAAGATATTGAGGCGCCAATAGAGCGGGTTTTCGAGGAAATCACGGACTTTCAAGGGTTTGAGCGCTCGGCCTTGCGGCGTGGAGCGGATGTGCGGCGCACTGACAAGCAGAAGGTGCCGGGCGTTGGCATGAGCTGGCATGCTGCGTTCAAGCTGCGCGGCAAGCAGCGCAAAGTGGATGTGAGCGTTGTTGACTACGATCCGCCCAACGGGATCAAGCTGGGCTTGATGTCGCCTTCGATAGAAGGGCAGATGATCGCGGAACTTGTGGCGCTGTCGCGGGGACGCACGCGGATGACGGTCACGCTGGTGTTGCAGCCGCGCACCTTGGCGGCGCGGCTGATGATGCAATCGCTGCGACTGGCGCGCAATAACCTGACAAAACGGTTCAAGGTCCGGCTGGCGGAATACGCGGCAGAGATAGAGGACCGGTATACGCGATCCGCCTGAAGTAAGTGTCGGTATTCAGTCGGTATCGTGTCGGCGCGGATCGGCGGGGTAAACGCCTAGAATCGTCACGTTCGAGGTGAAGTAATCCAACTCATCCAGCGCCCGCGCGACGGCCGGATCATCTGGATGACCTTCGATGTCGGCGTAGAACTGCGTCGCGGTAAAGGACCCGCCGACCATGTAGCTTTCGAGCTTGGTCATGTTGACACCATTGGTGGCAAAGCCGCCCATGGCCTTGTAAAGCGCCGCCGGAATGTTGCGGACCTGAAAGACGAACGTCGTCATCATCCCATTGTCACCGCGCTGCGAGAAATCGGGCTCTCGTGCCATCACGAGAAAGCGGGTGGTGTTGTTGCCCTGATCCTCGATATGCCGGGCGATCACGTCGAGACCGTAGATCTCGCCTGCCAACTCGCTGGCGAGGGCGGCCATTTCCGGTTTGCCGGCCTCGGCCACCTGACGGGCGGAGCCTGCGGTATCAGCGCCGGTCACGCGGTGAATGCCGTGGCGCTCGAGAAAGGCGCGACACTGGCCCAGAAGCATGGCGTGGCTCATCGCGCTCTCGATTTCGTCAAGGCGCACGCCGGGCAGGGCCAGGAGGTTGATGTGAACACGCACAAAAGCCTCGGCTACGATATGCAGGCCCGATTCGGGCAAAAGGTGATGAATGTCGGCCACCCGACCAAAGGTGGAATTTTCGACCGGCAGCATCGCCAGATCAGCCTGACCGTCGCGCACGGCAGAAATCGCATCCTCAAACGTCCGGCAGGGCAGTGCCTCCATCTCGGGATAGGTATCGCGACAGGCTTGATGCGAGTAGGCACCAAGCTCTCCCTGAAAGGCGATGCGGTTGGTCATCTGCGTTTTTCCGTATTTTTGGCCCGGTCGGGCGTTTGGTCGCGGAAACTACACCTTGCGCGCCGGTAGGGGAAGCGGATAGATACGCGGCCAACGACGGATCAAATGGAAACGGGCCTATGTTCGACACAATGACGATGACAAAGACCGCGGGTGCGCTGTGTGGCGCGCTCTTGGTGTTCCTTTTGGGCAATTGGGCGGCGGAGTCGATTTATTCGATGGGCGGCGGCCATGGCGAGGATCACGCACAGGGTTATGTGATCGACACGGGCGACGCTGGTGCAGCGGAAGAGGTCGAAGAGGGCCCAAGCCTGGCCTCGCTGATGGCCTCGGCTGATCCGGCAAATGGTGAGAAGCTGTTCCGCAATTGTGCGGCTTGTCACGCTGTCGTTCAGGGCGAGAACAAGGTTGGCCCGTATCTTTACGGGGTCGTCGGACGCGACGTCGGAGCGGCTTCGGGCTATGGCTCTTATTCGGGGGCTCTGAAGGCTGTGGCGCAGGTCTGGACGCCGGTGGAATTGAACGCATTCCTTGAAAATCCCAAGGGCTATGCGCCGGGCACCACGATGGGCTATGCGGGCATGCGCAAGGCCGAAGATCGCGCAGACCTGATTGCTTATCTTGATCAGACCGACGGCACGACCTTTGAAATGCCGGTAGAAGAAGCAGCAGCCGAACCTGCAGCAGAGGAAGCAGCGGCTGAACCTGCAGCAGAGGAAGCAGCGGCTGAGCCTGCGGCAGAAGAAGCAGCGGCTGAGCCTGCGGCGGAAGAAGCAGCAGCCGAGCCTGCGGCAGAAGAAGCGGCGGCTGAGCCTGCGGCAGAGGAAGCAGCAGCCGAGCCTGCAGCGGAAGAAGCGGCAGCAGAGCCTGCAGCGGAAGCAGGGGCATCGGACTTTGCGGCGCTGGTCGCTGCGGCTGATCTGGCAGCGGGTGAAAAGCTCTTTCGTCGCTGCGGTGCCTGCCACAAGCTTGAGGATGGCAAGAACGGGGCCGGTCCGCATCTCTTTGGCATCGTCGGACGTGACATCGCCAGTGTCGAGGGCTTTGCCTATTCCGACGCGCTCAAGGGTCTGGAAGGCGAATGGACCGTGGAAAAGCTGAGCGGCTGGATCGAGAATCCGCGCGCATTTGCACCGGGCAATCGCATGGGCTTTCCGGGGCTCAAGGATGAGGCGGATCGCGCCAACCTGATCGGCTATCTGCAAAGCGCTGCAAACTGATCAGCCCGACATTTTCGAAAGGCCGCTGCCCGGTGAGGGTGGCGGCCTTTTTCGTGGGCGGCGGACAGGATCGGCGCTTGAACAAGACGCGCCCCCTCCTTAGCTTGCCAGCAAGCGATGAAGCACCAGATAATGGGTGCGGCAGGAGGAGGATGGCATGACCGGACGAAACACCCTGACCAAAACCCGGACACGCGCGGGGGCGGCGCCCTGGCGTCTGAGGCTGGCCGTGATGGGCCTGTCAATCGCCGCGCTGATGGCACAGGCGGTCTGGGCGCAGGACGAGGTGATCACCTCGCATGGGTATTCGTTCTATGGCGATCTGAAATATCCGGCGGATTATCCGCATTTTGATTATGTGAACCCGGAGGCCCCCAAGGGCGGTGAAATCTCGCTCTATGCGCCGGGGACGTTTGATTCGATGAACCCCTATGCGCGGCAGGGGCGGGCCGGGCGGCTGTCCTGGATGGTTTACGAGAGCCTTTTGGGGGCATCCGAGGCAAGCGGCGAGCCGCTGCCGGGGGACCGCTATAACGAGGGTTACGGTCTCTTGGCCGAGCGGTTGGAATATGACGCGGGCAAGACTTGGGTGATCTTCCACATGCGCCCCGAGGCCAAATTCGCCGACGGCACGCCGGTCACGGCGCATGACGTGGTGTTTTCGCACAACCTGTTTCTGGAGCAGGGGCTGAAATCCTATGCCGAGGCGGTCAAGCGCCGGGTGCTGAGCGCCGAGGCGCTGGATGATCACACCGTCAAGTTCACCTTTGCGGAAGGCATCTCGCGCCGGTCGCTGATTGATCAGGTGGGCGGCACGCCGGTCTTTCCGCGCAAGTGGTACGAGGACACCGGCGCGCGGCTGGATGAGCCACGGCTGGAGGCGGCACCGGGATCGGGGCCCTATCAGGTCAAGAGCTATGACGTGAACCGCAATATCGTCTATGAACGCAATCCCGATTACTGGGGCTGGCATTTGCCGATCAACAAGGGGCGGCACAATTTCGACCGTATCCGGATCGAGTATTTCGCCGATGACAACGCGGCGTTCGAGGCGTTCAAGGCTGGTATCTACACGTTTCGACCCGAGGGCAATTCCAAGACCTGGGCCACGGGCTATGATTTTCCGGCGGCCAATGCGGGCTATGTGGTCAAGGCGGAATTACCGGATGGCTTGCCGCCGACGCCGTCGGGGTTCGTGTTCAATCTGGGCCGCGAGACATTGCAGGACAAGCGGGTGCGGCAGGCGATTGCGCTGGGGTTCAATTTCGAATGGACCAATGCGTCCCTGCAATATGACCTTTTCAAGCAGCGGCATTCGTTCGTTCAGGACACCCCGCTTGAGGCCAAGGGTGCGCCAGAAGGCGCGGAACTGGCGCTGTTGCAATCCCTGGGGGATGTGGTGCCCGAAGAGATGCTGACAGAGCCTGCGGTCATGGCGCATTCGTCCAATGGCGAGCGCCTGAATGATCGGCGCAATCTGCGCGCGGCGATGAAGCTCCTGGATGAGGCGGGTTGGGCCGTTGGCGACGACGGCAAGCGGCGCAACGCCGCCGGAGAGGTTCTCGAGATCGAGATCCCGATTTCCGCCTCTGGCTCTGCCACCATGTCGGCGGTGGTCGAAAGCTTTGTCAGCAATCTGCAACTGATGGGCATTGATGCCAAGTTCGACAAGATCGACGCCGCGCAATACACGGCGCGCGAGCGGGATCGCGATTATGACCTGATCTTTGACAGCTATGTGTCGTTTCTGGAGGCAGGCACCGGCCTGCATCAGCGGTATGGCAGCAAGGAGGCGGCCTTTAGCCTGTTCAACCCGGCAGGGCTGGCAAGCCCGATGGTCGACGCGATCATCGACCGCGCGTTGGAATCCGGCAGCAAGGAGGAACAGGATGTGGCATTGACCGCGCTTGACCGTGCCTTGCGCTATGAGTTTTTCATGATCCCGACCTGGTATCTCGACAAGAGCTGGGTCGCCTATTGGGACATGTATGCCCATCCCGAGCCGCTGCCGCCCTATGCAACCGGCGTGCTGGATTTCTGGTGGTACGATGCCGACAAGGCTCAGGCGTTGAAAGACGCGGGCGCGCTGTGATCCGGGGGAGCCACTAAATGGGCGCCTATATCCTGCGGCGGCTTTTGCTGATCGTGCCCACGCTCTTTGGAATCATGGTCATCAACTTTGCGCTCGTGCAATTCGTGCCCGGCGGGCCGGTCGAGCAGATGATTGCCAACATGCAGGGGCAGGGCAACGTGTTCGAGAGCTTTTCCGGCTCTGGCTCGGATACCGGGCAAGAGATGGTTGGGGCCGCAGGGGGCAGCGATCAGTATCTCGGGGCGCGGGGCCTGCCGCCGGAACTGATCAAGGAGCTGGAAGAGCAATTCGGTCTGGACAAGCCGCCGCTCGAGCGGTTCTTCAACATGATGTGGAATTACATGCGGTTCGACTTCGGTGAGAGTTATTTCCGCAAGATCGAGGTGCTGGATCTGGTTCTGGAAAAGATGCCTGTTTCGATCACGCTCGGGCTTTGGTCGACGCTCATTGCCTATATCGTGTCGATCCCGTTGGGGGTGGCCAAGGCGGTGCGCGATGGCACCAAGTTCGACACATGGACCAGCGGTATCATCATCGTGGCCTATGCGATCCCGGCGTTTCTCTTTGCGATCATGCTGTTGGTCCTGTTCGCGGGGGGCAGTTATTTCCAGATATTCCCGTTGCGCGGCCTCACCTCGGACAATTTCGAGCAACTGAGCCTCTTGGGCAAGATCGGCGATTACCTCTGGCATATCGCCTTGCCGGTCATCGCGTCGACCATTTCGGCCTTTGCCACGCTGACGCTGCTGACCAAGAACAGCTTTCTGGACGAGATCAAGAAACACTATGTGATGACCGCGCGGGCCAAGGGGCTGTCGGAGCGGCGCGTGCTATATGGGCATGTGTTCCGCAATGCGATGCTTATTGTCATCGCGGGCTTTCCGGCGGTGTTCATTGGCGTGTTCTTTGGCGGATCGGTGCTGATCGAGACGATTTTCAGCCTCGATGGGCTGGGGCGTCTGGGCTTTGAGGCTGCGGTGGGGCGCGACTATCCGGTGATGTTCGGAACGCTCTTTTTGTTCGGCCTTATCGGTCTTGTGGTCGGCATCCTGTCGGACCTGATGTATGTGCTGGTCGATCCGCGGATTGACTTTGAAAAGCGCGAGGGCTGAGACCGTGATCCGCCTCTCGCCCCTCAATCAACGCCGTTGGCGCAATTTCAGGCGCAACAAGCGCGCCTATTGGTCGCTGATCCTCTTTTCCGTCGTATTCACCATCACGTTCTTTGCCGAGTTCGTGGCCAATGACAAACCCATCCTCGTGCAATATCGCGGCGAATATTACATGCCGATCTTTCGGTTCTATCCGGAAACGCAGTTTGGCGGAGATTTCGAGACCGAGGCGATTTATCGCGACCCCGAGGTGCGTTGCCTGATCGCGTCGGGCGGTCTCGATATCTGTTTTGACGACCCCGAGGGCGTGATCGCGGATGCCGGGGACGGGGTGGTTGAAGGTGAAAAGATTGCCAAGGGTTGGGCCATCTGGCCGCCCATTCCCTATAGCTACAACACCACCGTGGACCGTCCCGGTGCCGCCCCTCTGCCGCCCAATGGGCAGAACCTGTTGGGCACGGATGACACCAAGCGCGACGTGCTGGCACGGGTGATTTACGGCTTTCGGCTCTCGGTTCTGTTTACGCTGATCGTGACCGCGCTCTCGTCCGTGATCGGCATCGCGGCGGGGGCGGTGCAGGGCTATTTCGGTGGGCGCACCGATCTGATTTTCCAGCGGATCATCGAAATCTGGGCCTCGACCCCGCAACTCTATGTGATCATCATTCTCTTTGCGATCCTGCCGCGCAGTTTCTGGCTGCTTGTCGTGATCACGGTGTTGTTTGGCTGGATGGCCCTGGTCGGTGTGGTGCGGGCCGAATTCCTGCGGGCGCGCAATCTCGAATACGTGCGGGCGGCCAAGGCCTTGGGCGTATCGAACCTGACGATCATGTTCCGCCACATGCTGCCCAATGCGATGGTGGCGACGCTGACGATGCTGCCCTTTGTCATCACCGGGACGATCTCGCTCCTGGCGGGGCTCGATTTCCTGGGCTTCGGCCTGCCGTCCTCGGCGCCCTCGCTGGGAGAGCTGACATTGCAGGCCAAACAGAACCTGCAAGCGCCGTGGCTCGCGTTTACGGCCTTCTTTGCGTTTGCCATCATGCTCTCGCTGCTTGTGTTCATCTTTGAAGGTGTGCGCGACGCCTTTGACCCCAGAAAGACCTTTGAATGAGTGTGCTGGAGGTCAAGGACCTGCGGATCAGTTTCCGGCAGGACGGGCAGGTGATCCCGGCGGTCAAGGGTGTGAGCTTCAGCGTTGACCGGGGCGAGACCGTGGCGCTGGTGGGTGAATCCGGCTCGGGCAAGTCGGTGACTGCGCTCTCGACTGTGTCTCTGTTGGGGGCGTCGGCGCAGGTCACGGGCTCTGTCACCTATGCGGGTCAAGAGATGATCGGCGCGGATGAGCGGCGGCTGCGGCAGGTGCGCGGCAATGACATCAGCTTTATCTTTCAAGAGCCGATGACATCGCTAAACCCGCTGCATACGCTGGAAAAGCAATTGCGCGAGAGCCTAGAGCTGCATCAGGGGCTGACGGGGGATGCCGCGCGCGCGCGCATCGTGGAGCTCTTGGAGCGGGTGGGCATTCGTGACGCGGCCAGCCGTCTGGGGGCCTATCCGCATCAGTTGTCGGGCGGGCAGCGGCAGCGGGTGATGATCGCGATGGCCTTGGCCAACAAGCCCGACATCCTGATAGCCGATGAGCCGACGACCGCGCTCGACGTGACCATTCAGGCGCAGATTCTGGAACTCCTGGCGGAGTTGAAGCGCGAAGAGGGGATGGGTCTGTTGTTCATCACGCATGATCTGGGGATCGTGCAGCGCATCGCCGACCGGGTCTGCGTGATGAAGGATGGCGAGATTGTCGAGGCCGGGCCGGTGGCCGATGTCTTTGCCGCACCCAAGCATGAATATACCCGCAAGCTGCTGAGCGCGCGGGCGGTGGGCCTGCCGTCGCCGGTGCCAGAGGGCGCGCCGATGGTGGCCGAGACCCGGGACTTGCGTGTGTGGTTCCCGATCCAGAAAGGATTCCTGAAACGTACCGTGGGGCATGTGAAGGCGGTCAATGCCGCCACGCTCCGCGTGCGCGCAGGCGAGACATTGGGCATCGTGGGCGAGAGCGGGTCGGGCAAGACCACGCTGGCGCTGGCGATCATGCGGCTGATCGCGTCCGAGGGCGGTATCCGGTTTTCGGGCGAGGATGTGAACGGCTGGTCCACGCGAGAGTTGCGGCGGCGGCGGGCGGAGATGCAGATCGTCTTTCAAGACCCGTTCGGAAGCCTGAGCCCGCGCATGACCTGCGCACAGATCATCGCCGAGGGGCTGGGCGTGCATGGCAATCCCGATGGCCGACCAGAGCGTGATCTGGTCGCCGAGGTGATGGACGAGGTGGGGCTGAACCCCGCCATGATGGACCGCTATCCGCATGAATTCTCTGGCGGGCAACGGCAGCGTATCGCAATCGCCCGCGCCATGATCCTGCGTCCCAAGCTGGTGGTGCTGGACGAGCCGACAAGCGCCCTGGATATGACGGTGCAGGTGCAGATCGTCGATCTCTTGCGCGACTTGCAGCGGAAATATGCGCTGGCCTATCTTTTCATCAGCCACGATCTGCATGTGGTGCGCGCCATGAGCCATCGGGTGATGGTGATGAAGGATGGCGATGTGGTCGAGGCGGGCGACGCCGAGACGATCTTTTCCGCGCCGCAGACGGCCTATGCGCGCAAGCTCTTGGCGGCGGCGCTCGAGGGGCGGGCCGAGGTCTGATTCCGTCAGATCGCCGAGGAATGGCCGTCCGCGTTCATCTCGTAGGCGTCGAACTGGCGCGCGATCATGCGGGTCAGGGGGCGCGCCTCGAGCGGGATCGAAAGGCCGGTGGCGTCAAGCGCCAGATGCCCGTCAAAGCGGCGTTCCACGGCAGAGAGCATCGCCTGCAATTCTGCGGCGGGAATGTCGAACTCGCGGAATATCTCGGCGCTATCAATGCGGAAATCGCACATCAGCATCTCGATCATGCGGCCGCGCAGCTTGTCTTCAGCGGAAAAGACATGGCCGCGTGAGGTTGAAAACCGCCCTTCACGGATGGCACCGGTATGGGCCCCGGTGGCAGGGGCATTCTGCGCATAGCCTTGTGGAAAGCGCGAGATGGACGAGGCGCCCAGACCGATCAGCACCTCGGCCGTGTCATCGGTATATCCCTGAAAATTGCGGCGCAGCAGGCCGGATTTTTGCGCCACGCTCAGCCCGTCAGAGCGCGTTGCGAAATGGTCGATGCCGATCTCGTCGTAATTGTCCCAGAGGAACAGGCGGCGCGCGGTCTCGAACAGCGCCAGACGTTCCTGCGGTGTGGGCAGGGCATCCGAGGGGATCATCTGTTGGCGTTTTGCCATCCACGGCACATGCGCATAGCCATAGAGCGCGACCCGGTCGGGATTGAGCGAGAGAAGTTTCTGCACGCTTTCGGTAATGCGGGCGCGGCTCTGATGGGGCAGGCCAAAGAGGATATCGGCATTGAGGCTCTTGACCCCGCGTGCGCGAATCTCATCGACTGCGTCGCGGGTGATGTCATAGCCCTGCATCCGGCCGATGCTTTTCTGGATTTGCTCGTCGAAATCCTGCACGCCGATCGAGGCGCGGTTCATGCCTGCACCGGCAAGCGCATCGAGGCGCGCGGCGTCGATTTCATTGGGGTCGATCTCGACCGAAAATTCGGTGCTGTCGGTAAAGGGGGCGACGGCGCGAATGGCCCCTGCCAATTCGCTCATCATGCCGGGCGACAGCAGCGTGGGCGTGCCACCGCCCCAATGCAGGCGCGACAGGCGCACCCCGCGTGGCAGATGCCGGCCGAGCATCGCGATTTCGGTCTTGAGCGTCTCGAGATAGGCTGCGACGGGCGCGTCGGTCTGGGTGCCTTGGGTTCGGCAGGCGCAGAACCAGCAAAGGCGCCGACAGAACGGCACATGCACATAGAGAGAAATCTCTGCGCCTTCCGGTATCGCGTTGATCCAACTGACAAATTGCTCGTGCCCCACATTGCGGTTAAAGTGGGGTGCGGTCGGATAGCTGGTGTAGCGCGGCACTTTGGCGTCAAAGAGACCCAGTTTGCCTAGTTGAGTTTTTGTGTCCATACCCATAGGATTGTGCAGAACTGGCAGACCCGCATTGATTTAAATCAACCAACCCTGACAGCGCCCTCGAATAGTGGATAATCCATGCTGAAAGAGAAAGCCTCGATCATACCTCACGAGTGTGGGGATTGTCCGATCCGGCATCGGGCTGTCTGTGCGCGGTGCGAAGCCGACGAGTTGGAGGTGCTGGATCAGATCAAATACTACCGCAGCTACGAATCCGGACAGACCCTGATTTGGTCCGGCGACCACATGGATTTCGTGGGCTCGGTCGTCTCTGGGATTGCGACGCTGACGCAGACGATGGAGGACGGGCGCACGCAGATGGTGGGGCTGCTCTTGCCCAGCGATTTCGTGGGCCGCCCGGGGCGCAACAGCGCCGCCTATGACGTTGTGGCGGTGACGGATATGGTGATGTGCTGTTTCCGCAAGAAGCCGTTTGAAGAGATGATGGCACGCACGCCGCATATCGCGCAGCGCCTGCTGGAAATGACGCTGGACGAGCTGGATGCCGCGCGCGAATGGATGCTGGTTCTGGGCCGCAAGACCGCGCGCGAAAAAATCGCCTCGTTGATGGCGATCATTGCGCGGCGCGATGCCACACTGAACATGAACGGCACGCGCGGGCCGCTGGTATTTGATCTGCCTCTGACGCGCGAGGCGATGGCGGATTACCTTGGCCTGACACTGGAAACGGTCAGCCGTCAGGTGTCGGCGCTGAAAAAGGACGGTGTGATCGAGCTTGAGGGCAAGCGCCGCGTCACCGTGCCGGATTTCAACCGGCTGCTGGAAGAGGCGGGCGATGACAGTGACGGCGGGATGCTGATCTGATCCATCCTGCCCCGGTTTCATCTGGCCATAAATACCTCGGGGGTTTGGGGGCTGGCCCCCAATCCGCCCGAGAGGCCACCGGTCTCAATGCGCCATGAAGACCGGCACGGTGGCCTGTTCCAGCATGTAGCGGGTGGCACCGCCAAAGATCGCCTCGCGGAAGCGCGAGTGGCCGTAGGCCCCCATCACGACCATATCGGCATCCATGTCGCGCACATGCCGCAAGAGCACGTCCGAAACGCGCGGCAGTGTCTTAGACAGGACGTCAATCTCGACCTTGACGCCGTGGCGGGAGAGGTATTGCGACAAGAGCCCGCCGGGGTCGGAGCGGGTGGGCCCATGGGTGGGCGGGTCGATCACCACCACATGCACCACCTCCGCGCCCTTCAGCAGAGGCAGGGCCGCGCGCACCGCGCCCAACGCCTCGCTGCTTTCGTTCCAGCCGACCATGATCCGGCCCGGATTGGGCACCGGGTCGCCCGAGGCGGGGGCGATGATTACCGGGGTGCGCGCCTCGAACAGGGCCGATTCGGTCGTGGGCTCCAGTTCCGAGCCGCGCCCCTTTCCATAAGGCTGCGGCAGAATCACCAAATCCGAGAACCGCGCCCGCGCAGCGACATGCCGCCCCAGATCGGCCAATTGGCTGACCCCGGACTCGATTCCCCACCGCAGGGATGAATTTTTGAGCAGGGCAGTGGCCTTGGTTTCGATGGCCTCGGCCTCTTCCTGGGCGCGGGCGATGGTTTCCTGCAGAACGATGGCGCTGGCACCCGAGTAATAATAGCCTGCCTGGCTGCGATCCACGCCAAGGCAGAGCACATCGAGATGGGCATCATGGCGGGCGGCCATGCTCATGGCATGGTCTAGGGTTTCCTCAACAAGGGACTCATCGGTCAAAACGGAAAACAGGCTGTTGTAGGTCATGTCGCATTCCTTTGACTGTGTCGCACGTTATGTCACCCTAGAGATGTATTGCCGGGGCTGCCTTGACGCGGATCAATTGATCAAAGTCAGTGTTTTGACACAGATCAAGGATAGTTGAGTGCGACCCTAGCATTACGGTCACAGTCTAACGCGCCTGCGCGGGTCACGGCGACTCGGGCAGAAAGAGACGAAGGGACGCAACATGACGAATTATATCAAGCTGATCGTGCTTGGTCTGGTCACGCTACTGGCGTTGATCGCGGCCAATTATGCGCGCGATCTGGCCTATCTGGTCAACGCGCTGACGGTGGCGCTTGTGAGCGGTGGGCTTTTCCTGTGGACCCTGCGCCACACGGACGAACCGAGGGCCCAGGTGGACCTGTCGGGGGAATACATGGACGGCGTTGTGCGCGCCGGGGTGATCGCAACCTGCTTGTGGGGCGTTGTCGGTTTCCTCGCAGGCACGTTTATTGCTTTTCAACTTGCCTTTCCGGGGCTCAATTTCGATTGGGCGCAAGGATATGCGAATTTTGGTCGGCTGCGTCCGCTGCATACCTCGGCGGTGATTTTCGCCTTTGGTGGCAACGCGTTGATCGCCACGTCTTTTTATGTCGTGCAGCGGACGAGCGCTGCGCGGCTCTGGGGCGGGAACCTCGCGTGGTTCGTCTTCTGGGGCTATCAGCTTGTGATCGTGCTAGCTGCCACCGGCTATCTGCTGGGGGCCACGCAGGGCAAGGAATATGCCGAGCCTGAATGGTATGTGGACCTCTGGCTGACAGTGGTCTGGCTGGCCTATCTCGCCGTGTTTCTGGGAACCATCGTCAAGCGCAAAGAGCCGCATATCTACGTGGCCAACTGGTTCTACCTGTCCTTCATCATCACGGTGGCGATGCTGCATGTCGTCAACAACCTGAGCATTCCGGTCTCGATCTTCGGTTCCAAGTCGGTGCAGGTCTTCTCGGGCGTGCAGGACGCGATGACACAGTGGTGGTATGGCCATAACGCCGTGGGCTTCTTCCTCACCGCCGGGTTCCTGGGCATGATGTATTACTTTGTGCCCAAGCAGGCCGAACGCCCGGTTTACAGCTACAAGCTGTCGATCATCCACTTCTGGGCGCTGATCTTCATCTACATCTGGGCCGGTCCGCACCACCTGCATTACACGGCGTTGCCCGACTGGGCCTCGACACTGGGCATGGTGTTCTCGATCGTTCTGTGGATGCCGTCCTGGGGTGGTATGATCAATGGTCTGATGACGCTCTCGGGCGCTTGGGACAAGCTGCGCACCGATCCGGTGATCCGGATGATGGTGATTTCCATCGGGTTCTACGGCATGTCGACCTTTGAAGGGCCGATGATGTCGATCCGCGCGGTCAACTCGTTGAGCCACTATACCGACTGGACCATCGGGCACGTGCATTCGGGCGCTCTGGGCTGGAACGGCATGATCACCTTTGGCGCGCTCTACTTCCTTGTGCCGAAGCTGTGGAACCGTGAGCGGCTCTATAGTCTGAGCCTTGTGAGCTGGCACTTCTGGCTCGCGACCATCGGCATCATCCTCTACGCCGCTGCCATGTGGGTGACGGGGATCATGGAAGGGCTGATGTGGCGCGAAGTCGATGCCAACGGTTTCCTCGTGAACTCTTTCGCGGATACCGTCGCGGCCAAGTTCCCGATGTATGTGGTGCGGGGCCTTGGTGGGGTCATGTATGTCACCGGCGCGCTGATCATGTGCTACAACCTCTGGATGACTGCGAAGCGTTCGCCGGCTGTCGAAGCCACGAACTCTGCAGTCCCGGCTGAATAAGGAGGGCCGGAGAGATGGCAATTCTGGACAAACACGCAATCCTGGAAAAGAACGTCACGCTTTTGGCGATCTTTGCCTTCCTTGTGGTCACGGTCGGGGGGATCGTGCAGATCGCCCCGCTGTTCTGGCTTGAGAACACCATCGAGGATGTCGAGGGCATGCGCCCCTACTCCCCGCTGGAACTGACCGGGCGCGACATCTACATCCGCGAGGGCTGTTACGTCTGCCACAGTCAGATGATCCGCCCGATGCGCGATGAGGTCGAGCGCTATGGGCACTATTCGCTCGCGGCCGAGTCGAAATACGACCATCCGTTCCAGTGGGGGTCCAAGCGGACGGGGCCGGATCTGGCCCGTGTCGGTGGGCGCTATTCGGACGACTGGCATGTGGACCACCTGCGCGATCCGCAGTCGGTGGTGCCGGAATCGGTGATGCCCAAGTATGGCTTTCTCGAAAACCGGATGATCGAGCCCGCGCATGTCGAGGATCTGCTCAAGACGCATCGTCTGGTGGGCGTGCCCTATTCCGACGAGATGATCGAGAACGCCAAGGCCGATTTCACGGCTCAGATTGATCCGGATGGCGATACCGAGGGTCTCTTGGCGCGGTATCCCAAGGCCCAGGTGCGCAATTTCGACGGGCAGCCGGGCATTTCCGAGGCGGATGCGCTGATCGCCTATCTGCAGATGCTGGGGACGCTGGTCGATTTCTCGACCTTCACCCCGGTGGCAAGCCGGTAAGGGAGCGGAGCGATGGAAACCTATTCCCTGTTGCGTGAATTTGCCGATAGCTGGATGTTGCTGGCACTCTTTACATTCTTTGTTGGCGTCGTGTTCTGGGTATTCCGCCCCGGCGCCACCAAGAGCTACGAGAACCCGTCAACCATCCCGTTCCGGCACGAAGACAAACCGGCCCGCGCCCATGGCGCCCGGCACGAGGAGGCATGAGACATGGCCAAACAACCGATTAAGAAGAACCAAGAGGTCGAAACCACCGGCCATCAATGGGACGGGATTGAAGAATATAACAATCCCCTGCCGCGCTGGTGGCTGTGGACCTTCTATGCCTGTATCGTCTGGGGCTTGTGGTATGTGATCGCCTACCCGGCGTGGCCGCTGGTTCAGGGGGCGACTGCCGGTTACAAGGGCTGGTCGACCCGCGCCAATGTCGCGGCCGAACTGGCCGAGGCCGAGGCCGCCAATGCCGCAATCAATGCCAAGCTGGAAGCGGTCGAACTGACCGAGATTTCCGGCGATCCCGAATTGCAGGGCTATGCCACATCGGCGGGCAATGCCGTGTTCAAGACATGGTGCGCACAGTGCCACGGTTCGGGGGCGGCGGGGGCCAAGGGCTATCCCAACCTCTTGGACAATGACTGGCTCTGGGGGGGGACGATCGAGGATATCCATACCACGATCGCCCATGGTATCCGCAACACCGAAGACCCGGATGCACGCTATTCGCAGATGCCGGCCTTTGGGGATATTCTGGAAACCGCGCAGATTGATCAGGTGGTCAACTACGTGATGTCGATGTCGGGCGAGCCGCAGGATGCCTCGATGGTGGCCGAAGGTCAGACCGTGTTCATGGACAATTGCGCCGCCTGCCATGGCGAGGCCGGAGAGGGGGACATCTATCAAGGCGCGCCCAACCTCGCCGATGCCATCTGGCTCTACGGTGGGTCGTTCGACACCATCAAGGAAACGGTCACGTATTCGCGCTTTGGCGTGATGCCGCCGATGGGCGGGGCCGATCTGAGCGAGGCCGAGATTCGCGCCGTGGCGATCTATGTCCACCAGCTTGGCGGGGGCGAGTAAGCCCTGAACGAATACCCCGAGCCGCGAGGCTCGGGGTGAGGTGCCGGTCCTTCCGTTCTGTTCGCGCGTTTCCTGGAGGGGCCGGCACCGATTACCGCATTGATCAAGGCAATCTGTCAATCCGAAGGTCCCAAGACGGGGCCTTTTTTCATTTCTCTGGATGATCCGGCCCATCGACCGCCGCGCCACGGCCAGCGGGCGTGAGGGGCGCGGAACCTAGAAGCGGCGGCGGGCATGGAGATGCGCCTCGATTTCCGCACCTGTGCGCGCGTCAAAGCGCTCGGCAGGCTGCCAATGGGCGCGGCCGCGGTGCCGCACCGTTCTGTCCTCCGGCGCATCGAGCCGAGTCGCGGTTCTGAAAGTACTGGCGAGAATTCCAAACATCGGTCAATCCTTTCCTGTTCGGGGATCATGCTTGAAGGATGCCGTTTTCCGCCGCGAAAGACGACTCTGGAAAAATCGCGACTTGTAAGATAGGCTTACGTCATGGATTGGTTGTCACTCCCTCCTCTGACCGCTTTGCGGGCCTTTGCAGCCTTGGCCGAGACTGGCGGCACGGCGGCAGCGGGGGCGCGGCTCAACGTCAGTCACGCGGCGGTCAGCCAACAGATCAAGCAGCTTGAGGCGCATATGGGCCTTGTGCTGGTGGATCGTTCGGGGCGGAACCTGCGGCTGACGGCGGAAGGACAGGAGCTGGCGGACGCTCTGGCGCTGGGCTTTGGTGCGATTGCGCGTGCGGTTGATACCTTGTCCCAGCAGAGTTCCGAGCGCCCCTTGCAGATCTCGACAACCCCGAGCTTTGCCGCGCATTGGCTCATGCCCTGTCTGGGGGATTTCCGCCACCGGCATCCCGAGATCGACCTGATGATCGACCCGACCCCCCGGTTGGTGACACTGGAGCCGGGCGGCATCGACATTGCGGTCCGTTACGGGGCCGGAGACTGGCCGGGGCTTGAGGCAGAGCTTTTGTTCACGTCGCCCATCGTGGCGGTTGCCGCCCCGCGCCTTGTCGAGGGGCGGCGGATCGAGAGCCCTGCTGATCTGGCCGATCTGCCGTGGCTTCAGGAATTCGGAACCAATGAGGCAAGCGATTGGCTGCGCCTCCGTGGTGTCACCCGAGAGCGGGTGGCGGGATTGATGCAGGTGCCGGGCAACCTGTTGCTGGACGGATTGCGCGACGGCCAGGGCGTTGCCGTGACGGTTCTGGACTGGGTGCGTCAGGATATCGCGGCGGGCCGGTTGCGGCTCTTGTTTCAGGACCATGCCGATAGCGGTTATCATGTGGTCACACGCCCCGGCGTGCTGCGCCCTGCGGCGCGCGCCTTTGTGGTGTGGTTGCGGCGTATGGCGCGACAACGTGGTGCGGCGCAATAGGTCGATTCCAGATTCAGAATTTGACACAGGTCAAAGCTGTTGCGCCCGCGTCCTGACAGAAGACGATCAAGTGAATGATCATACCGGAGTATGTCCGTGGCCGATTCCCAACCTAATGCCCCGCAATCCCTCTATGCCGCGCGCGAGCCGGTGTTTCCAAAGAGGGTTTACGGCAAGTTCCGCAACCTGAAATGGGTGATCATGATCGTCACCCTGGGCATTTATTATATCACGCCATGGATACGCTGGGACCGGGGGGCGGCGCTGCCGGATCAGGCGGTGTTGCTCGATCTGGCAAACCGGCGGTTCTTTTTCTTCTGGATCGAGATCTGGCCGCACGAGTTCTATTTCGTTGCCGGTCTGTTGGTCATGGCGGGCCTGGGTCTGTTTCTGTTCACGTCGGCGCTGGGCCGCGTGTGGTGCGGCTATGCCTGTCCACAGACGGTCTGGACCGATCTTTTCATTCTGGTGGAGCGCTGGATCGAGGGGGATCGCAACGCGCGGTTGCGTCTGCATCGGCAAAAGAAATGGGATCTGCGCAAGGCGCGGCTGCGTCTGACCAAGTGGGTCACCTGGGCCTTGATCGCGGTGGCCACCGGGGGGGCTTGGGTATTCTATTTCACCGATGCACCAACGCTGCTGGTCGATCTCTTTACCCTCAACGCCCATCCCATCGCCTATACCACGATTGCGGTGTTGACCGGCACGACGTTCTTCTTCGGCGGCTTTGCCCGCGAGCAGATCTGCATTTATGCCTGCCCTTGGCCGCGTATTCAGGCGGCGATGATGGATGAGGATACGCTGACCGTCGGTTATCGCGAATGGCGCGGCGAGCCGCGAAAGAACTCCGAGGCGGTCAAGGCAGGGGCTGCGCAGGGCGATTGCATCGACTGCATGGCCTGCGTCAATGTGTGCCCGGTGGGGATCGACATTCGCGATGGTCAACAGTTGGAGTGCATCACCTGTGCGCTTTGCATCGACGCCTGCGACGACATCATGGCCAAGATCGGCAAGCCGCGCGGGTTGATCGACTATATGGCCTTTACCGATGAAGAGGCAGAGCGGTCGGGCGGCAAGCCCAAGCCGATCATGAAACACATCCTGCGCCCGCGCACGATCCTTTACACCGCGCTCTGGTCGCTGGTGGGTATCGGTCTGGTTTTTGCGCTGTTCATCCGGTCGGATATCGACCTGACCGTCGCACCGGTGCGCAATCCGACCTATGTCACGCTGTCTGATGGATCGATCCGGAATACCTATGAGGTGCGTATCCGCAATATGCACCACGAGACGCGGGAGTTCGAGATCACGGTCAAGGGCGATCCGGCAATTTCGCTCGAACTGGAAGGCGTGACGGATAACAAGATCAGCGTGAACGCCGATGAAATGTTCCTGCAGCGGGTCTATCTGGTGGCCCCGCCCGAGTCCGAGCCCGCCGAGGAAGAGCGGAGCGAGATCCGCCTCTGGATCGAGGACATGACCAGCGGGGAACGGGCCTACAAGGATACGGTCTTTAACGGAAAGGATGACTGATGGCCGAGCGTCAGATTACCGGCAGGCATGTGTTGATCGGCTTTGTCGGGGCCTTTGCCGTGATCATCGGCGTCAATCTGGTGTTGGCGTGGTCGGCGGTGCGGACCTTTCCGGGGCTTGAGGTCAAGAATTCCTATGTCGCCAGTCAGGAGTTCAACGAGCGAAAGGCCGCGCAAGAGGGGCTGGGCTGGACCGTGGTGGCGGATCACGCGGGCGGCACCTTGACGCTGCATATCACCGACGCGGCGGGCAAACCTGTCCAGGTTTCCAAGCTGGAGGCGACGGTTGGCCGCGCCACCCATGTGCAGGACGACCAGACGCCCGAATTCCGCTATGATGGGCAGGCCTATGTTGCGCCGGTGGATTTGGGCGATGGCAACTGGAATATCCGCATGAAGGCCTGGGATGATGATGGCACCCTCTTTCAGCAGCGCGTCGTTCTGCACAAGGAATAGACCATGACCGCGACGATGCGCCCTTCGCCCTCGGCCTGTCCGGCCTGCGCGGCCGCCCCCGCGGCTGAGGCCTTGGCCGCAAGCGCGGTGCCACGGGCCCAGATTGCGCTTTCACTGCCCACGATCCACTGCTCGGCCTGTATTTCCAAGATCGAGCGTGCGCTCAATGCGGACAATCGGGTGACCTCTGCCCGTGTCAACCTGACCCTGAAACGCGCCAGCATTGACGCCGCCCCAGACGTGACCGCCGAAGAGATGCGCAGGCTGGTCGAGGGATTGGGATACGAGGCCCATGAGCTGGATCAGGGCACGCTGAATGCCACCGCCAACGATCGGGCCGGGCGCGACCTCTTGATGCGACTGGCGGTCGCCGGGTTCGCCAGCATGAATGTCATGCTCTTGTCGGTGTCGGTCTGGTCAGGTGCCGAGGATGCGACGCGCGATATGTTCCACTGGATCTCCGCCGCGATCACGCTGCCGGCGATTGCCTTTTCCGGGGTGCCGTTCTTTCGCAATGCCTGGGCCGCGCTGCGCAACAGGCGGCTCAACATGGATGTGCCGATCGTATTGGCCATCGTGCTGGCGATCATCACCTCGCTCTGGGAAACCATGCTATCGGGGCATCATGCCTATTTCGATGCCGCCATGGCGCTCACGTTTTTCCTCTTGGCGGGGCGCTACCTTGATCACCGGACCCGGGCGATTGCGCGCTCTGCGGCGGAAGAATTGACAGCGCTGGAGGTGCCCCGCGCGACGCGCTTGGTGGATGGCGCCGAAGAGGTTGTAAACGTTGCACAATTGGCTGTCGGAGATCTCATCCTGGTGCGGCCCGGTGGGCGCATGCCTGTGGACGGCGAAATCGTCCGGGGCACGTCCGAGATCGACCGCTCGCTTCTGACGGGCGAGACGCTGCCGGTCTTTGCGGGCGTGGGGCAGGCGGTCAGTGCGGGCGAGGTCAACCTGACCGGGCCTTTGACCCTTCGCGCCACGGCGGTGGGGGCGGAAACCTCGCTGCATCGCATGGCCGATCTCGTGGCCATCGCGGAATCCGGGCGCTCGCGCTATACCTCGCTCGCCGACAGTGCCGCCAAGCTCTATGCGCCGGGGGTGCATATCCTTGCAGGGCTCAGTTTCATGGGCTGGTATCTCTATACATGGGATGTGCGCACGGCGCTGAATATTGCGGCTGCGGTTCTGATCATCACCTGTCCTTGTGCGCTTGGCCTTGCGGTGCCTGCGGTCACGACGGCGGCCTCGGGGCGGCTATTCCGGCGGGGGATGCTGATCAAGCATGAAACCGCGCTGGAACGGCTGGCGCAGGTCGACACGGTGGTGTTCGACAAGACCGGCACGCTGACCACGGGGATGCCGCAGGCGACCAACCTTGAGACGCTGCCGCGCCCGGTTGTGGAATTGGCGCTGGCGCTGGCGCAGGGGTCTTCGCATCCGCTGGCGCAGTCGATCACGCGCACCGCACGCGCGGCGGGGATCGTGGCGGCTGACCTTACAGACCTTACCGAAGTGCCGGGATATGGTACAAAGGCACGCTATCAGAACCAAGAGGTGCGCTTGGGGCGTGCCAGCTGGACCGGGGCACAAGGTCTGTCCGAGACGGCGACCTTTCTCAAGGTCGGAGAGGGGGCGCCGGTTGCCATCACCTTTGCCGATGCGCTGCGGCCCGGTGCCGCCGAAGCGGTGCAGGGGTTGATGGATCAGGGCAAGCGCGTGATCCTGATGTCCGGTGATACCACCCCGGCAGTCGAGGCGCTGGCCACGCGCCTCGGCATCCCGCAGTGGATGGCCGAGGCGCTGCCCGCCGACAAGGCGGCACGCGTGGCGGCATTGACCGCAGAGGGCGCGCATGTGCTGATGGTGGGGGACGGGCTCAATGACACCGCCGCCCTGGCTGGCGCGCATGTCTCCATTTCACCGGCAACGGCGCTGGATGCCGCGCGGGTCGCCTCGGATATCGTGCTTTTGGGCAATGACCTCTCGCCGATTGCGGCGGCTTGCATGACAGCGAAATCCGCCACCCGCCGTATCCGCGAGAATTTCAGGATCGCCACGATCTATAACATCATTGCCGTGCCCTTGGCGGTGGCGGGGCTTTGCTCGCCGCTGATTGCCGCCTTGGCCATGTCGCTCAGTTCGATTACCGTCTCTCTCAACGCGCTGCGACTGAGGTAGCCGATGAATATTCTCACTTACCTGATCCCGATTTCCCTGATCCTTGGGGGCGTGGGGCTTGTGGCGTTTGTCTATACCGTGCGTTCGAACCAGTATGACGATCCCGAAGGGGACGCGCGCCGCATCCTGTCAGACGATTGGGACGACCACCCCAAGCCCTGACGTCGATTTCATCTGGCCGGAAATACCTCGGGGGTTTGGGGGCAGCGCCCCCAATCTGCCAGAGGCTCAGCTTGGCCCGATCATGAAACAGGTGATCTTCTTGGCCTGAAGGCGGCGACACGCGAGATCGGCACTTTCACGAGTCATCCCCATGAAATTGGCGTCGAACCCGGCGGGGCGCTGCACCACTTTGCGCAGGCTGCCGTCAAGCGTGGCCATTTCGTTCAACGCGGTCTGCAAGAGCATCTGGCGTGCCTTGTACTCGCTGGCGTAGCGGCCCACGTTGATACCCCAATGCCGCCCGCCCGAGGTCGAGACGCGGGTCACGACCTCGGGTTGTGGCTCTGGGGCCGGGGCGCTGGCCAGAACGATCTCGGTCGGGCGTTGTTCCGGGCGAATCTCAGGGGTGACCGTGACACTGCCTTGGGGAACAGGGGCTGGTTCCGTGCTGGCTGCCGCGACCTGTTGGGCGGCCAGAAGCGCGCGCTCGATATCATCCCGCGCGGCGATGACGGGGGCCGGGGCCTCGGGCAGGGGGCGCGATTGCGGCCGCAGGCTCTTGGCGACCGCGGCGGCGGAGGTCAGGCGCACGGTCTTGGCGGCAAAAGTGGGACGTTCTTCGCCTTGGGCGATCATCACCGGTGCGGTGCCCAGCTTGCCCATATAGGGTGGCCGCGCGGGGCGTTGGACCGCGACGCGCGTCGGAGCCTTGCTAAAGCCGAGGTCGAGGAGTTCCGCCACCTTGGCATTGCGCGATGCCGTGGATTGCCCGCCAAAGACGGTCGCGATGATCCGTTCGCCTCCCCGTTCGGCGCTGGCTGTAAGGTTGAAGCCCGCTGCACGGGTATAGCCGGTCTTGATCCCGTCTGCCCCGCGATAGGCTTCGAGAAGGCGGCGGTTGGTGTGGCTGACCGAGGTCACGCCGGCATCGGTGGTGATGCGCGAGAACAGGTTGTAATATTGCGGATAGTCATAAAACAGGTGCCGCCCGAGGATCGACATGTCGCGGGCGGTCGACAGATGGCCATTTTCGGTCAGGCCATGGGCATTCTTGAAGGTGGTGCGCGTCATTCCAAGCGCTTGGGCCGTGCGGTTCATGCGGCGGGCGAATTGAGCCTCGGACCCTTCGATCGCCTCGCCAAGGGCCGTTGCGGCATCGTTGGCGGATTTGACTGCGGCCGCGCGGATAAGGTAGCGCAGCGCAATCGAGCTGCCCGCGCGCACGCCCAGCTTGCTCGGGGGCTCGGAGGCGGCATGTTTGGAAATCACGACCTTGTCATCAAGTCCGATTTCGCCATTCTCGATGGCCTCAAAGACCACGTAGAGCGTCATCATCTTGGTCAACGAGGCAGGATGCAGCCGCGCGTCGGCGTTGTTGGAGTATAGGACCTCGCCATTGCGCGCATCCATTACAAAAGCTGCATAGGGTGCCGCTGCCGCGCTCAATGGCACAATCACCAGCATCCAGAAAGTTGCGAACGCCACCAAGCCCCAACGGACCGGCTGTCTGCCCCGTGTTTTCATAGAACCGCTCTTTTACTGCCTCGCGCCGCCGGTTTTCCGGCTGGCATTGATTTGTAAGGATGAGTCTATCACAACCCTGATTTTGATTAAAGTATTCATTTGCATAGATTTTTGAGGTCCGCTGACAAGATGTGGTGGCGGGCCGGTGACAAATCCCTAGATCAATGAGGCAGTCATTGGAGACAATTCTGCCTTTCGTGATGGCAGTCCGGGCGTGAGCGGGGTGCTTGCCATGGTGGCCCCCCTGTGGTGTAACGCCCCGACCTTTGGCAGGATGGTTTTGTCGAACAACGGAGAGATGGCGGAATGAAAAAGGCGTTGATCACCGGGGTGACGGGGCAGGATGGCTCTTACCTTGCGGAATTCCTGCTGGAAAAGGGCTATGAGGTGCATGGGATCAAGCGCCGCGCCTCGCTCTTCAACACGCAGCGGGTGGATCACATCTATCAGGATCCGCATGGCGGGCGGCAGAATTTCAAGCTGCATTACGGCGACCTGACCGATAGTTCGAACCTCACCCGCATCCTCAGCGAAGTGCAGCCCGACGAGGTCTATAACCTCGGCGCGCAATCCCATGTCGCCGTCAGTTTCGAGGCGCCGGAATATACCGCCGATGTCGATGCCATCGGCACGCTGCGCCTGCTCGAGGCGATCCGCTTTCTGGGGCTGGAGAAGAAGACGCGCTTCTATCAGGCCTCCACCTCCGAGCTTTATGGCCTCGTGCAGGAAATCCCGCAGCGCGAGACGACGCCCTTTCACCCGCGCAGCCCCTATGCGGTGGCCAAGATGTATGCCTATTGGATCACGGTCAATTACCGCGAGGCTTACGGCATCTATGCCTGCAACGGCATCCTCTTCAACCACGAGAGCCCCCGGCGCGGCGAGACCTTTGTCACCCGCAAGATCACGCGCGGGCTGGCCAATATCGCGCAGGGGCTCGAGGATTGCCTCTACATGGGCAATATCGACAGCTTGCGCGACTGGGGCCATGCCAGGGATTACGTGCGCATGCAGTGGATGATGCTGCAACAGGAGGTGGCGGATGATTTCGTCATCGCGACGGGGGTGCAGTATTCCGTGCGCGAGTTCATCACCTGGTCGGCGCGCGAGCTGGGGATCACGCTGGAATTTACCGGTACGGGCGTGGACGAGATTGCCACCGTGACGGGTGTGACCGGCGATATGGCCCCCGCGCTCAAGGTGGGGGATGTGATCATGCGCATCGACCCGCGCTATTTCCGCCCCGCCGAGGTCGAGACCCTGCTGGGCGATCCCAGAAAGGCCAAGGAAAAGCTCGGCTGGGTGCCCGAGATCACCGCCCAGGAAATGTGCGCCGAGATGGTCGCCGAAGACCTCAAGACGGCACAACGGCACGCGCTGCTGAAAAAGCACGGCATGGACCTGCCGGTCAGCGTGGAGGGGTGAGGGCTTTGCCTGAAATCCTGCAGACCATCTGGCTGGTCCAAAGCGCAAGGTTTTACTCCACAAGAGAGGGCGGCGTATTTTGATGGGCTGGGGGATGCGTCAAACAGTTTTGTCGGGGACCGGATGACGCGGGACACGTGGTTCGGGGTTGTCGAGGCTTGGCTGTGACCCGAATACGATGCAAACAGGCTTCGCGGCCATCTGAATGCAGCCCCTGCGCGGCGCGGTATCCGGGACCTTTAGTTCAGGTTTGAATGTCACAAGAATACATCCGGTTTGACCTTACAATTTCGAGCCTAAACCTTACAGACCTTACAGGAGTAACTCTATGACCCGCATCTACATCGCAGGACATCGCGGCATGGTCGGGGGGGCGATTCTGCGCCGCCTTCAGGCCCGCAAGGACGCGGGTGAGGATTTGACGCTGCTCACCCGGACCCATGCGGAATTGGACCTTACCAGCCAATCGGCGGTGCGCGACTTCATGCAATCCGAACGTCCGGATGTGGTCATCCTTGCCGCCGCCAAGGTCGGTGGTATCCATGCCAACAACACCTATCCTGCTGATTTCATTTATGAAAACCTGATGATCGAGTGCAATGTGATCCATCAGGCCTTTGATGCGGGCGTGCGGCGGCTGTTGCAATTGGGCTCTAGCTGCATCTATCCCCGCGCCGTGCCCCAGCCCATGCGCGAGGACGCGCTCCTGACTGGCGTGCTCGAGCCCACCAACGAGCCCTATGCCGTGGCCAAGATCGCCGGCATCAAGCTCTGCGAGAGCTACAACCGCCAGCACGGCACCGATTACCGCTCGGTCATGCCCACCAATCTCTATGGCCCTGGCGACAATTTTCATCCTGAAAATTCTCATGTTTTACCGGCACTTATTCGCCGTTTTCACGAGGCGGCGCTGGAGGGGCGCGACGAGGTCATGATCTGGGGTTCTGGCAAACCCCGCCGCGAATTCCTGCATGTCGATGACATGGCCGAGGCCAGTCTCTTCGTGCTCGATCTGCCACAGGATGTCTATGCGGCCAATACAGAGCCGATGCTGAGCCATATCAACGTGGGCTGCGGCATCGATGTTTCAATTCTGGAACTGGCGCAGATGGTGGCCGAAGTAACTGGATTCCAAGGAAAAATTTCGACCGACCCCAGCAAGCCCGATGGCACGATGCGCAAGCTGATGGATGTCTCGCGGCTGGCCGACATGGGCTGGCGCGCACGTATCGGCCTGCGCGAAGGGATCGAGGATGCCTATCGCTGGTATCTCGATCAGGCACCGGGCAGCGTGCGCGGATAGCTTAATCCGCGCGGGATCCTGCCCGTCCGAAGGGGAGTAGCTTAATGCAGCATGCATGCTGGTAACGTGTTGCGCGACCGTGGGGACGTCGAACCTCCGGTAACAGATTGAAAAAGCGCCGAGATCTCATTTCATCTTCGCCGATGCTGCTCCTCCTGTCATACGCTTTCGATCAACAGAAAGCGTCAGGCGCCTAGGCGCATATTTCCTAACCTGACTGGTCGGTTACGCAGTAGACCTCGTCAGCCCCGGACGCGTCGATCCGCGTTGTGTTTGCTGCGCATCTTCGATGTTTGAAAAGAAAAAGGACTTAGCGAGCGAACGCTAAGCCCTTGAAATCTTTGGCTCCGGCGGTAGGGGCCGCAGAAATTCCGAAAAAATCCAACAAAATCAACGGCCGACCCTCTGCGAAACAGCCTTCGGACCTGCATTGTGCGCATCGAAGCGACACAGTCAAGTGCACATACCGAGGTTGAAGCGCGAGGTTAAATGGACCAGCATAAAAGTACGGCGATTGGTTGATCAACCAGCTATCAACCGGCTTACTTACCGCTTGTGTCATGAAGAGCTAACAACCAAAACTCTTCTCCCTGGGCCTGAATGGTTCGTAACAACAAAAAAATTTTAGAGAACTCGAATCTGGTTTAAGCGAACATTACAAAGAAAAGAAGTATGGAAATCCAAGTCAATACACATGCATTCAAGGCTTTCTTGAATTTTAGATAGTCACCACCTAACAAATTGTCGAAAGCCGTTTCCCGCTCCTCTTCCGTGCACTTTTTTCCGACGTTGAGAGCGACATCTGCTATGTATCCATATGCTCGAAAAAACATCCAAAGCGTTATCAAAATTCCAGCAAAGAAAATTACCCTCAGAATAGGTTGGCTAATCAATCCGGAACTGGGTGCCAGGCGAAGTATTAGTGCGCTGGTTGTGGCGAAGAACGCAACAACCGTTATTCCAGCTTTGGGCAATTCCACCAGTATACGGTGCCGTTCACTCTCGTCCTTTGTCGCGCGGGTTTTCTCAGCTACGGTCATTTTGATCTATCTCACGCTCATCATCTAGACGCTGCTTCTCTTCACGCTCAATAGCGTCAGCGAAAATCAAGCGGCACTTGCTTTGAATGTATCCCTCAACGTAACGAACAAGGTCTTCCGAAGTCTTAATCCACCCTTTTTTCACGGCATGCCGCGTGCGTTTTGGAGCTTGGTCCAAGACAGTCTCCAACCCACGTCTGGATTCTGAAATCGACTTACGCTTCTTGGCCGATCGAGCATGGTCACGAAGAATCTTGTCGCTGGCCATGTCACAACGTTTGAGGTCTCGTGAGCCATTCAACTTGTCAATCGTTTCTTTGGGCAAGCCGTTCTTGCTAACAACAGACGCAATCTTCGATTTAGCCTGCTTCTTTGGGTCAAATTTTTCGGTCATCAAGTACTTCTCGTGTCCACTCTCTCACAGGTGGTATCATTAACAAAAATTCTAATCTGAGCAATGTGTATCTTGGAGGCCGGGGGAGCAACCTGTTAGGGAGTGCATAGCGTGCACACTTTTTGTTAAGAGAGGCGCACAAGACAGGGGGTGGGCCTGACTGATCTTGCCATCCAAAGGTTGGCCTGTGGCAAAGATAAAAATCTTGGTCGCTCGATGAGCGAGGTGACCGTAGAAAGCATTGACGGGTGCATTCGACGGATCGCGTTCATCGACTTTCCAAACTTCCCGCATTTCATCGGCCCAAAGCTCCCTAATATCAACAAGGCGGCGGACCGCCTTCCACCACCACAGCACGATACCTTTCACCGACGGGCGGCGTTGATATTCGGCTTGGTACCATGTCAGCAGATACGCAGCGGCCCCGATGGCTTGATCGTCCGGGGCGTGTGGTGTGGCGATGATCTCGACCGCGCGGCGCACGGCTTCGGGGAGTTCGGTCATGGCTGGCCCCTTCTTGCGTGGATCAAGCGAAGGCAAGGGTGCGCGGCAGGGAGACGCCATGCGGATATTTTGCGCAGCGGGCGCATTAGGTCCAAGTGTTTTGACCTGTGCGGCTTGCTGGCCTTCAACTTCTGCAAGATGCGCGTCGAAAGCTTCGGGCGACAACCAGAAGGGATCGTCCACGGGCAAACCAAGCGCCGCGAGATCAGAGGCAGACAATGAGCGCGGCAGGTCGTTTGTGGCGTTGCGCGCAGGTTTGGAAATTGCGTCATCATCCCAAGGGAATCTTTCCATTACTGTGACCCTCCCGAACTGAGACTGGCACATTGCGCCTCCAATCGGGCGAGGGCCTCCTGAAACGGGGCGGCATAGCCGTCTTCCAATCGCTCCCCGAGGAATCGCGCATCACGCAGGGCGATGCCTTTTTGATTTGCGAGGAATTGGAAGAAGCCCACGGCTTTGTCCTTTGGCAATCCCTCCCGTTCAATGTTCCGCGCGGCAAGCAGGATGAGACCGCCAAGGATGACCTTCTTGCGGCTTTCTGCCTTGCGTTCCTGTTCCTTGAACGCGCGCTCTTTCTCTTGTGCCAATCGCATAGCCTTCTCGACTTGGACTTGTGTGATACGTGCAATCGAACCCTCCTGTGTTGGTGTTTTTCAGGACATAGGAAACAAGGTGGGGTGATCCCAAATATTGGCGCGCGGAATTGTTTGTGCGGTGCGCACAAGGGAAATTTTGACCGAGGGAAGTGAGGCGCGCGAGGGAAAACCTGCAAGGCGCAATTACGCAAACTCTGTTTGCAGCGTCGTGCCTGATCGCTACCGCCTGCGGCGGGCGTGCCCGAAATCGCCCGTTGTTTCCATAGGATACATCGCGCTTTTTCAGATCGCTACCGCTTGGACCTATCTCGGATTTGACCCTTCGGATTTCGAGACAGGTAGGCAGGTCATGACAACAGGAACAACCCAGATCGCGAGCAAAGCGGTGCACTACAAGACCCAACCGATTGCGCGGCGCAAGGATCAAAGCGCGGTCTACTATGCCGCCTATATCACCGGCGAACCCCTGTACGATGTGCGCCGGGACAAGAGGTTCTGGCGCAAGGATGGCCAAGGCGATGTACTGCATTGGGAGATTGTTGGGCCAGACGGATCACAGGACTGGACCCTTGCGGAACTTTGGAACGGTGCCGAGGGCGCGGCCAAGAAGGTCAACGAACGGCCCGGACGCCAGACCGTGATCGCGCTTCCCCATGAATTGTGCGAGGGCGGACACGAGGCGGCGCGGCGTGTCGCGCGCGGCCATTGCCTGTGGCTTCGGGATCAATATGGCATCGCCAGCACATGGGCACTGCACGCGCCTAACCCCGAGGCCTATGGCGAAAGCGCAAAGAACTGGCACATCCACATTGTCGAGACAGATCGGAGAATGACAATGTGCGGGGCTGGCCGTCCGGTGTTCGGCGCGAAGGTGCGCGAGCTGACCGACGCCAAGCAGGGCAAGGTTGAAATCGAGCGGCGGCGCAAGGACTGGGAAAAGCGCGTGAACGCGGAACTCCTGCGGGTCGGAGCAAATACCCGTGTCAATCTGGGACGGAAACCTCAGGGCGATGGCCCGGACTACATTCCCGGTGTTCATCGCGGCCCTAAGGTCAATGCGATGCTGCGCAAACACCAAGCGGCCACACGAGCGGCCATGATCTCGGGCCGGGCTTTGCCTCCGACACCGAAACGCGTGGCATCCTACCTTGCCTATGCCGCCGCCCGGAAGACCGCCAATGCAGCACACCGGGCAATCTGGCAGGCCACAGGGAGGGCCGTTTCGCAAATCGCCACGGCCTCTGTCCAGTTCGACGATCCAACGGCCCCGCCCAACACTGGCAAGAACCGTACGGAGCCGGGCCAGTCCAAGGACACGGCTACGCCCATCGCGCCGTCCAGCGATGTGGCACAGGATGAGGAACAGGCGCGCAAACGCGAAGCAAGGGATTGGGAGCGCTTTTGGCAGCAGGAAGCCCGCAAGGCGCTCTCACAGCGTCAGCGTGATCTCGGTCGCTGACCGTCGCTGGCGAAATTACACGTTATGTCCGGCCAGCTCTGTCCCTACGCGGGTGGCCGTGAGAAGAACCGAACTCGTAGATTTTGCCATTGGAGTCGTAGTGGTCGGTTAGAAATGTAACTGGCTCCAAGCCGGGTGCATCTTTCGTACACATGTCGTAGGCTCCGAGAGGCGCGAACGGGAAAGAGGCGCGGTGGAGCTGCCGATTCCGCGATAGAAACAAAATGTGAGTCCAGTAGATGAAGCCTTATACGCGGTCGATTATTGAGCTGTTTGATGGGAAGAAGCGATTTCTAATACCTCTGTACCAAAGGCAGTATGCTTGGAACATCGAAGCTCAAATTCCCCTTCTTTGGGAAGACATCGAGCGCATAGCCAAGCGAATTGATGAAGATCGAATGTCAGTAGTTCCCCATTTCATGGGCGCGATGGTTATTGGCCAGATAAAGACCTTTGGTAAGCAGGTTCAGGCGTTCGAAATAATTGATGGTCAGCAGCGGTTGACAACTTTTCAGATAGTCTTGGCGGCTCTTAGAGATGTCGCTTTGGAGACGGAGTCAAGATATGCATCAGAGCTTCAAAAATACCTTTTGAATGATGGTGTGATGGAGCACCCCGAGATCGAACGGTTTAAACTTTGGCCGTCTTTGATGGACAGAAGGTCATTTACTGGAATAATTGACCCGGAGGCATCAATTGAAGACATTTTACCGAAGCAACAAGATGATGGTTTCGTCAAGAAATCCGTGCTCGCACACGAATATCTTAAAGACGCCATTAGAAAGCATGTCGTTGTTGATGATATTTTTGATGAGCACCGTTTTGAGACGATATTCGAAGCCTTGAAGGACGGATTGGCTATTGTATCAATCGAGCTTGAAGGTGGTGACGACCCTCAGACCATATTCGAAACGCTAAACAGTCGTGGGGTGGAGCTTTCTCCGGGTGACCTTATGCGCAACTTCATCTTCCAGCGCGCGAAAGGTATGGGGCAAGTGGAAGGGTCGCTCAATGTCGACAAGCTTTATGAACAACACTGGTTGCCGCTGGACAGGCCGTTCTGGACTCAGGTTGCATCCAGAGGCCGACAGTCAAGCGCAAGGCTTGATTGGTTGCTCACCGATCACCTGTCGATGAACATCGGAAGTCTTGTGTCCATCGAGAACCTTTACGATGGCTATCGACGCTGGATCTTGAACCAGCGGCCATTTTCCAGCGTTGTTCCAGAGCTTGAAGCGATTTCCGCATCTGCCAGAGTAGAAGAACGCTTGTTCCAACAGGGTAAGTCAGACCCGCTTGGCGACTTCGGTCGCTTCGCGCAAGCATTTGATGTTTCAACCGTTTTGCCGCTTGTGCTGTATTTGTCCACCGAGGCGAACCTTGGTGATCGTCTGCCCGAGGCCTTGTCCATTCTAAAAAGCTATATTTTGCGACGCGACATCTGCCGACTTACAACGAAAAACTACAATAAACTTTTTGTCGGCCTAATCCCCAAACTGCGGGAGGCACCTGGGGATCAAATCAAGTCCCTGTTCGAAAGCCTGTCAGAGCGTGAAAGCGACATCGATAGATGGCCAGATGATGAGGAATGGAACATCGCTTGGATGACGCGCGATCAGTATAGTCCTGCCCGTCAGAATCGTTTGAACTACCTCTTTGAATTAATTGAAACTGAGCTGCGAAGCGACAGGAATGAGGACATAGAAATAAAGTCTGCTCTAACAATCGAGCATATCATGCCTCGAAAATGGCAGGAAAAATGGCCGCTTCCGGGCTACGAAGATGCAGATTCTATTGACGATTTCGATATGGAATTCCGATCTAAGACGCTCCGCCGAGGTAAGGTGGTTGATACGATTGGGAATCTGACGCTTTTAACGCAAAAGCTCAATTCTAGTGTTTCCAATGGGCCGTATGCGACCAAGATGCCTGCCATTCGCGCTCATTCAAGTTTGGCTTTAAATCGGGATTTGAATGAATGGAATCATTGGGATGAAGAAACGATAGAGCAGCGCGCTGAGATGCTCTTTAAAGCAGCCAAACGTATCTGGATTTCGCCAATCCGCGATGAAGGTTTTTCCAAAACAGTTGAAGTAAACAGCAGCGGTTCACGATCTGGGTTACCGGAAGATGGAACTCGGTGTGAATTTACTTACAGCGGTGAGGTGTTTCGAGGGATCATCAAGAACGCTCAGCTTGTTGTCGAGGGACAGAACACTCCGTTCAGCACATTTTCCGGTGCATCGCGGACCATTACACGGACAAGTCGGAATGGCTGGAACGACTGGTATCTCGACTTTGGGGATGGACATCTGATTTTGGCAGACAGCTGGCGCAAGTCATAGACGCAAATAGGTCAAAGAGACTGAGACGAATGGTTGAGCGGTCACTTTGATTATATCGTCTTGTTGGACTGAGAGTAGGGAGACGGCCCGGCCATTCGCCTCCCACCCGTAGTAACCCATACCGGTAATCTGTCAGACGACGCGCAGATGTTCAGCTCGGTCCTTCGCTTCGAGTTCAATCATGCCGCGTGTCCCGTTTAGATAGGCTTTGCCGACCTCGTTCAGGCAGGCCCCACGGCGATGGATGTGCTTCTTGGACAGTTCTGGAACTTTAACAATACCCATACCGTTCAGGCGGCGGCCAAATCCAGCGTTTGTGAAATTCTCGCCTTCATTGACCTCGGCAAAGCGTTGATAGGCCCGAAAGAGGTTACCTGCCTGTTCGACCTTGTCGGGGCCGATATCGAGGCAGATGGAAGCGAAGTCCGACAGGGGGTTAGAGTCGTTCTTCTTTGCGTTGCGGACGGCATAAAGGTGCCCGGGCACGTTCAATCCGCCTTTGGCATAGGCCACCGCGCCTTCGACGCACCAGCGGAAAATGCCTTCCAACTCGTCCAGCAACCGGGCCTTCAACTTTGGGTCTTTGATCTTCCCACCTTCGGGGCACTCGTGGGCGTCGTGAAACTTGGCAAGGAAGGGGATGATGATCGTGCGGCGGTAGACCCCGGCGTCCTGGGGTAATCTCCCCCTTTTTAACGGGGTGCCTGCGTAGAATTCACGCGGCCATTTTCAGTTTCATGGCGGGGGTGATACCGCCAATGCCCATGTTCGGGCGGTCGTTGTTGTAAGTCCAGAGCCATTG
>Ga0256829_1000233_pt1 | contig 65065 bp, 64 predicted proteins | sample 131447metaG_FD_185979 | JGI IMG/M metagenome (GOLD analysis project Ga0256829, IMG submission 185979) | Hydrothermal vent microbial communities from Lau Basin, Pacific Ocean - 131-447 | ecosystem: Environmental > Aquatic > Marine > Hydrothermal vents | place: Pacific Ocean: Lau Basin | collected...
TTTTTTAATTGTGTTTTGTATACTGCTTTTATCCTTTTTTATGTTAGGATTTAAGTTTACTGAAAACCTATCCATTAATTATGGATTAGGAGAGAAAATAGCAATGTTTTTAGGGGCATATTTTTCGGTATTAATACTTCATTTTATAGTAGTGAAAAACGGATTATCACAGCAAAATAATATTGAATTACTAGTAGTTGCTTTATTCTTTTTAGCTGTCCCACAATCGTTTATTTCTTTAAAGCTAATTGTCTCTAATGTGTTTGTTTTATTGGCTTTACGCCGAATGATAAGCATTAGATCTAAAAAAAAAATCATTATAAAATTATTCGATTCTGGGTTTTTAATTGGGCTAGCAAGTGTGTTTTATTTTTGGTCTATTTTATTTTTCCCACTAATCATAATTTCATTATTATTTTTTTCTGAATCTAAAGCAAAATTTTATTTCATTCCTGTGTTAGGTTTAGCAACTTTAGTTATCATTTTGTCTGCAATTTCAGTAATATTTCATGATGATATTTTTTCGATTTTTCCTCAAAAAATTGACTTCAGTTTTAATTATACAGCATACAATTCGTTTCAACTTATTGGTGCAATAACAATCTTATTGTCTTTTGGTTTATGGTCTTCTGTATTTTATTTAGCAGATATAAAAAAGAAAATGAGAAGCTATAGACCATCATACAAAATCATGTTTGTAGCGTGTATGTTAACCAGTGCAATTATTATAATTGCTCCAAATAAAAATGGTAGTGAGTTGTTGTTTCTATTTGCGCCACTATCTGTAATTATCATGAATTACATAGAAACGATTACCGATAATTGGTTTAAAAACACCTTCCTGTTGCTATTAATCATAGCGCCAATAGTTCTTTTAGTGTTGTAGTTTTTCACCAAAAGCTAAATCGCCAGCATCACCTAAACCAGGTACTATGTAGCCTTTATTATTAAGTTGTTCGTCTATGGTGGCAATCCATAAATGTGTGTCTTTTGGCAAGTGTTTTTCTAAATAATCAACACCTTCTTTTGCGCCAATAACAGCAAAGATGTGTAAGTTTTTTGGTGTTCCAAAAGGTTGTAAGGCTTTGTATGTTGCCACTAAAGATTGTCCTGTTGCTAACATTGGATCTGCTAAGATTAGTGTTTTTTTATTTAAGTCAGGACAAGCTAAATATTCAACAACAATTTCAAAAGATTCAGGATTGTCTTTGTGATGTCTGTAAGCAGAAATAAATGCATTTTCTGCAGTATCAAAATAGTTCAATAACCCATTGTGTAATGGTACTCCAGCACGTAAAACTGAGCATAAAACGACATTATTGATGTGAGTTTTAACTTCCATTTCGGCTAATGGTGTTGTTATTTTTTTAGTAGAAAACTCTAAAGTTTTACTCATTTCATAACTTAAAATTTCACCTATACGTTCAATATTTCGTCTAAAACGCATACTGTCTTTTTGAACAGAAACGTCTCTAAGTTCAGCTATAAATTGGTTTAAAATCGAGTTTTCTTCAGATAAATTATGAACAATCATGACTTAATTATTAAAGTGAAATACAAATTTATTATTATTTGTAAAGCCTTTTGATGTATAGCTCATTTTATTTTTAAAATGTGTAATTTTACAATCTTAAATTAGAAGACATGTTTACAGACAAAGCCAATAAAATTTTTCAAGACGTTATAGAAAAATACCACGTTATCAATACCGTAGATCAAACGTTTACAAATCCTTATGATGAAAAATCTAACCTTTTAGAACACTTGTTATACCGTAAATGTTGGATTGATACCGTGCAATGGCATTACGAAGATATTATTCGCGATCCGCAAATAGATCCTGTTGCAGCTTTAAAACTGAAAAGACAAATTGATGCCTCTAACCAAGACAGAACAGATATGGTTGAGTACATTGATAGTTATTTTTTAGAAAAATATAAAGACGTTACACCTAAAGCAGATGCGACTATTAATACAGAAAGTCCAGCTTGGGGAATAGATAGATTATCAATCTTAGCATTAAAAATCTATCACATGCACGAAGAAGCAACTCGTGAAGACGCTACGGATGCACACAAAGAAGCTTGCCAGAAAAAACTAGACGTATTATTAGAGCAACGTGTAGATTTAAGCACAGCAATAGATACACTTTTAGACGATATTTCTAAAGGTGATAAGTACATGAAAGTGTATAAGCAGATGAAAATGTATAATGATGATGAGCTTAATCCTGTGTTAAGAAATCAGAAATAATTTCAATTTAATTATAAGTTGAAATGCAAACAACACAACACATTTTAGTTATACGTCTCTCTGCAATGGGCGACGTTGCTATGACAGTTCCTGTGTTGAGAGCATTTACACAACAACATCCAAAGGTCAAGTTAACAGTGTTAACTAGACCTTTTTTTGCGCCTTTTTTTAAACATTTAACCAATACTTCGGTTTTTATTTTTGACGAAAAACAAAAGCATAAAGGTGTTTTTGGGTTGTATAAATTATACAAAGAACTAAAAGCGCTAAATATTGATAAAGTAGCCGATTTGCACAACGTTTTACGTACCAAAATTTTAAAGTTATTTTTTTTCGGAAAGACGTTTGTGCAAATCGATAAAGGTAGAGCAGAGAAGAAGGCACTTATAAATGGTGACAGTTTTAAACCCTTAAAAACAACCCATGAAAGATACGCCGATGTGTTTAGAAAATTAGGCTATTCTTTAGACTTATCAAACCCAAGGTTTCCTGAAAGAAAAACGCTTCCTAAGTTAATTATAGAGCAAGTACAACCATCAAAAAAACAATGGATAGGTATTGCACCATTTGCTCAATATCCTTCAAAAATGTACCCTTTGTCACAAATGAAAAACGTTGTAAATGCTTTAGAAGAGCAATACAATATATTTTTATTTGGAGCTAAAGCAGAACAGCAGCAATTAAGTGAATTGTCAAGTTCAAAAAATGTTGTAAATGTTGCAGGTTTACTAAATTTTGAAGACGAATTAGATTTAATTTCTAATTTAGATTTAATGGTTGCTATGGATTCTGGTAATGCCCATTTAGCAGCCATGTTAGGTGTAAAGGTATTAACAATTTGGGGCGTAACTCATCCTTATGCTGGTTTTTCAGCGTTTAATCAACCGTTAGACTATCATTTATTACCAAATAGAAATACATTTATTAAAATTCCTACCTCAATTTACGGTAATAAATATCCAGAAGACTATAAGGATGTTGCAGGAAGTATTACTTCAGAAGAAGTTATAGAAAAAATTCAATCTATTTTAAAAGCATAAAAAAAGCCTCAATTTCTTGAGGCTTTTTAGATTTTACTACTAATTCATATTAATATTATCCCTTAAACTAACACATTTGTAGCATTCTAATCTTTAGCTAATTTATAGTGATTTGTTTAAGAACTTTAAAATGATATCCAACGATTTGAATTGTTCGATAAAACACAATAAAAACCGACAAAGCGCTTAAATATCATCATAATCAACAATAATTTTTGAAGATACAGGATGTGCTTGGCATGTTAAGACTAATCCTTCGGCAACTTCATTATCGGTTAAAATATTGTTTTGTCTCATTGTAGCTTTACCTTCTTTGACTCTTGCTAAACAACTGCTACAAATACCACCTTGGCAAGAATAAGGAGCATCCAAATCCTGCTCTAAAGCAGCTTCTAAAACAGATTGTTGTTGTGACATTGTAAATGTTTTTTCTTCATCATCAACAATTACGGTTATAGATGTTGTGCCGTCAGTGACTTCTTCTAAATCTTCTACAGAGACTGAAGAAGTTGTTGTAAATAATTCAAAAAAGACTTTACTATCTTCTATGTTATTTTCTGCTAACACATCTTTTACGGTATTAATCATACCTCCTGGTCCGCAAAGGTAAAATGCGTCAATATTTACATCTTTGTATTTATTCTTAACAATAAAGTTGACTGTGCTTTTTTCAATACGACCAAATAGCGCATCTTTTTCTTGAGATTGACTGTATAAAAACTGGATAGTTAATCGGTCACTATATTTATTTTGTATATCTAAAAGGTCGTTTAAAAAGATAGTGTCTTTTAATGTCTTGTTACCATAAACTAAGACAAATTTACTGTTTGGCTCTTCTTCTAAAACTGTTTTTAAAATACTTAAAACCGGTGTAATACCGCTACCTGCAGCAAATGCAGTTATGGTTCTAGTTTTTGAAGTGTCAGGTGTAAAGGTAAAACGACCTTGTGGTTGCGCAACGTCTAAAGTATCGCCAACTTTTAAAACTTGATTTGCGTATTTAGAAAATGTTCCGTTTTCTACTTCTTTAACCGCTACGGTTAAGTTTCCGCTTGACGGAGAAGTGCACAAAGAGTAATCGCGTCTTACTTCTTTACCTTCAATATCTGTTTTTAAAGTAATGTATTGTCCTGCTTTAAATTTGTAATCTTCTTTTAAATGGTCTGGTACATCAAAAGTTATAGATACACATTGATCTGTTTGACGTGTAATATCTTTAATATTTAGTGTATGAAATTGAGACATAGTTTTAAATTTTAATGCAAAAATAATGAAGCCTAAACGGAAAGTGGTCTGTTTTATAAAAAATTAATACCTAAGTTTATTATGCATAAGAAAATTATGTATATTTGAATCATGGCAAATTCTAAATTATATAAAGGTAGTTTAACTACAATTATTTTAAAGCTTTTAAATGAAAGTGATAAAATGTATGGATATGAAATTACCCAAAAAGTAAAAGAAATTACTAAAGGAGAACTTAAAATTACAGAAGGCGCATTATACCCTGCGCTTCATAAATTAGAAGCAGATGGTTTGTTGGAAGTTGAGATGAAAAAAGTTGATAATCGTTTACGTAAATACTATAAACTTACAGAAAAAGGAAACAAAGAAACGGTTAATAAACTAAACGAATTACAAGAGTATATTAAAACCATGCAGATTTTAGTTAATCCAAAATTTGGTTTAGAGTAATGAAGAAGTTAACTAAAGAAGACATACAGTTTATAGACACTTATTTAGATAACTCAGATGTGGTTTATGCAGATGTTAGGTTAGAAATGGTAGACCATATAGCCTCAGATATAGAAAACTCTATGAAAAATGGAGATGAAAGAGATTTTTATTACATATTTAAAGATTACATGGTTAATAATAAGGCCTCATTATTAAACAATTATAAATCATTTAAAAGTAAAACTCTCAACAAATTAACATTAAAGCTTTTAAGATCATTTTTAACTTTAAAATCTATTTTTTTAACCTGTGTTTTATTGGGCTTAGGTTTATTCTTTAAAGAACACATTGTTACATATTTAAATGAAGATGTTTTTATTATGCTTTGGTTTTTTACAACGCTTTTAGTTTTTGTTTTATGGTTATATAGTAATACAAAAACTAAAACAAGATTTATAGCAATAGAGCAGTTATTTCTTGCAATGTTACTTTTAACTTACTTCGCAAAAAGTGCTTTTATTGATATTTGTATGGCAGTTGTTTCAGTTAGTAATAAAGACTATTTATATATAGGTTTATTGGTTTTTTTTATAGTAACGTGGTTTAATTTTATTAGTATAACTATTAAAAACTTTCAATATTACAGTAATAGACTAAATCTTATTTAATAAATGAAGCTTACAAAAGAAGAAATACAATATATAGACAATTACTTAATCAAATCTAAGGTTAAGTATTGGGATGTACGTGTAGAACTATTAGATCATATTGCATCTGCAGTAGAAGAAAAAATAGAAGAAGAAGGAATTTCATTTAACGAAGCTTTATTAGAAGTGCATCAAAGTTTTGGAAATAGTACAGAGGTTTACGGTAGGTATCATGGTAAACTTTTAAAAGAAGGATTGTATGCAGATAATAATGGCTTTAAAAAATTTGAAAGACAAAAACAGAAAAGTATAGGTCGAAAATTGAGAAAAGCACATTGGCAAGAATTGAAAAACTTAATGTTTACGCCTAAATTTTTATTAGAGTTTGCAGCTTTTGGCATTATTAGTTACTATGGTTTTAATTTTTACCCTAAAGTGACAAGTACATTGGTTTTAGGATTACTAATGTTGCCATTATTTTTTAGTGCAATACACTCAATAAAGGATAAGGCTTCAAAACGATCTTTAAATATTACAATGTCTTCTGGTATTATTATGTTGGCATGGAGTTTATATAATATGGTTTTTCAGTTGTTTGTAATGCTTAATAAAGACCAAGACAATAAACCATATTATATATTATTTATAGCAGCAATATTACTTTACCCTATCATGAGGTCTAGTACAAATACTTACCTTAAGTATTATAACAAATACAAAAGTATTTTTTTTAAATTAACTAATTAGATTTTGAAAGTAACACCATCACAATTACAAGATTTATACGCCTTTACAAGAAATCATTATGTATATCATTACGATTTACAAACCGAGCTTGTAGACCATTTAGCTAATGATATTGAAACTATATGGCAAGAAAACCCAAAGTTGTCTTTTGAAGAAGCAAGAGATCAATCTTTTAAAAAGTTTGGTGTTTTTGGTTTTATGGATGTTGTAGAGCAACGCCAAAAAGCTATGAATAAGCGCTATTACAAATATTTATTATCAGAACTTAAACTATGGTTTACAGTTCCTAAAATAATAATAACCGTAACTTTATTTGTTACCTTTTTTACTTTACTTCAAACAAGTTATGCTAAATATTTTTTCTTTATAATATTTGGGGTATTAGCAATTTGGACAATGTATAGGAGTATACAGCTTAATAGAGAATTTAGAAAAAGAAAAGAGAGATCTAGTAAAAAATGGTTGTTAGAAGAGCTTATTTTTAAACAAGCAGGAAGTATTGGTATAATTTTTTTATCTCAATGTTATAATATCTCAATGTGGAGTGATGTTTTTATATCTAATACCAAATTAGTTTTATTAACTGCAGCAATTTTTACACTCTTATATTTAGTTAATTATATAAGCTTTAGAGTTATACCAGATAAAGCAGAAGAGTTGTTAAAAACAACCTATCCTGAATTCAGTTTGTAACAAATCTATAAACTTAGCTACCAATACATAAACCAAACCAAAATATTAATCTATGATAAGCAAGTTTATAAGTTTAGAGTGGAAACAGTTTTTTCGTTCTGCCAGTTTCGGAAAAAGCTTAGCGTTAAAGATTTTAATGGGCTTTTTTGCGCTTTATTTTATTGTTACATTTTTAGCATTAGGTGTTGGACTATATCCTGGTTTAAAAAAAGCATTTCCAGATCAAGATCCTTTTATTATTGTAAATCAAGTTGTTTTTTACTGGGTTTTAATGGAGCTTCTTATTCGTTTTTTCTTTCAGAAATTACCAGTAATGAGTGTAAAACCTTTGCTAACGCTTCCTGTTAAAAGAAACACAGTGGTTAACTATGTTTTGGGTAAATCAACTTTAGCGTTTATTAACTTTTTACCGCTTTTTGCAACAATACCTTTTAGCATAGTCTTAATGTCAAAAGGATATTCAAAATCTATGGTGTTAACATGGTTAGTAGCAATGGTTTTGATATCGTTAATCAGTAATTTTTTAAATTTTATTATTGAAAGTATCTCGTCAGAAACCGAATTATCTTACCTACCAATTATTGTAGTTGCTGGAGGATTATTTGCTTTAAACTATTTTGAGATCTTAGATATTTCAGGATTACTATCTGCATCCATTTTAGCTATAGCTAATAACCCAATATATCTATTAATATTAGTCGCTATCTTAGGTGTTTGTTATTGGTTTAATTTTAAGATTTTAAGACAAAAACTGTATTTAGACCATTCTTTAAAAACTAAAATAAAAGAAGTTAATGCTTCTAACCTTGGCTGGACAAAAAACTTCGGAGATATAGCGCCTTTTATGCAATTAGATTTGCGTTTAATATGGCGTAATAAAAGACCAAAATCTTCGGTATTTATTTTAGTTATTGGTTTGCTATATGGATTATTCTTTTACCCTAATCCTCAATTTCAAGATTCACCAATGATATTTGGTTTTGTAGGCATTTTTGTAACAGGTATTTTCTTAATCAATTTTGGGCAGTTTATTCCTGCTTGGGATAGCGGTTACTACAAAATGTTAATGAGCCAAAACATTAAATACGAGCAATACCTAAAATCTAAATACACGCTAATGATTTTAAGCGTAATTATCATGTTTGTACTTAGTATTCCGTATGTGTATTTTGGTTGGAAAATTTTAGCAGCACATTTTGCTGCAGCTATTTATAATATTGGTGTTAATAGTTATGTAATTATGCTTGGCGGAAGCTTTAATCGTAAAAAAATAGACTTAAACCAACGTGCAGCATTTAACTATCAAGGTACTGGTGCAGTACAATGGATTATTGGTATTCCTTTAATGATTTTACCTGCCGCAATATTTGGCTTGACTTCATTTTTTATCAATTTTCAAGTCGGTCTATTTGCATTAGCCTTTTTGGGTTTATTAGGTATTGTGTTTCATCAAAAATTAATGAAACTAATTACACAAAAATACCTAGACTCTAAATATAAAATGATAGACGCATTTAGTCAAGACAGCTAACCTTAATTCACTTTTAATCATGATAAAGACAACAAACCTTTCAAAAAAATATAGCAGTAAAGAAGTTTTAAATATTTCAACTTTAGAAATCCCAAAAGGACAAAGTTTTGGGTTAGTAGGAAATAACGGAGCAGGAAAAACAACCTATTTTAGCTTACTTCTTGATTTAATACAACCAACAACCGGACAGATAGAAAATAACGGCGTTGTGGTAAATACAAGTGAAGACTGGAAACCGTTTACCTCTGCATTTATAGACGAAAGCTTCTTAATTGGCTACCTAACACCAGAAGAATATTTTTATTTTATTGGTGATTTACGTGGACAAAACAAACAAGACGTAGACAACTTATTAGCGCAGTTTGAAGACTTTTTTCATGGTGAAATATTAAACCAGAAAAAATATTTACGCGATTTAAGTAAAGGAAACCAGAAAAAAGTCGGAATTGTTGCTGCATTAATAGGTAATCCAGAAGTCATTATCCTAGATGAACCTTTTGCAAACTTAGACCCAACAACTCAAATTAGGTTAAAACAAATCATAAAAGATTTAGCTGAAAAGCAAGGTGTAACTATACTAGTGTCAAGTCACGATTTATTACACGTTACCGATGTTTGCGAGCGTATAGTGGTTTTAGATAAAGGTCAAGTTGTAAAAGATATTAAAACTAGCGAGGCGACTTTAAAAGAATTAGAAGCGCATTTTTCGGGCATATCAAAAGTGTAATATTTTATAGTTTTTTCTCTGTAAATTGATATGCGTTAAGTTATTTAAAAAAAGATGCTTATTTTTACGCTCTTACATGCAAAAAATATAATAAAATTGCATGTAAACAGTTATGTATTACACAAAATACAACCGCATTGAAATTAGCATTTAAAATAAGTTTAGCCTTTACGGTTATAGTACTAACAATTACAAGTTGCTCTCGAAAAAACGATAGTTTTATAAGTCGTAATTTTCACGCAGTAACTGCAGAATATAACACATTATTTAATGGTTACAATGCGTTAGAGCAAGGACGTAACAGTCTAAACGCTACTTATTTTGATAATTATTGGGCCATACTTCCTGTAGAGCGTATGCAAATCACAGAAGAAGTTGTTTTACCAGGTCAATCCAAAAATTCTGATTTTACAAAAGCTGAAGAAAAAGCTGTAAAAGCCGTTCAAAAACACGGTATGAATATTCAAGGTAAAGAGCACAATCCGCAAATAGACGAAGCTTATTTACTATTAGGTCAAGCCCGTTATTTTGACCAACGTTTTGTACCAGCATTAAACGCTTTTAATAAGATTTTATCAAGTTACGGTGATTCTGATAAAATCAACACAGCAAAAGTATGGCGCGAAAAAACCAATATGCGATTAGAAAATAACGAAATTGCTATTGAAAACCTTAAACGCCTTTTAGAGCAAGAAGATTTAGAAGACCAGCAACTTGCAGATGCTACATCTACTTTGGCACAAGCTTACATTAATTTAGAGCAGTTAGATAGCGCTATTGTACATATAAAAACAGCGTCTAAAGCCACTAAAAAGAATGAAGAAAAAGGTCGTTTCAACTTTATAAAAGGTCAGCTTTACAATGCTTTAGAAGATAAAGATAGCGCAAACATAGCTTTTGATGAGGTTATTGATTTAAATCGAAAAATACCACGTCAATATCTTATTGCTGCTGAAGTAGAAAAAGCTAAAAATTTCGATTATGAAAAAGGTAATAAAATTGAATTTTTAGAACACCTAACTAAGCTTGAAGAAAATCGTGAAAACCGTCCGTTTTTAGATAAAATTTATCATCAAATTGCCGAGTTTCATTTAGAAAATAAATTCGATTCTTTAGCAATAGCTTATTACAATAAATCACTTCGCACTAACTCTAAAGACAAAATTTTAGTAGCCAAAAACTACGAAACTTTAGGTAATTACTACTTTGATAATACAGAGTATAAATTAGCTGGTGCCTACTACGACAGTACTTTAATTAATATGGTTGAAAACAGTAAACCATATCGAGTGATTAAAAAGAAAAACGACAATTTATCTGACGTTATTTATTACGAAGGTATTGCAGAAACTAACGATAGTATTTTAAAGTTAGTAGCTATGCCAATAGCAGAAAGAGAACAGTTTTTTGTAGAATATACAGATAAATTAAAAGCTAAAGCCGAAGAAGAGCAAGAGCGTTTAGAAACCGAAAAGCGCATAAAAGATTTTCAACAAAATACTCCAGATACTAAAAGCGGTTTTGGTCCACCACGTGGTGCTTCGCCAGCAGGTAACGCAGCAAGTTTCTATTTTTATAATCAAGAAACTGTAGCTTACGGTAAAAACCAATTTGATCAACTTTGGGGAGAAAGAAGTAATGAAGATAATTGGCGTTGGTCAACAAACGGTAGAAGTGGATTTGCTAATCAAGACGCAATTGCTTCTGCAGGAGAAAATAGTTCTGAAAACGAAAAATTCTCTCCAGATTATTATTTAAAACAATTACCAAGCACAGATAAAGAAATTGATAGTATAATGAAAGATAGAAACTATGCTTACTATCAATTAGGTTTAATTTATAAAGAGAAGTTTAAAGAATACGAGCTTTCAAAAACTAAATTTAAAACGCTTTTAAAAAGTGCTCCAGAAGAACGTTTAATATTACCTTCAAAATATAATCTGTATAAAATCTATGAAATTTTAGGACAAACAAATGAAGCTGAAATTACTAAGCAAGATATAATAAGTAATTATCCAGATTCTAGATATGCCTTTATTTTACAGAATCCAAATCAAGCTGTTGCAGACAATGAAGGAAGCCCAGAAAATCTTTACGAGCAAACCTATAAAAAACTTGAAGAGCAACAATATCAATCTGTTATAGAAGATAGTGACCAATATATAAACTACTTTGACGGCGATCCAATTGTGCCAAAATTTGAATTACTAAAAGCAACAGCAAACGGTAGATTAAATGGTTACACAGCTTACATGGATGCCTTAAACCAAATAGCATTAGATTATGCTAACACAGAAGAAGGTATAAAAGCACAAAATCTAATTAATAGCTTACAGTCTTTAAGTAAACAAATATTTGTGCCAAATGATGTATCTAAAAACTTTAAAGTAGTATACCAGTTTGAAAGTAGTCAATCTGAAGAAATGAAAGAATTTAAAGAAACACTAGATAAAGTGATAGAAAAAATATCTTACTACGATTTATCAACCTCTGTAGATGTTTATAATAAAGACAAAACATTTCTAGTAGTACATGGTATAAAAAGTATAGATGGTGCAAAAGGGTTTGCTAATATTGTAGAAGAAGAGGATAAAAAGAAAATAGATAGACCATTTTTTGGGATTTCGCAAGAAAATTACCAGATTATCCAAATACATAAAAACTTAGATACATATATAGCAAATCAATAATCTCCCCTAAATTATGAAGAAGAGCAAAAATCAAGAACATATTTCTATCCAAAATATAATAGCAAAAAGAACAAAAATTGTAGGCGATTTTTTTAGTGAAGGCGACTTACGTGTAGATGGAATTATTGAAGGAAACATACAAACACCAGGAAAAGTTGTAGTAGGAAAAGACGGCGAAATCTCTGGAAAACTATCATGTAGTAATGCTTATTTTGAAGGAAAACTTACTGGAACTTTAGAGCTTAGCGGCACATTAACATTAAAGTCTACAGCGCATATTGAAGGCGACGTTATTACCGAAAAATTAGCTGTAGAACCAGGAGCAACATTTAATGTAACTTGTGAGATGAAATCTTCTGTAAAAGATATAAATGGCAAATCAAAACAACAAAAAACAGCCTAATAAATACATAAAGTTTACTTCTATTGCTTTACAAATGGGATTAACCATTTACTTAGGAAGCAAGCTTGGCGAGTGGCTTGACCAAAAATACAACACAACCAATCAAATCTATTATAAGGTAGTAACGTTAATTGCAGTTGCTGTTGCAATGTTTTCGGTTATCTATCAAGTTATAAAAATTACAAACAAAAAATAATGCTAAAACGTATTATAATATCTGTAGCTATAATCATAGCTGCTTTTTTTATTAGTTACGGACTAAATAAATCACTAGTAGATATTCAGCTTCAATACTCATTATTTAGTGTCTATCTTTTTCATGCACTATCTGCCATAATAGTATATTTAATAATAGAATTTCTTTTTACCAAACTACCAAATCAAGTAGGTTACGCCTATTTAATGCTAATGTGTTTTAAGATAGGAGCATTTGTGTTAATTTTTCAAAAATCAGTCTTTGCGGTAGATTTAGTAGCGCTGCAGGAAAGAATAAGTTTGGTGGTTCCTTTATTTATTTTTTTAATTATTGAAGCATTATTAGTAGGTAAACTACTAACTAATAAATAAGGCTTATATAATCAGCTATTTAGCTCAAAAAAAAAAGCTGTTTTTTAAAATAAAAAAAAGCTTTAAATTTTTAAATAAATGCTTACATTTGCACGAAATTTAAAGGCAAAACTTTAATTAGGCGAAAAAATGATGATTGCAAAAAGATCTATCAAATTAATTATAGCATTATTCTGTGTATTAATAACTTCTGTTTCATTAGCAGATACAAACCAGTCTCATCAAGAAGACCACAACGGTAATACAATTGATACACCTTCAGAAATTAAAGAGTATATTCAACATCACTTAAAAGATTCTCACGATTTTCATTTGTTTACTAATAATAAAACAGGAAAACATTGGAGTATGCCATTACCTGTAATTGTTTGGACAAGTAATGGGTTAAAGACGTTTATGTCTTCAGAGTTTCATCATGACGATAACGGTGAAGTAATCGTAGAAAAAGGAGACACTAGATTGGTGAAATTACACAGTAAAATATACGAGTTAGACAATGGTGCAACAACTGTTGCTTTTGATGATGCACATCACCCAACAAATGCACACAAAGTTTTAGATTTTTCTATAACTAAAAGTGTGTTTGGTATGTTGCTAGCTGGATTATTAATGATTTTAGGTTTTGGTAGTTTAGCAAAAGGCTACAAAAAAGGAAAAAACATCCCAACTGGTATAGGTCGTGTATTAGAACCATTAGTAATCTATGTAAGAGACGATATCGCTAAGCCAAATATTGGAGAGAAAAAGTACCGTAAATTTATGGGCTTCTTATTAACAGTGTTCTTCTTTATCTGGATATTAAACTTATTAGGATTAACGCCATTAGGATTTAACGTAACAGGACAAATTGCTGTAACAGTATGTTTAGCAATATTTACAGCAGTAATCTATTTATTTAGTGGTAGCAAAGATTTCTGGATGCATACATTATGGATGCCAGGAGTACCAGTAATATTAAGACCAGTATTAGCAGTAATAGAATTAGTAGGATTTGTGTTAATTAAACCATTCTCTTTATTAGTTCGTTTATTTGCAAACATGACAGCAGGACACTTTGTAGTAATGAGTCTTATAGCATTAATGATAACAATGAAAGAAGCATTTGGACCAGTAGCATCTACAGGTATGTCTTTAGTGTTAGCATTATTTATATCGGTTATCGAAATATTGGTAGCCTTTTTACAAGCATTTATTTTTACGATGTTATCATCGTTATTTATAGGTATGGCGGTTGAAGAGCATGACCATCATTAATAAGAATTTGTTTAATTAATATTTAAAATCAATTAGTATGTACAATTTAATTGGAGCAGGATTAATCGTAATCGGTGGAGGAATCGGTTTAGGTCAAATCGGTGGAAAAGCAATGGAAGGTATTGCTCGTCAACCAGAAGCAGCTGGAAAAATCCAAACTGCGATGATCATCATCGGTGCCTTATTAGAAGGTTTAGCATTCGGTGCATTAATCTTAGGAAAATAATCCTAAAACAAAACAAAACAACTTCTGTAACGGTTGGTTGCAGAAGCTGTTTTAAATTAAACAAATACAAAGAAGTAATCAATATCAAATGGAAACTTTATTAAACGATTTTTCAGTAGGTTTATTTATAATGCAAGCTGTAATCTTAGTAATACTTATAGTATTAATGAGAAAATTTGCTTGGAAACCAATCTTAGATGCATTACAATCTCGTGAAGATGGTATCCAAAACGCATTAGAAGCAGCAGAGAATGCAAAAGTAGAAATGCAAAATCTTCAAGCAGATAACGATAAGTTATTAAAAGAAGCTCGTGCAGAACGTGAAGCAATGTTAAAAGAAGCACGCGAGTTAAAAACAAAAATGATTGAAGACGCTAAAACAGAAGCACAAGAGCAAGCTAATACAATTATAGAGCAAGCTCAAGCAGCAATAGAAAGCGAAAAGAAATCTGCTATGGCTGAGCTAAAAGGTCAAGTAGCAGGATTATCTTTAGAGATAGCAGAAAAAGTTGTACGTCAAGAATTATCTAACAAAGACAAACAAATAGAATTAGTTGAGTCTATGTTAGGAGACGCAAAATTAAACTAGTCAAAAAATGGCAGGAGAAAGAGCAGCAATACGTTACGCAAAAGCAGTACTAAGTTTAGCTACAGAAAGTAATACAGCAGATGCTGTAAATACAGATATGGAGCTAATAAAAAATACTGTTGCTGAGAGTAAAGATTTAAAAGATATGCTTTACAGTCCTGTAATACGTTCATCTGTAAAAAAATCGGCATTGTTAGAAGTTTTTAAAAATACTAACAAAGCAACAGTTAATTTAATAGATGTACTTATTGCTAACAAGCGTATATCTCTATTACCAGAAGTGGCTTCAAGTTTTATAACCCTTTTTGAGCAACAAAAAGGCAGCCAAGTAGCACAAGTAACAACAGCAGTACCTTTAACAAAAGAGTTAGAAAATAAAGTACAAGCAAAAGTAAAAGAGCTTACAGGTAAAGAAGCAGCAATAACAAATATAGTAGATGAAAACATTTTAGGAGGTTTCATCTTAAGAGTTGGAGATACACAATACAACGCAAGTATTGCTAACCAACTAAACAAATTAAAAAGAGAATTTACAATAAATTAAATATAGTTAGATTTAAATCTAACATCTAATATCTAAATAAGATGGCAGAAGTAAAACCAGCTGAAGTATCAGCAATCTTAAAACAACAACTATCTGGTTTTGAAGCAAGTGCTTCATTAGACGAAGTTGGAACAGTATTAACAGTAGGAGATGGTATTGTACGTGCTTACGGATTATCAAATGCTCAATACGGAGAGTTAGTAGAATTTGAAGGAGGATTAGAAGGTATTGTACTAAACCTTGAAGAAGACAACGTAGGTATTGTATTATTAGGAGGATCAACTGGAGTAAAAGAAGGTTCTACAGTAAAACGTACTAACCGTATTGCTTCTGTTAAAGTAGGTGAAGGTATTGTTGGTCGTGTAGTAGATACATTAGGAAATCCAATTGATGGTAAAGGACCTATCGCTGGTGATACTTACGAAATGCCATTAGAGCGTAAAGCGCCTGGTGTTATTTACCGTCAACCAGTAAACGAGCCATTACAAACAGGTATTAAATCTGTAGATGCCATGATTCCTGTAGGACGTGGGCAGCGTGAGCTTGTAATTGGTGACCGTCAAACTGGTAAAACAACAGTTTGTATTGATACCATCTTAAATCAAAAAGAATTTTACGATGCAGGAGAGCCTGTATATTGTATATATGTAGCAGTAGGACAAAAAGCGTCTACAGTTGCAAACATTGCTAAAACTTTAGAAGAAAAAGGAGCTTTAGCTTATACTACTATTGTAGCTGCAAATGCATCAGATCCTGCTGCAATGCAAGTTTACGCGCCATTTACTGGTGCTGCAATAGGTGAGTATTTTAGAGATACTGGTAGACCAGCTTTAATTGTATTTGATGATTTATCAAAACAAGCAGTTGCTTACCGTGAGGTATCTTTATTATTACGTCGTCCACCAGGACGTGAGGCGTATCCAGGAGACGTTTTCTACCTTCACTCAAGATTATTAGAGCGTGCTGCAAAAGTAATTGCAGATGATGATATTGCTAAAAACATGAATGATTTACCAGAATCGTTAAAGCCAGTAGTAAAAGGTGGTGGATCTTTAACAGCTTTACCAATTATCGAAACACAAGCTGGAGACGTTTCTGCATATATTCCAACTAACGTAATTTCTATTACGGACGGACAGATTTTCTTAGAGTCAGACTTATTTAACTCTGGTGTACGTCCAGCAATTAACGTAGGTATCTCGGTATCTCGTGTAGGTGGATCTGCGCAAATTAAGTCAATGAAGAAAGTAGCTGGTACATTAAAGTTAGACCAAGCACAGTTCCGTGAGCTTGAAGCATTTGCTAAATTTGGTTCAGACTTAGATGCTGCAACGTTAAATGTAATTGAAAAAGGTAAGCGTAACGTAGAAATCTTAAAGCAAGCACAAAACGATCCTTATACAGTAGAAGACCAAGTAGCAATTATCTACGCTGGTTCTAAAAACTTATTAAGAGATGTACCTGTTGAAAAAGTAAAAGAATTTGAAAGAGATTATATCGAGTTCTTAAATGCTAAATACAGAGATGTTTTAGATACTTTAAAAGCAGGAAAATTAACTGATGAGGTTACAGATACATTATCTGCAGTAGCAAAAGACCTTTCAGCTAAATATAAAGCATAATAATAGATTTTAGTATTGAGTAGTGAGATAGAAAGTTTTCTCACTACTGAATACTCAATACTAATTACTAAAAAATGGCAAATCTTAAAGAAATACGTAATAGGATATCTTCGGTATCTTCAACAATGCAAATAACCAGTGCTATGAAAATGGTATCTGCTGCAAAGTTAAAGAAAGCCCAAGATGCTATTACAGCAATGCGTCCTTATGCAGACAAGTTAACAGAGCTTTTACAAAGCTTAAGTGCAACTTTAGAAGCAGATGCAGGAAGTAAATTTGCAGACCAACGTGAAGTAAACAGAGTATTAATAGTTTCAATATCTTCAAATAGAGGATTATGTGGAGCTTTTAACTCTAACATTATCAAACAAACAAACAATTTGATAGATAATGTTTACGCAGGTAAAGAAGTATCTGTTTTAGCAATAGGAAAAAAGATTAATGACGCTTTTGAAAAAAAAGGAATTGTTATTGCTAACAAAAGTGATATTTATGACGATCTAACTTTTGATAACGTTTCAGAAATAGCACAAATGCTAATGGATAAGTTTGTTACAGGCGAATTTGATAAAATTGAAATCGTTTACAACAAATTTAAGAATGCAGCAACGCAAATAGTAATGACAGAACAGTTTTTACCTATTGTTCCAATACAACAGGATGAAAACGTTAATTTAGATTACATTTTTGAGCCTTCTAAAGCCGAAATAGTAGAAGAGTTAATCCCTAAATCTTTAAAAACTCAGCTTTATAAAGGTGTAAGAGATAGCTTTGCTAGTGAGCATGGAGCACGTATGACAGCAATGCATAAAGCAACAGATAATGCTACAGAGTTAAGAGATCAATTAAAATTAACTTACAACAAAGCACGTCAAGCAGCAATTACTAATGAAATATTAGAAATTGTTGGTGGTGCAGAAGCATTAAATAATTAATTGTGCTAAACTAAAAGTAATTATAATAAATAAAAAGCCTTATCAATTTTGATAAGGCTTTTTTTTATGGAATGCAATTTGATTGTTATATTTATAAAAACTAAGCTCATGATTAACTTTTTTAAATACATCACGTTTACATTTTTAGTATTTGCATTTTTTTTACAATGCTCTAGTGTCCAAAAACTTCAAGATAGTGTAAGTTTTAAAATAGAACAACCTTATTATCAAAACTGGGTTGCAGGAGTTAAAAATGGCGGATCAGGTATTAATATATTTATTCCTGTAACTAACTTAAAGACTAATATAGCATTAGACAGTTTATATTTTAGAGGGCATAAAGTTTTATTAGAAACTAAACCAAATAATCCAAATCTGTTTATAGGACGTATTTTAACTGAAGCTAATCAAAATGAAGATTTCTCTCTTAAAACAGAAGCAGAAATTCCTTTTGATTTAAAAGAAAATGAAGCAGTTATCATTTATACCGAAAACGATAAAAAGAAGTATTATAAAATTGATAATATAAAAGAAAAACAAGCTGAGTATTTTCCAAGTGCGCCACCAAAACAAAATTAATTATTAACCTACTTACATTATGAAAGCCCTTAAATCAATAACACTAATTGTGTTATTTATTTGTATTTGTAATTGTTCACCTTCTAAATATGCATTACAAAAACAAGCACCAATTCAATTAACGCAAACGTATTTACAGCATTGGACAACCGGTGTAGCTATTGGTAGCTCTGGTGTCAACCTTTATTTTTCTAACCTTTATCCAAACCATTCAAGTATTAAAATGGATAGTGTGTACTTTAGAAAAATGAAAGGAAAACTAATACCTTTAAAAGGTCAATATTTTTCTCGATTAACTAAAAGATTAACTAATGAAGAAGGGAATGCTCTAACGACTAAAGGTTTTTTTCCTTTTCAATTACAAAATAGAGAATGTGTAATTAGTTATATAGAAAATGGTACAACTAAGTATTACAAGGTTTCAAATATAGAAGAAAAAGAAGGTGTTTACTATCCAGAAGGACCACCAATTAATTAATGTTTTTATTACTGTAACAAATTCAATACATTTAGGTCAAAATAAACAACCTTTTGAGCGGATTTAAATCTCTTTTTAAGCAAACATTTATTTATGGTTTAGCAACAGTACTACCCAGAATGTTAAGCTTTATACTTGTGCCATTATACACAGATCCTTCAGTGTTATCAAGAGCTGAATATGGCGAAGTATCTTTTATTTTTGCTTATTTCGTTTTATTTAATGTGGTTTTAGCCTACGGTATGGAAACCGCGTTTTTTAGATTTTTTAATAAAGAAGAAAATCAAAAAAATGTTTTAAATACATCAGCAACATCTTTAACAGTAAGTAGTTTAGCTGTTCTAGGTATTGCTTTTCTTTTTAGAAATCAAATTTCATCTTTAATTGAAATTGACTTACAATACTTAAACTTAGTCTTTTTAATATTGCTTTTAGACGCATTAGTAATTATTCCATTTGCTTGGTTAAGAGCTACAAGTCAACCTACAAAATACGCTATAATTAAGATTTTAAACGTAGCTGTAAACTTAGGACTAAATGTATTTTTATTAGTTTACTTAAAAGATTTAGCCGAAACTAACTCCATTTTCAATTCTATTTATAAACCTAATTTCGAAATCAATTATATTTTCATTTCTAACGTCATTGCTAGCGCATTAACGTTGGTTTGGTTATTACCATTTTATAGAAAAGTGAAGTTTAAAATAGACGTTAAACTTTGGAAAAAGATGATGAACTATGCTTTACCTGTCCTTATAGCAGGTGTTGCGTATTCTATAAACGAAACCTTTGACCGAATTCTTTTAAAAGAATTATTGCCAGAAAATATAGCAGATGACCAAATAGGTATGTATTCTGCATGTTATAAACTAGCGCTGTTTATGACGCTTTTTGCAACAGCTTTTAGATTAGGGATAGAGCCTTATTTCTTTAGTCATTCAAAAGCTAAAGATCCACAAAAAAATTACGCCAAAATATTAGAGTTTTTTATTGCATTTGGAGCAATAATCTTAGTAACAGTTGTTGTTTTTGCAGATATAATAAAACCTATAATTATTAGAAGTGAAGCTTATTATGACGCCATGTGGATAGTGCCTTTTATTCTATTAGCCAATTTTTGTCTCGGCATTTATCATAACTTATCTGTTTGGTACAAAATTACAGATAGGACTAAATATGGTGCCTATATTTCGGTTTTTGGTGCAGTAATTACATTGTTAATCAATTACATTTTAATACCTAAATTAGGGTTTAAAGGATCTGCAATTGCAACGCTTTGTGCTTATAGCTTAATGATGTTTTTATCTTATTTTTATGGAAGAAAATACTATCCAATTCCTTACAATTTAAAGAAAATAGTCATTTATTTATTGGTGTCGATTAGTTTCTCTTTCATCTATTTTTATAATTTTAGAGGTAATTATTTTATTGGTTTTACTGCAATAATTGTACTTTTAGGCATAGTTTTTCAACTTGAAAAAACAGAAATCAAAAAACTACTCAAATAACATTTCATGCAAATAAAAATCATTAATAAATCCAATCACGCTTTACCGCATTATGAAACTATTGCGTCTGCAGGAATGGATTTAAGAGCAAATATAGATGAGGCAATAACCTTAAAACCTTTGGATCGTACTATAGTTAAAACAGGTTTATTTATTGAGTTACCAATAGGTTTTGAAGCGCAAGTAAGACCTAGAAGTGGTTTAGCAGCAAAAAAAGGAATAACTGTCTTAAACGCACCAGGAACTGTAGATGCAGACTATAGAGGAGAAATAGGTGTTATCCTTGTCAACCTTTCTAACGAAGATTTTACGATAGAAAAGGGCGAGCGTATTGCACAGTTAGTAATTGCAAAACACGAACGTGCCGAATGGATTGAAGTAGAAACACTTTCTGAAACGTCTCGTGGAGAAGGCGGTTTTGGCAGCACAGGAGTCAAATAATTCCTGCGAAAGCAGGAATCTCAAAGCAGGTAAAAATGAAACTTTGGTACGTCTATATCATGACAAATAAACCTAATGGAGTTTTATACATAGGTGTAACTAACAATATAGATGAAAGAGTTAAGGAGCATAAGTTAAAAGTATACCCTAAATCATTTACAGCTAGATACAATTGTGATAAATTAGTTTATTTTGAAGAATATGAAAATGGATTAATTGCTGAAAAAAGAGAAAAGCAATTTAAAAAATGGAAAAGAAACTGGAAAATTGAATTAATAGAGGAAATGAATCCTAACTGGACAGATTTGAGTCTGAATTGGAATCTTAACTTTAATAAAATAAGAGAATAAATTCCTGTAAAAACAGAAATCTCAAACCCAAAAAATAAGTTTAATTAAAAAAGATACCTGCTTTCGCAGGCATAAAAAAATGAAAATAATAGTACCTATGGCGGGAAGAGGATCTCGTCTAAGACCACATAGTTTAACAGTACCAAAACCATTAATTCCTGTTGCAGGACAACCAATTGTGCATAGATTAGTAAAAGATATTGCAAAGGTCTTAAAACAGCCAATAACCGAAGTTGCTTTTGTTTTAGGTGATCCAGCTTGGTTTGGAGACGATGTAGTAGACAGTTTAACAGACTTAGCGACAAGTTTGGGCGCAAAAGCCTCAATCTATCGTCAAGACCAACCCTTAGGTACAGGTCATGCTATCATGTGTGCAAAGGACAGTTTATCAGGACCAGCAGTAATCGCTTATGCAGATACTTTAATACGTGCAGATTTTAATTTAGATCCAGAAGCAGACTCAGTAATTTGGGTAAAGCAAGTAGATCAACCAGAAGCTTACGGTGTTGTTAAATTAAACGATAATAAAGAAATTGTAGAACTTGTAGAAAAGCCACAACAATTTGTTAGCGATTTGGCAGTTATAGGTATTTACTATTTTAAAGAAGTTAGCCAATTAAAAGATCAGCTTCAAAAGGTACTAGATAATAATATTATTAATGGTGGCGAATATCAAATTAACGACGGAATTAAAGGCATGATGGCAGACGGAAAAGTCTTTAAAACAGGTGAAGTTAGTGAGTGGATGGACTGCGGAAACAAAACCATAACATTAGATACAAATCAACGTATGTTAGGCTTTTTACAAGCAGATGGAGAAGAGCAACTAGTTTCCGATTCTGTTAAAAATGAAAATTCGACAATTATAGAGCCTTGTTATATCGGAGAAAACGTAGTACTAAAAAACGCAACGGTTGGACCATTTGTTTCAATTGGTAATAATTGTGTTATCGAAAACTCAACCGTTAAAAATAGTTTAATACAAAACCAAACTAGTGTAAAAAATGCTAATTTAGACGAAGCTATGATTGGTAATCACGTTAAGTACGACGGTAAGTTTACTAAAATTAGCATTGGCGATTATTCTGTTTTGGAATAAATTTCTGAGTTTTACCCTGAGCGAAGTCGAAGGGAAAGCAGAAATCTTAAAGACATAAATTGGAATAATTATTGACCTAATTAAACTAAAAAATCACTTAAACCTTAGTCACAAAAGGTTATTTAGATGAAAAAAAAGCTTTACATCTTATATTTCCTTTTCGGAATGTTATGCATTCCGCAGACTAATTATGCCCAAATAGATTTTAATAAAACACCAAATGACGACTTAGGAAATTTTGAAGACGAATTTCAAAATAATTTCTACGAAGCCATGAAACAACACGGTATAGAAAATTATGACCGTGCTGTAGATAACTTAAAACGTTGCTTAGAATTAGACGATTCTCATGTGGTTATTTATTATCAATTAGGAAAAAACTACAACAAGCTTAAAAATTTTGGAGAAGCCGAAGATGCATTAAAAGATGCGTTAAGAATAGAGCCTGATAACGAATGGGTTTTAGACGAGCTGTATCATGTTTACATTCAGCAAAAAGAATATAACAAAGCCATAAAAACCGTAAGACAATTGGTAAAATACCATCCAGATTATAAAGAGGATTTAGCCAATATTTACGTACAAACAGGTAATTTTAAAGATGCACTTAAAATCTTAGACGAGTTAGATGAAGAGTACGGTATTACAGACGATAGAGACTTATTACGTAACCGCATTTACAACGCAACAGGTAGAAAAAAAGATCAAATTGAAAATCTTGAAGAACGCGTAGATAAAAATCCAGAATCTGAAGAAACTTACTTAAGATTAATCTATCGTTACAGCGAAAATAACGACAAGAAAAAAGCATTTGAAACAGCAAAAAAGCTATTAGAAATTAATCCAAAAAACCAACTTGTTCATCTAGCATTATATAAATTTTATTTAGATGAAGGTAGCCACGATAAAGCAATTAATTCTATGAAAATTGCTTTACAAAGCTCAAAAATTAATCCCGAATCTAAAATAAAAGTACTAGCAGATTTTGTAAAATTTGTCAGTAAAAATCAACAATACGAGCAAGACTTAGTAGATGTAACTTCAATGCTAACAAAAATTGAATCTAGTGGTAAAACGTTGGTAGAGTTAGCTCAATATTATTTACTTAAAGGCGAAAAACAAAAAGCAATAAGTTTTTACGAACAAGCACTTCAAAAAGAAGAAGAAAACTTTGGGATATTAAGAAATATAATACTTCTTCACATAGATTTAAAACAATTTAAACAAGCAGCAGATCGTAGCCAAGAAGGTATAGAAATTTTCCCATCGCAACCAGTTTTATATCTTACTCATGGTGTGTCATTAAACTATCTAAACAGACCAAAAGAAGCTATAGAAAGCTTAGAAATGGGCTTAGATTACATTATTGATGACAAACCAATGGAAGCAGATTTTTATAATCAATTAGCCAAAGCTTATACTGCAACAAACAATTTAAATAAAGCAAAAACGTTTAGTGATAAAGCAAAAAAATTACAATTATCTAATTAATGACTATTAAAACTCAATTTTCTCTATATACAATACTATTTTTATTTGTATTTGTTGGTTGTAAATCAGCCAAAACTATTGTTGCCAATGGCGAACTAAACAATAGATTAACAGCAAAACAATTAATTAAACAAACCGAAAAAGTAGAGTCAGATTTTAAGACTTTAGTCGGTAAAATGAAAATTGAATACATAGAAAAAAATAAATCTGAAGGAACAACCGTTAGTCTTCGTATAGAAAAAGATAAAACCATTTGGATGAGTAAATTAGGGTTAGTTAAAGCGCTAATAACACCAACAAGAGTCGCGTTTTATAACAAACTAGATAACACTTATTTTGATGGCGATTTTACGTACTTAAGTAATCTTTTAGGGACAGAATTAGATTTTCAAAAAGTACAAAATATGCTATTAGGTCAGTCTATGTTTGCACTTAATGATAAAGATTATGAGATTGATACTTTTGACCAATCGTACCAATTAAAACCAAAAAAACAACGCGATTTATTCGAGCTTTTTTTAATGTTCAACCCAAGTCATTTTAAAATGGATTCTCAGCAAATTGCACAACCTAAAGAACGTAGAATTTTACAAATAGACTATTTATCTTATCAAAAAGTAGACAACTTAACTTTACCTTCAGAAACAAAGATTTTTGCTATAGAAAATGAAGATCAACTAGTGATTAATTTAGAATTAAAATCTGTAGATTTGAATGAAGATGTACGTTTTCCGTTTAGCATTCCTTCAGGATATAAAAAAATAGAATTATAACCATGAAATTCAATCAGTTTCTAACCCTTTCATTAATGTTTTTGTTGCTTGGCATCACTTCCGCGCAAGCGCAAAACAATAAAAAAGATCAGCTTGAAGCAAGACGAATAGAGCTTAGAAACGAAATAAAAAAAATAAACAATCTTCTTTTTTCAAATCAAAACAAAAAGAAAGATCAAACCGCTTTAATAGAAGACTTAAACTACAAGTTAAGTGTGACTAATAACTTAATAAAAGTCACCAATCAACAAGCTAATTTATTAACTAGATCTATAAATAATAATCAAAAAGAAATTTCGCAATTGCGTGACGAGCTTACCATTTTAAAAGAAAACTACGCAAAAACGATTCAAAAAAGTTATAAAAATAAAAGCGAACAAAGCCGTGTAATGTTTTTATTGTCTTCAGATAATTTTAGACAAGCTTATAAGCGCTTACAGTACATGAACCAATATGCAAAGGTGCAGAAACAACAAGCTGAAGACATAAAAGTAAAAGCAAAAAAGCTTCAAGATTTAAACTTAGATTTAGTTAAGCAAAAAGAAGAAAAGGATAATTTAATTGCAGAAAATAAGGTCATTCAAAATCAATTAGAAGCCGATAGAAAGCAACATCAATCTATAATGGCAGAGATTAAAAAAGACTTAAATAAGTATGCATCTCAAATAAAAGAAAAACAGCGCGAAGCTGCTAAAATAGATGAAGAAATAGACCGAATTATTAAAGCCGAAATAGCAAAATCTAATAAAAAAGCAGGCAAAACGTCTACTTACAAATCTGGTTTTGCATTAACAGCCGAAGCAAAATTAATAGCAGCAGACTTTATAAGTAACAAAGGAAAATTACCTTGGCCAGTAGAAAAGGGAATTGTAAAACTACGTTATGGAAAACAAAGATCTCCTATAAATCCTAGTGTCGAAATACAAAGTAGCGGTGTAAGAATAGCTACCGAAAAAGATGCTAAAGTTAGAGCTGTTTTTAAAGGTAAAGTCTTAGCTGTAATGGTGCAAAAAAAGAGTAATCCTGTGGTTTTAATCCAACATGGTAATTACATTACAGCTTATGGTAATTTAAAAACAGTTTATGTTAAAAAAGGCGAACAGATTTCTACAAAACAAGAGATTGGCGAAGTTTTTACAGACAGCGATGGTCAAACCTTATTAAAGTTTAGTGTTTATAAAAATAATGCATCACAAAACCCTGCAGAATGGGTTTATAAAATGTAATTACTCAAATAAAGCTTTTAGTTCTGTAGCGTCTTGAGGTTTCATTTTCCCTGCTAAAACTAAACTTAATTGCTTACGTCTTAAAGCAGCAGCATAACGTTCTTTTTCAAGATCGGTTTCCGGTAAAAGTTCTGGTACTTTTACAGGTCTTCCTGTTTCGTCAACAGCAACAAATGTGTAAATAGCTTCATTAGCTTTTGTGCGTTCTCCAGACTCACGATCTTCAATCCAAACATCAATAAATATTTCCATAGAGCTTTTAAAGGCTCTAGATACTTTAGCTTCTACAGTTACAACACTACCTAAAGGCACAGCTCTGTTAAATGCTACATGATTAACAGAAGCAGTTACTACAATACGTCTACTATGGCGTCTTGCACTAATACTTGCTGCACGATCCATACGTGCTAGTAACTCGCCACCAAAAAGGTTGTTTAACGGATTAGTTTCGCTTGGTAATACTAAATCGGTTAATGTTGTTTTAGAACTTTCGGCAGTTTTAGGTGTCATGGAATTTATTTTTTTGCAAAGGTAAGGCGATTTACATTTTTAGTTTAGCTTTTTACAAATAATTATGAAAACAAAAAGCCTCACAATTATAATTGTGAGGCTTTTAATATTTGTTTTAAACATTACTTAGTCTAACTTTTTTATAAGCAACCAAGCGTCTTTATTACTTTCTTTTCTTATTGAATTTAAAGCGTTAAAAGCGTCTTCTCTAGACGTATAGCTACCGTAAGCAACTTGGTGTAATCCGTACTTATTTGTGCCAATTTTTCTTGCTTTAAAACCTAAAGCTCTTAACTGTTCTACTTTTTTATCAGAGTTTTCTTCTAATCTAAAAGCACCAGCAATCACATGATAATTACCTATTTGTTTATTTACATTTAATGTTACAGCAGGTAAAGGATTACTTATTACAAATGTAGCTTCTTGTATTTGACTTTCTAATTGTGCATCTGCTTCTTCTTGAGCTATTTGGTTATGGTTTTCTATGTTTTTGTAATAATTAGTTACTCCAAAACCGCTTAAACCTAATGCAAGAATAGCAACTGCAGCGTATTTAAGATAAGATTTACTTTTACGTTTTTCTTGGGTAATTGCAATAGTTGGTACTTCTTTTTCAATTGTTTCAACCTCTTTTTTGTATTCTTCCCTTGTTACAGAAGGACTTACAAATTGAGATAAACCAAACGCATCTGTTAAATAATTAAGGTGATAAGAAGGTGTAAACTGTATTTTACCTTCACTATTTAACTTTAAATCGCCAATATTTTCAAAGGTTAAAGTTTCTCCTTCGGTTAAATAAGATTTTAACGATTTAACACGCATTGCAATATTTTGCGTAGCAACTTCAAAAGGAATCTTTTCTACATCTGCAATATAACGAGCTAAAAGACCATCGTTATTTTGTATTTGTTCATTAAAAGATAATACTTTTTTTGGCGGATAAAACGCGTTGGTAGAATCGTGTACCGTAGCCGATTTACGTTGCGTTAAAAAAGCACCAAACTCTGGCACAGTCACACAATCGTAACGGTATAATAAATCGCTTATGTAGGTTTCTAATTGCATAAAAACAAAGTTATAAATTTTTAAAAGCGAATAAAATTTAGACCCTATTATTTATTAACAGCAATAAATTTCTTTTCTTGTAGATTAAAAATCAGATTAATATAAAATGAAAGATAGCCAATTACTGCATATTTTAGCCTTACAACACGTATCAAAAATTGGAGATACTACTGCAAAAAAGCTAATTAATCACTGCGGAAGTGCAGAAGCTGTCTTTAAAGAAAAAAGAAGTAATCTTTTAAAAATTGATGGTATTGGTGAAGTTTTATTGAGTGAATTGCATAAATCAAATCATCTTGAAGCTGCAGAAAGCGAACTAAAATACATAAGAGATGAAGGTATAAATTGTCATTATTTTTTAGATGATACGTATCCAGAAAAATTAAAACATTGTTTAGATGGTCCTATTTTGTTGTTTTCTTCAGGAAATATCAACTTAAATAATCAACACATTATTAGCATAGTTGGTACTAGAAAAATTACAACATCTGGTATAGCTTTTTGCGAAAAATTAGTAGAAGACTTAGCTATATATAAGCCTATAATTGTTTCTGGTTTTGCTTATGGAACAGATATAACCGCTCACAAAGCAGCAATAAAAAACAAACTACAAACTATTGGTTGTTTGGCTCATGGATTAAACCAAATTTATCCTAAAGTACATAAAAAACATGTAGCAGAAGTAGAGAATAATGGCGGATTTTATACTGATTTTTGGAGTAGTGATACCTTTGACCGTAACAACTTTTTAAAACGAAATCGTGTTATTGCAGGTTTAAGTCAAGCTACGATTGTTATAGAATCTGCAGAAAAAGGCGGAAGCCTTGTGACTGCAGATATTGCTAATTCTTATAACCGAGATGTTTTTGCGGTACCAGGTCGCATAACAGATAGCCAAAGTGTTGGTTGTAATAACCTAATTAAGCAGCAAAAAGCTCATTTGCTATCTACACCATACGATATTCCTTATATGCTTAATTGGGAATTAGAAGCGTTAAAAAAGCCACCAGTGCAAAAGCAATTATTTGTCGAGCTTGATGCAGATGAAAAAATAGTCTATAACTACCTAAAAGACAATGATAAAGAACTTTTAGATGTTATAGCCATAAACTGTAAATTACCAACTTATAAAATAGCAAGTATTTTACTTAATATGGAATTAAAAGGTGTTGTTAGACCTTTGCCTGGTAAGTTATTTGAGCTTATTTAGTACCCAACTTTTTCTCTAACTCTTTCTAATACTTTATCAGCTACTTTTTTTGCTTTTTCTGCACCAATAGCTAAAGCTTCGTCTATTTTATCTAAGTTTTGCATGTAATAGTTGTAGCGTTCTCTTTGAGCATCAAAAGTGGTTAAGATTAACTCGTAAAGCGCTTGCTTAGCATGACCGTAACCGTAATTACCATTTTCGTAATTAGATTTCATTGTTGCAATTTGTTCTTCGTTAGCTAATAAGCTGTAAATAGCAAAACAGTTACACGTACTCCAGTCTTTAGGTTCTTCTAGCGGTGTACTATCTGTTTCAATACTCATTATTTTTTTACGAAGTTGTTTTTCTGGTAAAAAGATGTTGATGTAGTTGTCTCTACTCTTGCTCATTTTTTCGCCATCTGTACCTGGGATAAGCATGGTGTTTTCTTGCAATTTTTCTTGTGGTAAAACAAAAGCTTCACCCATTTTTGCATGAAAACGAGAGGCAACATCTCTTGTAAATTCGATATGTTGAAGTTGGTCTTTACCTACAGGAATAATCTCTGCATCATACAATAAAATATCTGCAGCCATAAGCATTGGGTACATAAATAATCCAGAGTTTACATCTTCTAAGCGGTCTGCTTTATCTTTAAAACCATGGGCTAATTGCAATCTTTTAAAAGGAAAGAAACAGTTTAAATACCAAGCAAGTTCTGTAACTTGAGGTATATCACTTTGTCTATAAAACACTGTTTTTTCTATGTCTAATCCAAAAGCTAACCAGGTTGCAGCAACAGAGTAGGTGTTGTGTCTTAACTCTTCTGCATTTTTAATTTGTGTTAAAGTGTGCAAATTTGCTATAAACAAATAAGACTCATTATCACTGTTTTCGGATAATTTTATAGCAGGTAAAATGGCACCTAATATATTACCTAAATGTGGTGTTCCTGTACTTTGAATTCCTGTAAGTATTCTTGCCATGATTAAATTTAATTCTGAATGGCAAAGGTAATTTTTTTAGTAGAATAGCTCAATTAATTTAATTAGTTTTGAATCCAAATGAAGATATTTAAGTACATTTTTTGGACATTTTACCGTATTTGGTTTTACGTTATGGTAGCCTTACCAATAATTGTGTTATTTCCGTTGCTTTTAATTTCTATTTCTAAAGAATCTTGGTATCCATACTTTTTTAAATTAGCCCGCTTTTGGGCGCGTTTTATTTTAGTCGGAATGGGTATGCCAACAAAAATTAATTATCTGCAAAAAACCGAGCGCAAAAAAAGCTATATGTTTATTGCTAATCATACGTCTATGATTGACATTATGCTAATGTTAGTAGCAGTAAAAAATCCTTTTGTTTTTGTTGGTAAAGCCGAGTTGGCAAAAATTCCGTTGTTTGGGTTTTTTTATAAACGTACGTGTATTTTGGTAGATCGAGGTGATGCCGAAAGCAGAAAGCGTGTTTTTATGAGAGCTCAAAGACGATTAAAACAAGGTTTAAGTATTTGTATTTTTCCTGAAGGTATGGTGCCTGAAGAACATATTGATTTAGCCGAATTTAAAGATGGAGCTTTTAGACTAGCTATAAACCACAAAATACCGATAGTACCATTAACGTTTGCAGATAATAAAAAACGTTTTTCTTATACCTTTTTTAGCGGTGGACCAGGTGTATTAAGAGCAACCATGCATCAGTTTATATCTACATCAGATTTGAGTGTTAATGATACTAAGTCTTTAAATGAAAAGGCTAGATCAATTATATTAAAACAATTAAATTTATTCAAAGTTTAATAATTGATTTTTAGATATTAGTTGACCAGATTCTGTTATGCCTTCAATAAATATTTTAGCCTCTTTTTGATAGTTTTTAGGGACACTAAAAGTTATAGCTTTATCAGGCTCTAATACAATATTTGGTTTCCAATAAATTGCTCCAAATTCTTTATAAGTTGAGTTTGAAAAAGAAGGATATTTTGGTAAGTAATATTTTTTTTCTTGGTTATAACCAGTAAGAACTTCAACTAAAGTTGAGCTTTTATTTATCTTATTAAATTCTTTGTTACTGTATGTAAATATGTGCATTTCTCTACCAATACCACTTATTTTAGTACCTAATCTTATTTCTCTTACTTCACTCATTTCAATATTTCTTAAAGATGAAAACATGTGATTTGTTACATTTTTATTATTGAAATATATTGTGTTTAAATAGTTTTTGTCATACTTGAAAGCTTGCCGTGTTTCTTCTATATAATCAATTAATTTATTTCTAGTGAAAGCTGTGTTTTTTAAATCTACTTTTTTAAAAGAACTAGCAATTCCTGTAGCCTCATTTTCATATTTTTTTTCTCCCACAAGAATAACCTCTTCTAATACTTCAGTATCCTTCATAAAATCATTTATATTAAAATTTTCTTCTGTTTTTATATTTTCATCTAAAAACTTAATATAATCTAAATTTAAGCGATCAGAAATTTCATAATTAGAATAAGTTAATATAGGGTTTAATTTTATAGTGTTATTGTTATTAAGTAAGGATAGATTTAGTTTTGAATTCTTTTTTATGAAAGCATTTTTAAGGACATATGTGTTGTTATTTAGTTTTATTTCTTTTGCTAAATTATTTTCTTCAGAAAACATCAAAACAGACTGTTTAGCGCTTAGTTTTTCTTTAAAAGTTAGAGTTATATCTATACCGTTTTCAAAATCAAAGTTGTCATTAGGAGGATTGTTAAAGATATTACCCCAGTTATATTTGCTCCAGCCTTGTGTAAGTAATAATAGATCTAAATCTTTAGATTTATTTTTTGAAGTGTTAAAATAATAATCAGCGTTTTCTATAACTCCATTAATATATGGTTGTAATAGTATTTGTGATTTAATATTATTGTTAGGGTTATAAGCTTTAGTATTAGAAGGTAAAAAGCTTGAGCTTAAAAATATTTTTTCTTTAGAGTAGTTAGTTACTGTAGCCTGAATAGAATCATATTTGATTTTAGAGGTTGTAACTTTAATTTGATTAGACACATCTTCAAGATCGTTATAAATTAATCGTTCTAAGACAGGTTGGTTTTTTTCGTTAAAAATTGTAATAATATTTATGCCTTTAAAGAGCTCTTGTTTTTTAAGTAATAAAAGATAGTTTTTATCGGTATTATTAAAGTCAAAGAAAATGTTTTTAAAGCTTCTGGTATTGTGAATAAAGACTCTATATTTTTTACCATTAAGGATGTTTAAAGATTTTATGTTGGTAAGGATATTTAATACAAAATTATCATCTAATATTTTTGTATTAAGTGTAACACCAATTTGTTTTGGCACATTGGTATTTTGTGTTAAAGCAGTCCCATTGTTAAGTGTAGCCTCAAAAGTATAAATTTCACCCTTTTTAATAGCTAAGTTTACATTAGCAAAACCTAGAGCGTTAGTGTTAAATCCTCCAATACTATTACCGTTACTATCTTTAATAATACCTGTTTTAGTTTCTACACCTTTATTGTTTTGATTTTTAATTAATACAGCAATATTATTAACTGTATTTTCTAGTAAATGACCACCTTCAGGCATGAGTTTAAATTCATAAAAATCGTCTTGAGAGCTAGTTTTAGCAATAGTATTTTTTTGATCAGATAGGATAGAGATTTTTTGAGTGAATGAATTATCTTCACTAAAGTTTCTCATCCAGTTTGTAGACGCCTTAATATAATAGTTGTTTTGAGTAAATGAAGAGTCTATCGGGATACTACCATAACCAATACCGTTTTCAATATGTATTAAATGTTGTTCTTTTTGGTGTCCATCTTCATCAAAAACAGAAACATATAGATTTGATGTTGTTGTGTGAAGTTTATTAGAGTTTTGTTCAATAACGTAAGATTGAAACCAAATTTCTTCACCTTTTATAAAGGAAGTTTTATTAAGATGTAGATAAGGTATTTCTCTAGTGTTTTCAAAATAATTAGAATAAAGTTGATCTATATTTTGAGATATACATTGAATAGAAATTAATAGAGCGATTAGTAAGTTGATTTTTTTCATGAGTTGGTTTATGTTGATTGTTTTAAACAGCTACAATTATTCAAAGCTTAATAATTGATTTTTAGATACTAATTGACCAGATTCTGAAATTCCTTCAATAAAAATTATAGCCTCTTTTTGATAGTTTTTAGGGACACTAAAAGTTATAGTTTTATTAGGCTCTAATATGATGTTTGGTTTCCAATAAATTGCACCAAATTCTTTATATGTTGAGTTTGAAAAAGATGGATATTTTGGTGAGTAGTATTCTTTTTCTTGGTTAAAACCTATAGGTATTTTGACTGTGGAAAACTGATTTTTTTTTGAAGCATATTCTTGAGGTGAAAGAGTGTAGATATGAATTTCCTCATTCACTCTTCCTGGGTTTGCGCCATAATACACCTCTCTAACTGTATTAGCATACATACTTTCAATTATCCAAAGGGAATTAGTTATTTCATTGTTATCTAAGTAAACTCTGACAAATCTACTTTTCTTTCTTCTTGGGTGAATGCTGTCATTTGCATATCCATATCCTTTAAATTTTAAAAATTCAATAATTGTTTCGCCAGAAGGGATTAAGACATCTTTCATTTTAACATTAGTAAGGATAGTAGCAGCACCATAAGGTTTAATTTCTTTATCTTTTTTATTAGCTTTAAGGATGACCTCTTCAAGAACCGTAACATTAGATGGTAAATCTTTAAAGTTTGAAACTTTAATTTCAAAATTTTTATTAAGTATTAATTTTTTTTTATCAAATACATCTTTTAAACTATAATTGTAGTAGTTTATATAAGGTGTTACTTTTAATGTGTTTCCATTAAGTTTTAATCCAAAATTAAAGTCACTATCTTTCTTTAGATAAAGGTTAGTTAATTTTACATCAGATTGATTGTCTTTTATTTCTTTAACTAGGTTATTTTGATCAGAGAAGATTAAAATAGACTGTTTAGAGCTTAGTTTTTCTTTAAAAGTTAGAGTTACATCTATACCGTTTTCAAAATCAAAGTTATCTGTAGGCGTATTATTAAAAATATTACTCCAGTTGTATTTGCTCCAGCCTTGAGTAAGCAATAATAGATCTAAATCTTTAGATTTATTTTTTGAAGTGTTAAAATAATAATCAGCGTTTTCTATAACTCCATTAATATATGGTTGTAATAGTATTTGTGACTTAATATTATTGTTAGGGTTATATGCTTTAGTATTAGAAGGTAAAAAGCTTGAGCTTAAAAATATTTTTTCTTTAGAGTAGTTAGTTACTGTAGCCTGAATAGAATCATATTTGATTTTAGAGGATGTAACTTTAATTTGATTAGACACATCTTCAAGATCATTATAAATTAATCGTTCTAAGACAGGTTGGTTTTTTTCGTTAAAAATTGTAATAATATTTATGCCTTTAAAGAGCTCTTGTTTTTTAAGTAATAAAACGTAGTTTTTATCGGTATTATTAAAGTCAAAGAAAATGTTTTTAAAGCTTCTGGTATTGTGTATAAAGACTCTATATTTTTTACCATTAAGTATGTTTAAAGATTTTATGTTGGTAAGGATATTTAATACAAAATAATCATCTAATATTTTTGTATTAAGCGTAACACCAATTTGTTTTGGCACATTGGTATTTTGTGTTAAAGTAGTCCCATTGTTAAGTGTAGCTTCAAAAGTATAAATTTCACCCTTTTTAATAGCTAAGTTTACATTAGCAAAACCTAAAGTATTAGTGTTAAATGCTCCAATACTATTACCGTTACTATCTTTAATAATACCTGTTTTAGTTTTTACACCTTTATTGTTTTGATTTTTAATTAATACAGCAATATTATTAACTGTATTTTCTAGTAAATGACCACCTTCAGGCATGAGTTTAAATTCATAAAAATCGTCTTGAGAGCTAGATTTATTACTGGTATTTTTTTGATCAGATAGGATAGAGATTTTTTGAGTGAATGAATTATCTTCACTAAAGTTTCTCATCCAGTTTGTAGACGCCTTTATATAATAGTTGTTTTGAGTAAATGAAGAGTCTATTGGGATACTACCATAACCAATACCGTTTTTAATATGTATTAAATGTTGTTCTTTTTGGTGTCCATCTTCATCAAAAACAGAAACATATAGATTTGATGTTGTTGTGTGAAGTTTATTAGAATTTTGTTCAATAACGTAAGATTGAAACCAAATTTCTTCACCTTTAATAAAGGAAGTTTTATTAAGATGTAGGTAAGGTATTTCTCTAGTGTTTTCAAAATAATTAGAGTAAAGTTGATCTATATTTTGAGATATACATTGAATAGAAATTAATAGAGCGATTAGTAAGTTGATTTTTTTCATGAGTTGGTTATATTGATTATTTATTCTAATCAAACTTTATGCCAAAAAAAAACTACTCTTGGCACAGAGTAGCTTTTTGTAATAGCAGTTTTTCTTCTATTTGAAGAAGAACAACTAAAACTTAGAATTTATAACTTAACCCAGAATATAACCCTATGATATAAGGGTTAAACTCTCCAGATGTATTATTGTAAGCATTAATTTGATATTTAAAAGTTGGTTCTAGATTTAACTGAAGATGTCTAGAAAAATTGTAATATAATCCCACACCGAAGTTAGTAGAAAAGCTCACAGAATTTAAATTATTAGCTTCTCCTATTTTAGTTTGATCTCCTTCAAATTCAGATATTAACTCGTTATCGTCTAAAAAGAAAGAACTAACGCCACCAATAATATTTAAACTAATTTTTTTATTTATTAAATTATATTCTACTTCTAAAGGAACTTCGAAATAAGATATACGTTGACTTAAAGAAACATTTCTAACAAAACCTATATTTGGTACTTGTAAAAAAGATTCGTTTCCGCTAATAACGTTAATGTCAAGGTTGTTAATTTTATTTAATCTAACGTTTCTCATAACTTTAGGGTTATTACTTACGTTTTGATAAACAATTACATCATCGGTATCATAACTTAAATTTAGTTTATTAATACCTGTTCTAATTTTAACTTTATCGTTAATTGCGTAACCAAACTTAAGTCCGTAAGCAGCATTTATTTCGCCGGTTTTATTATTACCCATAAATTGCTCATCTATAGAAGACCCATTACCAAAACTATTGTAATAAACAGGTGCAGCATTAGCATAGATACTCCACCTATTAAAATCTTCTTCTTTTTCATTATTTGATTCTTCGTTTTCTGCAATTGCAGTTTCAATTGCGTTTTCTTTTTGGTCTTCTTTTTCTTCTTTATTTAAATTATTTTTTTCTAAGCTGTTTTCTGCTAAAGCCTTACTGCTATCAAGTTTTAAATTATTGTTTTGTATGCCTTTAAGATTATTTGATGGCACTTTGCTATTATTAGTATTGTTAGAAGATTTTGCAATACCAGTTTGATCTAATTTATCTTCTAAAACTGCTTTTTTATTATTAGAGGTACTTTGTTTTTTTGTAGACGTTGTCTCAAAGTTATTTATTGCTGATACAGCAGATTTTACACTAGAAGTAGTTAAGTTATTTGTGTTTTGATTATTTAATGGTTCTTTTTTATTAAAAGATTCTGTTTTATGTAAGTTAGATTCTGTAACAGAGTTCTTATTTTTTACTGTAGTAGTAATATTAGTTTCTTTATTGTTTAGCTCTGATTTAGGCTTTTTAGTTGTTGTGTTACTCTCTGTTTTTTGTGGAGAATCTACAATTATAGGCTGATTTTCTATATTAGTATTAAATAAAGAGTTGCCTAAAAACAACATTAATAATATAGAAACAGCAACGCCAGAAAGTTTTAACCATAGTGGAATGATTAACACTGGCTTGTCGTTTTTTTCTTCTTCAAGTTGTTTTTTAATGTTTTGCCAAACATGTTTATCTGGCTTAGCATCAAAATCTTTAAACTTTTCTTGAAATAGTCTATCTAAATTCTTTTTACTCATCTATAAACTTTGCGAATTGCTACCGCTAGTATATGTTGTTATTTTTTCTTTTAATATTAGCCTAGCTCTTGCTAGGTTAGATTTGCTAGTACCTGTATTTATGTCTAGCATTTGTGATATTTCTTTATGAGAATAACCATCTAAAACGTATAAGTTAAAAACTAGCCTGTATCTATCTGGTAACTCTTGTATACAGTTTAATAAAAACTCAAGGCTTACGTTATTTTCATCTATATCTACTTCTTCTTCCTCTTCAATTGCATCCTCGTTAACAATGTCAAATACTTTTTGTTGCCTGTAACGCTGTAATGCAGTGTTAATTGTTATTCTTTTAAGCCAACCTTCAAAACTTCCTTTATTTTTATACTGTTTTATTTTGTTAAATATGGTAATAAAACTGTCTTGTAAATTATCTTCTGCTTCTGCGTAATTACGAGAATACTTTAAGCAGATTGAGAATAATTTACTTGAAAAAAGTTCATATAATTCACTTTGCGCTTTTGTGTCATTTTTTTGACAATTATATATGAGCTGGTCTAAACTCAATGCATATTTTATTAATTAAAAAAAAATTATTGCTCAACAGGTACTTCAACGGTTAAGTAAATATCTTCTCCGCTATCATCAACACCTTGCCAAAACTTAAAAATATAGTTTTCTAATTGAGTTGCTTTAACTGTAAATGTTTTTTCTTCTATGCTTTGTAAGTCTACACAATTTACTACGTTATCCCATACTGTGGTCATTACTGCAACATTTCTTACATTATTGTTTTTTAAGAAATATATGTCATTAAATTCGTAACAAGTGCTAGGTCTAATATAGCTAACCGTAATTTCATGATCTTCTCCATAGGTAAAAGATTCTGGCACAGTAGCAGACTCTACAGGTAGTATTTCTATATGATAATTTTCTGTTGGTGTATCATCCTCTACACTACAAGAAGTAATGATAAAGCTAAAGCTTATCAGTAATAATATTAATTTTTTCATCTATGTTTATTGCTATTAAGTACTTAATAGATGCATTAGTTGTAAAAAGGTTGCGTATAAAAATAAAAAATCCCGAATTAATCGGGATTTTATTTTATTGTTCTTCTTTTATTGCGGTTTTTATTTTGCCTTCTAGTTCTTCAAACAATTCTGGATTATCTTTTATAACTAGTTTTACAGCATCTCTACCTTGTCCTAATTTAGTGTCTTCGTAGCTAAACCAAGATCCGCTTTTCTTTACAATGCCTTTATCTACAGCTACGTCTAAAATTTCTCCAACTTTACTAACACCTTCACCATACATAATATCAAATTCTGCTGTTTTAAATGGCGGTGCTACTTTGTTTTTAACCACTTTAACTCTTGTTTTGTTACCCATAACATCTCCGTTAGAGTCTTTAATTTGTGTAGACCTTCTAATATCTAATCTAACAGAAGCATAAAATTTAAGAGCGTTACCACCAGTAGTAGTTTCTGGGTTACCAAACATAACTCCAATTTTTTCACGTAATTGGTTAATAAATATTACGGTACAATTGGTTTTACTAATAGATGCGGTTAATTTTCTTAATGCTTGAGACATTAAACGTGCGTGTAATCCCATTTTAGAGTCACCCATTTCTCCTTCAATTTCACTTTTTGGAGTTAATGCAGCAACCGAATCGACTACAACAATATCTATAGCTCCAGATCGGATTAAATTATCTGCAATTTCTAAAGCTTGCTCACCATTATCTGGTTGAGAAATAATTAAATTATCGATATCTACATTTAGTTTTTCAGCATAAAAACGGTCAAAAGCATGTTCTGCATCAATAAATGCTGCAATACCACCTGCTTTTTGTGCTTCAGCAATTGCATGTAATGTTAAAGTTGTTTTACCAGAACTTTCTGGTCCATATATTTCTATAACTCTTCCTCTTGGGTAACCACCAACACCTAAAGCGATATCTAAACCTAAAGATCCAGAAGGTATAGCATCTACATCTACAACAGCAGCATCACTCATTTTCATTACTGTTCCTTTTCCGTAGGCTTTATCTAGCTTGTCTAGTGTTAGTTGTAAAGCTTTTAATTTTGCTTCGTTTTCTTTGCTCATTTTCAGTTCTTTTTATAAAATTTCAATGCTAAAATACTACTTTTTTAACCATTTTTATTTTTCTCACGCAACCTTTTTAAACTTTTTGCATCTACTTAACAAAAGAGGGAAAAAATAGCTATGAAAAAGAAAAAAAATTATTCCTCTTTATAGATATTAATTCTAAACTGCTAAGGAATGAAATATTTAAAAAAAATAATCTTGATTAATGCATTAGGCGTTTCAATCTCTATTTTCTTAAATAGCAGTTGTAAAGCCGATGGAGGTTAACTCGTAACATTTTTTAATAAAAAAATTAAAAAATTATTAACGAGTTAGTCTGTTAAAAGTCCTTTGTAAAACACAAAGGACTTTTTTCTTTTTATAGGTTAACTGTTTGTTTTTCATTAAAATAACATCAAAATGCAATCTTTAATCTTGCAATACCCATTTTAAATTCTACCTTTGCACCTCATTTATTAACTCTTAAAACGAAAGTATAGCATGCAACTGTACAACAAATTAAGTGCTAATGAACGTGCCGAACTTATTGAAAAAGCAGGTAAAGAACGTCTTACTCTGTCTTTTTACAAATATGCGCGCATTAGCAATCCACAAGAATTTAGAGACCAACTATTCATAAAATGGGATAGTTTAGATGTTTTAGGTCGAATTTACGTCGCTACCGAAGGTATCAATGCCCAATTATCACTTCCAGCAGATAATTTTGAAAACTTCAAAACTCATTTAGATAGCATTGATTTTTTAGAAAATGTAAGACTTAACATTGCTGTAGAGCAAGACAACATGTCTTTTTTAAAGCTGAAAGTTAAGGTACGTGATAAGATTGTTGCAGATGGATTAAACGACGAAACTTTTGATGTTACTAACAAAGGAATACACGTTAATGCCGAAATGTTTAACGATTTAATAGAAGACGAAAACACGGTATTAGTAGATATGCGTAACCACTACGAAAGCGAAATTGGTCACTTTAAAAACGCAGTAACACCAGATGTAGATACCTTTAGAGAGTCTTTAGATATTATTGAAGATGATTTAAAAGCACATAAAGAAGACAAAAAATTAGTAATGTATTGTACTGGTGGTATCCGTTGTGAAAAAGCCAGCGCCTATTTTAAACACAAAGGGTTTAAAAATGTTTATCAACTTGATGGTGGAATTATAGAATACACAAGACAAGTCAACGAAAAAGCTTTAGAAAATAAGTTTATAGGAAAGAATTTTGTGTTTGACGAAAGAAGAGCAGAAAAAATTAGTGACGATGTAATTGCACAATGCCACCAATGTGGTAAGCCTTGTGATACGCACGTAAACTGTGCAAATGATGCTTGTCATTTACTATTTATCCAGTGTGAAGATTGTAAAGCTGAAATGGACAATTGCTGTTCTTCAACATGTAAAGAAATAAACGCACTGCCTTACGAAGAGCAAAAAGCATTACGTAAAGGGCAAGGAAATAGTAACGACATCTTTAAAAAAGGACGAGCAGACCATTTACCATATAAAAAAGACTTGCGTAATATTTTTGAAACTCTAAAAAGTAAACAAGACTAGTACGATGCAAAAGATAGAATTAATGGCGCCTGCAGGAAATTTTGAATCCTTGCAAGCAGCTTTAGATAATGGCGCAGATTCGGTTTATTTTGGTGTAGAGCAACTAAATATGCGTGCTCGTGCGTCTATTAATTTCACTTTAGACGACTTAGAAGAAATCTCTAAACGTTGTCAAGCTAAAAATGTAAGAACTTACCTAACTCTTAATACTATTATTTACGATCACGATTTATCTATCGTAAAAACCTTAGTAAAAAGAGCTAAAGAAGCTAATATTACAGCAGTAATCGCAATGGATCAAGCGGTAATTGCTGTGGCGAGAGAGTTGGGTATGGAAGTTCATATTTCAACACAAATTAATATCACAAACATAGAAACGGTTAAGTTTTACGCCATGTTTGCAGATACAATGGTGTTAAGTAGAGAGCTTAGTTTACGCCAAGTAAAACACATTACAGATCAAATTGAAAAAGAACAAATTAAAGGACCATCAGGTCGTTTAGTAGAGATCGAAATTTTTGGTCATGGTGCATTGTGTATGGCGGTTTCAGGTAAATGTTATATGAGTTTACACTCACATAACTCGTCTGCAAATCGTGGTGCTTGCAAACAAAATTGTCGAAAAAAATATACCGTTATCGACCAAGAAACTGGTTTTGAAATGGAATTGGATAACGAGTATATCATGTCTCCAAAAGATCTTTGTACTATCGATTTTTTAGACCAAGTGGCAGATGCAGGTATCAAGGTTTTAAAAATTGAAGGTCGTGGTCGTGCACCAGAATATGTTGCAAGAGTGATTAAGTGTTACCGAGATGCAATTGATAGCGTAGAAAACGGCACTTACGATAAAGACAAAGTAATTGGTTGGATGCAAGAGCTAGAAAAAGTCTATAATCGTGGATTTTGGAGTGGTTATTATTTAGGACAAAAATTAGGCGAATGGAGTAAAGGTTCAGGATCTCATGCAACGCAAAAGAAAGTGTATATTGGTAAAGGCGTTCATTTTTATCCAAAAGCTAAAATTGGCGAATTTAAAATTGAGGCTTACGATTTGTCATTAGGTGATACTTTGCTAATTACCGGTCCAACAACAGGTGCTAAAGAGTTTGAGCTTAAAGAAATGTTGGTTAATGACCAAGCGTTAGAAAAAGGAACAAAAGGAGACTCAATCACTATTCCATTAGACTTTAGAGTAAGACCATCAGACAAACTTTATAAAATTGTAGAAAATAAAGTAGAAGCCTAATGGTTGTTGTTACCTTACAAAGAAACAAATGTATTGGTTGTAATTACTGTGTAGAGTTGGCACCAAACCAGTTCAGGATGTCAAAAAAAGACGGCAAAACAGTGCTACTACATTCAACAGATAGAAAAGGGTTTTTTACTCTAAAATCTAACGATTACGAGATTTTAGAACCATGTACAGAAGCTTCAAAAGCATGTCCAGTAAATATAATTTCGGTTAAAGACGTGTAAAAACACCTAAATTTTATTATTTTAAAGTCATAAGAATAATCTTATCTTTACAAATTGAAGTGGCTCATTTTCCGCGAAAGCGAAAAGTCACAAATTATTAATCGTCATCTAAAGCTAACTCCTTTAGATTCAATATATACATAAAATAGTATGGCTTGTCAAAGTTGCGCTACAGGAAAGGATGGACAGCCTAAAGGTTGTAAAAATAACGGAACGTGTGGTACAGATAGTTGCAATAAATTAACGGTTTTTGATTGGTTAGCAAACATGTCTTTGCCTAACGGAGAAGAACCTTTTGATTGGGTAGAAGTACGTTTTAAAAACGGACGTAAACACTACTATAAAAACACCGAAAAATTAACACTTAGTATTGGAGATATTGTAGCTACTCAAGCTCAATCTGGTCACGATATTGGTATGGTTACCCTTACGGGCGAATTAGTGCGTGTACAAATAAAACGCAAGAAAGTAGATACCAAAAACGATGTCTTAAAAATATACCGTAAAGCATCACAAAAAGATATAGATATTTGGAGCGAAGCAAGAGACCGTGAAGAACCAATGAAGGTTAAAGCACGTCAATTTGCTATAGATTTAAATCTTAAGATGAAAATCTCTGATATCGAGTTTCAAGGTGATGCAAGCAAAGCAACCTTTTATTACACTGCTGAAGAACGTGTAGATTTTAGAGAGCTAATTAAAGTTTACGCTAAAGAGTTTAGAATAAGAATAGAGATGAAACAAGTTGGTTTTCGTCAGGAAGCTTCAAGACTTGGTGGTATAGGTTCTTGTGGTCGTGAGCTATGCTGCTCTACCTGGTTAACAGATTTTAGATCGGTAAGCACAAGTGCAGCACGTTACCAACAATTATCACTTAATCCACTTAAATTAGCTGGTCAATGTGGTAAATTAAAATGTTGTTTAAATTACGAGCTTGATGCGTATTTAGATGCTTTAAAATCGTTTCCTAAAACAGATACAAAATTATATACCGAAAAAGGTACTGCAGTATGCCAAAAAACAGACATTTTTAAAGGACATATGTGGTACGCTTATGAAGGCGAATGGATGAATTGGCACTTAATTACCACAGAACAAGCCAACGAAATTATAGAAATTAATAAACAAAAAAAGAAAGTTGCTAGTTTAGAAGAATACGCAGCAGACTTAACTGTAGATACTAAAACCGAGTTTGAAAACGTTGTTGGTCAAGATAGTTTAACACGCTTTGATAAACCAAAACACAATAAGAAACGTAAAACTAATAAAAACCGAAAGCGTAATAGACCAAATAAAGTAGAAGCTAAAAGTAATACAAACACTAATAGCAACTCAAACAATCAAAAAAGAAGACCTAAAAAACGTCGACCAAATAAAAACAAACCAAACAACAACAATGAAAACAAATAATATAATTGTTTTATTACTATTTGTTTTAGCAATGTCGTGTGATTCTAAAGCTGTTTATGACGAATATAAAAGTGTGTCTACAGCTTGGAATAAAGAAGATGTAGTAAGTTTTAAAATAAATCCACCAGATTCTATAAAACCTTACAACCTGTTTGTTAATTTAAGAAACACCAATGCTTATAAATTCAGTAATTTATATTTAATTGTTGAAATGAAATTTCCTCACGGAAAAGCAATAACAGACACTTTACAATACGCAATGACAAAACCAAATGGCGAGTGGCTAGGCGAAGGGTTATCTTCTGTAAAAGAAAATAAGTTGTGGTATAAAGAAGGTGTAATTTTTAAAGAAAAAGGAGAATATAAAGTAAACATACAGCACGCAATGCGCCAAAACGGAAATGTAAATGGCGTAGTAAATTTAGAAGGTATTACAGACGTAGGTTTTAGGATAGAAAAAACAGAATAAATTGGCATAGATGGCAAAAACTAAAAAACAAGAAACTACAGGTTTCGAAAAATACATCAGATGGTTTTGGATGCTTTTTTTAGGAGGCATTCTTTTAATCGTTTTAATATTCTTTTTAGCATCTGTTGGTGCTTTTGGTGAAATGCCAGACCATACACAATTAGAAAACCCAGAAACCAATTTAGCTACCGAAATTATTTCTTCAGACGGTAAAACATTAGCTAAATTTTATTTAAACGATAATCGTACACCTGTACGTTACGAAGACTTACCTCAAAACTTAATAGATGCTTTAGTCGCTACAGAAGATGCTAGATATTATGACCATTCTGGTATTGATGCAAGAGGTTTATTACGTGCAGTCTTAAAACCAGGAAGTGGAGGAGCAAGTACCATTTCTCAACAGTTAGCTAAACAGTTATTTCATGGTGAAGGATCAAAAAATATTGCAGAGCGTTTAATACAAAAAATTAAAGAGTGGATTATTGCAGTTCGTTTAGAACGTCAGTATACAAAAGAAGAAATCATTGCTCAGTATTTTAATATCTATGATTTTGGTAACAATGCAGACGGTATTAGATCCGCAGCAAGAATTTACTTTGGTAAAGAGCCAAAAGAGCTAACAGTAAAAGAATCTGCCATGTTAGTTGGGATGTTTAAAAATTCGTCGTTATACAACCCAAGACGTAATCCAGTAGGTGTTAAAAATAGACGTAATGTTGTTCTTGCACAAATGACTAAATATGGTGTTTTAGATCAAAAAGTTAAAGATTCACTTCAAAAAACAGAGTTGGATTTAAATTTTAATCCAGAATCTCACAACGATGGTACAGCTACCTATTTTAGAGAATACCTTAGAGCATTTTTAAAAGACTGGGCAAACGATAAGAAAAATTATAAAGCAGACGGTTCTAAATATAATATATATCAAGATGGATTAAAAGTGTATACAACTATAGATTCGCGTATGCAGAAATATGCAGAAGACGCAGTTGTAAAACACATGAAAAAATTACAAGCAGAATTTTTTCATCAAAATACTCCAGATCGCAATCCAACAGCACCATTTTTAGATCTAGATAAAGATGAAATAGAAAGTCTTATGCAACGTTCTATGAGACAATCAGAACGTTGGAGACACATGAAGTACGATTTAAAAAAATCTGAAAAAGAAATTATAGCGTCTTTTGATAAACCAACAGAAATGACCATTTTCTCTTGGGAAAGAGGAGAAATAGATACCATTATGAAACCAATGGATTCTATGCGTTACTACAAACACTTTTTACAACCAGGTTTAATGAGTATGGATCCACAAACCGGACATGTTAAAGCTTGGGTTGGTGGTATGAATTATAAACACTTTAAATACGATCACGTAAAACAAGGTAAGCGTCAAGTAGGGTCTACATTTAAGCCATTTGTTTATGCAACAGCAATTAATCAATTGCACATGTCGCCATGTGATAAATTACCAAAAGCGCCTTATACTATTGAAGCTGGTAAATTTGGAAACCAAAAGGCTTGGGCACCAAAAAATTCTGATGGAGATTACAGTGGCGAGATGACATTAAAAGCAGCATTAGCTAACTCGGTTAATACTATAACAGCTAGATTAATGGATAAAGTAGGTCCAGAGCCAGTATCTAAACTGGCAAGAGATTTAGGAGTAGAATCAGAAATACCAGCAGTACCATCTATAGCATTAGGAACACCAGATATTAGTTTATATGAAATGGTAGGCGCATATTCTGCATTTGCAAATCAAGGTGTTTATACAAAACCAGTAATGGTTACTACTATTGTAGATAAAAATGATACTGTTTTATACCAATTTGTACCAGAAACTAGAGATGTTTTAAGTGAGGAAGCTGCCTATGTTACAGTTAAACTTATGGAAGGAGTAACCACAGAAGGATCTGGAGCAAGATTACGTCGTACTTGGATGCCAACTAGTGGTGTTTATACCGAAATTATTACTGGTTACCCATACGGTTTTACTAATCCAATAGCAGGAAAAACAGGAACTACACAAAACCAATCAGACGGTTGGTTTATGGGTATGGTGCCAAATCTAGTAACCGGCGTTTGGGTTGGTGCAGAAGATAGAGCAGCTCATTTTAAATCTATCACATACGGTCAAGGCGCATCTATGGCATTACCAATTTGGGGAATGTACATGAAAAGCTGCTACGAAGACAAAGAATTAGAAGTATCTAAAGACGAATTTGAAAAACCTAAAGACCTTTCAATAGTTGTTAATTGTGATAAGTATGAGGAAGGAAATAATTCAAATTCAGGTGATTTAGATATGCCAGAAGAAGATGTTCCTGATGAATTAGAATTCTAAAATATTTCAACGATAAATTTTAAAAGCCATTCTTTTCAGAATGGTTTTTTTTATTCTTAAATTTAAACCACTAAAAAACTAAATGATGATAAAAAAAACCGTTAATACAGTTCAGGAAGCTTTAGATGGTGTCGAAGATAACATGACTTTTATGTTAGGTGGTTTTGGATTAAGCGGAATTCCTGAAAATGCAATAGCAGAATTGGTAAAACGAAACGTAAAAAACGTAACATGTATTTCTAATAATGCAGGAGTAGACGATTTTGGCTTAGGGCTATTACTTCAAAAAAAGCAAATTAAAAAAATGGTATCTTCTTACGTAGGAGAAAACGACGAATTTGAAAGACAAATGTTGTCTGGAGAATTAGACGTAGAACTTATTCCACAAGGGACATTAGCCGAAAGATGCCGAGCAGCTCAAGCTGGTTTTCCTGCTATTTATACACCAGCAGGTTATGGTACCGAAGTTGCAGAAGGTAAAGAAACCAGAGAATTTGATGGTAAAATGTATGTCTTAGAACATGCCTTTAAAGCAGACTTTGCTTTTATAAAAGCTTGGAAAGGTGACGAAGCAGGAAACCTAATATTTAAAGGGACAGCACGTAATTTTAATCCAGTAATGTGTGGCGCAGCAAAAATTACCGTAGCTGAGGTAGAAGAATTAGTACCGGCAGGAGAATTAGATCCTAATCAAATACATATACCAGGTATTTTTGTGCAACGTATCTTTAAAGGAGAAACTTTTGAAAAGCGTATAGAGCAACGTACAGTAAGACCAAAAAATTAAATGTTTATAAGGCTTATAGTTTTATAAACCACAACCTTAAACTAAATAAAATGTTAGATAAAAACGGAATAGCAAAACGCATTGCAAAAGAAGTTAAAGATGGTTATTACGTTAACCTTGGTATTGGTATACCAACTTTAGTGGCTAATTTTGTAAGAGACGATATTGAGGTAGAATTTCAAAGTGAAAACGGAGTGCTTGGTATGGGACCATTTCCTTTTGAAGGTGAAGAAGATGCAGACATAATCAATGCAGGAAAACAAACCATAACAACCTTACCAGGAGCTAGTTTTTTTGATAGCGCCATGAGTTTTTCTATGATTCGTGGTCAACACGTACACTTAACGATTTTAGGCGCAATGGAAGTGGCGGAAAATGGAGATATTGCAAACTGGAAAATACCGGGAAAAATGGTAAAAGGTATGGGAGGAGCAATGGATCTTGTAGCTAGTGCAGAAAATATTATTGTTGCTATGATGCATACCAATAGAGCAGGAGAATCTAAACTTCTTAAAAAATGCTCTTTACCATTAACAGGTGTTGGTTGCGTTAAAAAAATAGTAACTAATATGGCTGTTTTAGAAGTAACAGACCAAGGGTTTAAACTATTAGAACGTGCTCCAGGAGTTTCAGTTGAAGATATTAAAAATGCTACAGAAGGCACATTAATAATTAATGGCGATATACCAGAAATGGTTATTTAATTAATATTTTATTGTAAGAAAATCAACACGAATATTTATAAAATTTTGATGAAATGTTAAAAAATAGCGCATTTCATCGAAATTTTGTGTTTTTAAACTGATTCGATTAAAATAAATCTCATATTAGCAATCCCAAATTATACCAAATAGATATCCCAAATCTACCATAAACTTTTGCTTATGTATTATGCTTCAAACCTTCCTGAACAACCTACAAATTATATAGGCAAAGTTTATGTTGGTTTAAAAAATACATTTAGATTAGCTAAAAATCTTTTAGTACTTACAAAAAAGCTATTTATGCTATAATCCTTTAGGGATAGCTTCTATTAATTTTTTTGTGTATTCTTTCTTAGGAGATTCATAAATGGCATCTGCATCATCTAGTTCTTCAATTTTACCTTTATTCATAACTAATAATTGATCACTCATGTATTTAACAACTGCTAAATCATGAGAAATAAAAATATAGGTAAAGCCAAAGTTTTCTTTTAGTTCATTAAGAAGATTTAAAACTTGTGCTTGTACAGAAATATCTAATGCAGAAACAGACTCGTCACAAACAATTAGTTTTGGTTGAAGCGCAACTGTACGTGCTATACCAATACGCTGGCGTTGTCCGCCAGAAAACTCATGTGGATAACGGTTAAAAGCACTTTTATCTAAGCCAACACGATTTAAGATGTCAATTGCTTTTTCCGTTCTTTTAGATTTTGAGTTGTAAAGCTTATGTACTTGCATAGGTTCCATAATTGCTTGTCCAACGGTTAAACGCGGATTTAAAGAAGCAAATGGATCTTGAAAAATAATTTGAATGTCTTTACGTAATGCTTTTTCTTCAGCTTTATTAAGAATTGTAATATCCTTTCCTTTATAAAAAATGTGACCTGATGTTGGTCTGTTAAGCAATAAAATAGCATTTCCTAAGGTAGATTTACCGCAACCAGATTCGCCTACCAAACCTAAAGTTTCACCTTCATATAATTTAAAACTAACGTTGTTAACTGCTTTAAAACTTTCAGGTTTAGAGAAAAAACCTGATTTAGAAATGTATTCTTTTTCTAAATTAACGACTTCAAGAATCGGTGTTTTACTATAGATTTCCTTGTGTGTTTTGGCTCTCAATTCGGCAGTAATAGTTTCTTTAGAAACCGTCTTTTGCATGACATCTTTTATGGTTGGTAGACGTTTAAGTCTTTCTTTTAAAGAAGGTCTAGCTTTAATAAGTGCTTTGGTGTATTCGTTTTCTGGATGTTTAAAAATAAGATTGGTTTTGTTTTGTTCTACAATTTTACCTTGATACATCACTAACACACGTTGCGCAATTTCAGAAATTAAAGACAAATCATGAGTAATAAATAAGATACTCATTTTTGTGTCCTGCTGAAGTTCTTTCAATAATAAAATAATATCTTTTTGTACGGTAACATCTAATGCTGTTGTTGGCTCGTCTGCAATTAATAATTTAGGTTTGCAGGCAATAGCCATAGCAATCATGACACGCTGTTTTTGTCCACCAGAAATTTCATGAGGATAGGCTGAGTAAGCACGATTTGGATCTGGTAGTTTTACTTTTTCAAAAAGTGAAATCACTTCTGCTTTAACTTCTTTTTTACTTAATGATGTGTGTTCAAATAAAATCTCTTCGACTTGTTTACCGCAACGCATAGATGGATTTAAAGAACTCATAGGTTCTTGAAAAATCATGGCAATCTCGTTACCTCTTATATTTTGAAATTGTTTGTCATTAAGAGATGTTAATTCTGTTTTATTAAAAACAATTTCTCCTGAAGTTATTTGACTTATTTTTTTTGGTAATAGTCCCATTATTGCTAAAGAAGAAACAGACTTTCCAGAACCTGATTCGCCAACAACACCAACAATTTCATTTTCAAAGATGTCGTATGAAATATTTTTAATAATTGGTTTTAATTCTTTATCAGATTTAAAGCCAATAGAGAGGTTTTTTATTTGAAGTAAATTTTTGCTCATTTAAGGTAAAAGTAATCAAATTCTTTCAATGCAATACGGTTAAAACCGTAAGTAAAGTCTTATATAATCTTTTGGTAAGTTATTTGATTATAATTTTAGTTTATTGTTGTGTATTTAATGTAATTGTTAATATATTCATAAAATATTAACTATTTTTTTAAACATTAAATATGAAAAACAAAATTACCTTAACTATTTTAGGTTTGTTTTTTGTGGCTTTCTCCTTTGCACAAAAACGTCATTGTGCAACAATGGAAAATTTAGAGTACAGAAAACAACAAAACCCAAAACTTGAGCAAAGAATGGCTCAAATAGAGGCATTTACTAAAACAAAAGTACAGCAAATGCAAAACAATACCAATAGGGTAGATGGTAGTGTAATAACCATACCTGTTGTAGTACATGTTTTGTATCGAAACTCTACAGAAAACATTAGCGTAGCACAAATACAATCTCAGTTAGATGTATTAAACGAAGATTTTAGAAGAACAAATCCAGATGCAGATAACACTTGGTCGCAAGCGGCAGATACCGAGATTCAATTCTGTCTAGTAACTGTAGATCCTAACGGAAATGCTACAACTGGTATTACTAGAAAGCAAGTAACTAGACAAGATTGGGGAACAAGTGATGATATGAAACGTTCTTCTACTGGCGGAGTAGATCCTTGGAATACTAGTGAATATCTTAATATGTGGATTGTACCAAGAATGACAAGTAACGGTAATACTATTTTAGGATACGCACAATTTCCAGGTGGTAATGCTGCAACAGATGGTGTTGTAATGGCATATAATTATTTTGGTCGTGTAGGTAGTGTTTCTGCTCCTTTTGATGGAGGTAGAACAACAACACATGAGGTTGGTCATTACTTAAACTTAAGACACATTTGGGGAGATGCTAATTGTGGTAACGATTTTGTTAGCGACACACCAACGCATCAAACCGCTAATTATGGTTGTCCAACTGGACAAACGTCTTGTGGATCTACAGATATGCCACAAAATTATATGGATTACTCAGACGATTCTTGTATGAACTTATTCACGCAAGGTCAAAAAAACCGCATGCGTGCTGTTTTAGAAGCTGGCGGAGTAAGAAGAAGTCTAGCTTTATCAGATAAATGTGGTGCAGCGCCACAACCAACATGTAACGATGGTGTACAAAATGGTGATGAAACTGGTGTAGACTGTGGCGGATCTTGCGCGCCTTGCCAAACTGGTCCACAATATTGTGCATCGCAAGGAAATAATGTTAATGACGAATATATTTCTAGAGTACAATTAGCAAGTATGGATAATGCTTCTGGAGCTCAAACGTATTCAGATTTTACAAGTATTTCTACAGACTTATCTAAAGGTTCTGGTTACACGGTGACAGTAACTCCAACTTGGACAGGAACTACTTATGCAGAAGGGTATTCTGTATGGATTGATTATAACCAAGATGGTGATTTTACAGATTCTGGTGAGCAAGTTTGGACAAATGCAGCAACACAAACTTCACCAGTTAGCGGAAGTTTTACAGTGCCAGCATCTGCAACTAACGGAGCAACAAGAATGAGAGTTTCTATGAAATATAACGGAATACCAACATCTTGTGAGGCATTCTCTTATGGTGAAGTTGAAGATTATACGGTTAACATTATAACAGGAACACCAGATACAACGCCACCAGTAATTACATTAACTGGAGCATCTACAATTAATTTAGAAGTTGGAGATACTTATACAGAATTAGGCGCAACTGCTACAGATAATGAAGATGGAGACATTTCATCAAGCATCGTCATAACAGGAACTGTTAATACAAACGCAGCAGGAACATATACAAGATTTTATAATGTAAGTGATTCAGCAGGAAACGCTGCTTCACAAGTAACAAGAACAATAATTGTTACACAACCATCAACAGGATCTTGTTCTGGTGGTATTAGTGCATTCCCTTATTCTGAAAGTTTTGAAAATACTTTAGGTGCTTGGACGCAATCAACATCAGATGACTTTAACTGGACTGTTGATGCCAACGGAACACCTTCTAGCAACACAGGACCATCTAGTGCAAGTGCTGGTACGTATTATGTGTACATGGAGTCTTCTTCACCTAATTACTCGACAAAAAGAGCAATTTTAAACTCGCCTTGTTTTGATTTAAGTGCAGAATCTCAAGCAACTTTTAGTTTTGATTATCATATGTACGGCGCAACTTCTATGGGAAGTTTAGCGTTACAAGCAAGTGATAATAACGGCGCAAGTTGGACTAATGTTTGGAGCCAATCAGGTAACAAAGGTAATTCTTGGCAAACTGCTACTGTAGATTTAAGTGCTTATGTTGGTGGTACTGTTCAATTCCGTTTTAATGGTGTAACTGGTACAACTTGGCAAGGCGATATGGCGGTAGATGCTATTAACCTATCTACTTCTGGTGGCGGTAATGCAGGTTGTTCTAATGTAACATTATCAATTACTTTTGATAACTATCCAGAAGAAACCGCTTGGACCTTAACCAACAATTCTGGTCAAACAGTTGCGTCTGGCGGTACTTATGGATCACAAGCAGATGGATCTACTTTAAATATTCCTATTGGATGTTTAGAAGATGGTTGTTATAACTTTACAATTACAGATGCTTACGGAGATGGCATTTGCTGTTCATACGGAAATGGATCGTACACATTAACAAATACAGATACAGGTGCTGTTTTAGCTTCTGGTGGATCGTTTACAAGTAATGAAACGACTAATTTCTGTTTAACAAATAATGTTAAAACATTTACTAGCATAGTAACTACAAAGGATGATTTTGATAAGCAGTTTAAACTATATCCAAACCCTGTTAAGCAAATACTTAATATAGATTTAGTTGGTTTTGAAGCACAAAGTTTTGAAATTAAAAATATGTTAGGACAAACAGTACTAAAAGGTAATTACAAGTCTAGTATAGATGTTTCTGAGTTTAATAGTGGAGTTTATATTTTACAATTGAACATTGGTGAAAAAACCAAAGTCAAAAGATTTATAAAAGAATAATCCCTTAACTAACCAGCCAACCATTAAACTTGAAAATCCAGAGTGAAAACTCTGGATTTTTTATTTTCAGTTACCTCAAATGTGGTTTAGAATTAAAAAGAGTTAGGTCTCGACTGCGCTTGACCTGACAACTTTAAATTTGAATAAAGATTTTAAACATGAAGTATTTCGTCTTCTTCTAATAAATTATCGCCTCTTAAGCGCAATAACACTTGTGCTACAGCTATAGTATCTTTTTCGCAATAGGTAATTATTCTGTCAATATTGTTTTCTTCATAATACACTCTGCATACTTCACTACCATCTATATCATCTTTTGGAGAAGGTATGCCTAAAACATTAGTCAATAATTTAAGAGAAGTAAAGGTTTTATAGTCGCCAAACTTCCATAATTCTAAAGTATCTAGATGAGGTACTTCCCAAGGTTTTTTACCAAAAAGGTTAAGTTTATATGGCAATTCTATATTATTTATAATCATACGTCTTGCAATGTACGGGAAGTCAAATTCCTTACCATTATGTGCGCAAAGTAAATGTTTTGCGTGACTAAAATGTGTAGTAAGCAGGTTTTTAAAGTCTTGTAACAATTGTTTTTCTTCACCATAAAAAGAAGTTGTTCTGAACACTCTTGTATCACCATGAATTTTAAAATAACCAACCGATATACATATAATTTTACCAAACTCTGCCCAAATACCTGCACGTTCATAAAATTCTTCTGCGGTAAAATCGTCTTTACGTTGATACTGGGATTTGTGTTCCCAAAGCGCTTGCTTAGTAGCATCTAAATCAGAAAAATGCTGCGTTTCTGGAACGGTTTCAATATCTAAAAATAATATGTGTTCTAGGTTTAGTTTGCTAATCATTACTAAGGTTATTAATTAGTTTTCATTTAGCATTTTATAAGCTTCTTCGATGTAAATTGAAATATCCGGTGTAAAAGTAGCTATAGCGTCACCAGGTCCTTTACTGTGCCCAAGTCTAACAATAATTACGTTGTCTTCTGGCTCTACAATAACGTATTGACCTAAATGACCACGCATCATAAAAAAGGATTTGTCTCCTACGTTTTTTAACCACCAACCGTAACCATACTCTGGACTTTCTTTAAATCTAGGTGTTACCGATTTTGCAATAAATGCCGAATCTAAAACTTGTTTTCCGTTCCATTTACCATGGTCTTTATAAAGTTTTCCTAAACGTGCAAAATCTTTAGCATTGCTAGCAATACAACAATAGGCTTTTACCAAATCATGCGCTTCGCTGTCTAATTGCCAAAGGGTTTGGTTTTCGCTACCTAAAGGTTTCCAAAAGCTTTCTTCTAAATAATTATATAGTTTTTTACCTGTTGCTTTTTCTATAACCATAGCTAGCATTTGTGTGTCGCCACTTGCGTATTTAAAGGCTTGTCCTGGTTGATTAACAACCTTTAAACCATTAATTACTTTTGCTAGATCGTCATCAAAATAAGCACGTGTAGTGATGGATAAAGGCGAATAGTAAGCTTCGTCCCAATTGGTTCCAGAACTCATTGAAGATAAATCTCCAACCGTCATTTGCGCTGCTTTACCATCGCAAAAAGCTGGTAAAAAATCACAAACTGGTTGATCTAGACTTTTTATATGACCTTCCATAATAGCTTTACCTAACATAGCAGACACATAGCTTTTTGCCATAGAGAATGAGTTTGATTTTGAGTTTTCATCATAGCCATCATAGTACTTCTCAAACCAAATACTGTCATTTTTTATAATAACGTAAGCTATAGTTTTATTTTGTTTGTTTATTTCCTCAAGCTTTTTGGTGGGTTTAACTGTATTATAGTCATTATGGTTAGTCCATGGTTGAGGTTGGCTAATATCTATTGTTGCATTATCAAAACGCTTATAATCATCTAAAAATGCAGTAGTATAACCACGTAGATAGATAGTACGTACTGCTTTTATTAGATAGTCTGTATCGGTAATGTAAAGGGTTGCAATTATTAGTGCAAAAAGTATGATTATTACTTTTAAAGTTTTTTTTAAGATTCTCATTTTAGAAAGTTAGTTTAGATAAATTAAATATAAATAAATTCTAGTTAGTTTTTTTCTTTGCGTTTCTAGACGCAATTTTTTCTTTGTAAAACGTCTTTGTAGCGATGTATAAAGTTTTATCAAATTCGGCAATTTTGTCTCCTTTATCATTCACTAATTGCATGGTTTTTATAATGTCTATTTGAGGTGTTTGTTGTAGTTGTGATTTTAAATCAAGGATTTCATTTTTATCAAAAATAAATTCGCCATAAATTGTCCCTTTTCCTGGTCGTTTATATCGTGCAGTAACAGCTTTATCCCAAACGACATAATCGTTACCAAGTATTTGAATTAGTTGAATCATATAAATTGGATCTGTTGCTGCAAGCATGCTTCCTCCAAATATAGAACCAGCATAATTTCGGTTTTTCCAATTTAAAGACATTTTGATTTTTACGTAATGTAAATTATCACTTACTGAAATTATTTTTGCTGTAGTACGTCTATACATTGGCGACCAATTAAAACCATATTTGTAAATGGTTGAAGGTTTTAAAAAACGGGTTAAAATCTGTGTCGCTGTTTTATACATTAAAATAAAGTTTGTTGTTTGTAAGGACTTTCGTGCTCTAACAACCATTGTTTGCGGTGCAATCCGCCAGCATAACCTGTTAAACTTCCATTACTGCCAATAACACGATGACACGGAATAACAATCCATAGCGGATTTTTACCATTGGCGTTAGCAACAGCTCTAATTGCTTTTACATCGCCTAATTGTTGTGATAATTTAAGGTAAGTTGTTGTTGTTCCGTAAGGAATAGTTTGCAAAGCTGTCCAGACTTTTTGTTGAAAATCTGTGCCTTGCGGATTTAATTTTAAACTGAAATATTCTCGTTTACCTTCAAAATATTCGTTAAGTTGATAAACGCAATCTTGTAAGATTTCTGGAATTATATCGGATAGTTTTTCTTTAGAATTTAATACCGAAATTGAAATTATGCCATCTTCATCACCTTCAATTTTAGTAATGCCCAAAGGCGAATGGATGTAGCAGGTTTCCATTATTTTCCGTTTTCGATGATACCTAGTTTTTTAGCGCGTGCTTCCCAGCTTTTTCTTGCTAAATGTTGAAGGTCTGAAACGTTATCACTTTCGTCCATAATTTCAAGTCCTAAAAGCGTTTCTATAACGTCTTCCATAGTTACCAAACCACTTACACTTCCGTATTCGTCAACTACTAAAGCCATGTGGTTTCTGGTTTCTACTAGTTTTTCAAAAAGTGTTGGTATTGGTAAATTTCTTTGAACAATTATAATATCTCTTCTTAAATCTGCTAGCTTTTTTGTGCCATTACCTAAAGCCATTTCTTTAAAGATTTCGTCTTTTAAAACTAATCCTTTAATGTTATCTTCTGCATCGGTATAAATAGGAATTCTTGAAAAACGAAGGTTTAGGTTTTTCTTGAAAAAGTCTTCTACAGATGTGGTATCACTTTCAGTTTTTATAACTGTTCTAGGCGTCATAACATCTTTAGCCATTACATCCTTAAAAGTTAAAAGATTTTTTATGATTTTACTTTCGTTTTCTTGAAAAACACCTTCTTCGTGAGCCATATCTGTCATCGCATGAAAGTCTTCACGACTTAGTACGCTACCATGATGACCTTTACCACCAATTAACTTTGTAGTAAGTTGTAAAATCCATAAAATACCTGTCCATTTTAGCGGAAATATTAAAATATGAAGTGCTTTTGTAGTGAAATTGGCTAACTGTTTCCAGTAAGTAGCACCGATGGTTTTTGGGATAATCTCTGATGCAACTAATATTAAAACCGTCATGATTGATGATACAACACCAACCATTAAATCTTCTGTAAAACTTACACCTAAAATAGTTTTTGCTTCAGTGCCATAAAGTTCTGCATATGCTGCTTTTGCTTGTACACCAACTAATATTGCTCCAACTGTATGTGCAATAGTGTTAAGTGTTAAAATGGCTATTAACGGACGATCTACGTCTTTTTTTAATGATTCTAAATCTTCAGCATAATGTTTACCTTCTTGTTTTTTTACATTAATAAATGTTGGCGTAATACTAAGTAAAACAGCTTCTAAAATAGAGCATAAAAACGAAAAGAAAATAGATATAAAAGCGTAAAATAGGAGTAATCCCATAGGTTGTTTTTGATTTTAGTTTATGCTAAGTTACGATAATAATTTTACAACATCTTTAGCAATCCTTCGACTGCGCTCAGGATGACTAGCTATGTTTATTTTTTATTTAAATAGTTAACTATGATTAATAATCTTAACGACATCTTTAGCAAAATAAGAGGCAATAATGTCTGCGCCAGCGCGTTTTATAGCAGTAACTTGTTCTAGCATTACTGCGTCATGATCTAGCCAACCTTTTTCGGCAGCAGCTTTAAGCATGGCATACTCACCAGAAACTTGATATACTGCAACAGGAACATCGACTTCGTTTTTAATTTCTCTTACAATATCTAGGTAGCATAATCCTGGTTTTACCATGACAATATCTGCACCTTCGTCTATATCCATTTCGGTTTCTCTTATGGCTTCAAAACGGTTTGCATAATCCATTTGGTACGTTTTTTTATCCTTTGGTACATCAACCATATCTACAGGAGCAGAGTCTAACGCATCACGAAATGGTCCATAAAAAGCAGATGCATATTTAGCAGAATAACTCATAATGCCTGTGTTGATAAAACCTTCGTCTTCCAAAGCTTCACGAATGGTTAAAATACGTCCATCCATCATATCGCTTGGCGCTACAAAATCGGCACCAGCTTCTGCGTGTGAGACGCTCATTTCTGCTAAAACTTCAGCAGTATCATCATTAATAATTTGCCCGTTGTCTACAATACCATCATGACCGTAAGACGAAAATGGATCTAAAGCCACATCTGTCATTACTAAAATGTTTGGACATGCGTTTTTTACAGTTTTGATAGCGCGCTGCATTAGTCCATCTGGATTTAAAGCTTCTGTCCCTTTATTGTCTTTTAAGTTGTCGGGTACTTTTACAAATAGCAATACCGATTTTAAGCCTAACTTCCATAGTTCTTTGACTTCATTTTCTAATAAATCTAAGCTGTAGCGATAGTAGTTTGGCATAGAAGCAATTTCTTCTTTTACGCCTTTACCTTCTACTACAAAAAGTGGTACTAAAAAATCGTTAGGAGATATAATGGTTTCTCTAACTAAGCTTCTTATAGCCTCGTTAGTTCTTAGTCTTCTGTTTCTTCTTAAAGGATACATTTTATTTTTTTTAAATGTCATTCTGAGTAAAACGAAGAATCTTTTAATTTTAGAGATTCTTCACTGCGTTCAGAATGACAAAGTTAAACCCAATCTATAGGATTTTCTAATACTTTAATTAGTTTTTCTTCGTCACTACCGTCTTCTGGATTATGGTCGTAAACCCATTGTACATGTGGCGGAAGACTCATTAAAATACTTTCTATACGTCCGTTAGTTTTTAAGCCAAACAAAGTGCCTTTATCGTGTACTAAATTAAATTCGACATAACGACCGCGACGTATTTCTTGCCAATCGCGTTGTGCTTTTGTGTATGGTAATTCTTTACGTTTTTCTACTATAGGGAGATAAGCTTCAAGGAAACTATTACCAACTTCGGTTACAAAATTGTACCAGTTTTCCATGCTCATTTCTTCTGTTGCTTTACAGTAGTCAAAAAATAATCCACCAATTCCTCGTGCTTCGTTACGATGTGTATTATAAAAATACTCGTCGCAACGGGCTTTGTATTTTGGGTAAAACTCTAGATTGTGTTTATCGCAAGCTGTTTTACACACTTGATGAAAATGTTTCGCATCTTCTTCAAAAAGGTAATAAGGCGTTAAATCTTGTCCGCCGCCAAACCATTGGTCTACAATATTTCCGTCTTGGTCATACATTTCAAAATAGCGCCAATTGGCGTGTACCGTTGGCACCATTGGACTTTTTGGGTGAATAACAAGACTTAAACCGCATGCAAAAAAATCAGCATCTTCTACACCAAAATACTTTTGCATACTATCTGGTAATTTACCGTGTACACCAGAAATATTTACACCACCTTTTTCAAACACATTTCCGTTTTGGATCACGCGTGTACGTCCGCCGCCACCTTCTGGTCTAACCCAAATATCTTCTTCAAATTTGGCTTTTCCGTCTATAGCCTCTAAGCCAGCAGTAATTGTGTTTTGTAAGTCTTGTATGTATTGGTAAAATTTATGTTTCATTATGTAATTCGTATAATTCCATGTCTAATGGCTTTTCGCCATTTGGAGTAAATTCGTTTTTTAAAGTTTTAATCCATTTAAAATTAGTATTCTCGGCGACTTTTACGCTTCCAATATTATCTTTATGAACTATAATTTGTAAGGTGTTTAAATGTAATTGGGTAAATGCAAATTCGCTTAAACATTTAACCGCTTTAGAGGTAATGTTTTTTCCTTCAAAAGGATAACCAATGCAGTAGGCAAATTCCCCTTGTTTTATGTTCCAATTTAGCTCTTTTATATAGACTACACCTGCTAATTCTCTTGACTCAGATTGTTTTATTGTAAATAGAAATTCTTCTTTATTATTAAACTGTTTTACTTTTTTGTCGACAAATAATTGAGATAACGTTGGAGTTAAATTTTGAGCTAATGTTTTAGGAAAAAAGCGTTTTAACCTATCTTGATTTGCAACCATAAAATCGCATAATTTCCAAGCGTCACCGTTATGGATTGGATTGATTTCAAAGTTGTCAAATCTTAAATTCATTTTAATGGCTTAATTTTTCGGCATTAATCACTTGTACAGTTTTTAAAGACGCAGCTGTAACAGACAAAGGTAATACTAGTATGATACCAAAAATAGGGATTAAAAGTAGTAGCATAAAAACAATACCATTACCTATTGCAATACCGCGATAACGTCTAACAAAACTTATACTTTCGTTATACTTAAAATGTCTTTCTAAGGTGTAATCCATATTACCAAAACCAGCATAATAGGCTTGTGTTAAAAATAGTAATATACCTGATATTATGCCAATTACAGGAATAAAACTAATTAATAATATTGGTATGGTTAGTAGTAATTCTCTAGTTAAATTTCTTAGGTTTATTTTGATACCTCTTGATAATTGCTCTGAAAACGATGTGTTACGATGTTGGTGTTGTTGAATGCCTGTTAAATGTGCTTCAATTTTTTCTGAAACTGGACTCATAAAAGGAGCAGAAAGCGCCATAATAATATGCTTGTAAAGAATTAAGCCTAAAGCAACGACTACAAAACCACCAATAAAAGATGAAATGGTTGTAAAGGTCTCTTTTCCCCAATCCCAAAACCAAACTTTAGCGATAAAATTACCAATATTATCTGATAATCCGTATGCCAAAACACCAATAATTACGGCTGTTACAAAGCTAATGATGATGGGAACGAAAAAATATTTCCAGAGTTTTAATTTTGAAATTAAGCCAAAAGCTCCTGCATAACCTTGTAACCCTTGTAGTATGTGTTTTATCATAACTTTAGTTTAAAAAGTTGTGCTTTGACTACGCTCTCCTTGACACGTTAGCGATTGAACGGTTTGTTTGAGCTCCTCGCAGAGAGCGAGTAGTGAAAGCGCGACCTACTTTTTTACGTCTATTAGTTGAAATTTATGACTAAATGTTACTAAAAAAGTAGGTAACGCCTTAAAAATTTTAAGCTTTATAGTTTTTTACAGCATCTATAAATGCTTTTGCGTTTTCTAAAGGTATGTCTGGTAAAATACCATGACCTAAATTAACGATGTATTTGTCTTTTCCAAACTGGTTAATCATATCTGTCACCATAGTTTTAATTTTTTCTGGTGAAGAATATAATCGTGTTGGATCAAAATTACCTTGTAAAGTAATGTTATTACCAGTTAAATAACGCGCGTTTCTTGGTGAACAAGTCCAATCTACACCTAAAGCAGATGCGCCAGATTTTGCCATAACGTCTAACGCAAACCAACAACCTTTACCAAATGCAATTACTGGAGCATCGTCTTTTAAGGCATCTATAATTTGCTGAATGTATTTCCATGAAAACTCTTGATAATCTTCAGGAGAAAGCATTCCGCCCCAAGAATCAAACACTTGTACAGCGTTACAGCCTGCTTTTACTTTTTCTTTTAAGTAAGCAATGGTTGTGTCTGTTATCTTTTGAAGCATTTGATGCGCTGCAACTGGATTTGTAAAACAGAATTTTTTGGCTTTGTCAAAGTTTTTGCTGCCTTGTCCTTGTACACAGTAACATAAAATTGTCCATGGTGAACCTGCAAAACCTATTAACGGAATTTCGTCATTAAGTTTTTCTTTGGTTGCTTTTATGGCTTGGTATACGTAGTCTAATGCTTCTGTAACGTCTGGTACAATTACATTGTCTACATCTTGTTGTGTGCGTATTGGATTTGGTAAATAGGGACCAAAATTAGGTTTCATTTGTACCTCAATATTCATGGCTTGAGGAATTACTAAAATATCACTAAATAAAATAGCTGCATCCATACCGTAACGACGTATAGGTTGTACGGTAATTTCGCTTGCTAATTCTGGTGTTTGACAACGTGTAAAGAAATCGTATTTGGCTTTAATTTCCATAAATTCTGGAAGGTAACGACCTGCTTGACGCATCATCCAAACTGGTGGACGTTCTACAGTTTCTCCTTTTAATGCTCTTAAAAATAAATCGTTTTTCATGTTGGCTTCTGGCTATTTGCTTTTAGCGCTAGGCTTTATATTTTGTATAATTAGTTGTTTTTTATTTTACTAATTAAACTGTTAATCATTCTTGCTTTTTTTTCTAATAAAATTTCTATTTTAGAACTATCGCTTTCTTCTAAAAAGTTTAATTCTCTAGCTATAATTAATTGCGTTTGAACTTCAAATAAAGAACCGATAGCTATTTCTAAAAATCGTTTAAATTCAATTTCACTATTTCTGCTGCAACCTTCTGCAATGTTTGAAGGAATTGAAACTACAGCTCTAGTTATTTGACTTGTCAATCCAAATCTTTCTTCTGAAGGAAAAGAACTACTAAGTTTATAAACTTGTTTAACAAGTTCTATCCCGTTATTCCAAATTTCTAACTTTTTAAAATCTCTCATTTCCCTGCTAAAGGCTAAAAGCTAAGTGCTAATAGCTATTTTATAAAATACTCGTTTACTAATTCTATAACGCTTTCTACAGTTGGTACTTTGGCAACACGTACATCTTTAAAATGTTTGCTTGCTTCTTTTGCTGTAGTTTCGCCAATGCAAAATGCAATACCATTAGCAATGTTTTCTTTTTTATAACTCTGTACTGTTGAAGGACTATAAAACATAACACCTTCTACAGACTCAGGTACTTTTAAACTATCGTATTTTGTTTGATAGGCTTCAATTTCGTTTACCTTAATATTGTTGTTTTCTAAAATGCTAGGTAAGTCGTCTAAGCGTAAGTTGCTACAGAAATAAGTTACTTCTGTACCTTCCATATATTCAACTAAATAATTGGCTAGTTTTTTTGCGTTTTTTTCGCTGTGTTTAACCTTGCCAATTCTTTTTTCTATTAGTTTTTTGGTACGTCTTCCAACGCAATAGATGTTTTTAAATTGAAGCTCGATAGGAGAGAAGCTTGTTAATAAAGCTTCGACAGCATTTTTACTAGTAATAACTACGTTTTCAATTTCGTTTTTTACAAATCTTGGATGAATGCGGTTAAGGCTTATTTTGATAAAGTCACTACTTTCTGGCGTTACTTTTTCATTAAATAAGAAGCGTTGATCTTCTGTAAATGATTTTGTAGAGTAGATGTTAACTTGTTTGTCTTCATCTTTTAACTGGTCCATTAAACGTTTTCCGCCACGTTCAATGATGTATTCTGCAGCCCATTCGGCTAAATCATAATGCTCGCCAACAGGTTTTGTGCGCTTAACTTCAATTTTTTTAGTGCCATCTTTACTTAGTAATACACCATGGAAGTGAATTTCGTCATTTTTTATAAAAGCAGATCCACCTATTGGAGCAGTACAACCACCTTCTAATTTATTTAAAAATGTACGTTCAATAGTTGTACAGATTTCTGTTTCTTCGTGATTAATTTCAGAGATGATGTTTTTAGTTTCTTCGTCTTCATCTAAAACTGCAACCATAATAGCACCTTGTGCTGGTGCCGGTACCATCCATTCTAAATTTATAGAGTTTTCTGGTCTTAAATTTAGACGACCTATTCCTGCTGCTGCAAAAATGGCGCCGTCCCAATTGTTATCTTCAAGCTTTTGTAAACGTGTGTTTACATTTCCTCTTAAATCTACAACGTTATGGGTTGGATAGCGGTTTAACCATTGTGCGCGTCTGCGTAAGCTACCAGTTGCAATGGTTCCGTTTTTTGAAGCTAAAAACTCTTCATTTTTTTTAAATACCAATGTATCACGGATGTTGCCACGTTTTAAAACAGCTCCTTGTACGATGCCTTTTGGTAATATTGTAGGAACATCTTTTAAAGAATGTACAGCAATATCTATATCGTGATTAAGCATTGCAATATCTAATGTTCTGGTGAAAATTCCGGTAATACCAAGCTCGTAAAGAGGTTTGTTTAAAACAATATCTCCTGTAGATTTTAAAGGTACTAATATGGTTTTATGACCTTTTTCTTCTAATAATTTTTGTACTACTTTGGCTTGATAAAGAGCTAGCTCGCTATCGCGAGTTCCTATTCTAATGGTTTTAGACATTGGTTGTGGTGTTTTCTAATTGAAACACTTTTTTTATAAGTTCTAGACTATCGTCTGTTGAGGTTAAATCGTCTTTTAAGTGATGCGCAAAATGGTTAGTAATTTTTTGAATGATGTTATTACTGATTAATTCGGCTTGTTCTTCGTTAAAGTTAGCCATTTTTTTGCGTTGCGTATCTAATTCAGCAGTTTTAAAATCTAATAATTTATCTTTTAAAGCTTTTATTGTGGGTGCAAATTTGCGTGTTGTTAACCACGCGTCAAATTCGGTTTTTATATCTTCAATGATAGACTCTGCAACAGGAATATGTTTTTTTCTACGTTCTAGAGTCTCATCGGTAATTTGTGATAAATCATCTAAATGTACCAGCTTTACATTTTTTAAGTCGGTTACATCTTCGTTGACATTTTTAGGTATAGATAAGTCTAAAATTAATAACCCTTTTTTAGATTGAATCAAATGTTTATCAACCGTTGGGTTTTGTGCACCTGTAGCTACAATTAAGATATCTGCTTTGTTAATTTCTTCTTGAAGGTTTGCATAATCTTTTACAATAAGATTAAATTTTCCTGCAATAGCTTCGGCTTTATCTTTTGTACGGTTTATTAAAGTAATGTGCGAATTTTTAGAGTGTTTTACTAAATTCTCACATGTGTTACGACCAATTTTTCCTGTTCCGAATAGTAAAATATTTTTTTCTGAAACATTATCTACATTATTTAAAATGTAGTGTACCGATGCAAATGACACGCTTGTTGCGCCCGTAGAAATATCTGTTTCTGTTTTTATACGTTTACTGGCTTGTATAACCGAGTTAAGTAAACGTTCTAAAAAAGGGTTTAATAAATTATATTTTTTTGATTCTGAAGCACTCTTTTTAAGTTGCCCAATAATTTCAAAATCACCTAAAATTTGACTATCTAAACCAGATCCTACCTTAAATAAGTGAGATACCGCATCATTGCCTTTATAAATGTAAGCGTATTTTTGAAACTCTTCTACATTGCCTTTAGAATTATCACAAAGTAATTGAATTAGTTGATATGGATGTTGTGCAAAACCATAAATTTCGGTTCTGTTACATGTTGATGTGACTACTAAACTCTCTATTCCGTTGGCTTTAGCTTGTTGCAATAACGCAGTTTTAGAATTTTCATCTAAACTAAAATGACCTCTAATTTCTGCGTCTGCTTTTTTATAACTTAAACCTAAGGCATAGAAATAAGTGCCTAAAGACTTTTGATAATGCTCCATGTTTACCTGACTGGGACTTTATTACGATACAAATTTATATAGTAAGCTAAATAAAAAATAACGCTAAAGGAACTTTTAATATCGATTAGCGTTTTTTATGCATGTTTTTTTCAAAACAATGACAATTATCATACTTTTGTAGTAATCACAATGGTTTTAAGCGCTTTTGTTTAGAATCATTCTAAATAAAAGATAAATATGTCACTTTCAATAGCTAAAAAAAATAACGCTAAAGGTTCTTTTAATGAAACCCAAGTTGATGATGAGGTTTTTGTTTTAACTTATCAAAATGAAACCTCTGAAAATCAAGTTATTGAACGTTTTATAGATAGTAGTT
>Ga0256829_1000234_pt1 | contig 64997 bp, 55 predicted proteins | sample 131447metaG_FD_185979 | JGI IMG/M metagenome (GOLD analysis project Ga0256829, IMG submission 185979) | Hydrothermal vent microbial communities from Lau Basin, Pacific Ocean - 131-447 | ecosystem: Environmental > Aquatic > Marine > Hydrothermal vents | place: Pacific Ocean: Lau Basin | collected...
AGCTATGGCATTATTGGCTTTGTGGATGATTATCGAAAAGTGATACGCAAAGATGCCAAGGGACTCATCGCTCGCTGGAAATACTTTTGGCAATCTGTAGTTGCTGTTGGCGTTGCTTTTTATCTTTACTCCAGTGCCACCTTGGGAGCAGAAACCTCGTTGCTGGTGCCCTTTTTTAAAGAAGTGATGCCCCAACTTGGATTGTTCTTTGTGGTAGTGACCTACTTCGCCATTGTAGGTACAAGTAATGCAGTCAATCTTACTGATGGGCTCGATGGATTAGCTATTGTACCCACTATATTAGTTGCTGGGGCCTTTGCCATATTTGCTTATGTTACGGGTAATGCAAACTTTGCGTCTTATTTGAATATTCCGCACATTCCCCTGACCAGTGAATTAGTGATCGTATGCACCGCCATAGTAGGCGCTGGCTTGGGCTTCTTGTGGTTTAACACCTATCCCGCACAAGTATTTATGGGTGATGTAGGGTCATTAGCCTTAGGGGCAACCTTGGGTGTATTGGCGGTACTGGTTCGCCAAGAGATTGTGCTGATTATTATGGGCGGTGTGTTTGTGATGGAGACTGTCTCGGTTATTTTGCAAGTGGGATCGTACAAATTACGCGGGCAGCGCATTTTCAGAATGGCGCCCATCCATCATCACTATGAACTCAAAGGCTGGCCAGAACCACGAGTCATCGTGCGGTTTTGGATCATTTCTATCATTCTTGTCCTTATTGGACTGGCTACGTTGAAGCTTCGTTAATGACTTATTTAGTAAGTGAACATCGCTATGTAGTTTGTGGGCTTGGCCTGACTGGTCAGGCTTGCGTGCGATTTTTACTTGAGCAAAATGCGTACGTAAAGGCGTTCGATACTCGCGAAAATCTAGCGTTAAAGAATGCCGACGACTTAGCGTCAATTGGCGTACTTTTGGGTCAGCCAAACGCATCGTTTTTTGACGATGTAGACACCCTAATACTCAGCCCAGGTGTGTCACCATTAGCTCCGGCAGTACAGGAAGCTAAACGTTGTGGTCTAGAAATTATCGGCGACGTAGAGTTATTCGCACGATTAAACAAAACACCATGTATCGGCGTGACGGGGTCGAATGGTAAAACGACAGTTACACTGTTAACAACCCACATTCTTAATACGTTGGGCAAAAAAGCAGTGGCGGCAGGTAACGTGGGTAAGCCAGTTTTGGAAACCCTTGGATTGGAACTGGACGTTATTGTGCTTGAGCTGTCGAGTTTTCAACTAGAAATGACGAGTTCGCTAGCGCTTCAAGGAGCGACATTACTGAACTTGTCTGAAGATCATCTCGATCGACATGGCTCACTGGAAGGTTACGGTATCGCTAAGCAAGGTATTTTTGCCCATTGTGAAAAGGCTGCCGTGTGGCGAGATCATGCTTACAGTGTTCCTCAACATCCCGTGGCTGAACATATTAGTTACGGTTTAACCCAATCTAATCAAGGTTTTGGTGTGAGTGATGAAAATATTACTTACCAGGGTAAGCCGTTGCTCACATTGTCTGATATACCCTTAGCGGGTGAACACAATTTACTCAATGTTATGGCAGCGTTGGCGCTGTGCGAGTCCATAGGGGTTGACCTGAGTGAAGCAGCCATTGCCGTTAAATCCTTTGAGACTGCACCTCATCGCTGCGTTGAGCTTGGCCGCTTTAACGGCGTTCGCTGGATAGATGACTCAAAAGCAACCAATGTTGGTGCAACAATTGCTGCGATCGAAGGTATTGCGCCTAAGCTTCAAGGACAACTGCATCTTATTGCAGGGGGCGATGCCAAAGGTGCCGATTTATCGCCACTCGCCCCCGTGTTTGAAAAACACGTAAAGTCAGTATTTGCACTGGGTAAAGACGCGCACCAAATAGCCTTGGTATTTCCCAAGACTCAATGTGTTACAACGATGAAAGATGCAGTCGTAGCGGCCAATAACGCTGCGGTTAATAATGACGTTGTTATGCTTTCCCCGGCGTGCGCGAGTATCGACATGTTCAATAATTACATCGAGCGTGCGCAGGCGTTTAAAGCCGCAATCATGGAGGTGCAAAACTCATGATAAATGCAGCGCCTTCACTAAGTGCAATTTTTTCCGCCCAACACGACGACGTTCGTGTTCAGCGCCCATTTGACCTCGGGTTAGTTCTACTCTCGGTGTCACTATTGAGCATTGGTCTTATTATTGTCATGTCGGCATCTATCCCTGTTGCTGACCGTATTCACGGAAATCCTTTTCACTTTGCGATTAGGCATACCATCTACATTATTTTGGCACTTATTTCAGCCATGGTAGTGCTGCAATTGCCTATGCAATTTTGGCGGATGTCTAACCCTTACCTGTTATTGGCCGCCATAGGACTGCTTTGTGCAGTGTTAGTGGTGGGACGAACAGTGAATGGTAGTACCCGTTGGTTAGCGTTAGGGCCAATAACTATTCAAGCCGCAGAGCCAGCGAAGCTATTTTTCTTCGCATATCTGGCAGGTTACATGGTTCGGCGATACGAAGAAGTTACCGAAAACCTCAAGGGGTTTATTAAACCTTTGATTGTGTTTTTTGTGCTAGCGGTGTTGTTGCTGCGGCAGCCCGACCTTGGAACCGTTGTGGTCATGTTTGCTACCACTATAGGATTATTGTTTCTTGCTGGAGCCAGACTCTGGCAGTTCTTTGCACTTGTTTTTGCGGGTCTTTCAGCTGTAGTGGCGTTGATTATTTTTGAAGAATATCGCATGAAGCGAGTGACTTCATTTTTAAATCCGTGGGAAGATCCCTACGGCGCAGGCTATCAGCTCACACAGTCTTTAATGGCATATGGTCGTGGAGAGTGGTTCGGGCAAGGTTTAGGTAATAGCCTTCAGAAACTCGAGTTTTTGCCAGAAGCGCACACTGACTTCATTATGGCGGTGCTAGCTGAAGAGTTTGGCTTTGCCGGTGTTATGTGCATATTGATGTTAATTTTGACCATGGTGGTTAAAGCACTCCAAATTGGCAACCGAGCACTGTCTAGAGAGCGCCCGTTTGATGCGTATTTAGCCTATAGCATAGGTATTTGGTTTAGCTTTCAAACCGCGGTGAATGTAGGGGCTAGCGCGGGGATTTTACCTACCAAAGGGCTTACCTTGCCACTGGTGAGTTATGGTGGTTCTTCCCTTATTGTCATGTCCGTTGCGGTCGCTATTTTACTGCGTATAGATTTTGAATTGCGCGTTGAGGGCGTACAGGCCCTCGACCGAGGCGACAAGCCCAAAGCTAAAAAGGGGTTAACCAACAAAAGTAAATCTGCCAACGCCAATACAGACGTTAACCAAGCGTCTGTGGAATTACCCAAAGATGAAGGTAAATCGGGAATTAAAGCGATTCTTGCCCACGTAGAGCGGGAGGCTACCCATGACTAAGCGTTGTTTGATCATGGCTGGTGGTACTGGCGGACATGTATTTCCTGGATTGGCAGTGGCTAATGCCATGAAAGAAGAAGGCTGGGAAGTACATTGGCTGGGTACCGCTGAGCGTATGGAAGCAGACTTGGTCCCCAAATACGGTATTCCGATTCACTTTATTCCCGTGAAGGGTATCCGAGGCAAAGGGATAAAAGCTAAGTTAAGTGGGCTTTGGGCCTTAATAGCTAGTTTATTCTCAGCACGAAAAATTATTAAGCAGTTGGCACCCAATATTGTCATTGGATTTGGTGGTTACGCCAGTGGACCGGGCGGAGTTGCTGCCAAGTCGCTGGGTATTCCTGTGGTGATTCACGAACAAAATGCTGCTGCTGGAATGACAAATAGATTGTTAGCCCGTATAGCCAGCAAAGTATTACTGGGCTTTGGCGATGCCAAGTCTCAGTTCGAAGGGATTACAAAAGTCGTTGAAACCGTTGGAAACCCAGTTCGCAATGAGATAGCGCAAATCAATGCTCGAGTATTGTCTTCTTCAGCGCTTAATGTGCTGGTGATTGGTGGTAGCTTAGGCGCCAAAGTGCTGAACGAAACTTTACCTAGTGTATGTGCGAATCTTAATGGTATTGCGATTCGTCATCAATGTGGAAAAGGCAACCAAGCCGAAGTTAAACAAAGATATGCCGATGCCCAATACGCAGTAGAGGTGGACGAATTTATTGACGATATGGCAAAAGCTTACGAATGGGCAGATCTTATTGTTTGTCGCGCTGGTGCACTTACGGTGTCTGAAGTTGCGGCCGCCGGTAGAGCAGCTATTTTCGTGCCACTGCCCCATGCTGTTGACGATCACCAAACCAAAAATGCTATGTCTTTGGTGTCTCGTGGGGCTGCGATACTGATTCCTCAGCAAGAATTAGCATTGAGATTGCACGAAGAAATGTGTGGGTTCATCAATAATCCAGAAAAATGTATTTCGATGGGAGCAAAAGCTAGACAGGCAAGTAGTTCTTATGCGACAGAAAAAGTAGTAAGCCACTGTGTAGCAGTGGCAGGAGTAGGGGCATAATGGTTTTTAAAACCCCATTTGAAAGTCCGCAGATGCGGAAAGTAAATAACATCTTCTTTATCGGCATCGGTGGTGCGGGTATGGGAGGTATTGCCGAAGTTTTGCTAAACGAAGGCTACCGAATTGCTGGCTCTGATATTCAAGACGGAGCAATGACTAGAAGGTTACGCGGATTAGGTGCTAACGTTGAAATTGGACACAGAGAAAGTAACGTCGACGGTATGGACGTTATTGTAGTGTCTAGCGCCATAAATGAATCTAATCCAGAGATTATTGCGGCCCGAGCACAGCGTATCCCTATTATTCGTCGTGCCGAGATGCTTTCAGAGCTGATGCGTTTTCGTCACGGTATAGCGGTAGCTGGTACACACGGAAAAACCACCACTACCAGTTTAATCGCAACCATATTTGCCCAAGCCGAATATGATCCCACGTTCGTTATTGGCGGCTTGTTAAATAGTGCAGGTACCAATGCAAGACTGGGTACTAGCCGTTACTTGATTGCGGAAGCTGATGAAAGTGACGCGTCGTTTTTGCATCTGCAACCTATGGTCTCAGTAGTAACGAATATTGAAGCTGACCATATGGATACCTATGGCGGTGACTTTTCGAAAATGACCGATACCTACGTGGAGTTTCTTCACAATCTGCCGTTTTATGGTCAGGCCATTGTGTGCGGTGATGACAAGAATATTCAGGCCTTACGTCCTCGAATTGGGCGGAATATTCTTACCTATGGTGTTGAAGCACATAATGATGTGCGTGCAGAAAATATCAAGTTGTCGTTTGGGCGAGCAGATTTTACCGTTATTCGGCCAAACAAAGCGCCGTTGGCAGTGACATTAAATTTAACTGGTCAGCATAACGTGCTAAACGCTTTGGCAGCGATCAGCGTTGCGACTGACGAAGGTATCGACGACGAGGCAATAGTTAAAGCACTTGCCGGATTTGGTGGTATTGGTCGACGCTTTGAAGTGTTAGGCAACTTTACCTCTCCCAATGGAGAGGTGTGTCTAGTTGACGATTATGGCCATCACCCCACCGAGGTGGCTGCAACAGTCGCTGCTGCTCGCGCCAATTGGCCAGATAAACGTTTAGTTATGGTATATCAGCCACATAGATTCACGCGTACACGAGATCTTTACGAAGACTTTGTTGAAGTGCTTTCACAAGTGGATGTGCTTTTGCTTCTTGATGTATATGCCGCTAGTGAATCACCCATCGATGGTGCTGACAGCAAATCTCTTTGCCGTTCAATACGCCAGCGCGGTGAAATTGAGCCAGTGTATGTGGGAGAGCCTTCGTCATTACCAAGTATTTTGTCAAACGTACTTGCCGCTGGTGATGTACTCATGACTCAGGGGGCAGGTAACATTGGCAAGATAGCTAAAACCTTAGCCGAGTGCGAACTTGATTACGATAAGCTCAAAGAGGAGCTTGGTGCATGAGTAGTATGGAATTGATTACATTTTCGAATGCAAATCTTGGCAAAGTGGCCGTGCTACTCGGCGGAGATTCCGCCGAGCGTGAAGTGTCATTGAACTCAGGGAATGCCGTACTTCAAGCGTTACTGAGAAAGGGGGTTGACGCCATTGGATTTGACCCATCTGAGCGCCCATTGACTGACTTGCTCGATGAGAAAATCGACCGTGTAATCATTATGTTACATGGACGTGGTGGTGAAGATGGCAGTATGCAAGGTGCACTTCAGTTGTTGAAAATTCCCTACACTGGAAGTTCTGTTTTAGGCTCAGCCCTTGCTATGGACAAAATTCACACGAAACAAGTGTGGCAAAGTGTAGGTTTACCTACTGCAAAATACCAAATAGCAGACAAAAGGCACTTTGAAGCTGGATCATGCAGCGCTATAATGTCTGAATTGGGGAATGAGGTCATGGTAAAACCGGCGCGAGAAGGGTCGAGTATTGGCATGGCGAGAGTGACAAGCGCTAAACAACTCGAAAACGCGATTCAAGACGCCTTTAATTACGATAATCAAGTCTTGTTGGAGCAGTTCATAGATGGGCCTGAGTTTACTGTAGCTGTGCTACAAGGGCAGGCGTTACCGTCTATCCGCATGTCTACACCACATACATTCTACGATTACGCTGCTAAGTATCAGGACAACACCACGGAATATTATTGTCCCAGTGGTTTGCCTGACGATCAGGAAAAGGAACTCGCTGAGCTGGCAAGCTCGGCTTTTTCAGCTGTTTCTGGTTCTGGGTGGGGGCGTATTGATGTTATGCAGGACAAAACGGGGCAGTTCTTTCTGCTTGAAGCGAATACCGTTCCGGGCATGACAGAAAAAAGCTTAGTGCCTAAGGCCGCTCAAGTGGCGGGGATTGGCTTTGATGACCTGGTGTTAGCCATTTTACACACCAGTTTTGAGAAGGATATCACGCGCGTTTAGCGCGCCGGGGCGAACTATGGCAAAAAGTACTAACAACAAGAGTACGCTTTGGGGCGGTGTTATATTTTTGCTTTTAGTTATTGTGTTCATTTTGTTTGCGGGAATTAAAGCGCATAATTATTTGCAAGATGAACAACAAATGCCCGTGCAAGTTATTGATTTTTCAGGGAGCTACCAGTACGTTGATATTGGTAAACTGGAAAGTCTTATACGTCGTTCACAACCTGGAAGTTTTTTTGCTTTAGATGTTAACGAAGTATACGAGCTCTTAGAGGCTCAACCTTGGGTTTATCGTGCCTCCGTGAGGAAGCAATGGCCCAATAGGTTAAATATTTACGTGGTTGAACAGACACCCGTGGCTCGTTGGAACGGAGATTTAATACTCAATCCATATGGCGATACCTTTAGCCCAGAAGGAGTAGCCATATCGTTGCCCGATTTGTTTGGGCCAGGAGGGAGCGAGAAAACGGCTCTGGAAGGTTACAACACTATGCATGCGTTGTTATCTACCATGGATATGCAGATTGCAGAGTTGTCGTTGAGTGAACGATTTGCGTGGCAACTACAACTTGATTCGGGCGTAAAGCTAAATTTAGGACGTCAGGCGTTTATTGATAGATTACAGCGCTTTATAGATATCTATCCGCTGTTGATGCAACAGGAGAAGGCAGTGAGTTACGTCGACCTTCGATACGACACAGGTGTGGCTGTGGGATGGAAAGATGCATCCGACGGCAAAACAAATGAAGAGAGTTAATAAAACCATGTCAAAACCGTCTGAACGCGATTTGATTGTAGGGCTAGATATTGGCACCAGCCAAGTGAAGGCCGTGGTAGGTGAACTACTAGATGACGATCAAATTAGTATTGTTGGCGTGGGTACCCATGCAGCAAAAGGTATGGATAAAGGCGGTGTAAACGACTTAAACCTAGTGGTGAAGTCGGTGCAAAGAGCGGTTAACGAAATGGAGTTAATGGCTGATTGCCGAGTATCGTCAGTGTTTATGGCGATTTCTGGCCGCCATGTTAAATGCCAGAATGAAAATGGCATGGTGCCAATAAATAACCAAGAAGTAACACAAGAAGATGTAGACAATGTTATTCACGCAGCGCGAAGTGTGCCTATTGCCGCTGAACGCCGTTTGCTGCATGTGTTACCACAAGAGTTTACCATTGACGTGCAAGAGGGCATTAAAAACCCCATAGGTATGTCAGGTGTGCGAATGGAAGCCGACGCTCATATCATTACCTGTGCTGATGATATGGCAAAAAATTTAGTGAAATGCGTAGAGCGGTGTGAATTAAATGCCGACCAATTGATATTTTCTGCGCTAGCGTCGAGTTATGCAGTGCTCACTGATGACGAAAAAGAGCTAGGCGTCTGTGTTGTTGATATTGGTGGTGGTACTATGGACATGGTGATATACACCGATGGCGCTATTCGCCATACGGCTGTAATTCCTGTGGCGGGTAACCAAATTACCAGCGATATTGCTAAAATTTTCAGAACGCCCATTAGCAATGCAGAGGAAATCAAGGTCAACTATGCCTGTGCATTGAAAGATATGGTTAGCATGGAAGACAGTATTGAGGTGCCCAGTGTGGGCGGCCGACCAGCAAGAGTTATGTCTAGACATACCCTTGCTGAGGTTATTGAGCCTCGATATCAAGAGTTGTTCGAATTAGTCCATGACGAAATAAAGGCCAGTGGACTGGAAGAACAAATTGCCGCCGGTTTGGTATTGACCGGTGGAACTGCCAAAATGGAAGGTGCGGTAGAATTCGCAGAGGAGTTGTTCCAAATGCCAGTGCGCGTAGGCAAACCAATTAATGTGAAAGGTTTGTCCGAATACGTTGATGACGCTGGTTTTGCGACTGTGGTTGGTCTTCTGCAATACGGAAAAGCGCAAACAGATAATAAGAAATCCAGTAAGCAGCGTTCCGGTGAAAGTTTGTTTCATCGATTGCAAAGCTGGTTCAAAGGTGAATTTTAATTTTTTTAGGGGCGCTATAGCGAAGGCATGAGAGTGCGCAAGGAATGCAGCACAAGTCATTCATGACAACGCGTAGTGTTAAGACGTACAACCGGAGAGTAAGTATGTTCGAGTTAATGGATAATCACGGTGAAGAAGCCGTAATTAAAGTTATCGGTGTCGGCGGCGGTGGTGGAAACGCTGTTGAGCACATGGTAAAGCAAAGTATTGAAGGTGTTGAATTTATCGCGGTGAATACCGACGCTCAGGTGTTGAGAAGTTCAAGTGCCGATGTCACCCTGCAAATTGGATCAAGCGTAACCAAAGGTTTAGGTGCAGGCGCAGATCCAAATGTAGGTAGAGAAGCGGCTCAAGAAGACCGCGAAACCATTCGTCAGGCCCTTGAGGGTGCTGATATGGTATTTATTACTGCCGGAATGGGTGGCGGAACGGGTACAGGTGCAGCGCCAGAAGTGGCAAAGATTGCGCGCGAAATGGGTATCCTTACCGTTGCTGTGGTGACTAAACCGTTTCCATTCGAGGGTAAAAAGCGCACGTCATTTGCCGATCAAGGTACTGCTGAGTTGGCCAATAACGTTGATTCATTAATTACCATCCCGAATGAAAAGCTACTTAAAGTGATGGGGCCGGGTACACCGTTGCTTCAAGCATTTAGTGCGGCAAATGACGTACTTCGTGGTGCGGTTCAAGGTATTGCAGAATTGATTACTCGCCCTGGCCTAATTAACGTTGACTTCGCCGACGTTAAAACTGTGATGTCTGAAATGGGTAAAGCTATGATGGGTAGTGGAGCTGCAAATGGACCAGATCGCGCTGAAGAAGCGGCAGAGTCTGCGATTGCCAGCCCGTTGTTGGAAGACATCGACCTGTCAGGTGCCCGTGGTATCTTGGTAAACATTACTGCTGGCCCTGATTTCGCTATCGACGAGTTCGAAACTGTAGGTAATGCAGTTAAAGCGTTTGCTTCTGAAAACGCCACTGTGGTTGTTGGTACTGTTATCGATATGGAAATGACCGACGAACTGCGTGTAACAGTTGTAGCAACAGGCATTGGTGCGGAACGTAAACCTGATATTTCACTGGTGAGTTCAGAAACCACTGGTCGCTTGGGTCAACAAGCGCCAAGAGAATATGGTGTAGGTTCATCTTCAGAATCTCGCCCTGCTGTTGGTGGAACTGAGGGTAATCAAGCGTTAAAACCGGAAGATGAAGCGCAACCTGGAAACGACTTAGAATACTTAGATATTCCAGCGTTTTTAAGAAAGCAAGCGGATTAATCTACAGAAATGGGAACTTTTTGTTTACTAGAGCGTACTTAGCTTTGTGTTAGGTAGGTTGCACCACGATTGATTTCGTGGAATAGTGATTGAAAAGTAAGCGTTTTGTATGATTTATTGGTTAAAATTTGATTAATTTTGACATGTGAGTACTAACTCACTATAATTCGCGCCCGCTTTTTAAGATAGGTAAAAGCTCGTAATATGATTAGACAACGTACAATAAAGCGCCCAGTCCAAGAAACTGGAATAGGGCTTCACAAAGGTGAGAAGGTCACTATGACTCTCCGACCTGCGCCTGCTAACACTGGAATTGTGTTTAGGCGTGTTGATCTTCAACCCTATGTTGATATTCCTTCCCGTGCTGATGCGGTAGGGAACACTATGCTTTGTACCTGTTTAAATAATGACGACGGCGTAACTATTCAAACTGTGGAGCATTTAGCTTCGGCGCTAGCAGGTTTAGGTATCGATAATATTATTGTCGAGGTGGATAGTAATGAATTACCTATCATGGACGGCAGTGCTAGCCCGTTTGTATTTTTACTTCAGTCTGCGGGCATCGAAGAGCTAAACGCACACAAGCAGTTTATCCGCATTAAAAAGCCACTGCGTGTTGAAGAAGAAGATAAGTGGGCAGAACTTGTACCACACGATGGTTTTCGCGTTGATTTTCAAATCGACTTTGATCATCCAGTAATTAGTCAAACTCGCCAACACATGGTGATGGATTTTGACTCTTGTTCTTATGTAGATGAAGTTAGCCGTGCACGTACCTTTGGTTTTATGCGTGACTTAGAGTACATGAACGCGAACAATTTAGCCTTGGGCGGCAGCATGGAAAATGCCGTTGCGCTAGACGACTTCCGAGTACTAAACCCTGAAGGTTTGCGTTACGACGATGAATTTTTGAAACACAAAATTCTCGATGCTATTGGCGACCTTTATTTAGGTGGTCATAGTATTATTGGCGAGCTTAGGGCTTACAAGACTGGCCATGGACTGAATAACAAGTTATTAAACGCTTTGTTAGCTCAGGTAGATTGTTGGGAATTTGTCACCTTTGATTCCCAGGAAGCTGCACCAATTAGGTACCTTCAGCCAGCGCTTGCGTAAAATAAATCAAATATAAGGCCGCCTATTGGGCGGCTTTTTTACGGGTAGATTTTATACCTGTTGTTGTTTAAAGTATAAAACCATAATTAAAGCGGGCATTTAATTGCTTGCAGATAGATGAAAGTAAGCGCAATCGTTGCTAATTGTGAAGAGCAACGAACACGGTTACACTATGCACAATAATAATAATGTATCTGTAGTATGAAACTAACAATAACACTATCAGGCGGAGCAAAGCGTTACAGGCGCAGTATCAGTGTACGAACACTGGTAAGCGTTACTGTGTTGTCTTCGCTGTTTATGTTGGTGTCGAGCCGTTCTACAGAATCTATGTCAGAGGATGTTGCGCGTATAAGATTAGCGCAATCAGACCTAGAAAGAACACAGTCAGACGTAAGTGCGCTCGAGCGTAATACGGCTGATAAACTCAATGCATTGCTAACACACGTCGCGTCATTGTCGGCAAAGGTGTCTTTGTTAGATGAACAGAGTAAGCAAATAGCAGAAGAATTAGGAATGGATGCGGCTGACCTGGACGCGTTCGTTCCAAGATCGATTCCCGATGATCTAGAACAAGACCCTATACTTAACGAGATATCTTTGCTTCAGCAATCCCTCGATGTTAAGTCTCAACAACTTTCTATGCTTGAAAGTTTGGTCAAAGGTCACCATATCCACGAACAGAGTCAGTTATCTGGTCGTCCGATAGCGTCGGGATGGTTGTCGTCTTATTATGGTATGCGAGCTGACCCTTTTTCAGGGAAGCCAGCTATGCATAAAGGGTTAGATTTTGCTGGAAAGGCCGGTGATGACGTTATTGCTACCGCTTCAGGTATTGTTACTTGGGCGGGTGATAGATACGGTTACGGTTATCTAGTAGAAATTGACCATGGTGATGGTTTTGTTACTCGATACGGGCACAACGACGAATTGTCGGTGTCTGTTGGTGATGTGGTTGTCAAAGGGCAGCCAATTGCAACTATGGGGAACACGGGACGCTCTACCGGAGCTCACGTACATTACGAAGTCATAAAAGACGGTGAACAAGTCGATCCTCTACCTTATGTTTATGGAAGGTAACTAAGGTAGCAGCCAGGTAGTAAGCCTTGCGCTTACGTTCTCAATTCGCATAGCCACACTTTGGTGTGGCGAATAACGTTAATCGTAGCTGTGCTCAATGTGAGTGGCATCTCGACAAGTAGTGGAAATAACAAGCTAATGTTTGCAAGCATCCTGACAAAAGTATTCGGTAGCCGAAACGACCGTCTTCTAAAAAAATTACAAAAAAATGTAGATGCCATTAATGCATTGGAAGCCGAGTTCGAAAAGCTTTCAGACGAAGAGTTAAAAGGGAAAACTGCTGAGTTTAAGGCGCGTATTGAAAAGGGTGAAACCCTTGATGCAATACTTCACGAAGCTTTTGCTACGGTTCGAGAAGCCAGTAAGCGTGTTTACGGTATGCGTCATTTTGATGTGCAAATGCTCGGTGGACAAGTACTTCACCAAGGTAAGATTTCTGAGATGCGCACAGGTGAGGGCAAAACGTTAACGGCAACCCTTCCAACCTATTTACATGCGCTATCAGGTAAAGGTGTTCATGTTGTTACCGTGAACGATTACCTCGCCCGTCGTGACGCCGAGTGGAGTAACCAGTTGTTTACCTTCTTGGGTATGCGAGTAGGTTGTAATATTCCAGGAATGTCGCCTGAGCAAAAACGCGATGCGTACCAAGCTGATGTTACTTATGGTACGAATAACGAATTCGGCTTTGATTACCTTCGCGACAACATGGCGTTTAGCCCGCAAGACCGGGTGCAACGACCACTTAATTTTGCTGTAGTCGATGAAGTTGACTCAATTCTAATCGATGAAGCACGTACGCCACTGATTATTTCAGGTCAAGCAGAAGACAGTTCAGAGCTTTACCGTAAAATAAATACACTTATTCCCAAACTAGTGCAGCAAGAGGAAGAAGACGAAGAGGGCAAAGAGGGTGATGGTGACTTCACTATCGATCTTAAATCGAAGCAAATTCACCTAACCGAGCGTGGTCAGATCCACGTTGAAGAAATTCTTCAAGAAGCGGGCATATTACCAGAAGGTGAGTCTTTGTTTGCTGCGGGTAATATCTCACTACTTCACCATATTAACGCGGCGCTTAAAGCGCATAAGCTTTTTGCTAAAGACGTAGACTACATCGTAAAAGAAGGTCAGATTGTCATCGTTGATGAGCACACTGGACGTACGATGGAAGGCCGTCGCTGGTCTGAAGGCCTTCACCAAGCTGTTGAAGCGAAAGAAGGGGTACGAATTCAAAACGAAAACCAGACCCTTGCTTCGATTACGTTCCAGAACTACTTCCGCTTGTACACCACACTGTCTGGTATGACAGGTACCGCGGATACTGAAGCATTTGAATTTCAGCATATCTATGGTTTGGAAACTGTGGTTATTCCTACCAATAAACCAATGCAGCGCAAAGATAAGCCCGACCTTATTTATCTTACTGCGGAAGAAAAATACGAAGCCATTGTTGAAGATATCAAGGCTTGTGTTAAACGAGGTCAACCTACCTTGGTAGGTACTGTGTCCATCGAGAACTCAGAATTACTTTCTCGTGTGCTTAAAAAGAGCAAGATACCCCACAAGGTACTGAACGCTAAATTCCACGAGCAAGAAGCGGACATTGTTGCTCAAGCGGGTAAATCAGGTGCAGTTACTATCGCTACAAACATGGCGGGTCGTGGTACGGATATTGTGCTTGGCGGTAATATGCAGGCAGAGATTGATAAAATTGATAATCCTACTGAAGCCCAGCTTGCAAAAATTAAGGAAGAATGGAAAGCCCGTCACGACGCAGTTTTAGAAGCTGGTGGCTTACACATTATTGGTACTGAGCGCCATGAATCTCGTCGTATCGATAATCAGTTGCGCGGTCGTTCTGGCCGTCAGGGTGACCCGGGTTCTAGCCGTTTCTACCTATCGCTAGACGACGCTCTTATGCGCATTTTTGCCTCTGAAAAAATGGGTAACATGATGAAGCGCTTGGGTATGGAACGTGGTGAAGCCATTGAGCACCCATGGGTTACTCGCGCTATCGAGAACGCTCAGCGTAAAGTGGAAGGCCGTAACTTTGATATTCGTAAGCAGCTTTTAGAATATGATGACGTTGCTAATGATCAGCGTAAGGTGATTTACGAACAGCGTAATGAGTTACTCGACGAGGGGGATATTAGTGAAACTATCGCTGCTATCCGTGAAGATGTTGTTTCTGGTGTAATTGACGAATACATTCCGCCACAATCCTTAGAGGAAATGTGGGATGTTAAAGGGTTAGAAGAACGTCTTAAAGCTGACTTCTCGGTAAATCTGCCACTACAAGAATGGCTGGATAACGACGATAAACTTTATGAAGAGAAGTTACGTGAACGTATCTTGGGTGATATTACTGCGGCCTATACTGAAAAAGAAGCCGTGGTTGGTGCACCTGTACTTCGCCAGTTTGAAAAAGCGGTAATGTTGCAAAACCTCGACAGTCATTGGAAAGAGCACTTGGCGGCAATGGACCACCTGCGTCAAGGTATTCACTTACGTGGTTACGCGCAGAAAAACCCTAAGCAAGAGTATAAGCGTGAGTCGTTTGAGTTGTTCTCAGGCATGTTAGAAGCGCTGAAAGTGGAAGTTATAACTATTCTTGCCCGCGTAAAAGTAAAAGCGGAAGAAGATGTTGAAAAGGTTGAACAACAACGTCGTCAAGCTGACAACGGTCCAAAGAACTTCCAACACGAAAGTGCTTCAGCAGTGCCTGAAGGTGCCAAAAAGCCAAGCACAGCAGTGCGAGAAGGTCCTAAGGTTGGTCGCAATGATCCTTGCCCTTGTGGTTCGGGTAAAAAGTACAAGCAATGCTGCGGTAAACTTAGCTAGTGGCAATGGTTCATGTAGCAGTAGGCGTTATTCTTAGAGAAGGTAACGTCTACATTACTCGCCGAGCAAAAGATGCTCACCAAGGCGGTAAATGGGAATTCCCCGGCGGTAAAGTGGAAACTGGGGAAACCGTTACCCAAGCGCTCGCTCGTGAACTAGCAGAAGAAGTGGGTATTGATGTGTCCAATAGCGAACCATTGATACTTATCGAACACGACTACAGCGACAAGTCAGTCAAGTTAGATGTTCACACAGTGACTGAATTCGGTGGCGAACCCTTCGGCAAAGAAGGCCAAGAAGGAACTTGGGCTCCCATAGCGGCCCTAAATGAATATACCTTTCCCAAAGCCAACGAAGTCATTATTCAAAAGCTACAAGAAAAGTAAAATTAGAAATGCCAACTCTGGGAAGGTTAACGGGTAGTGCAAGCCTTTTGAGAGGGAACGGTGTACTTTTTATAGCACGCCAGTTCCATCCGTGGGGCTCAGCTTCGGCAAACTTGCCTCAGATGGCTATAAAAGTACGCCGCTCCCTCTCTAGAATGCCTTAAACAATGTTTGCTTAACTGACTAGCATTTCGCTTGAGCGTCCTCTTAGCGCTATACCAGCTGAAAATGCCACTAAATCTGTCCATTGAAAACCAACCCCAAGCACTAAACCGCCTAGCCTAGTATGACGAATATTATTAATCCAATTCGCCTGTCAGAGCTGAGAGGCTTCAATTGAGAACGAAACAGTAAGGCAACAATGGCGCATATCCAGTGGCTTTTGTGGGGCACAAAAAATCGTATCAACCAATATACAATTGATGTCCACAGCTAGTAGCCCACGTACATCGCAATGGAATGATAATACTCAAACACGCTAGAGCGAGTAAAAAGGCCAAGCAAAACAGTGCCACGTGCTAACAAAGCATAGGTGATTCGGGAGCGATAAATCATGGAGTGTCTAACTCTATGTTATCCAGTTATTGGGCGTTTACACCAATGTGTTGGTTTATCCATTCGGCAAAATGAGGTAATTAATTTGTAGACCTTAACTCTAGTTATTATTCTTGTATCAAACACTATGAACTTAGCGTTATTGTTTATGCAGTGCAATTCACTCGCTCTATAATCAGTGTAATGTGTTATTTTTAATAATTCTATATAAAGCAATGGCTTACTATGGGTTGACGTAACGTGACGTAATACTGTCGTAGTATTTAGACGTTTTGTTTAACACACTCCTCACCAAATTATTGAGATGAGGATAAGGCAATGGAAATGAAAATTAACTCAGCGCTTATTGTTGAGTTGCGAAGCGCAAAAGCTTGGAGTCAGCAGCATCTAGCGGATGTAGCAGGGCTAAGTTTACGAACGGTCCAGCGTGTTGAAAATACCAGTAGTGCATCGCATGACTCAGTAAAGGCGATTGCAATGGCATTTGATAAAGTGCCCGCAGATTTGGCAGTGCAGAGCGAGTCAGAGCAGTCAGATTCACCCGAACATCAAAGCTGGCCTAATCACAAATTTCGGACGATTGGAGCAGGGGTGTTGACCGTTATTGCATTAGTAGCGGCGGCCTATAGTTATGCGTATTTTGCCAAAGACAATGCCTCAACCGAAACGGGCACCTACACTGTTTCGATAGATGCCGTTGAGCAAGCGGCTATTAGTTGGTTAGCGCTTATTGATGCTCAAGAGTATGACATTAGCTGGGACCGCCTAGGTAAACTGGCTAAAGCGAGAGTGACTGAGCGTCAATGGTCTGAGGCACTAACCCAGAGCAAAAGTATTTTTGGAGAAGTGAATTCACGAGAACTACGTGGCGTTGATACCTCTGGAGCAATGATCGGGTTACCTCAGGGCGAATACGCTACCCTTACCTTTTCTTCGTCTATGGAAAAAAGGCCGATAGCTACCGAAATTATCACTATGAGTAAAGAAAGTGGCCAGTGGGTGGTGATTGGATACTTTATTCAGTAAAGCTTGTTAATTCATTTAGGTTATCAAGCACCACATGAGGTAAAACTATAATGCGTTCGTTAGTCAGTGCCATGGGGCGAGCTAAGCAAGGTTATGCAAATCATACCTCGCGCAATTTCAACAGCAATAGTGCACAGCCAACAAAACTAAGCAGTGTGGCTAGACAACCTGACGAAAGACCGAGAAAAACGTTAGGCTATGAAACACCAGCAAAGAAATTTAACTGATGTGTTGCGTCTATCGATTGAACTCAAGACCTATAACCGATACATCAAATCTCGCATTTATCTGCTGTGGCGAATGCAATGTGTAGTTTGCTGTAGGCGGCTTCATTGATGAAGTGAGGGAAGGTAACCTCATTGCCCCACCATCCAATGGTTTCGCCATCGAAAGCCGTGAACACTGGGTCGCCAGGCAGTAGGGGGGCAAAATCATTGTCTTGTAAATCGCGGTGAACCATGGCTGTTCGCTCACCATTGTCATCAAGCGGAAACGAGACGGTTTCGCCTAATCTGAAAGCTTCACACGGCGTATCAACTAACGACTCGTTCTCGTTGTAATGGGTACAAAAGCTAAGAATGGCAATTGCCATTTTTTCTACGAGTTTGTATACATCTTCTCGCATTACGCCTTGGGGTTGCGCACCCACTTCAATCATGACTCCTTTATTTCCCACGGTACAAAGGTAACCGTGTTCTTCAATGGGTTTCTCATCTTCTACTAGGATAATTGCTTCAGGCATCACGTGCTTTACATAGCGGGCAAGCTGGGTATTGAAGTGGTCAGTTTCTAAGATAATAAGCGTAGCGCCCATGTTGCTTGTGGTGTTATGAATATCAACAACAAGATCTGTCTTTGACGAGCCTTTCGGACCAAATTCTATGTTGAAGTTAGCTGCACATTTAGCTTCTAGGGTGTCTTTTTGCTCTGCAAGGGCTTGATACGTAAATTGTCTATTGAGGTCTTCGTCAACAAAGCGAACGTTATCTTCTATCGCACGATGATTTGCTATTACTAAATCTAAATTTAAAGCGGCTAAATGCTCAGGAACACCATGGCGTTTCCAATGGTTAATCAATTGAATACCGCTGGTTTCGTTTCCATGAGTACCACCAACCAAAACTACCTTTCCTAACATTACGGTTCCTTACACTAGTGAGAAAAAAATTGGTCGCCTTGTTTGGCGAGCATGGCTTCTATTTCTTCAACGTCAATAGCATCAGGTGAAGCTGCTTCTTCGGGTTTTGAAGCAATTTTATGTTCTTCTGATGCCCAGTCACCTAAGTCGATGAGTTGGCATTTCTTAGAGCAGAAGGGACGGAATGGACTTTCTTCTGACCACTCAACAGAGGCAGAGCAAGTGGGGCAATCTACTTTCATACATTGGGCGAACACAAATTTAGGATGTAAGGAGTTTAACAGGCTGCCAGGCTAAACTGAACATCTGAGTTAACGGAACTCGATTGGTTTTCTTCTGAGTCAAACCACATAAATCGCAACGCGTAACGGTATTTGTTACCACTGAGTGTAGGGTAGTAGCCTTCGTCAACACTGCACTTGATACGTATTAGCTCTTTTTTGTCGTCGGCCGTGCCTTGAAAAAAGCCATTGGCGGCTAGGGTTGGAGTGAATTGTCCCCGCTCACGTATAAATGACAAACTGACATCAATTGCATCATTAAGCAAAGAGAGATCTGACAACCAACGAGAAATATCTTGCTGTTTTTGTGCATCGGGCTGTTGAAGCCAAAAATGTAGGTTGGGTAAATCAAAACTACAGGCTCCACCCGGAATAGCAAAACGTTGGCGAATCGAGGAAAGTAATTTATCTTCTTTTAAATTATTACAAAACTTGCGATCTGCTCTTAATCGCTCGCGTAAAGAAAGTACAGTTTTTAACGCATTTTCTAACGCACTGCTGTCTATTTTAGGGTGTTGTGACCAATAAACTAGGTTCTTTTCATGGGCTTCTAAATCTTTACCTATGTCGGTGCGAAGATCGAGTCGCTCAATAAGATCTAATAAATCAAATAGCTGTGAAAAAAAGACCAGTAACAACTGATTACTTTGCGGGTTAGATGTGCTTTTTAATTGGCCAAGCAGCTGCTCGACGCGCAAGTAGTTACGCATCTTCTCCTTTAACGGAAATTCAAACACCGCTTCGCTCATGGATACCCTTTTAAACACAGTCACTTAGATTTAAAGACTAAAGCAAGAATAAGGTGATGCCAAGTTGGAATTCAAAAGAACTTTAGTTTTGATATCAACTGAGTAAAAAAGTTGCAAAAATACTCTTAATTACCGATGGTTTCTAAAAAATTATGGTAGAGCGCATCAACTTGCGTATTTAATTCTTCCAGCGTACCACTGTTATCAATAACATGTGTAGCGGCTGCTTTTCGCTGCGCTCGTGAGGCTTGTGCAGCCATGATGTTTTCAATGGTTGCTTTTGAACTACCGTCGCGTTTCATCGCCCTTTGAAGTTGCAGTTCTTCTGGGCAATCAACCACAATCACGTAATTACACATAGTCGTAAGTTTGTTTTCAACTAGCAATGGTACAGACAAAATAGTAAACGGGCCGTCACTGATGTCGAGTTGTCGAGCCATCTCTTCCCTAATAAGTGGGTGAAGTAAGCCGTTTAGCCACTCTTTCTCACTACTGTTATTGAATACTTGTTCTCTAAGTACAGCGCGATTGAGCGTGCCATCGGTATGCAAAACTTGGTTTCCAAAGTGTGTTGCGATGGCGGCTAAACCTTTCGAACCCTTTTCTACCACTAGCCTTGCGACTATGTCTGCATCTACTATGGATATACCTTTGCTTTTAAACGCGTCTGAAACCGCAGATTTTCCGCTACCTATTCCGCCTGTTAGCCCAACGACTACACTGTTTCCCATTAATCGATTACCCAGCTTATATAAGCGCTAATAATAGGTTCTTTATAAAGCAGCGTAATGAAGCCTGCAACCGCTATATAGGGTCCAAAGGGCATAGGTTGTGAAGTATTCGCTTCATCAGAGTCCGATTTCAGGCGTAACAATAAAATTCCGACAATCGCTCCAACTAAAGAGGACAACAAAATAATTATTGGAAGACCTTGCCAACCGGTGAACGCGCCCAGTGCAGCTAATAATTTAAAATCGCCGTACCCCATACCTTCTTTCCCTGTGGCCAGTTTGAACAACCAGTACACAGACCAAAGACTTAGATAGCCTGCTGCCGCACCAATAATTGCGTCAAACATGTCTACAAATATAGATTGGGTGCTGAGGAGTAAACCAAGCCAAAGCAGGGGTAGCGTAAGCTGGTCTGGCAGTAACATTTTATCGGCATCGATAAATATTAATGCGATTAAAATGTAGCAAACCAACACAGACCAAAGAGCGGTCACTGATGGGCCATAGTGCCAAGCGGCTAATGTGCACACTAATGCCGTAAAAAGTTCCACAGCTGGATAGCGAATTGAAATCTTAGATTTACATTGAGAGCATTTTCCACCTAACACCAAATAACTGATGACAGGTATGTTTTCCCAAGCTCTTATTCTATGTCCACAACAAGGGCAAGTACTGTGCGGTAGTACAAGATTAAAGGGCTGTTTTACGTCGTTTTCGACGGCAGATTCTTTGGTTGAAAAGTAGTTTTTGTATTCCTCTTTCCAGCTGTTCTCCATCATTATCGGAAGTCGATAAATCACAACGTTCAAGAAACTACCTACCATCAAGCTGGTAATAAATACAATGGCATAGAAAAACGCGGGTAATTCAATACTTACCTGTATAACCGCATCTAGCATAAAAATTCTCTGAGTTATTTAGTGACATGTATTGTACACAGGTGAAAGTGAATCTACACCACGTTCCCCATTTCGAAGATGGGTAAGTACATAGCTACGATTAAGCCACCTATTACTACGCCAAGTACTGCCATTATCATCGGCTCTAATAGGCTAGTTAGCCCGTCTACCATGTCGTCTACTTCGGCTTCATATATTGTGGCTATTTTACTCAGCATGGCGTCGACGGCACCAGATTCTTCGCCAATCGCTATCATCTGAGTCACCATTTCGGGGAACACTTGAGTTACGCCCATAGCGGTGTGCATCGGCATGCCGCCTGCTACTTCTTTTCTAATGTACAGTATGGCGTTTCTGAATACCGCATTGCCCGATGCCCCCGCAGCAGATTCCAATGCGCCAATGAGGGGAACGCCTGCCGAAAAAGTCGTTGCTAGGGTTCTTGTAAAACGGGCAATAGAGGCTTTCTTTAATATTTCACCAATCACAGGAATTTTTAAGATTCGCACGTCTAGCTTGTCTCTTAATGACTGGCTTTTTTTATAGGCACGTGTAAATAGGTAACCTGCAGTTCCCACACCAGCGGCAATTAACACGCCATAGTCTTGTACAAATCGAGAGATACCTAACACAAACTGGGTGAATACGGGGAGTTCGGCTCCAGAACTCTTAAAAATGTCTTCAAACTGAGGGACAACGAAGATCAAAAGAATCGTCGTAACGATAAAAGCAACGACCAAAACTGCGATGGGGTAGAACATGGCTTTTTTGATTTTTGATTTTAGTGCTTCGGCTTTTTCTTTATAAGTAGCGATTCGCTCGTAAATCGTTTCTAGTGCACCAGATTGTTCCCCGGTAAACACTAAGTCGCAATAAAGGGTGTCAAATTGCTCGGGGTGTTTTTTCAATGCACTGGATAGTGGACTACCCGCTTTCACTTCATTGGCAATATCCCGCAGCATGTCGCGCATGGTAACTTTACTATGCCCCTGTGCAATCATGTCGAGGGTTTGTATAAGCGATACCCCAGCACCTAGCATGGTTGCGATTTGTCGTGACATCACACAGATGTCTGCGGCAGTTATTTTTTGCCCACCAGAGCCAAATAAAGGCTTACTGAGTTTTTTAACTTTGTTTGCAGATATTCCTTGGCGGCGAAGTAGATTTTTGGCTTCAGCGAGGGACGTTGCAGCAATCTCGCCTTTACGGTTGTTTCCTTTGCGATCCTTTCCTTGCCAAGTGAATGTAAGACTTGCTTTTGCCATAGTGATGATTTTTGTGCGCTAGGAAAAGGCATTAGCCCAGCAATGGCCGGGCTAGTCGGGTCAGGTACTGGTTGTTAGCACAAGGTAGTTGGTGTGCAAGCTGTACCCCAAGTAACGCGACCATTTGATACGGTTGGCGTTAGTACATAAGTTGCGGCTGCGTTTGAACCATCTACAATGCCTGAATCTGGAGATGCAGTTGCAGTGATTACACCATTTACAGTACCTACACCAACAATACTACCAGACGCAGAAACATCTGCCGGAATACCACTGGTACCGCCGTCACAGTTAGCAAGCGTTGAGTCAACAGTTTGAGCACAAATTTCAACTGCGGTTTTAGCCGCTGCGGTTGCGTTGGTAACTTCGGTGAACTTCGCTTTTTCAGTGTAGTTTTGATACGCCGGTAAAGCGATGGCCGCCAAAATGCCGATAATGGCAACAACGATCATTAATTCAATTAGTGTAAAACCTTTTTGGTTTTGGGTAGTCATGTTAGTCATGGTATTTCTCCGGTACGTATACAACACGTTAAACGTTAAATTGACGATTCAAATGGACCTGATACCTGAGTCGCCTCTGGTACGGCCCTGGTACATGTTTTTCAGTATAGAAGGCAATGTGCCACTGACAAGTATCAGAAATCATACCCGTGTTTACCTTTCTATTTAGCAAGCGCTACGTGATGAGCTAAAAAAATAGAACGTGGTAAAAACCTTTTATAGTCAGACAGTTAATATGTTGTCTAAATTAATACTTGGGTATTTTTCAGAACTGAGCTTCGAAAAGTTATTGGAGAGATTAGACCAGCGCACTCTGAGATTGAGTGCGCAAATAGTACAAGACGCAAGATTAAGAAATATGGATCCTAAGGGACAAGTCGATAGCCTCCACATGCTTAGTCAACGCGCCTGACGATATATAATCTACACCTAACGTAGCTAATGAACTGAGTCGAGCGTCAGTAATGTTGCCAGACACTTCCAGTTTACTTTGGCCGTTGTTTAGCGCTACTGACTCTTGTATCTGTTCGTTGGTGAAATTGTCTAGCATGATGATGTCTGCGTGGGCAGATAAGGCTTTTTTGAGCTCGTCGATACTTTCGACTTCAACTTCTACAGGAACACCAGGCTTCATTGCTTTTGCCCTTGATACTGCTTTTTCAATGCCTCCACAGGCAAAAATATGGTTTTCCTTAATCAGGAAAGCGTCAAACAAGCCAATGCGATGATTCTTACCTCCGCCGCATGCTACGGCATATTTCTGGGCCAGTCTAAGCCCTGGTATGGTTTTACGGGTGTCGAGAATCACTGTTTTACTGTCTTTAAGAATATCAGCATAGTACTGAGTAACAGTTGCCGTTGCCGACAGTGTTTGTAAAAAGTTTAACGCGGTACGCTCACCGGTAAGAATAATCCGAGCATTTCCCGTTAAAGTGGCAAGTGTTGTGTTTGCGTCTACTTGATCACCGTCTTTGACATGCCAGGTAATATCTAAGTCGCCGTCAAATACCGTGAAGGCTTCTGTTGCCCACGCTACACCGCAAATTACACAAGGCTCTCGCGTAATTATGGTTGCAGTTGCTGTGGCTTGTTCGTCGATAAGACATGCTGTGATGTCATTGGCTAACGAAACTGTACCACCTAGGTCTTCGCTCAACGCGGCTGATACTTGCTGGCGAATGGCTGTTGGGCTTGGGGCTGTCATAGAATCACACTGTATTGCTTTAGAGGGTACGCAATATTAACCGTTCTCCGCGCTGAGTAAACTCCAATTGGCGCAAAACGCTCATTCCCAGCAGAATTTCGTCATCGCTCATTCCCGGATTGAGGTTTGCTTCAACATCGCGAAGTACAATATCACCGATACGCAGCGTATCAATACGGGATTCGTTGATTTGCACAATACCATTTGCAGTACTGGCTAACGCTTGTCTCCCTGCTTGCATTTGCAAGGTTGATGCAAGGTGTGCAGGCACTGCAACATCCGTTGCGCCCGTATCAACCAAAAACGTTACCTTGGTGCCATTAATAAAGCCAGAAGTGACATAGTGACCAGCACGATTTTGTTTAAGTCTGACTTCCACACGATTTCCCACCTGAGAAGACTCTGGGGAGGAATTTGGATTAACTTGACGGTCCAACAGCTCTGAAAATACCATAATTAGCAAGCCAAACGCCGATATCCAAGCCAGCACAATCATCCACTTACCCATGCTTTTTTGTTCAGTCAAAAGAATTCCTCTTTAAAGTTGTGTGGTAACGTTGTCTATGTCTATGTCTATGTCTATGTCTATGTCTATGTCTATGTCTATGGGAAGTCATGGACCATTCCCTTCACGCCACAAGCCCCTCCATGGGGGCTCTGCTTCGGCATCCATGCCTCAGAAGGAAGTGAACGGCCCATGACTTCCCATTGACTACAACAACGAAACTCATGAGCCATTCCCTCCACGCCAAAAATCCCGCGCAGAAAGCTGCTTATAGTCTCTCGTCACAACGCCCGTTACAAATTATCGTTGCGTTCAAAAAATTAGGTGTCACACTTCTATAATTAATTGAGGTTAATATAAAAATTTAAACCCTTATGAAGTATTACCCTTTGGCAGCTCAAGTGGATTGTCCTTTTTTCGATGAGCGCCCCAATGAAAGCGACGTAAACTTGCTTGTCATACACAATATATCACTACCGCCCGAAGAGTTTGGTGGTGATGGCATTAGGGGGCTGTTTACAGGCACATTAGACTACAGTGCCCATCCGTTTTATGCGCAGTTAGAGGGGCTTAGAGTATCCGCCCATTGTGTTATTTATCGCGATGGAAAGATAGAGCAATATGTGCCATTTAGTCACAGAGCATGGCATGCTGGTGTGTCTTCTTTCCAAGGCGTGAGCCGTTGCAATGACTACTCTATTGGTATCGAGTTGGAAGGCACTGATAATTTGGCCTACACACAAGTTCAGTATGATGCGTTGGTCGAGTTAACTTCTTTTATCAGAAAGGTTTATCCTCGGATCTCATTAGGTCGAATTGTGGGGCATAATGATATTGCTCCGGGACGAAAAACTGATCCGGGTGTTGCCTTTAATTGGACGTATTTTCGTCAACGAATTAACCACAGAAAATCGTTGGTATCGGAGCCAACACAAATGAACGTCACTGCGAAAAAGAGTAGGGAAAAACTATGATCCTGATGAGCTTGTTATTGGTTTTGAGCATAGAGCGGCTGGTAGCAAAAACGTCGAAATGGCATGGTGAATTTTATGTTCGTGCCTACAGAGAATGGCTTGAGCAGAAAGGGTTATTGTCTGAACACACCAAGGATTTGGCATTGTGGTTCTATATGATTGCGCCTGCTTTGATTGCGGCGGCGGTTGAAGCATGGCTACTTGGGGCGGCGTTAACATTTGTATTGCAAACACTGGTGCTATTCGTTGCTATTGGTTGTCCGGCGTTACGCGCTACGTACAAGTGCTTTCTGAATGCTGCTGACCGTGGTGACTTGCAGGCTTGTAGCATGTATACCGACCAGCTCGGGCATTGCGATAATCAAGAAAAAGAGGCCTCTGCAAAGTCAGAAGGGCGCAGTTTCGGACAACATTTGACCTGGTTAAACTACCAACATTACGCTGCGGTTATGCTCTGGTTCGTTGCGTTTGGTGCTCCTGGTGTGATTTTTTATTGTTTGAGTCGCAATACCGCAGATGCTTTATGTGCTGCAAAACATCCTATGGCTGCTAGTGCGCGACACTTGATGTACGCTCTAGACTTTATTCCTGTGCGTATTACAGCGCTAGGATTACTGTTTATGGGGCATTTCTCCCGAGCGTTGCCAGAGTGGTTGAAGTACGTGTTGTCGGTGAAAACACCGGCTTATGACGTGTTAACCTCGGTATCGTCGAAAGCGGAAATGTTAAGTGAAGACGAATTAGAAGCTCAGGCGTACAACGCGTCTGTCGAGCCTAAGGTATTGGTTAAATTAGCTAAAAGAAATGTCATGTTTTTACTTGCAGCCACGTCAATACTGACATTGAGCGGTTTTATTGCCTAAAAAGCACCTCCAACGGCTTGACTATTGGTAAAACAAATTTCGACCAATAGTTGGCCGTTTCTTTCCTCAGTTAGAACTTTCTCTCTCATCAGACCAGTTGTTTGGTGTCTGTGTTTTCCCTTATTTATCAACAAAAAACTACTTTAGTTAGTGCAAAGTTCTTGGCTTTATTTTTCACACAGTATTTACGTATCTGGCGATCTGACCTACACTAATAAGGTAAATTGGTATTACCAATATGAGTTTTCAAGCCATCTTGTTTACATAAACTACGAGGTTTGAGGGCTGAATGGTTACTCAAAGGGAAGCGATTCAAGTATGCGTCAGCAACGCAAAAAGTTAGCAGATGTAATTACTGAACAACTAGAATCCATGATTCTTGATGGCACCCTTTTGTCTGGGCAAAAGCTGCCCCCAGAGCGAGAGCTTGCATTACAGTTTGATGTATCTCGCCCGTCACTAAGAGAAGCCATTGGTAATTTGCAAGCGCGAGGATTGGTCGAGCGTAAGCAGGGTGGTGGAACTTTCGTTAATCGAAATTTAAATTCCGCGATGCGTGACCCATTAATGGCTCTAGTGAGTAAACGTCCTGAAACTCAGTTCGATTTACTAGAGTTCAGGCACGCATTGGAGGGTATGGCAGCTTATTACGCGGCACTTCGCGGACAGCCAGAAGATTACGATGCGTTAAAACAAGCATTGAAAGATTTACCTTCACCCGGCCCAAAAGAAAGTAAGCGAGCGCAAGCCGAGGCCCTAGGGCAGTTTTACGTGATTATGGCAAGAGCCTCTCACAATATGGTGTTGCTTCACGTAATGAATACCATGCAAAGCATGCTGGTTGAAAATATTGAGCGCAACTTAGACATGTTAGCGCTGCACACTGACGTGAGTGACGACATAGGCCGCCAGCGTCACGAAATTGTTGAAGCAATAGCGGCGCGCGACCCTGAAGCAGCGCGCCAAGCGTGTAATACGCACCTTGCTTACATTGAGAAAACACTATTAACCATTAACCAGCGAGACAGCCGTGTACAACGAGCGCTTCGACGGTTAGAAATTTAGCGACTTAAGTCGCAAAAAAGAATTGCAGTAAGCGGTAGTGGTAGTAAACAACACCGCTGCAAAGAGAATCACGTTCAAATGAACGTGAACAAAATAACGTAAATTGAAGTTTCCCTTTTCCCAGATCCCATGGCGAGAGGGATTTTCTGTATCAGCAACTATAGGATGGCACCATGACTGATATGATGCACCAAGATGTAGATCCCAACGAAACTAAAGAGTGGATTGATGCGCTAGAGTCGGTTTTAGAAGAGGAAGGCGTAGAACGCGCTCACTATTTACTCGAAAAACTTATTGATAAAGCTCGTCGAAGCGGAGCGCATTTACCGTATGACGCTACTACTGCCTACATCAATACTATCCCTGCGGCGCAAGAGCCAAAAATGCCTGGTGACTTGACCATCGAAGCGCGCATCCGTGCCGCTATTCGTTGGAACGCATTGATGATTGTGTTGCGTGCATCTAAGAAAAACCTTGAGCTTGGTGGTCACATTGGAAGCTTCGCATCATCGGCTATGTTTTACGATGTTGGTTTTAATCATTTCTTTAAAGCACCTAATGAGAACCAAGGCGGCGACTTCATTTTCGCACAAGGCCATATTTCTCCTGGCATTTATGCCCGCTCTTTCATGGAAGGCAACCTCACGGAAGAACAGTTAAACAACTTCCGTCAAGAATGTGCAGGCGACGGTCTATCGTCTTACCCCCATCCTCATTTGATGAAAGACTACTGGCAGTTCCCAACGGTATCTATGGGCCTTGGCCCACTTCAAGCTATCTACACCGCTCGCTTCCTTAAATACCTAACGAACCGTGGTATTAAAGACTGTTCAGATCAACGTGTATACTGCTACATGGGTGACGGCGAGTGTGATGAGCCAGAAAGCTTGGGTGCAATTGGTCTTGCGTCTCGAGAAGGTCTAGACAACCTTACTTTTGTTATCAACTGTAACCTTCAGCGCCTAGATGGCCCGGTACGTGGTAACGGTAAAATTATCCAAGAACTTGAAGGAACGTTCCGCGGCGCAGGTTGGGAAGTTGTGAAAGTTATCTGGGGTAGTTACTGGGATGAACTTCTAGCTCGTGATAAATCTGGCAAACTAGTTCAGCTGATGAGCGAAACAGTGGACGGTGAATACCAAAACTGTAAAGCCAAAGGCGGCAAGTACACCCGTGAAAACTTCTTCAACAAGTACCCTGAAACTGCTGCGCTGGTAGCAAACATGTCTGACGATGACATCTGGCGCTTGAACCGCGGTGGTCACGATCCAGTGAAAATGTATGCCGCTTATCAAAAAGCGATTGATACCAAAGGTCGTCCAACGGTAATTCTTGCTAAAACCGTTAAAGGTTTTGGTTTAGGTCAGTCGGGTGAAGCGCAAAACGTGGCGCACAACGTTAAGAAAATGGACGTTGATTCAATTAAAGCCTTCCGTGACCGCTTCAACATTCCTGTAGCAGACGACAAGATTGCTGATCTGCCTTATTTCAAGTTTGATGATGACAGCGAAGAAATGAAGTACCTTCGCGCCCGTCGTGAAGCCTTAGGCGGATACCTTCCTGCTCGTCGCGAGCAAGCAGAAGAGCAGCTTGAAATTCCAGAACTAAGTGCATTCGATGCAATCCTGAAAGGTTCAGGCGAACGTCAAGTGTCATCAACAATGACCTTCGTACGTGTGCTTAATGCCCTATTGAAAGACAAGAAAATTGGTAAGCGTATTGTTCCAATTATTCCTGATGAAGCCCGTACCTTCGGTATGGAAGGCTTGTTCCGTCAGGTAGGTATTTACGCCAATGAAGGTCAAAAATACGTACCTCAAGATGCTGACCAAGTTGCTTACTATCGCGAAGACAAAAAAGGTCAGGTGCTACAAGAAGGTATTAACGAATTAGGTGCAATGGCATCTTGGGTTGCGTCAGGTACGTCTTATTCGACGTGCAACGCTACTACTATTCCGTTCTATATTTATTACTCAATGTTTGGTTTCCAACGTGTTGGTGATCTTGCATGGGCAGCGGGTGATAGCCAAGCACGCGGTTTCCTATTAGGTGCAACGGCAGGTAGAACAACACTTAATGGTGAAGGTTTGCAGCACCAAGATGGTCATTCCCATGTGCAAGCTAACCTGATTCCTAACTGTATTACCTACGACCCAACTTACGGTTACGAAGTTGCAGTTATCGTTCAAGACGGTCTACGTCGCATGTACGGTAACAATGAAAATATTTTCTACTACCTAACCTTGATGAACGAGAACTATCAGCACCCTGCTATGCCAGAAGGTGAAAATATTGCTGAGCAAATCATCAAAGGTATCTACAAATTAGAGCGTGTTGAGGCTGCCAAGTCTAAACTTAATGTTCAATTAATGGGTTCAGGTACTATCTTGAACGAAGTGCGTAAAGCAGCACAAATTCTTGCTGAAGACTACAAGGTGTCTTCTGACGTTTACTCGGTAACCTCATTCAACGAGCTGGCTCGTGAAGGTCAAGACGTTGAGCGTTTCAACATGCTTAACCCAGAAGCAGAGCAAAAAGTCCCTTACATTGGTCAGATTATTACCAAAGAAGCAGGTCCTGCGATTTCTGCGACTGACTATGTGAAGAACTACTCTGACCAAGTACGTGCGTTCATCGATACAGAATACCGCTGCCTAGGTACAGATGGTTTTGGTCGAAGCGATAGCCGTGAAAATCTACGTACTCACTTTGAAGTAAACGCGTCATATATCGTGGTTGCATCACTTTACGAATTAGCTCAACGCGGTGACGTCGAGAAAAAAGTGGTAGCAGAAGCCATCAAGCGATTTGATATTAACGCTGAAAAACTTAACCCACTTTACGCGTAAGCCAAATTAAGGGATTTTACATATGTCAGATATTCAAAAGATTATCGTACCTGATGTAGGCGGTGACGAAGTTGAAGTTATCGAACTCTGTGTTGCCGTGGGCGACAGCATTGAGGCAGACGAGGGCGTTGTTACTGTTGAAAGTGACAAGGCATCAATGGACATCCCAGCGCCCTTTGAAGGTGAGATTGTAAGCCTGACAGTATCTGTAGGCGATAAAATCAAAGAAGGCGATGTGATTGGTGAAATGAAAGTCGCAGGTGGTGATACTGCGTCAGAAGCGTCGTCTTCAGACGACGCTGCCAGTGCTTCACCGGCAGAACCGAAAGTTGAAGCACCAGCACAAGCGGCGCCAACGGAACAAAGCTCGCCAGCTGCTGCGCCAGCCGCTTCTGGTGCAAGCGAAGTGATTGAAGTTGCTGTTCCAGATATAGGTGAAGACGGCGAAGTTGACGTTATCGATGTATTGGTTTCAGTAGGCGACACCATTGAAAAAGAAGATGGTCTTATCACGCTTGAAACTGATAAAGCGACGATGGACGTTCCTTCTACACACGCAGGTACAGTAAAAGAAGTATTTATTAGTACTGGCGACAAAGTGAAAGAAGGCGTTGTAGTAATCAAACTTGAGATCGCTGGCTCTGGTTCAGCGCCAACTGAATCTGCACCAACCGCAGCTGCACCTGTTGCACAGGAAAGCGCGGCTCCAGCGCCCGTAGTAGCCAGCAGTGAAACTATTGAAGTCGCAGTACCTGATATTGGTGAAGACGGCGAAGTTGATGTTATCGATGTCTTAGTATCGGTTGGCGATTCGGTTGAAAAAGAAGACGGCCTAATAACCCTAGAAACTGATAAAGCGACAATGGATGTACCTTCTACTCATGCAGGTACTATCAAAGAAGTTTATATCAGCACGGGTGATAAAGTTAAGCAGGGTACTTTGGTAGTGAAGCTTGAAACTAGCGGTGGTTCATCATCGCAAGCTGCGCCAGCGCCAGCACCTGTTGCTGAAAAGCCAGTGGAACAACCTGCCCCAGCACCTAAGCCATCGGCACCACAAGCGAGTGCTCCAGTATCTGCTGCTCCAGCGGCAAAAGGCAATGGCAAAGCCCACGCATCACCGTCAGTTCGTCGTGTTGCTCGTGAGTTTGGTGTAGACCTTACGCTAGTTAACGGCACTGGACCTAAAAACCGTATTCTGAAAGAAGACGTTCAAGCTTATGTTAAAGCTGAATTGGCTAAGCCGCGCACAACAGCTGCCGCAGCAAGCGCGCCTGTAGGCGATAACGTGCTTCAAATTGTACCGGTTAAGCCTGTTGACCACAGCAAATTTGGCGATATCGAAGAGCAGAAGCTTTCTCGTATTCAAAAGATTTCTGGTCCGTTCTTACACCGTAATTGGGCGACTATCCCCCACGTTACACAGTTTGACGAAGCAGATATCACTGATGTTGAAGCGTTCCGCAAAGAGCAAAACGCTTACCATGCGAAGATTAAGTCTGGCCTTAAAATCACGCCTCTTGTATTCGTGATGAAGGCAGTAGCTAAAGCGCTTGAAAAATACGAGCTATTTAACTCGTCACTGTCTGATGACGGCGAGAGCTTAATCATTAAGAAGTTTATCAACATTGGTATTGCTGTTGAAACACCGGGCGGCCTAGTAGTACCGGTTATTCGTGATGTAAATAAGAAAGGTATTGAGCAGTTGTCTCAAGAACTTATCGAAATATCTAAGAAAGCCCGTGACGGCAAGCTTAAGGCTGCTGACATGCAGGGTGGTACATTCACCATCTCGAGCCTGGGCGGAATTGGTGGTACTGCGTTTACACCTATTGTAAATGCGCCAGAAGTCGCCATATTAGGTGTGTCTAAGTCTGAGATGAAGCCAAAGTGGAATGGTAAAGAATTTGAGCCGCGCTTAATGGTGCCGTTAAGCCTATCTTATGACCACCGAGTCATTGATGGGGCGGTAGGTGCAAGATTCTCTACTGAGATTGCAGCAAACCTTACTGACTTACGCAGAATCATACTTTAAATAAAAGGTCGAAAAAGTTTACAATATCAGTAACATTTTCGACTATTTTATACGCCCATTTTGTGGCATTTCGGTTATGCTATTACACAAATTAATAGCATAACCCTACAAGAACAGGACTGAGGTTCACGATGAGCGAAATTAAAACGCAATTAGTGGTATTAGGGGGCGGACCTGGCGGCTATTCAGCTGCATTCCGTGCAGCCGATTTAGGCATTGAAACAGTTATCGTAGATTCACGGGACACCCTAGGTGGTGTTTGTTTGAACGTGGGTTGTATTCCGTCAAAAGCATTGCTTCACGTTGCTAAAGTTATCAAAGAAGCAAAGCATCTATCTGCTCACGGCGTTACGTTTGGTGAACCAACGTTCGACCTAGATAAAATTCGCGCGTACAAAGATGGCGTTGTAAGTCAGTTAACCAAAGGCTTAGGCGGCATGTCTAAAATGCGTAAGGTTAAGCACGTTCAAGGCTACGGAAAATTCACTGGCAGTAATGCTTTGGAAGTGACTGCGGCTGACGGTTCTACTACAACGGTCACTTTCGAAAACGCAATCATTGCCGCAGGTTCTGAGCCTGTATCTCTGCCTTTCATCCCAGAAGATGATCGCGTAATTGATTCAACTGGCGCGCTTGAAATGAAAGACGTTCCAGAAAAAATGTTGGTACTTGGTGGCGGAATCATCGGCCTAGAAATGGGTACGGTATACGAAGCACTAGGTTCGAACATTGACGTGGTTGAGTTCTTAGACCAGCTAATTCCTGCTGCTGACAAAGACATCATGAAAGTCTTCATGAAAGACTACAAAGACAAGTTTAACATCATGCTAGAAACCAAAGTGACTGCGGTTGAAGCAAAAGACGACGGCTTGTATGTATCATTTGAAGGCAAAAACGCTCCAGCTGAGCAAGTGCGCTATGACAAAGTGCTAGTAGCGGTTGGTCGACGTCCAAACGGTAAACTTATCGGCGCTGAAGCTGCTGGTGTTGCGGTTGACGAGCGTGGATTCATTAACGTTGACAAACAACTTCGCACTAACGTTAATCACATTTTTGCTATTGGTGATCTAGTGGGTCAACCAATGCTTGCTCACAAAGCGGTGCACGAAGGTCACGTTGCTGCTGAAGTTATTGCTGGTAAGAAGCACTACTTCGACCCACGTTCAATTCCATCGGTGGCTTACACTGAGCCAGAAGTTGCTTGGGTTGGTCTTACTGAGAAAGAAGCGAAAGAGCAAGGTGTTAACTACGAAGCGTCTGTGTTCCCATGGGCAGCATCAGGCCGTGCAATTGCGTCAGATGCAACAAACGGTATGACTAAGATGATCTTCGACAAAGACACTGGCCGTGTTATCGGTGGTGCGATTGTTGGTACCAATGCTGGCGAGCTTTTAGGTGAGATTGGTCTTGCAGTTGAAATGGGCGCAGATGCAGAAGATGTTGGTCTTACTGTACATGCTCACCCAACGCTTTACGAATCAGTAGGCCTTGCAGCTGAAATTTTTGAAGGTAGCATTACCGATTTGCCGAACCCTAAGGCGAAAAAGAAGTAATTTCTTCTGAATAGTTACATGAAAAGGCCAGTCGAGAGATTGGCCTTTTTTGTTAGGCACCGGTTAATAGCTTTGCTTGCTGAATAGATTCAATATGATGTCTTAAGAACAGTGAAGCAATGTCAAAGGACACAGAACCAAAGTCCCAAAAGTGCTCGGTTTTTGCATTGATATTCACCGCTACGGCCATGTTGTAATCAGGGATAACCATAAGCCAGCTTTGTGCACCTCTTGAAACACCGCCATGGTTGGCCTGAAAGAGCCTACCTATGCCTTCGCCAAAGTCTGACTCCCTTACCCGCCAACCAATAGCGTAACCTTGTTCGTTAACCTGTCCATCATTTAGTGTTTGCGGTGTCCAAAAAGCACTTCTTGTTGAAGCGCTAACAAAGTTATTGCTATTAAACCCAATACCTAGTCTTACTAAATCAGATGACGTCGAAATAAATCCTCCTCCTGCAAGCCTGTGACTTAAGTCAACGTCTCTCCACGGTTTGACTAGCTCTCCTTTATCGTCTTTGTGCCAATAGAAGGTCACTAGGTTTTCTGCCAACGAATTATCACTGTTCGATTCTTCCTGCGCATAGGTGTGTTGCATACCTAAAGGTTGAAGTACTTCTTTGCGCATTGCATATTGAAACTGGGTGTTGGTACTTTCTTGCATAACTGCGCTCAGTAATACCGTCCCTAAACTTGAGTAACTAAATGCTTCACCTGGAGAAAATAACAGTTCACTTTCGTCGAACAAGCGTGTTGCATCCGCTACATTGGTGTAGTGGGTGTTCAGCGAAATAGAGCGATAGAGACCATCAAATTCGGTGTTTTCTCCGTAATGTGGAATGCCAGCCATATGAGAGGCTAGCTGACGTGGAGTTATATTTTGCCATTTTGGATTTAGCTGACCTACTGGATACGTGGATATTGGGGTATCTAAAGTAAGAGCGTTTTTGTCAACTAACCTTGCAAGTAATGCCGACGTTAGTGCTTTTGATGTACTCCCAATGCGAAAAACAGACCTTGTGGTCATTGGTACTTCGCGCTCAATATCCGCCCATCCAGAAGCACCTGCCCATACTAACTTTCCATTGATTGCCACAGCGGCTGAAATACCTGGGCTATTAATGCCTCGTCTGTGAGATTCAATTTGCGCTACTGCTAGTTCACCTTGCGTTACAAAATCTTCATCGAAGACTATGCTATCTGTTGGACCAGAATTGGGAACATGAATATATGAAGCGCCAAGCATGGGGGCTTCATGGCGATGAGCATAAAACTGATACACAGGCATCAGAAAGTAGGTAATTAGGGCAATAATGATAGCTAGTGCGATCAATAGACGTTTCATGAAGTTCACTCCTAAAAAAGAGTGGATAAGTTACATTTAGTGCTTCACGTTCGTCTTATCATTATTGAAAACATCTGCGCATTTTTGAAAATGCGCAAAAATAGTAAATTTTTCAGATTATTAGTTAGCCTTTGTTATCCGCTAACTGTGTGATTTCCGATATTCAGAAGGGGTCACCCCGGTGAATTCTTTGAATGCCCTATTGAAAGAGGCGATAGAGTTGAATCCTGCATTTAGCGCGTGGGTGAGTATAGGAATAGATCTATCCTGCTGAATTAGCTTTTCACATACCAAAGGGATCCTGTAGCTATTGAGAAACTTTGAAAAGTTATCGAACCCCATTTCTACGTTGATTAGCTTCCGTAATTGATGGTCAGGTAACGCCATGGCTTCGGCCATTTTCGAGACGGTCAATTCACTTTGGCAGAAGAACTCTGGTTGCATTAGTTGCATTAATTTTTCGACTTTTGGGTTGAGAGAGTGGGGGCTTATATTCTGTTTATCAACAATATTAGTTTGTGTTGCACTGTGACTCTCAATAAAACGAAGGGCGAAAAATGCTGTGAGGACAAACATGAGCAACGCATTAATTACGCTAAACAGCCAATGATCTTTTATTGAGTAAAAAAATATCTCAACCAAAGTTAGACACAGTGAATATACGCCAATGATAATGATGGTTTGCAACCTAAAGCCACGTCTGCTCTCATCAAGGTCTTCCTTGTAGTCTCTTAGGGCATCGACAACAATGTAGAAGAGTATAAACATACCGATCACATGATTAATGTCATGAAAAATGCCACGCCCCTGATACACAAAGAAAAACAAGGTTAACCAAGCAAGCCAAATACACAACACAACTCTGAACAACATGGAAAGGCTGAGGAAAAATGATTTTTTGTGCACTTTTTGCCAATACACTGCAAACAAACTATAGGCCGTAAGGTCTGTGAGGAGTAACAGTAAAGGCCGAGTCCAACCGTATATGTGGTTTTCTATAGGAGCGGTCAATAGAATGTACGCCGCCAAGCAGCTAGCAAGCGCTACATTTGAAAGTATCTGAGGAGTAAACTTGATTGTCATAAACCCAATCAGACACAAAATGCCAACAGCTTGGAAGCGAAACAGTAAATCAATAAGTTGTACAAGCGAAAGCGTAATATCGAGTTGCATACTAACAAAATTAAACGGTAAGTAGATGAACGCTATCAAAAAGTCTCATCTAATTCGAGCCTAGAAAGCTAAGGTTAGTTGGTAATACTACCACTTGGCTGTCTTATATTGTGTATAATCCACTATACATTTTTGCCAAATTCAAACTGGCATTTCTTTAATGTTGCATGTAGCTTTTAGTCTATCTCCGATTAATCCGGCGTAAACTATGTCACAACAATCATCTCGTGCGTCCCAGCTGGAATTTTTTTCAATTCCAAGTCCGTGCGTTGGTGTTTGTGAATCAGGGCCTCGAGGATATTGCAAAGGTTGCTTCCGAAGCCGTGAAGAACGGTTGTATTGGTTGCAAATAGACGACAGTACACGACGCACCATAGTCAACGCTTGCCAGCGTCGTAAGAAAGCAGCACTAAGGCGAAATACAAAGCAGCTAGGCGATGAATTACCTTCAGAGTTGCCTGTACAAGCGAGCTTTTTTGATGAATAAGCGCCGGTTGTGACGTGCGTTTGGTAAATGAAATTTTAGATAACGTTAAACAGTGGATACTTGCATGTCGTTAGATAAATACGTGGCTTTCGCGACTAAATCTTTTGCATTACCTGATGTATGTTTACGAATTCGTGGAATATTAGATGATCCTCGTTCAGACGCTGAAGCTATTGGAAAGGTCATTAGTTTAGACCCGTCATTGTGCGCAAAGGTACTGCGTTTGGCCAACAGCTCCTTATTCCGTTTTCCTTCTCAAGTATCAACAATAACAAAAGCCGTTAATGTGGTTGGTGGCGAAGCCTTATACAACCTAGTGATGGCAGAAACCGCGAATTCAGCCTTCAAATACTTTAATACAAAGCTCATTGATTTAGACAAGCATTGGTATAAGTCGGTGTATTGCGGCATGGTTGGGCGTTACTTAGGGCGTCAAATGGCTATTCGTGGGAGTGAGCGCTTTTTTGTTATGGGTATTTTAAAAAACCTTAGCGAGCTGGTGCTCGCTAATAAAAACCCTGACAAATATCAAGAGTACCTAGATGACACTAGCGATTTATCTTACGATGCAAAACAACAAGCCCACTTTGGTTTTACTTTTGCTGAGTGCAGTGGTGCTATCTTAGAGGTCTGGAAACTTCCTCTTGTACTTTATTACCCAGTGAAGTACTTACATGACCCAGCAAAGCAAGCAGCAGACACTGATGTTTCTTTGTTTAATGCTGCCAGTGCCCTCGCTGAATTAAAAATGATTCAACCAGATTGCGAATCCGTTGAACTTTTTTTGAACAGCGACATCAATACTCTTAACCTAGATAAGTCGGCACTGTTGAAAGCGGTTGATCACGCAGATAAAGAAACGGCGAAAGTCGCAGTGATGATGTAAGACGCTGTAATTAAACAACTAAAAAATTTCGCTATATAACAATAAACAAGAATAAAAGACGCTAAAACAATGATAAAAAAATCAATGTTGGGATGGAGCATGCTCGCGGCCAGTATAACGCTGCATGGCTATGCTCATGCTACTCCTAGAGATTTAATTAATGATGTGTACCACGCAGATATCACGTCGCAAAGTGATGAACTGAGCTCGTCGTTGGATGGCGAATTAGGTATTTTGTTGAGTAGTGGTAATACATCAGCAAACAGTATTAAAGCAGGGCTCATCGCGCAACATGACACTGATAACTGGAGTAATAGCTATACAGTTGAAATGCTTTACAAGCAAAGCGTTTTGTCAGAAGGCAACAAAGAGACTACAGCGCATCGATTCTATGGCACCGCGCAATTCGATTACAAGTTAGGACGTACAGATCGGCGATTATTCGTATATGGAGATTACGAGAATGATCGTTTCAACGGTTACGACCATCGTGCTTCTCTAGCGGTGGGTTGGTCCCATCGCTTATGGCGAGATAACATGAGTGCGTTCAGATATAGTGTTGGTCCCGGTTATTCATTTGTAAAGCCGCTTGAAAGTAACACTGCAAATATTGGCGACAGTGTTATAGTAAGGGCGTCTGCTGAGTATGAGTATAAGTGGGAGTCTGGCGCTAGGTTACGTCAGTTTTTGAGCACAGAGGCCGGTGAGTTTAATACTAAATCTCGTTCTGAAACTTCCGTGTCAGCTAACGTGTTTGGTGAAATGGCAATGAAGCTATCAGTGGTGCTCAATCATGATTCTGATACACCAGAAGATGTTGCTTCCTTAAACACTGAAACCTCAGTGGCACTGGTTTACCAGTTTTTTTAAGCTTAGGTTCATTTTACTAAGGTAATCTTTTTATACTTTTGTAGCGATACTTGCTCAAACTAGCAGGTTTATTTGACTCGACAGATGGGGCAGGTACTATTGCCCCGTTTAGATAAACGACTCTCTGGCGCCCATAATAAAACTAATATTGAGGTGCACTAATCCAATTTTCATTGATCAGGAACGCACATGAAAAAAAGGCTTTTAGCGACACTCATTTCATCATTGTTAGTATCAAACCTATCGTTTGCTGAAGACGAAGTAAAACCCTTCACCTTGGAAGGTGAGCTTGGTGTTATTGCAACTACAGGTAACACGGAAACCACGTCAATTAATGCGGGGCTTGCTGCGCATCACGAGACCGAAATGTGGAGTAACGATTATATTATCGAAGGCTTGTATAAGCGCGAAACGGTAGAAAGAGATGGTGAAGATGTTGAATTTACCTCGGCTCAAAAGTTTTATGCTTCTGCACAGGGTAACTATAAATTAGAAGATCCAAATAACCGTTTGTTTGGATTTACCTCATACGAAGATGATCGGCTTAGTAACTTTGCCTATCAAGCGACTATTGCAGCTGGTTGGAACCAAAAGCTATTTCAAACTGATAAGCAAAAGTTTGAGTACTCGATAGGTCCGGGTTATGCGTTTGCAGAAACTCAAGACGGTGAAGAACAAAATAGTTTCATTGTACGTGCGTCATTAGCTTACCAATGGATTATTTCAGATACTGCCAAATTCATCCAAACGGTGAGTACGGAAGTGGGTTCGGAAAATACTAAATCACGTGCTGAATCTGCACTGTCTGCAACTATTAGTGGGAACCTTTCTATGAAGGTATCGCTAAAACTTGATCACAACTCAGACGTGGCAGACGATATCGATAACTTAGATACAGAAACTGCGGTTACGTTGGTTTATAACTTCTTTTAAACCACGGTACATTTAACGGCTACCAATAAAAACGGCTTCCTTGGAAGCCGTTTTTGTGTCTAGTTTACTCAGTGTATTAATGAAGTATACGAGTTTTAATGGTGCCGTTGATTTGCTGCAACTGAGCAAGGGCGTCGTAGGCTTTGTCTTCTACAACGTCTACAACCACGTAACCAATCTCGGCATTGGTTTGAAGGTATTGCGCTTCAATGTTAATACCTTTTTCAGCAAACGCTTGGTTAATCTGAGTAAGAATACCAGGCTGGTTTTTGTGAATGTGAAGTAAGCGCGAGCGTCCAGTGTGCTCTGGAAGGGATACTTCAGGAAAGTTCACCGCTGATAAAGTAGAGCCGTTGTCACTGTATTTTGCTAGCTTACCTGCCACTTCAATTCCAATGTTTTCCTGTGCTTCTTGAGTACTTCCACCCACGTGCGGTGTAAGAATAACATTGTCGAACTGACGAAGTGGAGACACAAATTCTTCGCTGTTAGACTTTGGTTCAACTGGAAATACATCGATTGCAGCGCCGTTCAAGTGACCGCTGGCAAGTGCTTCCGTCAATGCGTCGATATCTACAACGGTACCGCGAGACGCATTGATCAAAATAGAGCCTTGCTTCATCTGAGCGAGCTCTTCTTGGCCAATCATGTCTTGGGTTTCTCCGGTTTCTGGAACGTGTAGTGATACTACATCGGAAGTATTAAGCAGCTGTTTAAGGGATTTCACTTGCGTAGAGTTACCTAGTACGAGTTTGTCCTCGATATCAAAAAACTGCACGCGCATACCCAAGTGCTCGGCAAGTATGCTGAGCTGTGTGCCGATATGACCGTAACCGATAATGCCTAGTGTTTTGCCACGGGCTTCATATGAGCCAACCGCGGTTTTTTCCCACTCACCACGGTGAGCCTTAGCACTTTTGCTGGGTACTTGTCTAAGTAACAAGATAATTTGACCCAATACCAACTCAGCAACAGAGCGAGTGTTTGAAAACGGTGCATTGAATACTGGAATACCGCGCGCTTGGGTAGCGACCAAATCCACTTGATTGGTTCCAATACAGAAACAACCGATAGCAACAAGTTTCTGAGCAGCTTCAACCACGTTTTCAGTGATTTGAGTGCGCGAGCGAATACCTACAAAATGCGCATCTTTAACTTTTTCAATGAGTTCGTCTTCCGGCAGAGAAGTCTTTAGGTACTCAATATTAGTGTAACCGTTACTCTTAAAGGTCTCTAGGGCACTCTGGTGTACACCCTCAAGTAACAGGATTCGAATTTTATCCTTTGGCAGTGAAACTTTACTCATGAATTAATGTTCTCTCAAAAACTTTAATAGGCATCTAGACGTCTAAACGGAAGTTAGCAGAATTTATCGTCAGTGAAAAGCGCTAATTGCTATTCGTAGGTTTCTACACCGTTATTCGTGGCAGATAATACGATATCTGCACCGCGAAGGGCGAAAATACCGTTGGTGACAACACCAGGAATATTATTGATGCTCTGTTCTAATTCTCTAGGGTTAATAATACTGAGGTTGTGTACATCTAGAATAACGTTGCCGTTGTCCGTAACTACACCTTGGCGATACACAGGGTCTCCGCCTAGTTTAACTAACTGTCTAGCGACAAATGAACGAGCCATTGGTATGACTTCAACAGGTAGAGGGAATTTTCCTAAAACAGGAACCCGTTTACTTTCGTCAACAATACACACGAAAGTTTTTGCTGCCCCAGCAACGATTTTTTCACGTGTAAGCGCTGCTCCACCGCCTTTTATCATGTGTTTGTGTTCAGTCACTTCATCAGCACCGTCAATGTACACCGATAATTCACCTGCGTTATTGAGTTCAAAGACCTCAATACCTAGTGCCTCTAATCGTTTTGTGGATGCATCTGAGCTAGAAACTGCACCTTCGATACGATTCTTGATTTTACCAAGTTCATCGATAAAAAAATTGACAGTAGAACCTGTACCAACACCCACAATGCTGCCCTGTTCTACGTATTGAATAGCGGCCTTGGCCACAGCTTGTTTTTTCGCGTTCTGATCCATGTTTTAGGTCTCCAGCTCAGTTTTGCGGAAGTGTACCTGAAAAGCCTCACGGCCCCTAGTCAAAAACGCGATGGCGTTAGTCGTTTTTGAAATGCAATATTCTTGTTGGGGTTACTATGGCATCAAGAGGGACATCCCAGGGTTGTGCGGGTAACTCGTTTACCTCTTGGCAGTCGTGGGCTATGCCAACCAGCTTTGGGCGTTTTTTCTCATTGCGCACACTGCTTAAGGTTCTGTCGTAATAGCCTCCCCCCATACCTAGGCGATTTCCTTGACGGTCAAACCCAACCAAGGGCATAAGTATCACATTGTGGTTTTTTACCAGCTCAATGCTATTGCAAGCCAGAGCAGGCTCCACAATCCCGTATTTGTTTTCGGTCATCTGTGTCGATGGAGTATACGCCAACATGAGCAAGTGGCCTTTATTAATCGGGTGAATAACGGGTAGAGTAATACGTGTTACGCGCGTATCTGCGCATCGCCATTGATCTGCTATGAATGAAGATAACGATACCTCACCATCGTTTGAGAGATAACAGGCAATGGTAGAAGACGAAGTAATAAATTCACAGGTAGCCAATTGCTGAGCAACCTGTTTTTCCGCAAAGACCTGCATATCGTGGGACAAATTTTTTCGAGCTTTGCGTAATGATATTCTTAGCGTTTTTCTATCAAATGAACAATGAAGACTCATTACTGAAGTGATAAACCTACGAAGTGGGGGGTAAGAATTTGTTAAGGATATCAATTAACGCGGAGTTGTCGACAGGTTTTGTCAGAATGTCGCAAATGCCATGCTTTGCTAATTCAGTACGCTCAGAAATTGCGTCTGCGGTGAGGGCGACCACAGGCACATTAGACGCAGGCCCGGCTTTAATGCGTTTAGTTGCTTCAAGCCCATCTATACCGGGAAGGTTGAGATCCATCAACACTAAATCGACCGGGTAGATGCTTGCATATTCAACGCCTTCCTCTCCAGTAGGCACTACCGTAAGCGGCACCCCTAACTTTTCAAATACGGTTTTAATAACGACTTGATTGATATAATGGTCTTCGACCACCAGTATGTTTGGGTTGTCGATAATATTGAGTAGTGGCAGGTTTTCTTCTTTGGATAGCTTGACCGTGTCTGATAAGGCTGACTCCGGTGCGCTCACCGAAATTGTCACCCGAGTACCTTGGTTTAATTCACTTTTGAATTTCATAGAGCCTTTCATCAAGGCAATTAGCTGTTTAGTGATGTTTAAACCAAGCCCTGTGCCGTCAATACTGTGCGCGTTATCCATTCGCTCGAAGGGTTTGAACAGTTTCGCTTGTTCTTCTTCACTAATGCCAATACCTTCATCTTTTACGGTGAAAATCAATGTACCTTTTTTGTATTTTACCTGCGCAAAAATTCTCTTGTTTTCGGGCGTATATTTCACCGCATTGGATAAAATATTTAGAGCGATCTGGCTGTATTTAGTGTCATCTAAATCTACAGATTTAGGGACCGATTCATCAATGACGTATTCAAACAGAACATGCTCATCTTCTGCCCTTATATTGGTTAATGAGAACAGATGAGTAAATAGATCATGAGTGCTGACTGCCCTTGGCGTTACGCGCATTTTCCCTGCTTCAAGCTGCTTTAAATCGAGAACGGAATTCACGATTTCTAACAGACGTTCACCACTTTTATTAATGTGACCTAAAGGTTCAGTAAAAGAGCGGGGAAGTTGCAAAGATTTAGCTTCACCTTCTAGCAATCGGCTAAAGGTGTTGATGGCATTAAGTGGAGTTCTTACCTCATGACTTAAATACGACAAAAAGTCAGACCGGAATTTGCTCGTCCGTTCAAGATCCCTGTTTTTTCGGCGCAATTCTAAATGAGCAATAACAGAGTGACTCAGTGTAGTTAATGCTTCTTTTTGAGATTCTGTTAGTGCTTTGGGCTTATCACTGATAGTACATAGGGTACCGATTGCATGACCCGAAGGTGTAACCAAAGGGGCGCCAGCATAAAACCGAATGTTTGGGTCTCCCGTGACTAAAGGGTTGTCGTGAAAGCGGGGATCTTCTTTGGCATTGTTAATCTCAAAGACCTCTCGTTGCAAAATTGCATGAGAGCAAAACGCGATGCTGCGCGACGTTTCCGTGGCGTCTAGTCCAACTCTTGATTTAAACCATTGGCGGTCGGGGTCTATTAGGCTAATTAATGCAATAGGGGTTTCACAAATTTGTGATGCAAGTTGTGTTAGCTCGTCAAACAGCGTTTCAGTATCGGTATCGAGTACATCATAGCTCACAAGTTCTGCGACTCGTTGAGGTTCATCGTCCGGTACAGGTGCTGATATCATAAATAGTGGTAAACCAAGTTAATTAGTTTAAAAGTACTATAAAAAAGGCGCTTACGCAGCTAATACCAGTCAGTTAGCAGGGTTTTCGATATAAGCGAGGGGAAGTGATTAACTTTTTACGGCCGTCCTCGGCATGGATGCCGAGGACGAGCCCCATGGAAGGGGGTTACTGCGTGCAGTAAAAAGTTTATTGCTTTCCCTCAGTGAGTTCGAGACAACCTTTTATCGTTTAACTGACCGGCATTGCTTACGCAGCGCTTTTAGGGTAATAAAAATCGCTTACTACAAAGCGTAGGTGTCTATAAACAATTGTTCCAGTTTTGCGTGATCTACGCCTGTGGCAACCTTGATGGTATTTGCTTCTGTCCATAATGGGCTTGGGGTTGTACCAGCAGGAGCCACAATGGTTTGACCTCGGTCTAATTCACCCGTGCCAACACGTGCATGACCTTCAGTCATAGTAAATAGCTCTGGATGACGTAAATGCGCTATTGGGAAAGCGTCGTGGAAAAAGCACACTCGGTCTTCGCGATTTGCTGAATAGAAATCCATATAGAACTGGGCGCTTTCTTGCACAAAGCCACCTAGCTTCGAATTTTTCTCAGCAAGAATATCGACAAAGGTTGGTGCGAATGGCACGTCATTAGTTACGTCTAGGCCGAACATATTGAGTTCCCAATCGGCTGCAAAAACGATGGCTGCGGCGTGGGCGTCGTTCCAAATGTTTGCTTCTGCTACTGGGGTTACGTTTCCGCGAACAAAAGCTGCACCACCCATGATACTCACGCCTTTTACCAACTTAGGTAACTCTGGCTCTAGACGCAATGCAAGAGCAAGATTGCCTAGCGGGCCAATTGCTACGATGGTGATTTCACCAGGATATTTACGCGCCATATCAATAATAAATTGCGCTGAGCTTCTAGGATCCAGTTCACCTTTTGGGGGCTCTGGTTTGATGTGGCCAAAACCATAGTCGCCGTGTACAAAATGAGCATAGCCCGATTCCGGACCTACCCATGGCATACCTACACCTTTAGTCACGGGAATATCTTGCCCCGCCATTTCACACAAGGTAAGTGCATTTTGTGCAGCCATTTCTACTGGTACGTTGCCGTAAACTGTGGTGAGTCCAAGTACTTCAATGTCCGGAGATTGAAAAGCGAAGAAAATCGCCATTGCATCATCAATACCAGGATCTGTATCTAAAATAATTTTATGTGTCATAGGAATGCTTACCTTTATGTGTTGGCATTTGCTGACAAAAATAGGTCAACATCTTGAATAGAAGGAATACTTTGGGCTGCGCCCTCTCGTGTTACGGCAACTGCCGATGCTGCGCACCCTCGAGTAAGCGCTAGTTCAGCATCGCCATTCTGGGTATATGCGGCTAAGAAATAACCGATAAATGTGTCACCGGCAGCGGTAGTATCAATGGCATAAACCGAAAAAGCGTTAACTTGCAGTTTTTCGCCATCGCGTAACATGATTACGCCCGCTTTACCCAAGGTGATAATGACTTCACTGTGTGACCAATTTTCGCGGAAATAAGCGATGATATCGTCTAACGATTCTTTTCCAGTTATACCCGCAGCCTCGGTTTCGTTAACAATTAATAAGTCAACGCAGTGAAGAGGCAGTGATTTTACTGATGCTGTCATTGGTGCAGGGTTGAACGCTACCTTGAGGCCTTGTGATTTGGCTTGTTCAAGTACGGCATCAATACTACTGGTTTCGTTTTGCGTGAGAACCCAATCACCCGCTTGAGTGTCACTGAGCGCATCGGAAACTGTTGTTTCCGTGAGTGTTTGATTGGCACCACCAAATAACACAATAGCGTTTTCCCCACTGGGAACAACCTGAATAATCGCGTGCCCAGAGGGGGTGTCTGAACAACTAACGCCGCGACAATCTACGCCTTTCTTAATAAGTGATTGTTTAAACGCCGCGTCAGAATGATGAATGCTGCCTACATGACGGGCATCTGCACCGGCTTGTGCAAGTGCTATAGACTGGTTTGCCCCTTTTCCACCTAACAGCTGTTGATAATGAGAAGATGCTAGGGTTTCTCCGGGCTGAACAAAATGTTCGACCTGATAAACGTGGTCGATATTAATAGACCCAAAATTGATTATTGCCATTTCTTCATCCATCGAAAGAGGGCGTCTCCCAAAATGCCGCTGTTCATCGTTCGCCCGTGAACCGAAAAGTTCAGGGCGGAAGCATCACGGTCACCGTAGGCTTCTCGATACGTGTCGAGCTTGCGCAATAGCATCCGTTTCAACTTCCTAAGTTTAAAGCATCGGCCAGGGACATGAGTGAACTGGCGAACATCTCAGGAGACATAGTTACTGTGTAACACAACAGCGTAGCGCAAATCAGTAATAGGGTGAAGAAAACCCAATGATAAAACGAGGCATCTGTTGTTCTCGGCTGTCAGTGAAAATCTTATTCTGACCATTTGGTCAGTGATTATACACTCAAAAATATCAACCTTAAAGCAGACCGTAAAGCTGAATGTTGCCGACAGAAAAATCCGTATTTCTGGTTTGAGATCATAGAGTAAATAAGGCGGTCTTGCCACAAAAAGACGGCACATGGCGTGTTAAATGTTCAGTCTATGAGCAAGTAGATGATTCTTACAGCACAGTGAACGAATTGAAGTATTACAAATCAGCGTGGCTTGTACATCGCCTATGGGTTTTGAGTGTGTGGTTTGCTACTATTATACCAATTACATTAAGGACACATCTTTGTGGAAAAGCAGCTTACTTATGACAAGGTATCTAATGTCTTGTCGCAACACGACGTAGTGGTAGATGGTGCCGAAGTACAGGGCATTTTATGTGGAATGCTGTGTGGAGGTATGTCATTGACAGACCAAAATTGGACATCTGCACTTGCCGACACCATCAATCAAGGTAAGTCATTCAACGACCAAACCACTCATACTCTCACTCAATTATTCAATCAACTGTGTCAGCAACTGTTAGAGCCTGAGTTTGCCCTACAACTTATGATGCCCAACGACGATGCGCCTATTAACGATAGGGGCGCGGCCCTGATTAACTGGGTGCAAGGTTTCATGATGGGGTTCGGTTTGCATCAGCAAGACCTGACAAAATGCTCTGATGACGTAAAAGAAGCACTTGAGGATTTTTCTGACATTGCGCGCATGGAAGAGCCAATGGACGATGACGAAGAGTCAGAAAAAGCACTCTTTGAAGTGGTTGAATATGTAAAAATTTCAGCAATTCTATGCTTTAGTGAATTAGGTCGTTCATTGTTAGACGACCAACAAGACCCGCCAACGGTTCACTAGTTTCGCCCTATGATAAGCCAACAAGAATTTATCGCTCGACAAGACAGATTACTCGCTGAATGCGAGCCAAATAGCGTGTGTTTTGTGCCTGCCGCATCGCTGGCTACCCGTAGCAACGATACGCACTATTTGTTTCGTCAAAACAGCGATTTTTGGTATTTGACTGGGTTTGAAGAGCCTGATGCTTGGCTTATTCTTTCTAATCATCCTAGGTACGGTGAAAACTATCGTGCCATGGTGTGTCCCACCAAAGACAAAACCACGGAAATTTGGCAAGGAAAGCGCCTTGGAGCCGATGCAGCGTTGGCGCGATTTAGCCTAGACGAAGCTTTCGACCTAGAAGAGCTGGATGATGCTGTGCTCGAAAGCCTTCAAGGTCACGACAATGTATACTTTGCCCTTGGAGATAATGCATCCGCAGATACCTTGTTGATGGACGCCATGTCTCATTTACGTGGGATCCCAAAACGCGCATTGGCACCATCATCTATAAAGGATATTCGCCCACTTATTCATGAAATGCGTTTGTTTAAGTCTGCCTGCGAGATAGCCGTTATGAAAGCCGCGGCCAATATTTCTGCGCGAGCACATAAACGGGCAATGACCTTTGCTTATCCTGAATGCTACGAATATCAGATAGAGGCGGAACTTCATCATGAGTTTGCGATGGCGGGAGCTCGTTCACCCGCCTATGGCACTATTGTTGGCGCTGGTAGCAATGGCTGTATTTTGCATTACACCCAAAACAATGCACAGATTTGTGACGGTGACTTGATCCTGATCGACGCAGGCGCCGAATACTTGGGTTATGCTGCGGACATTAGTCGAACTTTTCCGGTGTCGGGTAAATTTAGCGAACCACAAAAAGCTCTTTACGAGATAGTGCTAGCTGCCCAGGAAAAGGTACTCACTATGGTAGGGCCGGGCATCACTTTACCAGAAGCCATGCAATGCAGTGTTGAAGTAATTACTCAGGGTTTAGTGGCCTTGGGAGTACTCAAAGGCAGCGTGGCAGAAAACTTAGCGTCAAAGGCGTGGCAGCAGTTTTACATGCACGGCATTGGTCACTACCTTGGATTAGATGTTCATGATGTGGGTGAATACAAAATCAAGGGAGAGGACAGACCGTTCAAACCGGGAATGGTTTTGACTATCGAGCCTGGAATATATATTAGTGATGATGCTGATGTTCCCAGTCAATACAAGGGCATTGGTATTCGTATTGAAGATAACGTGGTGATTACGGCGACGGGTGCCGATGTAATCACCAGTGATGTACCGAAAACCGTGGAACAAATTGAGCAGTTGATGGAAGGTAGCCTAGGTTGAATTGCATAGATGTGGTTATTGTTGGCGGTGGCGTTGTAGGCAATGTATTAGCTAAAGGACTAGTAGAAAGTACTGACTTTTCTATAGCTTTGCTTGATGAGGTCGCACCCGATAATCATATCAGCCCAGCGCAAGATAAACGGGTAATTGCCCTCGCACAGCGCACGGTAGATGAGCTTCACGCTTTCGGAATTGCACTTGAAAAATTGCAACAACAGAATCTTGGTGCGATAAAGCATATCGAAGTATCAGACAAAGGCTGGTTGGGGCTAACTGACCTTCATTGCCAAGACTATGGTCTTGATAGCTTTGGGCAAGTAGTGTCACTAAGCGCACTGACAAAACTTGTTGGAGAATCCCTTACCACATCACCGGAATCCCGTTTTAAGCATTATCAACCCGTATCGGTAACTTCGGTCACTCGTGTTACAGACTATGCCGAGGTTGTCTTGTCTTCCGGCGAAACGTTACACGCTAAATGCGTTGTATTAGCCGATGGTGGACGTTCGCCCCTTTCCGACAGTGTAGGTATAAGCCGTACAACGGAAGACTACGGGCAGACTGCTATTATTTGCAATTTACATACAGCCAAGCCACACGAATTTTCTGCGTTCGAACGTTTTACCAATTCAGGGCCGCTCGCGTTCTTGCCTTACGATTGTGATATTAATGGAATAGTTTCACAGGGTACTGGTTTCTCAGTGGTGTGGACGGTAGACAGTGCTCAAAAAGACGAGATATTGTCTTTGTCTGACGCCAACTTTATCCACGCATTGCAACAGGCCTTTGGTTATCGCGCGGGGCAAATTCTTCGAGTGAGTGATCGCGTGTCCTATCCGTTAGCATTGCGTTATGCAGAAAGTATAACGAGTCATAGAGTAGTGCTAGTAGGCAATGCAGCACAAAGCTTACACCCTATCGCCGGACAGGGGTTTAATTTGGGGCTTCGAGATATTACAGGTTTAGTAAATACCCTTGCTTCAGCGAGTGATCCTGGTGAGTACGCTGTTCTACAAGCCTATTCGCAAACTAGGCAAAAAGATAGAAGCGCAACCATAAGCCTCACAGATACCCTAGTGAGAGTATTTTCGAATGATTACCTACCAATGGTATTGGGGCGCAATGCTGCTTTACTTGGACTAAGCGCTATTAAATCTGCCAAATCGGCCTTTGTGCGCCAAACCACGGGTTTTGGTACACATACGTTCACTAAAGGAATGTAAAACCATTATGCAACATGTTGACGTAGCTATAGTTGGCGGTGGAATTGTGGGGTTAACCCTTGCCCTTGCGTTAAAAGATACCCCATGCTCAGTTGCTGTAATTAACAATGGGCCGTTAACAACGCCTTTATTAGACAAGCCCACAGCAAGGGTAAGCGCCATTAATCAAGGCAACATTAATGCACTGGAGCAAACTGGCGCGTGGCAGTTGATTCAGCACGACAGAGTCAACCCTTACGGTGAAATGCATGTGTGGGACAAAGACAGCTTCGGCGATATTCATTTTAGCGCCAGTGAGCTAGCTCAAGATTCATTGGGGGTTATTGTTGAGAACCAAGCGTTGGTCAATGCGTTGGCCCAGCGGGTGGAACAACTGCCCAATGTCACCGTGATAAATGGCAAAATTGATAGAGTGCTGCCAAGTCCACAACAAACCATGTTAATGATGTCGCAAGAGCAGGGGAGTGACGATGATATCGTTACCTGCCGCTTGCTGGTGGGGGCTGATGGGGCTAACTCGTACGTAAGAAAGCAAGCTGGCTTTCCACTCACGTTTAAAGGTTATGATCACCTAGCCATTGTTGCTAATGTGCGCACAGACCTCCCTCACGAAAATGTAGCAAGACAAGCATTTACATCAACGGGTCCTTTGGCTTTGTTACCTATGGCAGACCCACATGTATGTTCTATTGTATGGTCACAGCAGTCAGAAAAAGCCGTTGAGCTTATGGGCCTTGATGACACAAGTTTCTGCAATGCCCTTTACGTGGCGTCAAATGGTGTATTAGGAAGCTTGTCTCTAGAAACCAAACGTTCGGACTTTCCATTGACTATGCGTTACGCAAGACAATGGGCAAAAGATGGCGTAGTCATTATTGGTGATGCTGCGCACACTATTCATCCACTAGCCGGACAAGGTGCTAATTTAGGTATGCAAGATGCGCTGTGTTTGGCAAATTTGATTGCTCGTTTGTACGAGCAACAAAAAGATATTGGCTTACTAAAACACCTACGAGAGTTTGAGAGAGCGAGAAAAACCGAAGCAGTAAAAATGATTGCCGCTATGGATGGTTTTGCCTACTTGTTTGATGGTAGTCATCCATTGAAAAAGCTTATTCGAGGCGTGGGGCTTGCTGCCACAGATAAACTCTCAGCCGTTAAGCATGCCTTTGTAAGCCACGCGATGGGCCTTTAAATGTGGGTGTTTTTTACGTGTTGGGCGGTAACGTTACAAACCGTAAGAAATGCACTTCAAAGTCGACTGACTGGGCAGGTTAACAGTATAGGTGTAACCCTTTCCCGTTTTATTCTTGCTGCACCTATCGCTGGTGTGTATTTGACAGGTTTATACACCTATTCCAATCAGCCAGTACCATCCTTTAGTGTCAGTTTTTTAGGTATCGTCCTGCTTGCAGGCATATTTCAAATTGCCGCAACATTTTTGATGGTGGTATTGCTGCGGCAGAAGAATTTTGCCATTGGGGCTGGGCTGGCTAAAAGTGAAGCCATAGTGGCAGGAATTCTTGGTACGCTGTTTTTTGGTAGCCACTTAAATACCATAGGTTGGTTAGGTATTGTCGTTGGAGCCATTGCGGTTATTATCATGAGTATGGGCGAGAACAAACGCCTACCTAGCGTAAAAACTATGCTTATAGGTTTGGCGTGCGGTACCTGTTTTGCACTTACCAGCTTGTTAGTAAGAGAGGCCAGTAAGCTTCTAGACATACCCACCTTTCATGCCGCAGGCTGGGTACTACTTATTATCTTACTCATTCAATCTATTGGTTTAAGTGTTTATATTGCACTTACCCAGCCCAACACTTTCTTGCAAATGATTGCCAATAAAGGGCAGGTATTAGCTATAAGTACCGTGAGCTGTTTGGGGTCTATTGGATGGTTTACCGCTATGGCGATGCAGCACGTCGCATATGTTAAAACACTCGGCCAAATAGAGGTGTTATTAACGTTACTCTTGGCGCATTATTGGCTGAAAGACAACATAAATCGGCAGGATGTTATTGGGCTGCTGCTCATCGCTTTAGGGGCGATTCTGGTAATGTGGGCCTAGTAAAACAAAGAAATCGGAGCACAATAATGAACAAAAGAGATTTTCTTAGATTAACAGGCCTTAGTGCAGTACTCGCCCCCATCTCGGCAATGGCTGGTGCTGGTGTAATGTCGCCTGCTGATGCTTCCACTTTAACCCCCATTACTTCTAATAGCGTGCCAATCTCTGCGGATGAAAGAAAAGCACGGATTAAAAAAGCCCAGTCACTTATGGAAGAGCAAGGGGTTTCGGCCATTCTTGTAGAACCCGGTGCGGCAATGGATTATTTTTGTGGTCTTCAGTGGTGGCGAAGTGAGCGTTTAACCGCGTTAGTTATTCCTCAAAAAGGTGATATTGCGGTAGTTACCCCTTTCTTTGAAAAGCCCAGTGTACTCGAGTCATTGCAAGTAGGCGATGATGTACATGTATGGCAAGAACACGAAAGCCCCTTCAAGCTTGTTAATGAAATTCTGAAATCTCGGGGTATAACGTCTGGTAAGTTGGGTATTGAGCACAGTGTGCGATATTTTGTAGTGAGTGGTCTACAGTCCGAGGCCGGTCATATGGAATTAGTACCAGCCGAAGCCATAACTTTAGGCTGTCGCATGTATAAATCGGCAAATGAACTTGCGCTTATGCATAAGGCCAATGAGATCACACTCAAAGCCTATGAATTTGTGTATAGCCAATTAAAAGTTGGTATGAGCCAAAGTGAAGTCAAAGGCTTGATGAACACTGCGCAGCAACAGCTAGGTGGCAGCCGAACGTGGGCGATGGCATTGTTTAATGATGCAAGCGCGTACCCCCATGGCACCAAAGCTCATCAGACGATTCGCGAAGGTTCAGTCGTTTTAATGGACAGCGGCTGTGCGGTTCATGGGTATCAATCGGATATTAGCCGTACATTTGTTGTAGGTACGCCGTCGCAAAAAGTGGTGGATGTTTGGAACACCGTGCGAGAAGGTCAAAATGTGGCTTTTACTGCTGCTAAACTAGGTATGCCGGCAGGAGCAGTTGATGATGCGGTTCGCGCATATTACAACACCCAAGGTTATGGAAAAGACTACGCCCTACCGGGGTTAAGTCACAGAACGGGCCATGGTATTGGAATGGAAGGCCACGAAAGCGTGAACTTTGTACGCGGCGAATCTACTGTACTTACCAAAGGCATGTGTTTTTCAAATGAGCCAGGTATTTATATTCCAGGTGAGTTTGGTGTGCGTTTAGAAGACTGTATTTATATGACAGATACAGGCCCTGCATATTTCACAGAGCCACCAGAAAGTTTGGCTAAGCCTTTGGGTAGTCTAGCGGCCAGACGCTTCTGATTCAGCTAATGGGTTCCAGCCAGCTAGAATAGCCTGTTTGGTATAAAAGCTCGCCTCTTCTTCCGTTAGTTGAGGGCGGCTAGGGGGAGCAGTGGCACCAGGCCCATAGCTACCAAATTCTGCAAAGCGGGCTTGGGTTAACGGGTCAAATTGGATTCTCGTGCCATCAATAGACTTCCCAAACATTGTCGTCCAGCCCATGGGCGCGATATGTTCATCCATGTAGGTCATTAAGAAAGTGGTTTTACCTTCAGCGAATGGGTTTGCGTATCGGCCATCTGCAAAGGTTGTCGTTGGATGCCAAGGTCGCCCCAGTGCAATGCTATTGGCTAGAACACCGTCTTCTCGCAGTAATTTACACCCTAAGAATGTTAAACCGAAGGGGCGAGTGTTCAAGGTGCTGGGAGCGGTAATATAGCCAGCAAAGTCTCCATAATCGTGCTTTTTGCGAGATATTATATCTACCGATTCGAACAGCGCAGTGCCACCACCAAAGATAAAATCCACATGACCGGCAATACTACCGCCTAACATGTAAGTTCGGTTTCCTCTTACGTACAGAGTATCCTGATATCCCCACAATGAGACGTTGTGCAGAAATATAAAATCGGTGTCGTCGTTTATTTTCAACGCAACCGCTTGAGTACCTTTTAGTTTGGCGGGTGAATTAGGTTCAAGTAATTCATTGGCAGGGTAGTCAAAGCTGTTACTGATACTCAGGTTAGATAAGGTTACGTTAGATGCATTTATCTCTACACTTGCAGTTCGGCCCGTACCCCATGTTTCATCGGAATCGTCGCTAACTCGCTGCCCTGCATATCTATTAAAACTTATATGAGTTGATTGCTCACCTTGTCCTTGTAGGTGTACGAAAGGCTTATTAATAACTACGCGTTCGTTATAGTGACCGGGAGATATTGATATTGTCCAAACACCCTCTCGTTCAAGTGGAATGGCGTTAATAGCTGCCGTAATGGTTGAGTACACGGGAACATTGGCGTCGTGGCCCGACACGCTGACAATTGCATTGGCAGAAGGGCTTGGTTGCTGGACAACATTTGTCGAAAGGTTGGGCTCAGCATTAACTGAGCCGATCATAGTCAAGATAAGAAGGAAGAGTGAGAATTTAGACTGCACGTTAGCTACCTTCAAAACTAACAGATTCGCCATTAATAATAACGTTGTGAGTTGTTAAACCGGTTACGTTTTCTACTACAGACTCACTTGTTGCATTGTCTATATTCACATTTGCAAGGGTAAGCCCAGAAATTGGCGTGTGACTGAACCCTCGAAGCATAAAGGCTCGATTAGCATTTTCTACCTTCAATTCCTCGATGCTAATGTCTTCTAGAATGGGAGGGAAGGGGCCGCCATCGCCTTCTTCATAGAAAAAATTCACCACGATGGCATCTTTTACTTGCCCGATAGTGATATTGCGGTAGTTGAGGTTTTTAAGGTGTCCGCCACGTACGCTGTTTGTCTTAATGCGGATCCCTCGATCGAGATCTGGGCTACTCATTACACAACGCTGTGCATAAAGGTTGTTTACACCTCCGGATATTTCACTGCCAATAACCACGCCACCGTGTCCGGCTCTCATCTCACAGTCTTCAATAATAATGTTAGCGGTGGGAACATTAACACGGCGACCATCATTGTTACGGCCTGACTTAATGGCGATGCAGTCGTCTCCAGTGTCAAAAACACAACCAGTAATTAAAACATCGGTACAGCTTTCTGGATCACAGCCGTCGGAGTTTGGACCATAGCTTTTACAATAGATATCTTTAACCGTTACATTTTTGCAAAGCACTGGGTTAACTAACCAAAACGGTGAACGAACAATACTTACGCCTTCAATTAACACGTTGTCACAGCTGTACGGCTGTATCATTGGCGGACGAAGGTAGTTAGACTCAAATACGCGCTCCTGGGGTGGGACGTTTTGTTCTACCATCTTCATTAGCGCTTGGCGTGTGAATTTTTGGTTCTCCACTGGGTGGTCGCCCCAAGGCGCAGTTTTCCACTTTCCTTTCCACGGCCACCAGTTATCCGCAGCGCCGCCACCGTCAATGGTACCTTTACCTGTTATCGCGATGTTAGTTTGCTGGTAAGCGTAAATAAGTGGTGAGTAGCCCATTAATTCCATGCCTTCCCAGCGAGTTAACACATAGGGCAGATAGTCGCTTGGTGTTGTTGAGAAAAGCAGTGTGGCTCCCTCTGACACGTGTAAGTTAACGTTTGACTTAAGATGAACAGGGCCTTGGCTGAAAAATAGCCCTTTGGGGATAACAACCTTGCCACCACCTTGCTGCGAAACGTGTTCGATCGCCTCGTTGATTGCTTTTATGGTGGTAGAATCTGTAACATCTTCTTGGGCGCCAAACGCTGTTATTTCTACCGTGTAGTCGGGAAACGTTGGTGGGTTAATGCGCTCTCTGATGAGATTGGCTTCAGCGTCCCATTGTTCTTGGGTGCGTACTTGGTCGCTTGGTGTTACAGCTCCACTACACCCACCTAGTAAGCCTAAGGTAGACAACAAAGAGGTTGCAGCTCCTGCTTTAATCACCGAACGACGATCGATTTTAATAGACATCTCAAACTCTCCGAAGTCAATACTGCTATAGTGACAAGTAATAGGCGGCTAAAATGAATGGCCCTACACCTTTAGGGTCGTTAGAGTTAACTGGCTCGCTCATATAGTACTCGAAAGATCCATCTCTGTACGGGTTACCACCAAGGCCTGCAACACGGCATGTGTTATCTAGGCTAATGATATTGGTGTTTGGATCGACACTAATCATTTGGTCAATCATGCCGGCGAAACCTTTTTCAGCGAAATGCAGATAGTCGGAAGGTAAAAAGCCAAGTTTCGCACCTTTGGCGATAGCATAGGTGATCATTGCTGTACCAGACGCTTCTAAATAGTTTTCTTCTCTGTGGCCCAAATCAGTAACCTGATACCAGTTACCAGAAACGTGCTGATACTTTACTGTGGCATCAATGAACTTTTGAAAACGTGCTTGTAACCAAGCGGTTTTAGGATGCTGTTCTGGCACAATCTCTAACACGTCAACCATAGCCATAGCATACCAGCCTAAGGCTCGAGTCCAGTGATTCGGTGACAAGCCAGTGTCTTTGTCGGCCCAAGCTTGCTCGCGAGAAGCGTCCCAGCCGTGACGAGGTAATCCAGTTGTCTCGTCGTAAAGATTCGCCTCGATTAATTCAAACTGAAGAAATACATCTTCTAATTCTTTCATGTCGCCCCAGCGAACAATGTATTCTGCGTAAAACGGTGCCCCCATGTACAAGCCATCGAGCCACATTTGATGAGGATAGCGTTTTTTGTGCCAAAAGCCGCCTTGCTCAGTGCGCGGGTGGTCGACTAACTGTTGGCGTAAAATTGCCGCAGCTTTTTTATATTTTTCTTTTCCAGTGACGTCGTATAAGAAAAACAAAACTTTGCCTGGGTTAACCATATCAATGTTAAATTTTTCTCTAACATACGTTTTGATTGTACCGTCTTCTTCAATAAGCATATCGTAGTAACTATCGATATAGGCTAGGTATCTAGGGTCTTTTGTTTGTTGATAAACTTTAGAGAAACCGAGTAAATTTAAGCCATGTATATAGTCCCACTGAGGCTCTTCGTCCCAATCTATCTGCCAAGACTCTGGGAATCTTATCATTTCAGATTCTATCATTCTTACAGCCCAAGGCTGGGTGTTGTCTAACGGTGAGGGAGCTTGAGCGCACGCGCTACCAGCAGTAGATAACAAGACAATGAGGAATAGCCGATTCAGCAAGAGTTTGAACATAACGAATACCTCTAAAATAACAATTAATGAACATTGGGTGCTACCGGTAGCATAATGATGGTTGGTATTGTAAATGTCAACTTAGGATCGAGATTTATTTTACATTCCGTTTACGTGGTATGATTATGGCTGATTTCAGTTAACTTCATGAATTTGTTGCCATAAATATTAACTATTCTCATTATTGATAGAGGTTTTAGGGAAAAATTTTCGAGTTGGTTTTGAACTTTTCTCGAAAACAAATATTAACATTGTGAAAAAAGTGTTGCCACCGGTAGCATTTATCGTTACGATGTAAATCAAATGTAAACCTAAGGTTGTTAGTATAGGCTTGCGTTTGAGTTGGAAAAGGACAGTGTAGTAATTTGCTAATAGCAAAAACCTTTTTCTTTTTAAGACATTGCAACTGAGTGCAACACATATACCCTGCACAAGTTAGGGCAACATATACGGGGATTAACACTAGGTCATAATAAATAATTGCTTAGAGACCGTTTAAACTTTTGTAATTATTTGACCTTCGGTGGCATATGTTTATGCCTAGTTAACACGTAGCATGTTGCTTACTCGCACTCGATTCTTGCTTTGTCTAGAACAGCGGAGAGAAAACCAATGACACACAGAAGAAAACAGTTGGCAGTACTTATAGCGTTCGCTCTATCAGGTGCGTCAGCCATTGCACAAGAAAATGATACTAATTCCAGTACCCCAGATGCCAATGCTATGGAAGTGATAGAGGTGTCGGGTTTCCGAAGCTCTTTGAATAGATCACTCATGGAAAAGCGCACGTCGGTCAACAACAAGGAATCAATTGTTGCTGAGGATATCGGTAAGTTCCCTGACCTAAACATCGCAGAATCGATTCAAAGGGTACCAGGCGTAGCTATTGGAAGAGAAGGTGGTGAAGGTCGTAATATTACCTTACGTGGTCTTGGGCCATCTTTCACTCGTACAACGCTTAATGGTATGGAAGTTCCTGCAAGTACAGATGGTACGGATTCTGGTGGCGGTGTAAACGGTGGCCGTGGATTCGACTTTAACGTATTTGCATCTGAGTTGTTTAATCGTGTAGACATTCAAAAATCACCTGTAGCGTCTATGGAAGAAGGTGGTATCGCAGGTACGGTAGATCTCTACTCTGCTAAACCTTTTGATTACGAAGGCTTTAAATTAGTTGCCTCAGCACAAGGCGGTTATAACACCAACACCGAAGAGACAGATCCAAGAGCTGCGATTATGGTAAGTAATCAGTTTATGGATGGTACCGTAGGTGTGCTTTTCTCTGCTGCGGTTTCAGAGCGTACAGTAAGACAAGAAGGCTACGGCACTGTTCGCTGGACTACACCTGTTAGAGATGGCGGTGGTTTGTTCGCTGATACATCCAATACCGTTGTTACTGGAACCCCTGATGTAGGAGCTTGCGAAGACGATGGTCAAGCGGTAGATCCTATCAACTGTTTGTGGACACCGCGCTTACCGCGTCCTGACTATTTCGGCAACGAACAAGAACGCGTTGGTTTTACGGGTGCAATCCAATGGGCTCCAACAGACGACTTAACTATTACGTTAGACGGTTTAGTATCAACGCTAGACAATACTCGTACTATGTATAATTTCTTCCACATGTTTAGAAGTACTTTCGATGAAATTACTCCTACAGCCATTACGGTTCACCCCAACGGCAAGCAAGTGTTAGCAGGTACATACGAAGGAATTAAATCTCGTATAGAGAGTCGTCGCCAAGAGTCAACTACTGACTTTAGTCAATTTGTATTGTCTGGTGAGTGGTTCCCTTCTGAAAGCTTGAAGATCAATGCCATGGCTGGTACCGCAGAGTCAGATGCTCGTTCAGAGCAATATCGCTACAACATGACGCTACTGCAACCTACTACCTTTAGTTTTGACTTTAGCAACAATATTAACGCTCCTGATGTGACTTATGGTTACGATGTTAATGATGCAAGCAACTATAACCTTAGTGACGGTCGTCTTCGCGCAACTGACGTACTTCGTGAAAATGACACAGTAAAAATTGACGCTACGTACTTTGCTGACGATGTGACTATTAGAACCGGTTTAGCGTTTAACGATAGAACCGTAACTTATAGTGAAGAGCAAATTAATGGCTTCCCTGACCAAGCGACTGCGGTAGGTTATGCTGAAATGATGCCTGTAGATGACTATGGTCACGGCTTCGATGGCAATTTGTCTCCGTTCATTGTTGCTGATTTTGACGCAATCAATGCTCAACTACTCGATGTTGTTTGGACACCGCGTACAAACCAAAGCTGGCAAGTGGGTGAAGAAACACAAGCGGCTTACATTGAGTTAGACACTAGCTACGAAATTTCCGATATGTTGCTTCGCGCAAACTATGGTGTTCGTTACGTTAAAACCACAACAACCTCTGAAGGTTTTGTTGATGGCGACGCAGTTTCTATTGAAAATGATTACAGTAACTTCCTTCCTGCGGTTAATTTAGCGCTTGAAGCTACTGATGACATTATCGTTCGTTTGGGCTTAACTCAGTCTATGACTCGTCCAAGCTTAAACTCAATGAGCCCAGGTAATCCAAGATTTGATTACATCAACGGGTCGGTTAGTGTAGGTAATCCTTTCTTAACGCCATTTACGTCAAACAACGTTGATTTTGGTGTTGAATGGTACTTCGATGACGAAGCGTTACTTGCTGCCACCGTGTTCTACAAAGACATTGATAACTGGATTGTAAGAGCGTCTGAAGAGCGTTTGGTAGATCCAGCTTATTATGCCTTTATTGACAGCGACCCTCAGTACGATCCACAAATCGCGCTTGACCCTCGTACCGTTGCTTATGAGCACAGTAGCCCAATTAATGCTGACGAAAGAACTATCAGCGGTTATGAGCTAATTTATCAACAGCCATTTAACTTCTTACCAGGTGCATTTAAAAACATGGGTATTGTATCTAACTATACTCACGTAAATGCCGATGAAATAGAAGGTACAAGTGAGAAGTCGTATAACTTTACTTTGTACTATGAAACAGATGTTTATGGCGCACGTGTTTCAGTTAATAAGCGTGACGATTACATCACTGACTTTACCGGAAGTAACGGTAACGTAGCTCACGGCACAACTGGGCCTACGCAGGTTGATTTCTCTTCTTTCTATAACTTTAGTGAGAATCTAACCTTTACCTTTGAAGTAATTAATGCGACCGACGAGTATGAGCGTTTGTTCACTACTGGTGATGGTTCACTCAACTTAATGCGTGAATATAACCAAACAGGTCGACAGTTCTTCTTGGGTGCTCGTTATACCATGTAGTAATTGTGTTCCGTGAAAACGGGTGTGTTTTGGCCATCATGTATTTGATGGCCTTTTTTGTTTTAGAGTGTAATAAAAATGAAGAAGTTAATTACTGCAATTTTTGCTACTTGGTGTGGACTATCGTTTGCACATACACCAACGTCTACGCAAGCGCCAGTAACGCTGCATTTAGTGGGTGATTCAACCATGTCTGATAAGCCAAATTTGGCCTATCCTGAGCGTGGCTGGGGGCAGCTACTTCCAGAGTATTTGTCTCCTACTATTCGAGTGTTTAACCATGCGGCCAATGGGCGCAGTACAAAACGCTTCGTTGATGAAGGGCGTTGGAACAGAATGTTGTCTGAGCTTAGAGCGGGTGACTATGTGTTGATACAGTTTGGTCATAATGACCAAAAAGCGTCTGATCCTGCGCGTTATGCCGATGTGAAAACAGCGTATCCAGAATACTTAACTCAGTTTATTCGTGATGTAAGAGCAAAAGACGCGACACCAATGATTGCTAGCTCTATTTGTCGTCGCCACTTTGATGAAGAAGGGCAGTTGAAGCGAACGCTTACTGAATATGCTAATGCTGCTAGACAGGTCGCAGAATTGGAAGATGTAGATTTTATTCCAATGAATACGTTGAGCTGTAACTTTTTGGCAGAAATAGGAGAGCCAGACAGCAATCACTATTTCATCAAAGTTCCGCCAGATCTTTATACGCGCTATCCCGAGGGTAAAACGGATAACACGCACCTGAACACAGTAGGAGCCGCTAAAATTGCTCAGTTGTTCGTTAGGGAGCTACAGCGGCAAGAGCTGAGCTTGTCGGAATTTGTGTACAGAGATACCTTGTAAAAAAAGAAAGGGCAGCTTTTGCTGCCCCTAATTTCAGAATAGTTATTGAATGGGGGGGATATGAGACTTGAACGCAGATTCAGAAATAATCGCGCCGGGGTAAGTAATCACAGTTGCAGCCACTTTTGCGCCAAAGCTAGCGCTCTCTACTGAACTTTTACCGGCTAAACGCGCAGACATATAACCTGCATTAAATGCGTCTCCGGCAGCCGTTGTATCTACCACAGCACTTACTCGCTCTACCGGTACAATACATTGTTTGCCTTCTGTGAGAATATGAACCCCTACAGACCCATTTTTCATAACAATTTCACCGATTTGCTTATCAGCTAAATAAGTAAATATGTCATCAGCGCAGGTGTGTCCAAACAACATTAAATGATCGTCTCCACCAGGAAATGCTAGGTCGGCACATGCGTAAGCTTTTCCAATCCACTCCTGAGCCGCTTCTTCGTTTTCCCAAAGCAACGGACGATAATTCGGATCGAAAGCTATTCGACAGCCGTCTTTTTTGAGTTTTTCGATTAATGAAAACAACATGTTGCGCTGTTCGATATCTAGGATAGAGATAGAAATACCACTAAAGTAAAACCAATCACCGTCAATCTTCATGTCAGGAAGTAGATGCATGGTTTGACGCGCCGCTGATTGTGAACGCCAATACCCAAAAGTACGCTCTCCGTGGTCGTCATTCCTAATCATGTATAAGCCTAGGTTGAGATCATTAGAACGAAAGACTAAATCCGTATTGATTTCTTGCTCTCCCATTTTTAACAGGAGTTCGTCTGATAAGAAATCAGCACCTATGGCAGTAAGGTAACTCACTGACGAAACGGGTAAACATCGTTTGAAATAGACGGCGGTATTATAGGTATCACCTGCGAAACTTTTGGCTAGCGTGTCGCCATGCTGTGTTCTTAGTTCCACCATACATTCGCCAAAAATAATGATTCGCTTCACGCTGCAACCTCACTGAAAAGTGCAACACTGTCTTTGCAGCGTTGTGTGATAGACAGCCAATTTCCGTCGTTTACATCTCGCGCTGGTATCATCCAAGTACCACCAACAGCTTTTACGTTGTCGAGGGCGAGATAACTATCGGCATTGTTCAAATTAACACCGCCAGTAGGGCAGAAAGTCACGTCGTTAAATACACTTCCTATGGCTTTAATAAAGTCTGGTCCACCACTTAAGTGCGCTGGAAACAATTTCATTTCACGTACGCCAGATTCATAAGCGGTTAGAATATCAGACGGGCCAGCAACTCCGGGTAAAAACGGAGCATTACTTGCAACTAATGAAGTCAGCAACTTAGGGGTTGCTGTTGGTGTTACTAAAAACTGTGCACCAGCGTCTAAAGCTTCGTGAATATGAGAACTATTCATCAAAGTGCCCATACCAATGTTCAGTTCTGGAAAGTGCTTTCTCATTGCTGACAGTGCTTCGAAAGCCGCTGCTGTTCTTCTAACAACTTCAATGTTTCTTAAGCCGCTATTGGCAATGGCTTCAACAGTCTTTAAACCCTGAACCACATTTTTAGGTTGTACAATTGGTAGAAGTGGAACACCACGCATTAGGTTAAATGTACTTTTCATAATATGTCTTCTAATCCCTGTATAAAACCTTCTTGTGAGAGCTGAGAGAGGGTTTTGACGTGTTCGAGAACAAGATGTTTAAACTGCTCAAAATCACTGAGCTCAGCGAATATAGACGTGTCGTTCAACACAGCTTCTGCAAATACAGAGGGAACATACTCACATTCCTTGGCGAGGGCGGTGAACTCGTCAGCTTTAGGGTCAGTAATGGCTTCGCCATTGACTGATTTCTTGCACAAAAATACTAACCAAGCGGCAATTGGAACGCTCAGCAGCTTAAAAGGAAGTCCAAGCTTTATATTGTCTCGCACGGTATCGAGTATTCTAAAAGGTAACTTTTGTGAGCCATCCCAAGCAATTTGTGACAGCAAATGTCTAATGTGCTTATTCTCGTAACGAGCGATGATCTCTTGTGCGTAAGCCTGAAGGTCAATTTGGCTGTTATCTCCTAAAGAAGGGATAATTTCTGTGTTAAGGAGTTTTTCAATTAGGCTTCTGATAGTTGGTGATGATATAGCTTCAAAAACCGTTTCCTTATCACATAGACTGCCAACATAAGCCAAAGTTGAGTGAGTACCATTAAGTATCCTCAACTTCGCTTTTTCGAAAAAGCTTACGTCGTTAGTGAAGGTTACACCTACTTTGTCCCATGCAGGGCGCGGGCCAGAGAAGGTGTCTTCAACAACCCACTGAGTAAATGCTTCTCGCTGAATTGGCCATTGGTCTTCTAAACCTAGGTTTGTATTGGTAGCAGTTAGAAAGGCATCATCGGTTGCAGGAGTTATACTGTCAACCATGGTGCATGGGAAAGCAATACTCGCCTCTATCCAATCGCCTAAGCTATCGTCCACTAGTCTGGCAAAGCCAACCACAGCTTTTTTAAGCTTTTTACCGTTATCTGCAACGTTGTCGCAACTAATAATGGTTAGTTGTGAATGACCAAGTGCACGACGGGTTTTCAGTGTTTGTACCAACAAACCAACGGCGCTAATTGGTGTTTCAGGATTTGCCAAGTCGTGAACGATATCTTTGTGAGCCTGATCGAGGTCGCCGTGTTGATTCAGGCAGTAGCCCTTTTCAGTGACGGTGAGAGTAATAATGTGTGTCGTAGGTGCACACAGTATTTCATTGATTTCTTGCCTGTCGGTCGCCAACACTGAAAGTGATTTTATGGCGCCGATAATTTGCATCGAAGGTTCGTTGTCGAGTACAGATAACGTATATAAATTATCTTGTTTAGCCAGTTTTTGTTTCAGCGTTGCACTGCGCATAGACACGCCGTGTATACGCCAATTGCCGCCATAGGACAAAGCGAGTTCGGTATAATAAGCTTGATGAGCTCGATGAAACGCACCAGGCCCAATATGTACTATGCCGCACTCGGTATTGTCTAAGTCATAAGACGGTGCAATGACTTCTGCTGGCAACTGTGACAATGTATTTTTAGACAGGCAAGACATCCTAATTACCCCAATTTGTACGCGTTTTTCGCTAGTTCGTAAGTTAATTTATAAGCGATACTTTGCGCTTCCGTTTCACTGATGCGATGCTCTACAACCATTTGCGCTAAGAATCGACAGTCGATTCTTCTTGCAACATCATGTCGTGCGGGAATAGACAAGAACGCGCGAGTGTCGTCGTTAAATCCAACTGTATTGAAGAAGCCAGCGGTTTCCGTTACCTGATGGCGGAAGCGCAACATACCTTCTGGACTGTCGTGGAACCACCAAGCAGGACCTAACTTCAAACAAGGGTAATGACCCGCCAGTGGCGCAAGTTCTCTGCTGTAAGTAGTTTCATCAAGGGTAAACAGAATAATGTTGAGCGCTGGGTTGTTACCGTATTTGCTCAACAGCGGACGAAGTGAGCTTACATAATCTGTTTGCATTGGAATGTCGTGACCTTTGTCTCGACCAAATTGAGTAAACAGAGTGGAATTATGATTTCTGAATGAACCGGGGTGAATTTGCATCACCATGCCATCTTCAATGCTCATGCCGGCCAGTTCTGTTAGCATTTGGGCACGGAAAAGTTCTTGCTCTTCTGCGTTGCTCTCACCACTGCGAACTTTTGCGAAAAGGCTTTCACATTCTGATAGCGAAAGATCTGCGGTGCGGGCCGTAGGGTGACCGTGGTCGGTTGCTGTTGCGCCATGTTCTCTGAAAAAAGCTCGACGCGCTCTTATTGCGTTCAGGTAACCCTGCCAAGTTTCGGTGTCTTCACCTGTAATTTCACCCAAACGAGCAATGTTATTTACAATATCTTCTCGCGATGCATCGACTACATCGTCGGGTCGGAAAGTGGTGATAACA
>Ga0256829_1000235_pt1 | contig 64904 bp, 56 predicted proteins | sample 131447metaG_FD_185979 | JGI IMG/M metagenome (GOLD analysis project Ga0256829, IMG submission 185979) | Hydrothermal vent microbial communities from Lau Basin, Pacific Ocean - 131-447 | ecosystem: Environmental > Aquatic > Marine > Hydrothermal vents | place: Pacific Ocean: Lau Basin | collected...
CAGCGAGCATCTGGCCGGTCTGGTTGTTGTCGGTGTCGATGGCCTGCTTGCCGAGGATGACGAGGCCGGGCTGCTCTTCGTCTACCACTTTGGCCAGCAGTTTGGCCACCGCCAGCGATTCGGCGCGTTCGTCGGTTTCAATGTGGATGGCGCGGTCAGCCCCCAGCGCCAGCGCAGTGCGCAGCTGCTCTTGGGCGGCCTTGGGGCCCACGGTCACGGCCACGACTTCGGTGGCTACGCCCTTCTCTTTCAGGCGCACTGCCTCTTCCACGGCAATTTCGCAGAAGGGGTTCATGGCCATTTTGACGTTGGTAAGGTCCACATCAGAGTGGTCCGCTTTAACGCGGATTTTGACGTTGTAGTCGATGACGCGTTTCACCGCGACGAGGATTTTCATAAGGCATGCTCCAGCGATTGAACCATCGGCTTTTTATTCCGCATAGCAAAATAATATTTCACTTTATAAAAATAACAATAAAAAAACGCCTGCCAAAGGTCAAGCGTTTCCTTGAACATCCCACCTCAGAAAGGCGACCAACCAAACCATAACGCCAGCAGCGGGATGGCAGCGACCAGAAAGCGCCCGTTCCAGCGGTAACCGATGCGGGTGGCGGGTACGCCGGTAAAGCGCGAGAGAATCAGCATGGAAGCGGTCATGGGTGATGACATCAGCGCCAGCGCCCAGCCTACCATTAACGATGCCCCAATCAGCTCAGGCGTTAACCCCTCAATGCCCATCGTGGGGAGCAAGCCCACCAACAGCGTCACCGTGACAATCGGGTTGACGCCTATTTGCGCTAGCCCCACCACCATCAGCATGGCCAACACCGCATTCAAAGTGCCCAGCGGGTCTAGCACCGCCAATAGCGGTGCTAGCTGCTGAGTATCCACCAAGCCCACGCATACATGCCCCAAATAGCCTGCCGCCCCCAGCACCACGATTTCATTAGCGCTGGGAGACAGCAACCAAGGTAGCTGACGATGCACCGCCGTTATGGCGGCAGGCAATCCACCATAGCCTAGCCTACGACGCTGCCAAGCCAGCCATAAAAGCGCCCCGGTAGGCGCGCCCAGCAGCGCGGCAATGGGCAGTCGTAACTCCAGCAGCCACGCAATGGAAAACACCAGCGCCACAATGCCGATTAGCAAAACGCTAAACTGCGCCAACGGGCGCAACGACGGGGTGACATAGGTTTTATTGGCGGGTGGATGCGGGCCGGTGACATAGTCCACCGCCCAGCCCGCCATAAAAATCAGCCCGGCGGCTCCTAGAATATAGGGTGCCAACTGTGGCCAAGTGACCTGGGGAAGGCTCGAGAGCACCACGGCTACCCCAATGCCCATGGGCGAAATCAGCGGGGCCAGCGAAAATCCGCGCAGTAGCGCCAGCATCATGCGCCGCTGGCGCGCCTGCTGTACCCAAGCGCGCCCCTGTGCCGCACTGAGGGTATTGCTCTTCTCGATCATCGCGGCGAACAGATTCAGCACGCCAATGTTCAGAATGATGCCAAACAGCGCCGAGCCCAGGGATAAGATCGGATAACGGCGGCTGGGGGGTTGAAGCAACATGCTTTGCCCGCAGTGGCGCACTAAACGGGAGCGATAGGCAGGTAAGCGCAGCATACTCAGCGCCACTATAAAGGTGGCAAAAAACGCAAAACGCCCGCTCGCCTCAAACAGCAGCTGCCCAGGCGTGGGCGAGCGCCACAGCGCGAACAGTGTGAGCACGCCAGCGGCACACAGCAGCCCCTTGGCCATGCGGGTGAGTTGACCTTTCAGGGTCATCAAATAAAGCAGCAGCACAACGATGCCTGCGGCTTGCCACGCCACGCTGCCACCCACCAAATGAATCAGCGTGGCAAGCGTCACCAGTAGCAAACAGGAAACCCGCAGGCGGGCTGGGCTCACTCGCTAGGCTCCCTCAACTGCGGGTCGGGAACGCCTTGTGACGATTCGCTGCCGCTGCGGCGACGAAACGCGCCTTCGCCCATAGCGACAAGATTGCCCTGCTCATCCACGATCTCACCGCTGGTCATGAAGGTTTTTTGCCCGCCGCCACGCAGCGTGCCCGTGGCCCTTAACACGCCTTGCCGAGCAGGCCCCACAAAGGTGGTAGTGAGTGACAGCGTCATCCCACGACGAATATTCCCCGGCACATCGCAGTGCAGGCCCGCTAGGCTTAAGGCACTGTCCAGCATGGAAGCCAGTACACCGCCATGCACATTGCCGCTGCGGTTAAGGTGCTTGGGTTCAATGGTGAGTTCCACTACCGCGCGCCCCTCCTCCCACTCCACCACGTGCATGCCCAGCAGTTCGTGATAACCCATCAGCGCCTGCGGTGTGATGGAGGCGTCAGCGCCGTCTATTTCGCTCATAAAGCGCTCTCCTGCTGGGCCAAGTCGCGTAGCCGCCCTTTTAAAATCTTACCGCTGGCGGTGGAAGGCAACGCATCCATCAGCACAATTTGGGTCGGACGCTTATAAGGCGCAAGCCGTTCGGCAATAAAGGCTTTGAGTTCTGCCATATCAACCTCAACGCCCGGCTCGCACTGCACAAATGCCACGACCTCTTCATTGCCTGCCACCTGCCGCCCAACCACTGCGGTTAAGGTCACCGCAGGATGCTCATTAATCACTGCTTCTACATCCGGCGGGTAGATGTTGAAGCCCGAGCGAATAATCAGCTCTTTACTGCGGCCCACGATATAGAGCTGATCGTCGTGATCCAGTTTGGCGATATCACCGGTATTGAGCCAGCCATCTTCCGTTAAGGTGGCGAGGGTGGCATCCGGCTGGCGGAAGTAACCTTTCATGATATTAGGGCCACGCACCCACAGCTCGCCGATCTCATCGCCCGCTTTTTCTGATGTGCCGCTGCTACCCAAGGGTTCCAGCCGATACTCCAACAGCGGCAGCACGCGGCCTACGGTGCTGCTCTGGTGACGATCATCGATGCGGGTTTGGCTAATCGTGGGGCTGGCTTCGGTGAGGCCGTAGCCATTATGAAGCGTTAGGCCAAACGCAGCTTCCACGCGTTTTTTGGTATCGCTATCCAGCGGCGAGCCGCCTGCGGAGATATAGATAAGCGCAGGTGCTTCTAACGCGCGCTGCTCACGCTTCAAGTACTCCAGGGCGCGAGCGTACATAGCAGGCACGCCCTGAAGCACGGTAATGCGCTCCTCTTTGAGCGTTGCCAGCAGCTGTACCGCGTCAAACCGGGGCACGGTATAAAGGCACGCGCCGTTATACAGCGAGCCCATACACACTGATGAGAGGCCAAACACATGAGACATCGGCAGCACGCCGTACACCCGCTGCCCTTCACTCAGATGACGCATGCCGCCGGAAATAGAGGCGATATACAGAATACCGCGATGGGTCAGCATGACGCCTTTCGGCGTACCGGTGGTGCCTGAGGTGTAGATCATCGCGGCTACCTGCTCGGCACCGCTGGCGTGAACAGGCTCTGGCTCGCTATCAAATAGCGGTGAAATCGCTAGGCCGCCGAGCTGCGGATGCTGATAGCGGTCAGCCGCGTGGCGCTCGGCGTGCTGGCTCGCCTCTTGGGAGGCTTCGCAAGTGTAAAACACTCGGCGAGGCAGGCAGTTGCCCTGAATTAAATCCACTTCCTGAGCGGAGAGGCGCGAATTGACAATCGCGACCCAAACATCCATTTCACTGGCGGCCAACAGCAGTACCACCAGGGCACGGCAGTTTTCACTGACCGTCATAATACGGTCGCCGGGCCGTATGCCTAAATTAGCTAACCACTCGCAGGCGGCATAAATCTCTTGCCCCAGCTCGGCGTAGCTCCAGCGGACGTTGCCATCCACAAGCGCGGGGTGATCCGCTAGGCGTTTCGCATTTTCCAGCACGCGGGTGCTCAAGCGCTCGGGAAGTTCTGCTAACAGCTCGCTTGCCAGACGGCCAAAGATTTTCTCATCTGGCGCTTGGTAAGGGACCGACAGAGCCATTAGGACGCCTCCCGCACCATGTTCCGGGCAATCACCAGCTGCTGAATTTGCGTCGTCCCTTCGTAAATGCGGAACAAGCGCACATCGCGGTAGAAACGCTCAACGGCGTATTCCGACATATAGCCCGCACCGCCGTGCACCTGCACGGCGCGATCCGCGACGCGCCCCACCATCTCGGCACAGAACAGCTTGCAGCAGGAGGCTAGGGTTGAGACGTTTTCGCCATCATCCTTGCGGCGTGCGGCGTCCATGACCATGGTTTTGCCTGCGTAGGCCTCGGTTTTGCTATCTGCCAGCATGGCCTGCACCAGTTGGTGCTCCGCCAGCGGAGCACCAAACTGCTTACGCTCCATGGTGTAGCGCAGCGACTCGTCTACTAAGCGCTCGGCCACGCCCACACACACGGCGGAAATATGCAGCCGCCCACGGTCGAGCACTTTCATGGCGGTTTTAAAGCCTTGTCCCTCTTTACCGCCAATGATGTTTTCAGCCGGTACACGGCAGTTATCAAAAATGATATCGCAGGTATGCGCGCCCTTCTGGCCCATCTTATTATCCGCCGGGCCGCGAATCAGACCGGGCGTATTGCCTTCAACAATAAAGGCGGAGATACCGCCAGCGCCTTTGTTGTCTGGATCGGTACGCGCCATCACGGTGAAGAGGTCCGCCTCCGGGCCGTTGGTGATATAGCGCTTGGTGCCGTTTAACACATAGTGGTCGCCATCGCGCACGGCGGTGGTGCGCAGGCTGGCGGCATCGGAGCCAGAGTCCGGTTCGGTCAGGCAGAAAGAGCTGAGAATTTCCCCGGTGGCCAAGCGCGGCACGTATTTGGCTTTCTGCTCTTCAGTGCCGTCAATCAGAATGCCCTGGGCACCGATACCGTTATTCGTACCAAATACCGAACGGAACGCGGGAGACGTTTTGCCGATTTCCATGGCTACCAGGGCTTCTTCTTCCATGGTGAGCCCTAATCCGCCGTACTCTTCAGGAATGGATAGCCCGAACAGCCCCATCTCCTTCATTTCCGCCAGGATCTCGGCGGGCACTGCATCCTCTTCGGCAAGCCGTGCCTCATTGGGAATCAAACGCTCCCGTACAAAGCGGGCAATGGTATCAACCAACTGATTCAGCAGTTCGGGATCACGGATCATAACGGCTCCTGGTGGCAACGATATTTTTATGGTTGGTGTTCGCGCGGGCAGTGAGGCCTGCAATAATTCTGCATGGCGAAACTAGCGTTCACTCTCTTGTCAGGCACTTTTGCATAGCCTAGGATGGCAGTCAATAAACGAAATGCTATTTTGCAATGCAGAACAATAAACCCTTGCAGCGAGGATTTTGACCTATGTCCAACGACGCAGTCGCCCATTCGTTCAACACTCTTGGCATTGTCGGCACCGGGGCCATGGGTAGAGGGATTGCTCAGCTCGCCGCGCAGGCAGGCCTGAACGTCATGCTATTTGATGTAAAAGAAGGCGCGGTGGCGGAAGCGACTGCCTTTATTAATGGGTTATGGCAGCGCAGCGCCGACAAGCAGCGGATTACCCAAGCCCAAGCCGAGCAGTACGGCGAGCGATTGATTGAAGCCCGCGACCTCGCCGCCCTCGCCCCCTGCGATATCGTCGTTGAAGCAATTATCGAGAAGCTGGAAGCCAAGCAGGGGCTGTTTAGCGATTTAGAGGGCATTGTTCGCCAGGATGCCGTTCTTGCCACCAACACCTCTTCGCTGTCTGTTACCGCGATTGCTGCCGCCTGCCAGCACCCAGAGCGCGTGATTGGCTTTCACTTTTTCAATCCCGTCCCACTGATGAAAATTGTGGAAGTGATTCCAGGGTTACGTACCGCTAACGACGTCACCCAGCGGGTCAATGCCTTGGGCACCGCCATGGGCCACTTTACCGCCCAGGCCACCGATACCCCTGGCTTTCTGGTCAATCACGCCGGGCGCGCCTTTGGTACCGAAGCGCTGCGCGTTCTGAGTGAGAGCGTGACCGATCCTGCCACCATTGACCGCATCATGGTGGATCAAGGCGGTTTTCGGATGGGGCCGTTTACCCTGCTGGATCTGACCGGCTTGGATGTTTCCCATGCGGTGATGGAGTCGGTGTACCACCAGTATTATGAAGAGCCGCGCTTCCGCCCTTCACCGCTCACCCGCCAGCGGCTCTCAGCAGGCTTGCTGGGGCGCAAAACCGGTGAAGGCTTTTATCGCTACGTGGATGGCCAGCAGCAGATGCCGGAAGAGCCCGCCATTGCGCCAGCCTCGCCTTGCCCCGTATGGATCAGCCAAGACGACCCTGGCAGCGCCGCCCAGCTTGCCGAACTGGTCACCACGGCGGGCTGGCCACTAGAAAGTACGGATCAGCCCTCCTCAGCAGCGCTGTGCCTACTGACACCGCTGGGCGAAGACACCACGCAGTGCGCCCTGCGCCAAGGCTTGAATGCCGAGCAGTGCGTCGCGGTGGATATGCTGGCGGGGCTGGATAAGCGCCGCAGCCTGATGGCCTCCCCCATTACCCGCCCCGACCTGATCAATGCCGCCGCCAGCCTGTTGAACGCTGACGGCACGCCGGTCAGCACCCTACAAGACAGCACTGGCTTTGTACTGCAGCGAGTAGTGGCATGCATCGTGAATGTCGGGGCCGATATCGCTCAGCAAGGGGTCGCAGAACCCGCCACCATCGATCGCGCGGTGGAGCTAGGCCTCGGCTACCCCTTTGGCCCGCTGCGTATGGGCGACCATTACGGCGCTTCGCGCATTCTGACCATTTTGAACAACCTATTAGCCGCCACCGGTGACCCCCGCTATCGCCCTAGCCCGTGGCTGCGCCGCCGCGCCGCGCTGGGCATGCCCCTCACTGACGGGCCAACGGGCTGAAACCCCTCAGTTTCAATTACGGCTTAAGTAAGGCTTACACAAACAAGGAAAATAACCATGCAAGACGCCTATATTTACGACGGATTACGCACCCCTTTCGGTCGCCATGGCGGCAGCCTAGCGGCCATTCGCCCGGATGAGCTGCTGGGCTTAACGCTCAAAGCACTGGTGGCGCGTAATCCGTTTGCCCCAGAAAGCTACGAAGAGGTGTTGGCGGGTTGCACTAACCAAGCGGGGGAAGATTCCCGTAACGTGGCCCGTCACGGTGCGCTGCTAGCGGGCCTGCCGATTGAGGTGGCAGGCCAAACCGTCAACCGCCTGTGCGGTAGTGGCCTAGCCGCGATGATGGATGCCGCCCGTGCCGCTCGCTTAGGCGAAGGTGAGCTATTTTTGGCTGGCGGCGTGGAGTCCATGTCCCGCGCGCCTTACGTGCTGGGCAAAGCCGACTCCCCCTACGCTCGCAATCAGCCGATGTTTGATACCGTGATTGGCTCGCGCTTTCCCAACCCGTGGATTGCCAAAGAGTACGGCAGCCACAGCATGCCGGAAACTGCCGATAACATTGCCCACGACCTGAACATTGGCCGCGAGGCCAGCGACGCCTTTGCCGCCCGCTCCCAAGCGCGCTATGCCAAGGCGCTGGCAAACGGCTTTTATGAAGGCGAAATGTTTGGGGTAGACGTGCCTCAAGGACGCAAACAGCCGCCGCTGTTGGTAGATAAAGACGAGCACCCCCGCGCTGAAAGCACCGAGGAAAAACTAGCCAAACTCGGCGCGCTGTTTGAAGGTGGTGTCGTGACCGCAGGCAACGCGTCTGGATTAAATGACGGGGCTGCCGCGCTGATTGTCGGCACGCGTGCAGCAGGCGAGCGAGCTGGGCTTGCTCCGCGAGCGCGTATCGTTGCCAGCGCCGTGGCGGGCGTTGCTCCCCGCGTCATGGGCTTGGGGCCGGTACCCGCCTCGCAAAAAGCGCTGGCCCGGGCTGGCCTCTCGCTTGAGCAGATGGACGTGATTGAAATCAACGAAGCTTTTGCGGTGCAGGTGTTGGGCTGCGTTCAACAGTTGGGGCTTTCTGCCGACGACCCGCGCCTCAATGCCAACGGTGGCGCCATTGCTATTGGCCACCCGCTGGGTGCTTCGGGCGCACGTTTGGCGCTCACTGCGCTGCGCCAGCTAGAAGCCACCGGCGGGCGCTATGCGCTGGTCACCATGTGTATTGGCGTTGGCCAGGGCATCGCGACCATCATTGAACGCCTGGACAGCTAACCGCCCTCCTGCGGCGCTAGCACAGTATCTAAGGCAGGCGCCGCAGGCCAAGCGTTGACTAAGCTCTCTTATCGCGCTTTGCAACGCCCCAGCGCAGGTATGCGATACTTGCCATTCAATGATTGATTAGCCGAGACGCTTGATGGAACCAACCGACGCCGCTGCTGATGAGCCGCAATCACCCGAAAAAGATCGCAACTTTGTCACCGCGCTTGCGCGGGGGTTAGAACTGCTCCGCGCTTTTGGAACAGGGGAAGAGTACCTGGGCAATGCAGAGCTCTCTAATCGCACCCACATCCCGCGCCCCACGGTGTCCCGGTTAACCTATACGCTGACCCAGTTAGGCTACCTGCAACACAACCGTCACCTGGAGAAGTACCGCCTCGGGCCAGGTGTGCTGGCGCTGGGTTACCGCTTTCTGGCCAATATGGGCATTCGCGAAATTGCTCGCCCCCATTTACAGCACTTTGCCGACGCCACCGACTGCAACGTGAGCCTGGGCGGTGCCGACCGCAGCGACATGGTGTATCTGGAAACCTGCCACGGCCACGGCCCGCTGATTATTCGCTTAGATGTTGGCTCTCGTCTACCGATTGCCACCTCGGCGATTGGTCGTGCCTGGCTGTGCGGATTATCTGACGAGCGCCGCCAACAGGTGATGCAAGAGCTAGCCGCGTTTCACGGCAGCGATTGGCCGCGCCTTCATGCCGGTATTGAACAGAGCCTGCGCGACTATGCCGAGTATGGCTTTTGCCTATCCGAACAGGATTGGCAGCGGGATATCAGCGCCGTGGCCATGCCGCTCATTTTAGAAGATGGTGCCGAAGTGATGGCGATTAACTGCGGTGGCTCTAGCCTGCGTTTAGATCATGATCGATTGGTCAACAACCTTGGCCCCAGACTCAAGGAAGTAGCAGCAAAAATTATGCAGGAGCTGGCCCCCAAGTATCGTGCGTCACGTTAAGAAACGACGGCTTACCTTTCACTAACGCTCGTTTTATTGCATCATAGGCCTTCACTGCATGTGAAGGCACTGAGGAGCAGGGATGCCAAACGAGTGGATCACTCAACAGGGCGAGCATGTCTCGCTGCACGGCGAATGGACACTACGCCACTACGCTGAGCTGAAGCGCGCCCTACAGCAGCAGGGTCGGCTAAGCTCGGCAGCGCTGTCGCTACCCGGCTTTGAGGGGCTGGATACCGCCGGCGCGGCGCTGATCGTTGAGCTAATTGGTGTTGAAAAAACCAAACAAATTGGCGAGTGGGCAAGCGATCTTCCCCAGGTGCAGCAGGCCTTGTTGATACGCATTGCCGAAGCTATGGACGCTCCGCTTGAGAGCCCCCCACCTCGACCCAACCGGATTAGCGAAGCCTTAGCGACAGTGGGCCAGCAAATGGTGGCGCTGGGGTCTCAGCAGCGCCAGCTACTGGCTTTCATTGGCTTGGTGCTGGCCACATTTACCTCACTTCTGTTTCGACCCCGCCACTGGCGTATTACCGCTACCGTCGCGCATATTCAGCAAAGTGGCTTGAATGCGGTACCTATCGTTGCGCTCTTAACCTTTATGGTGGGCGCAGTGGTGGCGTTTTTAGGGGCCACGGTGCTCCAAGATTTCGGTGCAACGGTTTACACCATTGATCTCGTAGCTTTTTCATTTTTACGGGAATTTGGCGTGCTCTTGGCCGCGATACTTTTGGCAGGCCGCACTGCCAGCGCCTTTACCGCCCAGCTTGGCGCAATGAAATCCAACGAAGAGATTGATGCCCTCAAAACATTGGGACTCGACCCGATTGAGCTGCTAGTGCTTCCCCGGGTGATGGCGATGTTGATCAGCCTACCGCTGCTGGCGTTTGTGGGCATGCTGAGCGGCCTCGTCGGCGGCGCGGTGGTAGCCACCCTATCGTTGGATATTTCTGTGAGTCAGTTCATCACCACACTGCAAAAAGACGTGTCGGTCACTCATTTTCTGGTCGGCTTGAGCAAAGCGCCGGTATTTGCCTTTGTGATTGCCGTCATTGGCTGCCTAGAAGGGTTTAAAGTCAGCGGCAGTGCCCAATCGGTGGGTGCCCACACGACATCCAGTGTGGTGCAAGCCATCTTCATGGTGATTCTCATCGATGCATTAGCGGCGTTATTTTTCATGGAGATGGGCTGGTGACCGAGCGATATTCAGAGATGCCTCAACAGCCTGAGCGCGATGAAGCGGTTATTCGCGTGCAGGGGCTGGTGAACCGATTTGGCGACAACGTCGTTCACGAAGGGCTGGACTTGACCCTCTACCGAGGCGAAATTCTCGGCGTTGTCGGCGGCTCAGGTACCGGTAAATCAGTTCTACTGCGCAGTATTGTGGGCTTAAAGCGGCCAAATGACGGCACAGTAGAAGTGCTGAACCAGCGGTTAAATGAGTTAAGTGAGTCCCAACGCAGCCAAGTCGAGCGGCGCTTTGGGGTGCTCTTTCAGCGTGGGGCGCTATTTAGTTCGCTCAACCTGCAAGAAAACGTTGCGCTGCCGCTTATCGAGCACGCCAAACTCTCTCGGCAAGAGGCCGAGTATCTGGCGCGTATCAAGCTCTCGCTGGTAGGCCTGCCCCCTCATGCCGCCCGACAATTTCCAGAATCGCTCTCTGGGGGCATGGTGAAACGTGCCGCGCTTGCCAGGGCACTCGCCCTGGACCCGGATATTTTGTTTCTCGATGAGCCTACCGCAGGACTCGATCCCATTGGCGCCGCCGCGTTTGACCAACTGCTGGTCACGCTGCGCGATGCAATGGGCTTTAGCGTTTTTTTGGTCACCCACGACCTCGATACCCTCTATGCAGCCTGCGACCGGGTCGCTGTGCTGTCGCAAAAACGCGTTCTGGTGGTGGATACCCTGGAAAACGTCGCAAAAACGGACGACGAGTGGGTACAGGATTACTTTAATGGACCGCGTGGACGCGCTGCACAGCGCTCTGCTGGCCCAACCTCTTCTCAGGAGTGACGCACATGGAAACCCGCGCGCACCATATTTTGATTGGCCTGTTTACCGTGCTGACGGCCGTTGCCGCCCTGCTGTTTGCGCTCTGGATGAGCTATGCGGCTGGCCAACGCGACTATCAACCCTACCGCATTTTGTTCGAGCGCAGCGTCAACGGCCTCTCGGTGGGTAGCAAGGTGCAGTACAACGGCATTGAAGTGGGCGATGTCACCGAGCTCTCCCTCAATCCTGACGACCCACGCCAGGTGATCACACTTATTCGCGTGTATGAAGACACTCCGATTAAAGTGGATACCCGCGCAAAGCTAGCCTTTGCCAGCATTACCGGCAGTATGTCCGTGCAGCTCTATGGCGGCACCCCAGAAAGCCAACGCTTGCTAGCGCAAAGCAGCGACGATACGCCTTTCATTCAAGCCGACCCGTCGCCTATTGCTACGCTGTTTGACGAAGGCGAAGAGATGGTCGAAAACCTCAACGCGATTTTGCAGAGTGTGAACGAACTCTTCGATGACAATAATCGTGAGCAAGCAGGCAATATCCTGACCAATATTGCCCAAATCACCGAGATGATTGCCTCTCAGCAGTCTGCCCTGGATGAAAACATGGCGCTCTTTGGCGATGTGTCACGCCAAGCCTCCACCACGCTTGAAAGCATCGAATCGCTTAGCCTAGAGGCGAACCGCTTGCTGAGCCAGGAGGGTCAGCAGGTGATGCGCAGCGCAGAGAGCGCCAGCCGCAATGTTGCCAGCGCTGCCCAGCGGATAGAACAGTTGGTGAACGATAACGCGGGTGCTGTCGAAGGCACTCTACAAAGCACTCGCGACATTGCCCCGGCCCTAGCGGCGTTACGCTCAACACTCGCCACCCTTGACCGCATTACGCGGGAACTTGAAGAGAGCCCCACGGACTTTTTCCTAGGCCGCGACCAAGTAGAGGAGTTCCGCCCATGAACATGCACGCTTTACGTAACGGCTTTCTTCTAAGTGCCTTACTCACCCTTTCGGGCTGCTCTATTTTGCCGGAGAAAGCGCCATCGACGCTGTATCGCTTGCCTGCCACCACGATGCAGAGCGACCCTGCCACCATCACGCTGCCAGAGCGACTGGGTATCGCGACACCAGAAGCGGGCCACCTGCTCAGCAGCAATCGTATCGTGGTGTTTCCTGAAGGCAATGTGGTCAATGTGTATGAGGGTGCTCGCTGGCATGAAGATGCGCCGGACATGCTGCAGGCCCAGCTGATTGCAGGCCTTCAGCAGCAAGAGCTTTTCGCCAATGTGAGCAGCGATCGGCTCCCTCACGACTTGCTGCTATTAAGCGAGCTGCGCCACTTTCAGAGCGAGTATGACACCTCTCCGCCAAGCGTTAACCTGCAGTTGGACGTCCAATTACTCGGCGCGGACCAACAGCCCGTGGCCTCCACCAGCTTTGCGATTCGGGAGCGCGCCACAAGCACGGAGATACCCGATGTGGTGAACGCCTTTGGTAGCGCCACCGACCGTTTAACCAAACAGTTGGCGAGCTGGCTAATCACAAACGCGCCGGATTAACAGTGCCTCCTAACGCGGCGGCGCGGGCAAGGCGCTTTTTCTCACATACTCTTTTGGGTCTTTGGGGTAGAAGTGCTCTGGCTGTCGTTCTAAGTGGGTAAAAAAGCGCGTGTCTTTGTAGGGCATCTTCATAAACCCTGACACGCCCAGCCCCTCGATTTGACTGACAGCAGCCAGCATTCGGCTCAGTAGGCTTCGAAACTCTTGTTCGCGTTGGGGGTCGAGCAGCCGATAGTAGCTATGGATTTTGAGATGTTTGGGCAGCGCTTCAAAGATGATCATACCGGTATGGTGAATCTCATTGAGCCGCTGAAGCAGTTGCATAATGGTATCCGGCAGCACCAATAGCTCTTCTGGGTCAGGGCCATCTTCAAAGTAGCTGTGCTGCCGGGTGCGATCCTCCATTTCCAGCACCGCGCTCACTTCGTAATTAATCGCCATCTCTGGCTGGCAGTAAAACGCCTCCTCAGGGCTAGCACGCTCTAAGTGCAGCGTTTGCCGGGCATTGAACAGGCAGCTTTTAAATACTCCCTGGCGATGAATGGCCCGTGCTAAGTGCACCATGTTATTCACCGCTTCGATAAACGCGGGCTTTAGCGCTGGGTCATGCAGGTTGAGCGACGAATCAATATAGACCCCCTCCCGCTCCCAGCGCACCGCTAAACCACCGACGACCGGGTATTTGCCCAACCGGCTCACCGAGGCCAAAAAGGCTTTTTCGGTTTCTCCCATCCCCTGCATAAACTGTTTGTAGTAGCGATCAAGCTGCACATCATTGACGTCGTTTAACGTCTCTTCAGCGCTTGCCTCGCGCAAAAACGCCTTTCGTGAGCTGTACACCACGGTATCGATCTCTTGGCTAGCCGGGCGACGCAGGCCTTTTCCCCATACGGGCACTAGCGGCGTTTGGGGGGCGATTGGCAGGTCAACCATAACCAGCTTCGCCATGCGCGGCATTTCACGAATAAAGTAATCCCCCGCTTTACGCCGCACCTGTGGGTCGGGGTCGAGCATGCCATCCAGCGTGCGTGCAAACTCAATGGGCAACCCCAATGAGCTGGCCGGAATTGCTCGATGGCCAAAACGACAGGACTGCGCAGACGCTAGCGCATAGAGCGTACCTGCCGCCCCCTGCTCATCGAACCGTGGCGACGAGAGCGCTCCGTTAAGCTGCTCTTCACCGATAAAATAGACATCCCCCAGCCGTGCATTGGTTTGCTGCAGATTGTCCGACATCAACTCCATTACGTTGGCGCCCACGAACTGAAGCGATTCATCCAACTGTGCGAACACCGATGAGCCCCAGTCGATCAGCGCGATGGCCTCGCAGGTGGCGTCAAAGACCAGATTAGAGGGTTTAATGTCGCCATGCACCACCGGCCGCGCGTTCGGGCCTGTTTCACGACGCAGTGCTTGTAAGATGTCTGCTAACTGTGCAGCGATGCGCATAATTAACCGAGGTGAGAGCCTTCCCTGCTTGAGCGACACTTGCTCCAGATTCCAGCCAGGGGCACGCTCCATGACCAAAATCGACTGGCCGCGTGCGCGCTGGTAGGTAATGAGCTTGGGAATTCGAGGGTGCGATACCTGATCGAGCATGAACGCCTCCTCTTCGAGGCGTTCTTGTAAATGAGTGGGCAGCGTAATGCGTGAAAACTTGAACACGTAGTGCGCCTTGACGCCTTGCTGCCAAGCGCTACCCGCAAACACAAACCCGTAAGCCCCCTTACCAATCAGCTCGATATTTGAATAGCCCAACTGGGCAAGCTGCGCCTGGCACAGCGCTACCCAGTCTTTTAGCTTTCGCGCATCGTGATGGCTTAGCAGGTAGACCGACTGCTCTTCGGGTATGTAAAACTGCTGCAGCGGTGCCTGGCTCATAGCAAGGTGCCTACACGGTTAGGCCAGATGAAGCAGCATGCTTTCCGGCGCCTCGAGAAAGCCTTTCCAGGCGTTGCAGAAGCGAGCAATGGTACCGCCATCAATAAAGCGATGATCGCCTGCCCAGGTGACCGTCAAAATAGCCCGGCGCTGCACAGCCCCGTGCTCATCAAAGCGCGGCAGCCACTGGGTTTTGCCAATGGCCACAATGGCGGCTTCCGGCGCATTAATAATCGGCGCAGCGTAGGTTCCCCCAAGAGCACCAATGTTGGAGATACTAATGGTGCCGCCCTTTAGATCCGCCTGCTCCACGCGCCCTTCCCGAGCGGCATTGGTTAGCCTGCCGACCTCTTTGGCAATCTCAAACAGCGTTAAGCCCTCGACACCTTTCACGTTAGGTACCAAAAGCCCCGCTTTGCTATCCACCGCCATGCCGATATTGCACTGGTCGTAGTAGCTTAGCTCGTTGGCTTCGCTGTCTAACTGTGCATTGATGATCGGCGTCTCCGCCACGGCCAGCGCCATCGCTTTCATAAAGAACGGCATCAGCGTGAGCCGTTCGCCCTTCGCCTCTACCTGCGGCTTGAGTCGCTCGCGCAGCGCCAACAGCTCCGTGACATCAATCTCTTCACCGTAGTGAAAATGAGGAATGGAGCTAGCGGCCTCTACCATGCGCTTGGCCATCACCGCGCGCACGCCGCGCAGCGGCTCTACTTTTGAGGGTACTAAGCCGGTGCTTGAAGGCATCGAAACACTGGCCGTTTGGTGAGATACCGCTGGCGCGTTGAGGTGTGCTAGCACGTCTTCTTTCAGTACTCGGCCATCTTTGCCACTGCCTGAGATCTCCGACAGGGCTAGGCTGTGCTCGCGTACTAAGCGGCGCACCGCAGGGCTAGCGGGCACTTTGCCTGCAGCAGCCGGGGTAACGGCTTGGCTTTTAGGCGGCGGACTATTTTCATCAGCGGCCACCCCGTGGCTACTGGGCGGCGCTGAAGGTGCCTGCTCGGTAGCTGCAGTGTCGCTATTCGGCTGACCGGCGGTTTGGTATGCATAAAGCGGCGCGTGAACCTTAGCGATATTCCCCTGCGGCACATACAGCTTGGTGACCATCCCGGCTTCTGGCGCGGTGATTTCCACCAGCGCCTTGTCGGTCATCACTTCGACAATCGGCTGATCCTCTTCGATGGAGTCGCCCTCGGCCACGCGCCACTCCACCACTTCACACTCAACAATGCCTTCACCGATATCCGGCAGTAAAAAGTCACTCATGGCTGTTCTCCCTTGCGTCAAAAATTCACGCTTTCGCGAATCGCTTCAAAAATTTTCAGGTGGTCGGGCAAGTACTCTTTCTCCAGCACAAGTGGGAAAGGCGTATCCAGCCCGGTAACCCGAGTAATCGGCGATTCCAGATAGAGAAAACAGCGCTCCTGTATCGTCGCGGCAATTTCACCGGCAAAACCGCCGGTGAGCGGCGCTTCATGACTAACAATCATACGGCCGGTTTTGAATACCGACTCTGCCACGGTATCCACATCCCAGGGCAGCAGCGAACGCAGGTCGATGACCTCGCAAGAGATACCCTGCTCTTCAGCAAGCTCGGCGGCTTTGCTGATCACTTCCATCTGCGCACCCCAGCCCACCAGGGTAATGTCGGTACCCTCTTTGATCACTTCTGCTTCACCAATTGGCAGTTGGTAATCCTCATCAGGCACTTCACCTACTGCGGCGCGGTAGAGCCGTTTTGGCTCTAAAAACAGCACGGGGTCGGGGTCACGAATCGCCGCTAGCAGCAGCCCTTTGGCTTGATAGGGGTTGCGCGGCACCACCACTTTTAAGCCCGGCGTGTGGGTAAAGTACGCCTCAGGTGATTGCGAGTGGTATAAGCCCCCGGAAATGCCGCCGCCATAGGGTGTGCGAATGGTGAGCCCGCCTACGTTGAAGAGATCCCCAGAGCGGTAGCGGAATTTGGCGGTCTCGTTAACGATTTGATCAAATGCGGGGAAGATGTAATCTGCAAACTGAATTTCAGCGACGGGAACAGAGCCTTGTGCGGCCAGTCCGTTAGCAAAGCCAATAATGCCTTGCTCCACCAGCGGCGTATTAAAGCAGCGCGCTTTGCCGTACTTCTCTTGTAAATGGCTGGTGGCTCGGAAAACACCGCCAAAAATACCCACGTCTTCACCAAAGCAGATGACTTTCTCATCTTCCGCCATGGCGATATCCAGCGCGTTATTAATCGCCTGGAGCATGTTCATCGTCGCCATATTACGCCTCTCCCTGAGTATCAGTGGCTGACGAAAGCGTCAGATCTAGCGATTTTGCGCCGCGCGGGTAGGCATCTGGGTAGCGGCGAATATGGCGTTTCAACTGATCCAGCTGGTGCTGTAGCGCAGGTGTCACATCGGCGTAAACATCGCTGATTAACGACTCCAGCGGCGGCGGCGGGCGTTTTTCGGCGCGCTTCATGGTTTCCAGCACTTCACGGCGCAGGCTCTCCTGCTGGGCAGCTTCCTCCTCATCGCTCCACCACCCTTTACTCGCCAGCCAGCGCTGCATGCGCAATAGCGGGTCCTTGACTCGCCACGCCTCCTCTTCGCTCTTGGCACGGTAGCCCGACGGGTCATCTGAAGATGAGTGGGCAGCCAACCGGTAGGACATGGCTTCAATCAGCACCGGCTGGTTCTGCTCAACGGCGATTTTTCGCGCTTGGCGGGTCGCTTCATATACCGCTAGGGCGTCGTTACCATCCACGCGAATCACGTGCATGTGGTAGCCAAAGGCACGGGGAGCAATGCCGTCAGCGGCAAACTGTTCTGTGGAGGGAGTAGAAATAGCGTAGCCGTTGTTGCGGCAGAAAAAGATCACCGGCACCTGATGCACCGCGGCCATATTAAGCGCGGCGTGAAAGTCCCCTTCTGAGGCTGCGCCTTCGCCAAAAAAGGTCAGCGTACAGTGGCCTTCACCGGCCAGCTTTTGGCCATAGGCATACCCGGTGGCTTGAGGAATCTGCGTCGCCAGCGGCGATGAGATGGTCATGTAGTGCAGCTTGCGAGAGCCGTAATGAATCGGCATTTGGCGGCCTTTGCCGTAATCAAGCTCGTTGCCAAATAGCTGATTCATAAACTCGTCGATAGAGAAGCCGCGATACATCAAGGCGCCTTGTTCGCGGTACTGAGCCATGATCATATCGGCGTCATCTAGTGCTGCAGCCGCACCCACCACGGCGGCTTCTTCACCGGTGCACTGCATATAGAAACTGAGCCGCCCTTGGCGTTGGGCAGCCATCATGCGCTCATCAAGAATGCGGGTGGCTAGCATGGCCTGGTACAGCCTACGAGCGTGGTCTCGGGTGAGAGCGGGCTCTTCGCCACCCGGATACAGCTCACCATCCGGGTTGAGTAGACTGAACGTCTCGATCGAGAATTCATCACCGGTCATGAAGGCCGGCTGGTGTACGTACTGAGTCATCATTATTATCCTTGTTTTTACCCTTTTTGAGGGTAGTGTTGTCGGTCATGACCGTTTATGCCAGTGGATTTATCTGACACGGGTCAACGCAACACTGGGACAGTAACTCAGTGCAAGCCGTTTAGGGATTCAACTTAAGACGCAGAGAGCATTAAGAAGCAGAGAGGCGTTGGCGCAGCCGCTGCTGGTAGACGTTAAAGGCGCTATCCGCGCTCAGCGCCAGCAGTGCAATCAGCAGCGCGCCTTGCAGCACGTAGGCCATATTGCCATTAACGATACCCGCGATAATGGGGTCTCCCAGATTACTGGCCCCGACAGTGGCACCGAGTGCCGCAGTGGCAATATTAATAGTCACCGAAGTACGCACCCCTGCCAGAATTACCGGGGCGGCCAGGGGCAACTCCACGTGACGCAGCACCTGCCAAGGCGTCATGCCCATGGCCTGGGCCGCCTCTTTGATGGTCGCGTCAACATCGTTAATGCCCGCCAGCGTATTGCGTACGATTGGCAGCAGCCCGTAGAGCATTAGCGCAACGATAATGGGCAGCGTACCAAACCCTAACACTGGCACCGCTAGCGCCAGCACCGCCACCGGGGGGAACGTTTGCCCTAAAGAGGCCAACTGGCCCACCAGGGGCAAGAAATCCCGCCCTCGCTCGCGGGTAACGGCAATACCTGCCGCCACACCAACCGCAATGGTAACCACTGCCGCCACGCCAACGACTAACACATGGCGGCCCAGCAGCTCGTAAAACGCCGCGCGATCATAGACGACTTGCCGGGCGTCAGGCTCTACCCAGCGAAACAGGCCCTCTAGGAGCGGCATGCCGACGATGCACATCGCCAGTAGCGCGACCCAAATAAGCGGCAGAAACCATTGAATGCTCGGTGCGTTCGGCAGGCTGACGGTGGCAGAATTACGCGTCACGTTGGCTCACCTTATCCAACTGCGCCTCTTTAACGATGCGGCGCAGCGAAAGCTCCCCTATTGGCACATCGCCTTGATCCACCACGGTTAAGCGGTCGCAGTGGTCCCGCAGCATCATGGAAAGCGCTTGGCGCAGCGAGAAATCGGCGGGAATTCGAGATTGTGCCGGCAAAGTAGGCCCAAGCGATGTCATGTGATCTTTTACGCGCGTTAACGCTGCCTGCTTCAACCCCCGCTCAAGCCCACCGAGCAGGGATTCCACAAACGGATCAGCGGGCCGTTGAAGCAGTGCCAGCGGCGTGCCCTGCTGGACAATACGGCCATCACGCATGACGACCAAATGGTCGGCTAACTTCAGCGCTTCATCCATATCGTGGGTCACGAACACAATGGTTTTGTGTAACCGTGCCTGTAGCTTGGCAAGCTCATCCTGAAGCTTTTCCCGGGTAATGGGGTCCAGAGCACCAAACGGCTCATCCATCAGTAGTATATCGGGGTCTGCGGCTAAGGCACGGGCCACCCCGACCCGCTGCGCTTGACCACCTGAGAGCTGATGGGGATATTTATGCGCAAACTCGCCCACCGGCAGGCCCAGTACGCCCATCAGTTCCTCTACACGAGCGGTAATTTCTGTAGCGGGCCATTTCAGCAACCGAGGCACTAAGCCAATATTGCGCGCGACGTTCCAGTGGGGAAACAGCCCGGTACTCTGGATCACATAGCCGATTCGCCGACGTAGTTTTACTGGGTCGTACTGCTCAATCGCCTGGCCATCCAGGATAATATCGCCGCTGCTATGCTCAATCAGCCGATTGATCATGCGTAGGGTGGTGGATTTACCGCATCCAGAGGTCCCTACCAACGCACAGAACTTTCCTTTAGCGACCCGCAGCGTGATGTCTTCCACCGCGGTATCGTCACCAAACTGTTTTGAAACGTGGGAAAGCTCTATCATTCCTGTCCTCCGGGACGCAGCGCGTCTGCCAACGCTCCTAATCCTGCGTCCACTATCAGTGCCAAGATCAGAATGGGCAGTGCGCCCAGTAGCACCATATCCATGGCGGCTTGCCCCAGCCCTTGAAAAATAAACGTCCCTAGACCGCCAGCACCTATCAGTGCCGCCACTGCCGTTAGCCCAATCGCCTGTACAGCCGTAATGCGTACGCCTTCTAACAGTACGGGAAGCGCCAATGGAAAACGCACCTGCCAAAAACGCTGCCCGGTACGCATACCCATGGCTTTAGCGGCCTGGAGCGTCTCAGCGCTGACCTCTTCCAGAGCAATGTAGGTATTACGCACCATGGGCAGCAGGCTATAAGCAATTAACGCAATCAGCGCTGGAGCATTGCCGATACCGCTGACACCCAACGCTGCCAGCGGGGGTACGTTAGCCGCCAGCCAAGCGAGCGGCGCTAGCAGTAGTCCAAACAGCGCCAAACTTGGGATGGTTTGTAAAAAGTTCAGCAGTGTAAACGCGATTTTTTGCAGGCGCTGATAGCGACGCATCAGCATCGCTAACAGCATTCCCAGCACCACGCTAACGCCCACGGCTGTGCCCACCAAGGCAATATGTTGACCAACGGCCTGATAAAACTGCCCCTCACGGGCCTGGAACTCTTGCACGAGGGCAAGGCGATCCAGCCAAAGCGCGGCACATCCCCACCAAGCAATGCCCACGCCTGCCAGCAGCAGCGTTGGCCACCAGCGGGATAACCCTAAGCGTAGGCGTAGCTCTACCAAACAGAGCAACAGTACGAACAGCACGGTCCAGTAGGCTGCGCCAATGCCGAGTCGCGCCTGGGGTAACGAGGGGTCGACCAACCAGTGGCCTGCCACCATTAAGCCAAACGGCATCAACAGCAAGATGAGTATGATGATGCCCAGCATCGCCCGGTAGTGCCTTGAGGTAGGCACGGACGACAACGCCGCCATGGCGATAAAGAGCAGTGATACCAGTGCCGCGCCCGGCCAGCTAATGGCGTCTACCATGCCAAAAGCCGTGCCGGAAACAATGCGATTAGGAGCAACACTGACAAAGCTTAACAACCAAGCGGCAGCCAGCATGGCACCGCTTAGGCACAACAGCACAACATTCGGGTGCCATGGGCGTCGTTTAAACGATGGCGAGGGCAAGGCGTCGATTAACGACATTTTCAGCACTGTTCCATACCGGGCTATCGGTCATGTCAAAGAAGAAAGCACCGTTGCCGGTGTATTCGGGATACAGATCAACCTCACCCGCCTGCAACGCGCTGCGTACCACGCAGCTACCACCAAGCTGAAGCCGATCTTCCGTTGGAATACCGTTGCGCTCCAGCGTCTGAATAATTAACTCGCCTAGTACCGAGCCTTCGGTATCGATTTTAGAAGAGACCACGATGGGGTCGTTGGCACTGGCCGTGGAGAGCACCGTTGATAAACAGGCAGCCATGGCAGGTGTGAACAATGAGCGCATGGAGTCGTCCTTTTCAATGAACTTCTGGGGCGTATCGTTTCAGTATAAGAGCCTGCTGCGTTGAAGTCAGACGCCGCAGTAACGACGCCTGACTGTTTACAACGATTAAGGCGCTTCGATCACCCAGGTGGTTCCTTCCCGAGAATCTTTGAGAATAATGCCAAGCGCTGCCAGCTCATCACGAATAGCATCAGCGCGGGCAAAATCCTTACTTCCTTTCGCCGCTTGTCGCTCGGCGATTTTTGCTTCGATCTCTTCTTCGCTCAGCGCTACCTGCTGCTGGGCGCCTTTTAGAAACGTTTGTGGCGTTTGCTGCAGTAGTCCCAGCACACCGGCCAAACGCTTTAATTCACCAGCCAAGCGTGGTGCCTCTGCTGGCTGATCACTTTTCGCTCGGTTGAGATCGCGGGCCAAATCGAAAAGCGCGGCCAAAGCGATGGGCGTGTTGAAGTCGTCGTCCATTGCCGCTGTGAAGCGCTCCGCGGCATCGCTGGCGGCTGCCTGCTCGTCGGCGTTCACTCCGTCTAACGCCGTATACAACCGCGTTAGCGATTTGCGCGCTTCGACCAGCGAATCCACTGAGTAGTTAATAGCGCTACGATAGTGGCTTGCCACCAACAGGTAGCGCACCACTTCTGGATCGTGCTCGGCTAGCACGTCGCGGATGGTGAAGAAGTTGCCCAGCGACTTGGACATCTTCTCTTGGTTGACGCGAACGGCTCCAGCATGCATCCAGGTGTTGACGTAGGTTTTACCTGTCGCCGCTTCCGATTGAGCAATCTCGTTTTCATGATGGGGAAAGGTCAAATCCGGCCCACCGCCATGAATATCGAAGGTGTCCCCCAGGCAGCAGGTGGACATCGCGGAGCACTCGATGTGCCAACCCGGTCGCCCGTCTCCCCAGGGGGAATGCCAGTGAGCTTCACCGGGCTTGGCCGCTTTCCAGAGCACGAAATCCAGCGGGTCTTCTTTGTGCACATCCACGTCGACCCGTGCACCAGAGCGCATGTCATCCAACTGACGGTTATTCAATTTGCCGTAGTCGGTGAACTTGCGCACTCGGTAGTAGACATCACCATTGGCCGCGGCATAGGCAAAACCTTTGTCGATGAGCGTTTCGATCATCGCGATAATGTCGTCGATGTGCCTCGTTGCCCGGGGCTCCTGACTGGGTGGCAGCACGTTGAGGCGAGCTTCGTCCTCATGCATCGCGGCAATCATGCGCTCGGTGAGCGCGTCGATGGGCTCGCCGTTCTCCTCGGCCCGCTTGAGGATTTTATCGTCGATATCCGTGATATTACGCACGTAGGTCACGTCATAGCCGCGATGGCGCAGGTAGCGGGTAATCACATCAAAGGCCACCATCACCCGGGCGTGGCCAAGGTGACAGTAGTCATACACCGTCATACCGCAAACGTACATGCTGACCTTGCCATCGACAAGGGGCTTAAAAGGCTCTTTGCGGCGTGTCAGCGTATTGTAAATATGCATATGACGTTTCCTTATCCCTTCTGTTTGATTTTCGCCCAGCTATCTTTCAAGCCCACGGTGCGGTTGAACACCAGGTGGTCGGCAGTGGAGGCGTGACGATCGGCGCAGAAGTAACCGACTCGCTCGAATTGGAAACGATCTTCCGGCGCGGCACTGGCCAGGCTTGGCTCGCCAATGGCATGGCACACCACCAGCGACTCGGGATTCAAATGCTCGAGGAAGTCGACGTCCTTATCACGATCGGGCTGCTCGACCATGAACAGGTTGTCGTAGAGGCGCACTTCCATCGGCACGCCGTGGGCCGCGCTGACCCAGTGAATCACGCCTTTCACCTTGCGGCCTTCCGGGTTTTTACCCAGGGTGTCGAAATCGACGGAGCAGTGCAGCTCAATAATCTCACCTGCATCGTCTTTAATCACGTCATCACAGCGAATTACGTAGCTGTTGCGCAGGCGCACTTCTTTGCCCGGTGCTAGGCGGAAGAATTTCTTCGGCGCGTCTTCCATAAAGTCGTCTTGATCGATGTAGAGCTCACGACCAAAAGGAACTTTACGCATCGGCATGTCTTCACGCGCCGGGTGGCCTGGCACCTGGTACACTTCCTCGTGATCTTCCGGCATGTTGGTCAGCACCACTTTTAGCGGCTTGAGCACGCACATCGCCCGGGGTGCGTTATCTTCCAGGTCCGAACGAATGGCGTGGGTCAGCATGGCGATATCCACCAAACCACCGTCGGAACGGGTCACGCCGATCATTTCACAGAATTTACGAATCGAAGCGGGCGTATAGCCCCGGCGACGCATACCGGAAATGGTCGGCATTCGCGGGTCATCCCAACCATCGACGATCTGCTCATCCACCAACAGCTTCAGCTTACGTTTGGAGGTCAGCGTGTAGTCGAGGTTCAGTCTGGCAAATTCAATCTGGCGCGGCTTGGCGGGCACCGGCAGATTGTTCAAGAACCACTCGTATAGCGGGCGGTGGTCTTCGAACTCCAGCGTACAGATGGAGTGAGTAATACCCTCGATGGCATCCGACTGACCGTGGGTAAAATCGTACGAGGGGTAGATTTTCCACTTGTCACCTGTTTGGTGGTGATGCGCATGACGAATGCGGTACAAGATCGGATCGCGCAAATTGATGTTGGGCGACGCCATATCGATTTTGGCGCGCAGCACTTTTTCCCCTTCACCAAACTCACCGTTACGCATCCGTTCTAGAAGGTCCAAGCTCTCTTCGGCGCTGCGCTCGCGGTAGGGGCTAGGCTTGCCGGGCTCGGTCAGCGTACCCCGATACTCGCGAATCTCATCCGGAGACAGGTCATCCACATAGGCTTTGCCTTCACGAATCAGATGCTGCGCCCAGGCGTAGAGCTGGTCGAAGTAGTCGGAGGCAAAACGTACCGGGCCTGCCCACTCAAAGCCCAACCAGCTAACGTCTTCTTTGATGGCGTCAATGTACGCCTGCTCTTCTTTTGCTGGGTTGGTGTCGTCAAAGCGCAGATGACACTCACCACCAAACTGCTCTGCCAACCCGAAGTTCAGACAAATCGACTTGGCGTGGCCGATGTGCAAAAAGCCGTTGGGCTCCGGAGGAAAGCGCGTCACAATTTTGGTGACCTGGCCGCCCGCTATCTCGTCGCGTACTTGGTTGCGAATGAAGTTCGGCGCTGGGGTGGTCTCGTTGGTCATGGTGGTGTTGATAACCTCATGGTAGATGGCGTGCTGGGCAAACGATGCAAAGGCAATCAGGGTTAGCGCTTCGCGGTGCCGAGCAAAACCGCTATTATAACGTGACGCCGATGCACAGCGCCAAGGCGAACGCTTTTATTGAACAGGAATTTATCCATGATCGTATTACAGACGAACTACGGTGACATCACCATCGCGCTCAATCATGAAAAAGCCCCGGTTACGGCAGCCAATTTCGAGCAGTACGTGCGCGACGGTTTTTACGACGGCACGCTGTTCCACCGGGTCATCGATGGTTTCATGATTCAAGGGGGCGGCTTCGACCAGGAGTTCAACCAGAAGCCGACACGCGACCCCATCGAAAACGAAGCCGACAACGGTCTGCAGAACACCATCGGCACGCTGGCCATGGCCCGTACCCAGGATCCCCACTCTGCCACCGCCCAGTTTTTCATCAACGTCGGTAACAACAGCTTCCTGAACCACAGCGGCAAAAGCCTGCAAGGCTGGGGTTACGCGGTATTTGGTGAAGTAGTGGACGGCATGGACGTGGTCAACGCCATCAAGGCCGTGAGCACCACGCGCCGTGGCATGCACGCAGACGTGCCCGCCGAAGACGTGGTCATCGAGCGCGCCTACCTGAAGGATGCGGAATAACCGTCGGGAGTCTTATGCGTACGCTGCTGATCGCTGACATGCATTTGAGTAACGACACCCCTGAGCTCAATCAGGGGTTTTATCGTTACCTGGAGCATACCGCCAAAGGGGCCGAGGATCTTTACATTCTGGGCGACCTGTTCGACGCCTGGATCGGAGACGACTTGCTGGATACGCCTCACCCCCTCAGCGGGGTGGCCCATGAGGTGATCAAGCGCCTGCGGGCACTGAGCGATGCGGGCACGTCCATCTTTTTCATTCACGGCAACCGGGACTTTCTGATCGGCGAACGCTTCATCAACGCCTGTCAGGCCACCCTGCTGCCCGACAGTGAGCAAGTGGAATTGCAGGGCGTAGCCGCCGTCATTCTGCACGGTGACAGCCTGTGCACCAAAGATGAGGCCTACATGGCGTTTCGCGCCCAGTCTCGCCACCCTGAGTGGCAGGCGCAGATCCTGGCCATGCCGCTGGAGCAGCGGCTAGAGTTGGCCAAGAGCCTGCGTATGCAGTCTGGGGATGCCAACGCCAACAAGGCCGAAGCCATCATGGATGTGACCCACGCAGAAGTCGTGACCACAATGCAGCGCCATGGGGTGAACATCATGATCCATGGCCACACCCATCGCCCCAAGGTCCATGACCTCACCGTCGAAGACGTGCCTGCCAAACGCTTTGTGTTAGGCGATTGGGATAGCGAACACGGCTGGGATATTGTCGTGGAGCACTCGAGCGAGCGCCACCCAGAGCCCGTACTGCGCCAGTTCTCGCTGATCCAGCCGCCTGGTAGCGACAGCGAATCGCATTGAGCCATTGAGCACAGGCCCCGTCATGAAAAAGCCGATCACATGGATCGGCTTTTTAGTTTTAGCGCTCTATCCTGGCATCGCTGCGCAGGTCATCGATCAATCCTTGAATGATCGCCTGAGCCCGCAGTTGTTCTGCCATTTGTGACACGAAAGCATTCATCTGCTCGTCGGCCTGCCCTTCGTTGACACTGTCCAATGCAACGACAGCAACGCCCTGAGGCAAGGTCACGGCACGGTAAACGCTGTCGCCCTCTTCAGGGTGTGGCATGCGGAACACTTCACGGATCAGCACCTGAGGCAGCGTACTGTCAGACTGGCGAGAGACGTTATTGGCTTCCAGCCACTCCAGCTCAACGGCATCGCCCGCACGGAGCAAGGCGATCAATTCTGCTGCCTGCTCCTGAAGTGCTTCTTGGCGCTGCTGAGCAGCAACAGCCTGCTCTACTTCATCGCGCACTTCATCTAGGGGCAGAACAGTTGCATCACGATGCTCGGCAACACGAAGCACTAAGCGGCGGTCGTTGTCGAGCTCAATCACTTCGCTGTTGTAGCCCTCTTCCAGCACGTCAGCGCTGAACGCCTCATCCAGCACGCCCGGCTCGGAAAGCGCTCCTTCACCTTCCCCACGCGCCAACCAGTCGCTCTCGTTGAGCGTCAGGCCGAGGTCATCCGCAACGGACTGCAGATCGTCTGCCGCGAAGCTCTCATCGATCAGACGCTGCACCTGACGATTGAAGTCATCATTGACCTCACGCAGCGCCACTTCCTGAGCCAAACGGTCACGCTGCTCTTCGAAAGAAGGCGCATCCAGCTCGGTAACCTGCAGAATATGGAAAGCACCGTCCATTTCGACGACCTGGGACGTCTCACCGACCCCAAGGGCAAACGCTGCGTCATCGAAGGCATCACCAAAGAAGCCGCGACTGATCACGCCCAGATCACCACCCTGCTCGGCACTAGCGGTGTCATCCGAAAAACGCACGGCGGTATCGGCGAAACTCTCACCACGGCTCAGGTCAGCCAGCGCTTCATTGGCTAGCTGCTGGGCCTCTTCACGGCCACGCTCGGAACCAAAGGTCACCATGATATGGGAAACACGACGGTTGGCATCGCGATTCTGCTCACGCCAGGCAGCGCGGAGTTCGCTCTCGTCCACAGCAATATCTTCAGCCATGGCCTGGCGGTCGATCACCACGTACTCGACGCGCACCTGTTCCGGGCGCTCGAAGCGTTCCTGGTTGGCGTCATAGTAGGCCTGCATCTGCTCCTCGGTGACCTCTACTTCATAAGCAGCATCATTGGCATCCAGCATCACGTAGCGGAAATCTCGCTGCTGGCCTTGCAGGTCTGCCAGACGCTGCTCTTCATTGGCCAAGCTGAAGTCACTGAATGCCAAGCCCTGCTGCAGTTGCTGACGCTTGATATCCATCCGCAGCTCTTCACGGAACGAGAGCGGCGTGTAACCCGCTCCTGCCAGACGATTCCGGAAAATTTCTGCAGAAAAGCGCCCATCCTGATCATGAAACTCAGGCAGTGTCACGATCATCTGGTCAAGCTGAGCGTCGGAGACGTAAAAACCGCCGTCCTCAGCATACTGACGCAGTAAAGACTGAGTGATGAGCTGGTCGAGCATATCGTTGCGCAGTGCCCGCTCCTGCTCAGGAGGCACTTGCCCAGAACGCAGCGCGCGCTGCACTTCTAGCTCAACTTGCTGACGCATAATGGGTTCGCCATTAACGCTCGCCACTTCATTGGGGTCGCTACCAAAGACACTGAACAGCGACTCCACACCAAAAAGCGCCATGGCCGCGACCATGACACCAATGATTATCTTGGCACCCCAGCTTCTGGAGCCATCTCGTATACTTTGCAGCATGCTAGCCTCAGATCATCAAAGCCATCTATTGCCCAAACCATCGGGCCAGAAAAGAACATGGGCGCATCGCGGATGCGATGCGCCCATTAGGTTACAGCAAACGCGAGCCAATTAGTTGACGGCGTCTTTCAGCGCTTTACCGGCTTTAAAGCTGGGCACTTTTGCTGCGCTGATTTCGATTGGCTGACCCGTTTGGGGGTTGCGACCAGTACGCGCAGCACGCTCTTTAATAGCGAAGGTACCAAAACCTACCAGAGAAACACTCTCGCCTTTTTTGAGGCTATCGGTGACAGACTCCACCATGGCATCCAATGCGCGGCTTGCCGCTGCTTTAGGAATATCTGCAGATACGGCAATAGCTTCAATCAGCTCGGACTTATTCACACTTCACCCCTTAACTGTTTCAAAAAATGGCTCTGAACGGCACGGCCACCAAGTGCATCAACCTCAAAGCATAGCTGCGTTTTATAGCAATGCCTTGAAACACCTGTCAAGCGACCGGACCGTGAAATGCCCGCTGCTCAAGGCATTGGGCAAACTTATTAAGTAAAATTAAAGCAAAACTGCTTTAACGCTTAATGGGTGCTTGCAACAGCATTTGCATTGAAAGACTTATCTGCGCCCTTTAATGAAGCGCCTTCGGCAACATTCTCTGCCAGCGCCACGGACAGCACGTCATCTATCCAGCGTACGGGGCGAATATCAAGCGCTCCTTTGATATTCTCCGGTACTTCCTTGAGATCTCGACGATTTTCCTCAGGGATTAAGACGGTCTTTATACCACCCCGCCTAGCCGCCAGCAATTTCTCCTTTAGACCCCCAATCGGTAATACTTCACCACGCAGGTTTACCTCCCCTGTCATGGCCACATCGCACCTTACTGGCCGCTGAGTATAGGCGGAGACAATCGCCGTTACCATGGCAATACCAGCACTGGGCCCGTCTTTAGGTGTGGCACCTTCGGGCACATGGATGTGCAGGTCTTCGTTTTCGAAGCGCTGGGGGTCAATTCCATAGGCCTGAGCACGCGCCTTCACGACGGTTTGTGCTGCACTTACCGACTCTTTCATGACATCACCAAGCGAACCGGTCTTGTTAATACGACCTTTACCTGGCGTCACTACCGACTCAATGTTGAGCAGCTCCCCACCTACGGACGTCCAAGCCAAGCCGGTTACACGACCGACTTGGTCCTCCTGCTCCGCCAAGCCATAGCTATAGCGGCGCACACCGGCATAAGTCTCAATCTGATCAGCGGAGAGCACTTGCTGCGCCTGCAGCTTGTTGCCTGCCTTATCTTTCGAGGTGCGCTCAGCTTCTAAGCGCTCACGCAGCACTTTACGACACACTCTAGCGATCTGACGCTCAAGCTCGCGCACACCCGCCTCACGAGTGTAGTAGCGCACCAACTCAAGCAACGCGTCGTCATTCAGCGCTAGCTCTTCTTCCTTAAGCCCATTAGCTTCTAGCTGCTTGGGTAGCAGGTAGCGCCTAGCGATGGCGAGCTTCTCGTCTTCGGTGTAGCCCGGTAGACGAATAATCTCCATACGGTCCAGCAGCGGGCCTGGGATATTCATTGAGTTCGCGGTACAAATAAACAGCGTCTCAGAGAGGTCGTAATCCAGCTCAAGGTAGTGATCACTAAAGCTGCTGTTCTGCTCGGGGTCCAATACCTCTAGAAGCGCTGACGCCGGATCACCACGGTGGTCCATGCCTAGTTTATCCACCTCATCCAACAGGAAAAGCGGATTTTTCACCCCGGCACGGCTCATACGCTGTATCAGCTTGCCTGGCAGCGAGCCAATATAGGTGCGGCGATGGCCACGGATTTCCGACTCATCGCGCACACCACCCAGCGCCAGGCGGACGTACTTACGATTTGTCGCGCGGGCGATGGATTGACCAAGGGACGTTTTACCTACCCCAGGTGGGCCTACCAAGCAGAGCACCGGCCCTTTCATTTTCCGTACGCGCTTTTGTACGGCTAGGTACTCAAGAATGCGCGCCTTCACTTCTTCCAGGCCGTAATGATCTTCATCCAGCACCTGCTGGGCTTTTACCAGATCGTGCTTAACGCGCGTGCGCTTTTTCCATGGAACGGCAATTAGCCAGTCCAGATATGAGCGCACTACGGTCGCCTCAGCAGAATTGGCAGCCATCATTTTGAGCTTATTAAGCTCTTGAGTCGCTTTATCAGACGCCTCTTTGGGCATCCCAGACTCTTTGATCGCCTGTTCGTACTTTTCGGCTTCGTTGGGTACATTATCCAGCTCACCCATCTCTTTCTGGATGGCCTTCATCTGCTCATTGAGATAGTACTCACGCTGCGTTTTTTCCATCTGCTCTTTAACACGCGAGCGGATGCGCTTCTCGACCTGGAGCAGATCAATCTCAGACTCAATCAGCGCCATCAGGTGTTCAATACGGTCGCGTACGCGATCCATTTCGAGCAGCTCTTGCTTGTCACCAATTTTCAGCGACAGGTGGGCGCAGATGGTGTCGACCAAACGGCTAGGGTCTTCGATGCCCGACAGCGAGTTAAGCACTTCGTTGGGCACTTTCTTAGACAGCTTGACGTACTGCTCGAACTGATTGAGCAGGACACGCACTAGCGCTTCTTGCTCACGACTGGTAAGCGGCTCGCTTTCACGTGGGATTAAGTGCGCCTGAGTGTAGCCCACTTCATTTTCTTCGATATCGATAACATCAGCGCGGAAGCTGCCTTCAATCAACACCTTTACAGTGCCATCAGGCAGCTTAAGCAGCTGCATGATGTCAGCGACGGTCCCCATCGCGTAGAGGTCCGCATTATCAGGATCATCCTGTGAGGCCTCGCGCTGAGCCACCAGCAGTACACGCTTGTCGGCTTCCATCGCTGCCTCTAAGGCTTGAATGGACTTCTCACGGCCAACAAAAAGCGGAATAACCATTTGCGGATACACAACCACATCCCGCAAAGGCAACAGGGGTAGACATTGTGTCTGATCGGCGTTCTGCTGCATCGCAGACGTTCCTCAAATTCGGATGAGTACTTGAAGGGTACTTAGCCAAGTACCTCACAGTATGAAAGGGCATGACACGATACATCACCGTGTGCTGGCCAGCCGTTTCAACAATAACGTAGAACAACAAGGGGCCGCCTAGGCGACCCCTTGGTTTGGCACAAGCGGTGAAAGCTAGGCCGTGGTACGTACCGAAGGGTTAACCGTCAGTACCGTCGACCCGCGCTTCTTCCTGCTGCGAGTAGATCAACAGTGGCTCGCTTTCGCCAGCAATGACGGAACCATCGATGACGACCTTGCTCACCCCTTCCAAGGAAGGAATTTCATACATGGTATCCAGCAGCACAGACTCTAGGATAGAACGCAGCCCACGAGCACCGGTTTTACGTTCCATGGCTTTCACAGCCACAGCCCGTAAGGCGTCGTCTCTAAACTCAAGCGTGACGTCTTCCATCTCGAAGAGCTTGGCATACTGCTTGATCAGCGAGTTTTTCGGCTCAGTCAAAATCTGAATCAGTGCGTCTTCTGTCAGCTCAGTCAGCGTTGCAATCACTGGCAGGCGACCCACAAACTCAGGAATCAAGCCAAACTTGACCAGATCCTCTGGCTCGACATCCGCGAGTAGCTCGCCAACGCCTCGCGAAGACTCTTTGCTTTTCACGCTGGCATTGAAACCAATACCGCCTTTCTCAGCACGGTCGCGAATGACTTTATCCAAGCCAGCAAAAGCACCACCCACAATAAACAGGATATTGGCCGTATTGACCTGAACAAACTCCTGCTGGGGATGCTTACGCCCACCTTGGGGAGGAACGGACGCCGTTGTGCCTTCAATTAGCTTCAGCAGCGCCTGCTGTACGCCTTCGCCAGAAACATCACGGGTAATCGACGGGTTATCCGATTTACGCGAGATTTTGTCGATTTCATCGATATAGACGATGCCGCGCTCGGCTTTCTCAACGTCGTAGTCGCACTTTTGCAGCAGCTTTTGGATGATATTTTCAACATCTTCACCCACATAGCCTGCTTCGGTCAGCGTCGTTGCATCAGCAATAGTAAAAGGTACATTCAATAGCCGCGCCATGGTCTCGGCGAGGAGCGTTTTACCGCTACCCGTCGGGCCAATTAGCAGGATGTTGGACTTACCTAGCTCCACATCGCCTTCACGTACTTCTGACTTCAGACGCTTGTAGTGGTTATAAACCGCTACAGACAGCACCATCTTGGCGCGGTCTTGTCCGATGACGTAGTCGTCCAATGTATGACGTATTTCGCGGGGCGTAGGTAAACGCTCCTCATCGCTCTCGGCATCGGCTTCGAGAACTTCTTCGCGAATGATGTCATTACATAAGTCGACACACTCATCGCAGATATACACGGACGGGCCGGCAATCAGCTTACGAACTTCGTTTTGGTTTTTACCACAAAACGAGCAGTAAAGCAGTTTGCCACCTTCGTCCTTGCCTTTGCCGTCGGCCATTCGCGTACCTCTGTCACTGCGGCGGCTGACGCCGCCTGAAAAGCTCGTTAGAAAAGCAGAATCCTATCACGCTATCAGGATGTAGGTCGCTTATCCAGCACTGCGTCAATCAAGCCATACTCTTTTGCTTTATTGGCGCTCATAAAATTGTCGCGGTCAGTATCCTGAGCCACTTTCTCAACATCCTGGCCAGTGTGGTGAGCCAGAATTTGATTCAGTTTCTCACGAATACCGAGAATTTCACGGGTGTGAATCTCAATATCCGACGCTTGACCTTGGTAGCCACCTAGCGGCTGGTGAATCATCACGCGGGAGTTAGGTAAGCAGTAACGCTTGCCCGCAGCGCCTGCTGTTAGCAGGAGCGCGCCCATGCTGGCAGCCTGACCAATACATACGGTGGAAACATCCGGCTTAATAAACTGCATGGTGTCATAAATTGACATACCCGCCGTTACCGAACCACCGGGTGAATTGATGTAAAGATGAATATCCTTATCGGGGTTTTCAGACTCAAGAAACAACAGTTGCGCCACGACAAGGTTAGCCATGTAATCTTCTACCGGCCCTACCAGGAAAATCACGCGCTCTTTTAAAAGGCGCGAGTAGATGTCGTAGGCTCTTTCCCCTTTGGCGCTCTGCTCAACCACCATGGGCACTAAACCGCCGGCGTTTTGAATATCAAACTCACTCATTCGGGTGATTCCTTGCGTCCGGTAAGGGAAAAGCGCACCCAGATAGGGTGCGCCACGCGATGAGATCAGGCGCCTGCCTGTTCGCCCTCTTCGGCCTTCTCATCTTGCTCAGCCTGCTGCTGAGCAGCAGCCAACGCTTGCTGGTAAGACATTTCGACGTCTTTGACGTTCGCTTGCTCAAGCAGCTTCTCAACGGCCTTCTCTTCGAGAATGGCAGATTTTACCTGGGTTTTCAGCTGCTCATTACCCATGTAGTACTCAACCACTTCGGATGGATCTTGATACTGCTCAGCCAGCTCTTCTACTTTGGCTTTGATGGCCGCGTCGTCTGCGTCCAGTTCATTGGCTTTGATCACTTCAGCTAGCAATAGACCAACCTGAACACGGCTCTTCGCCTGCTCTTCAAATAGCTCATTCGGCAGCTGGCTAACGTCAAAATCGTCACCCAGGCCAAACTGCTGAGCGGCTTGACGCTTCATGCCGTCCGTTTCTTGCTGAACCAGCGCGGTGGGCACGGGAATGTCGTTCGCTTTTTTCAGCGCATCCAGCACCTGCTGCTTAACACGGTTGTCAACAGCCTGAGCCGCTTCGCGGGTCATGTTCTTTTTAATTTCAGCACGGAATTTGGCTTCATCGCCGTCTTCTACACCGAAACGCTCGATGAACTCAGCATCAACTTCCGGCAGTTTCTGGCTGCTTACTTTGTGAACGGTCACCTTGAAGGTGGCGTCTTGACCGGCCAGATGCTCGGCTTGGTAATCCGCTGGGAAAGTAACGGAGATGGTTTTTTCTTCGCCTGCTTTAACACCGATCAGTTGCTCTTCAAAACCTGGAATGAAGCTGTTAGAACCGATGACCAACGCGTGGCCTTCTGCACTGCCACCTTCAAACGGCTCGTCGCCCAGGAAGCCTTGGAAATCGATGGTGACTTGGTCACCGTCAGCAGCGGCAGCGTCAACTTCTTCCCATGCGGCGTTTTGCTTACGCAAGGTATCGATCATTTCATCGACATCTGCTTCGCTGACAGACACAACTGGGCGCTCAACGTCTGTACCTTCGATAGAGGTCAGCTCAACCTGCGGGTAAACTTCCATTACCGCAACGAACTCAAGGTCTTTACCCTCTTCATTAACTTTTGGCTCAATCTGCGGGAAACCGGCAGGGTTGAGTTCTTTTTCTGTGATCGCGCGAACGTAGCGTTCACGCATCACTTCGCCTACCACTTCACTGCGCACGCTGTCGCCATAGCGCTGACGCACGACGGCCATTGGCACCCGGCCTTGGCGGAAACCGTTCAGGCGAACGTTTTTCGCGGTGTCTTTCAAGCGAGCGCTGACGGCCTCGTCGATTTCTGCTGCCGGCACTTGAATCGTGATACGGCGTTCGATCTGGGAGGTCGTCTCGACGGAAACTTGCATGAATTGTCCTCTAGCGGCTGGGCGTTGTGTTGATTGCGTAAAATATGTTCAAGGGGGCAATTTTAAGAACCCTGACGCATGGTGGCAAGCGCCATGCTCGCAAGATGGGGGCGCAAGCACCAATTACAAGGGTTTAAAGGTACAAAAATCGTTACTCCCGCGCAGACCACCACAGGGAAACCGCATGCAGCAGCAGACCACACGTCGCCGCGTGAGAGATAAAGACCTGCCAGCTAATCCAATCAGTAAACATGGCGTGCCAAGCCCCCATCACCAGCGCCCCGAGCACTAGCATGATCGCTAGACGCTTTATTAGTGCTGGTAGCGCCTGACGAGCCTCTTGAGACAGCATCCTCCACTGGAACGCGGCTGCGCCAGCCACTAGCACCAAGGCCATCAGCAGAAGGGTTTGGCGCGTCTCATGCCCTCCCACCATATAGCGCGGGAGCGCAGCGAGCATCACGATGCATAAGCCAACCGCTACGCTCACTCGCTTGGGAGAGTAAACCGTTTGCTGCATGGCTATGCTACCTTTAGCTTCTGAGCATCAATCCACTCCTCTACCCACGGCACCGCTGCATCATCCGCCATGAAGGTTTCCATCGCGTCGATTTCAAGGCGCTCACCTAAACGGTGGGCACCATGATCCTGCAGCAACTCATCTAAGGCTCTCCCCGCGCCACAGAACGTATCACCGTAGGAACTATCGCCAAGCGCGATCAACCCATAACGCAGTCCCGCCAGCGAGGGACTTTGATCTTTTAGACTGCGAATAAAGGGCACAAAGTTACCGGGAAAATCACCGCTCCCCGTGGTAGACACACAGAAAAGCGTTAGATCACTGGCTTGGGAAACATCGTCTACAGAGGGCTGTTCTGAAATATCAACGTCATAGCCCGCCTGCTCAAACAGCGGCTTTACCTGCTCAGCAACGTCTAACGCACCACCATACATGGTGCCGACCAGAATGGTTAACTTAGGCATTGGCCTACTCCTCGGCAAAGTTGTCGTACTGCGCTTTGTTAAGTCCGCAAAGTTCAGTCGACAAATACCTGATGAATTTGCTCAAATATTAACACGACTGACAAAAATGACGCACGCCCCACCATGGGCTACCGACAATCGTTCAACAGGAGCGCTTATGCAGCAGACCTTTGAGACATGGATCACGCCCATTATGGTTGGCGGCCTGATCATTTTTATGTGTTTTATTATTTGGGATCTCGCAAAAAAATCGAACGCAGGTAAATTTGGCACGATTATGTTGTTTGTGGTATTAGGTGCCGGAATGTTGGGCTACGTCATTAAAGTGGTGATCACTTGGCTGATTGAGGGTGGAGGTATTTAGCCAGATAGCGCCCTATTTGTAGCCTATAAAAAAGGAGTGCCATTAGGCACTCCTTTTCGTTGGGCAGCTTGATGTACTCGCTACTGACCACTTGAGTAGCGTTCTACCTGCTGCTTTAGCTTTTGCCCGGGGCGAAAAGTCACCACACGCCGGGCAGAGATAGGGATTTCTTCGCCAGTTTTAGGGTTTCGACCAGGCCGCTCGCGCTTATCACGCAGATCAAAGTTACCAAACCCCGACAGTTTCACCTGCTCGTTTTCACGCAAACAGGCGCGGATTTCTTCAAAGAACGCCTCCACCATCGCTTTTGCTTCTCGCTTTGACAGCGCCAGCTCAGTATGCAAATGCTCAGCTAGCTCTGCTTTGGTCAACGCACCCATAGGGCTCCTCCATGTAGCATACGCATTGCCAAGAACGTGATAAGCGTCGTGTCATGGCATAGCTTAGTTAGCCGCGAAGTTCGGCATCTAATTCGGCTCGCACGTTAGTGATGATCGAGTCGACCAACTGGTTGATTTCTTCATCATTTAGCGTGCGCGAAGCGTGCTGCCAGGTCAAGCCCAATGCAATACTCTTATAGCCCTCGGCTACGCCTTTACCAGCATAGACATCAAATAGCTTAATGTCTTTCAAGTAATCGCCTGCCTGAGCTTTTGCACAATCAAGTAGCGCTTGCACAGGCGTTGCTTCTTTGAGCATAAACGCCAAATCGCGTCGCACTTCTGGGTAGCGTGAAAGCGGCTCAAAGGCGGGAATTTCCCCCTGACTCAATACATCTAGGCGAACTTCAAACAGCACCGCATCAACCTTAAGCCCCAGCTTGGCACGCACTTGCGGGTGCAGTGTGCCAATCCAGCCGGCGGGTTCGCCATTGTAAAAGAGCTGGGCGGTTTGCCCAGGATGCAGAGAGGGGTGCTCGCCCGGCTCAAAGCGCCAAGCTTCCCGGGCCCCACCCATTGCCAAAAGACTCTCTAGATCTCCTTTCAGGTCATAAAAATCTACCTGAGCCTTAGTGCTGTTCCACCCCTCCCCTTCACGGCCACCGCACACTAAGGCGCCCATCATCGGCTCTTGGGTTAAGTTATCGAGGTGGCCGTTAAATACCAGCCCTGTCTCGAAAATGCGCACACGGGTTTGCTGGCGATTGAGATTATACTCTAGGGCACGCACTAAGCCTGGGAAAAGGCTGGCGCGCATCACCGAGAGGTCCGACGAAATCGGATTCGCAAGCACGGGGGACACAGCATCTGGCAGCATTGCTGCCTGCAGGTCCGGCGCTACGAAGCTGTATGTCACCGCCTCCTGGAAACCGCGAGCAACCATCTGGTTGCGCAACTGAGACTGAGTGAGGAGTGCCTCGTTAGCTGGGCGAAGTGCTAGTCGAGCGGCTGGGCGACGAACCGGAAGGTTATTGTAGCCATGGATACGCGCCACTTCCTCGATGAGGTCTTCCTCAATGGCAACGTCAAAACGCCAGCTAGGGGCGACCACTGACCAACCTTCCGCCTGTTTATCAACCTCAAGCCCTAAACGCTGAAGGATATCGGTGACATCATCCGGCCGCAGCCGCTTGGAGAGCGCACTCTCAAGGCGAGCCTCGCGAAGCATAATGATGCGCGGTGCCGGTAAATGCTCATCGCTTACCGTCTCAACCACGGGCCCTGCCTGCCCCCCACAAATCTCCATCAGGAGCTTTGTAGCACGCTCAACCGCCATGGCAGGAAGCTCTGGATCGACGCCACGCTCATAACGATGCGAGGCGTCGGTATGCAGACCGTAGGAACGCGCCTGCCCAGCAATGCCAAGCGGAGCAAAAAAGGCCGACTCAAGAAAAATCGTGTGCGTTTTTTCGTTTACCCCTGAATTTTCTCCACCCATGATGCCAGCCATTGCCAGGGGGCCACGCTCATCGGCAATTACCAGTGTTTCAGGGCGAAGTGCTACCTCTTGGCCATCCAGCAGTGTTAAACGCTCCGCCTCTCGTGCCAAACGGACAGTAATGCCACCCTGCAGGTTGTCCCGATCAAACGCATGCAGCGGTTGACCAAGCTCTAGCATGACGTAGTTGGTGACATCCACCACAGGGTCAATCGAGCGTACGCCGCTGCGACGTAGCCGCTCAACCATCCACAGCGGCGTTTCAGCCTCGACATTCACGCCCTTAATAACGCGCCCTAAGTAGCGAGGGCACTGCTCAGCCGCCTCAATAGTGACGGGGAAAGTATCGTCGATACTCGCTTCAACGACTGTGATCTCAGGGCCACTTACCGGCAGGCGGTTAAGCACACCTACCTCTCTCGCAAGGCCTTTTATGCTCAGGCAGTCGCCGCGGTTAGGGGTAAGATCCACCTCGATGGTCATATCGTCGAGCTGCATATACTCGCGAAAGCTAGTGCCCACGGGGGCCGACGCCGGTAACACCAGGATACCAGAAGAGGTTTCTTCCTCTAACCCTAGCTCTGATGCCGAGCAGATCATGCCGCGCGACTCAACGCCACGCAGTTTTGCCTTTTTGATTTTAAAATCGCCCGGCAGCACGCCACCCACTTGGGCGAAGGGAATTTTCTGACCCACATCAACGTTGGGCGCACCGCATACTACTTGCACCGGCTCACCAGTACCGTCGTTCACCGTGCATACGTTGAGCTTATCGGCATCAGGATGCTTCTCTTTGGACAGCACTTCAGCCACGACCACACCGCTAAAGGCAGCGGCGACCGCTTCAACGGCATCCACTTCAAGGCCCGCCATGGTGATCTGATCGGCAATGGCCTGAGTATCAAGCTGCGGGGATACCCATTCACGCAGCCACTGTTCTGAAAATTTCATGTTGATTCCCGTCGCTGGCAGCGGTCTTAGGTGAATTGACGAAGAAAGCGCAGGTCGTTCTCAAAGAACAAGCGCAGGTCATTAACGCCGTAGCGCAGCATCGCCAAACGCTCTGCGCCCATACCAAAGGCAAAGCCGGTGTATCGTTCGGTATCAATGCCGGAGTGCCGGAAAACTTCAGGGTGCACCATCCCGCAGCCCATCACTTCCAGCCAGCCGCTATGTGAGCAAACACGACAACCGTTACCACTACACATCACGCACTGAATATCGACCTCAGCAGAGGGTTCAGTGAATGGGAAGTAAGAGGGGCGGAAGCGGACCGATAGATCATCACGCTCAAAAAACGCCTGAAGGAAGTCTTCAATGGTGCCTTTTAGATCAGCAAAGCTCACGCCCTCATCGACCAACAGACCTTCTACCTGATGAAACATCGGCGTATGTGTCAGGTCCGAGTCGCTGCGATAGACGCGCCCCGGGCAGACGATACGGATGGGCGGTTCACTACTCTTCATGGTGCGTACTTGCACAGGAGATGTATGAGTGCGCAGCAAGCGTGTCGCGTCGAAATAAAACGTATCTGCCATCCCCCGCGCCGGGTGATGCGCGGGAATATTGAGCGCCTCGAAGTTATGGTAGTCATCCTCAATCTCAGGACCTACCGCCACATCATAACCAACGCGGGTAAACAAACCCTCTATGCGCTCAAGCGTGCGTGTCACAGGGTGCAAGCCACCACTCTCCTGCCCACGCCCCGGCAATGTTACATCGATCCGCTCAGCTGCCAAGCGGGCATTCAGCGCTTCACTCTCAAGCTGCTGGCGTTTGGCGTCTATCTCGGCTGATAGCGTTTGCTTGGCTTGGTTAATTTGCTCACCAGCCGCAGGACGCTCTTCTGCCGATAGCTTGCCCAGCCCTTTCAATAAGGCCGTCACTTCGCCTTTTTTACCCAAGTAACGTACGCGCAACTCATCTAGCGCTGAGACACTCTGCGCAGCTTGAATAGCATCGCGGGCCTCTAACACCAGAGTAGGAAGGTGGTCCATCCGATTTACTCCGAATTAAGCGGTTCCATCTTTCAAGATGGCTGGCATGTTGAAGGTGACAAAAAAACAGGGGAAGAGCGGCTGCTCTTCCCCTGCATGGGTCACACTGAAATGACCTCGACATTTCACACTGAATTTAGCTCAGTGCAAATTGCCTTATTGGGCAGCCTTGGCTTTTTCCACGATAGCAGCAAATGCCGCTTTTTCGTGTACTGCCAGGTCGGCCAATACTTTACGGTCAATTTCAATACCGGCTTTCTTCAGACCGCCAACAAAGCGGCTGTAAGACATGCCGTTGATACGCGCACCAGCATTGATACGCTGAATCCACAGCGCACGGAATTGGCGCTTGCGGTTGCGGCGGTCACGGTACGCATACTGGCCGGCTTTGATGACAGCCTGTTTGGCTACGCGGAAAACACGCGAACGGGCACCGTAGTAACCTTTGGCCTGCTTCAGTACTTTTTTATGGCGACGACGGGCAACTACGCCACGCTTAACACGGGTCATAACACACTCCTGACTTTATGACTGAGGCTAAATGCACTCAGATAAGAAAATTCGACCTTACAGGTTCGGCAGCATGCGCTGGATCAGCGCTTTGTCGGAAGCATGAATCTGCTTCATGCCACGCAGCTGACGCTTACGCTTGGTCGACTTCTTGGTCAAGATGTGGCTACGGAAAGACTGCTTGTGCTTGAAGCCGTTAGCGGTCTTTTTGAAGCGCTTAGCAGCGCCGCTGTTGCTTTTGATTTTCGGCATGAGAGAACTCCGCTCGATATTTTTTAGAAAACCCAGGGCCGACCAGCGCCTTCGCGCTGGCCCGTTAACTTCGCCGTTGGATCACTTCTTTTTCGGGGCAAGAATCATGATCATTTGGCGGCCTTCCATTTTCGGGAAAGACTCCACCACTCCGATCTCTTCCAGGTCTGCCGCGATCCGTTCCATTAGCTTACGGCCAATGTCCTGGTGCGCCATTTCACGACCACGGAAGCGCAATGTGACCTTACCCTTGTCACCACCTTCCAAGAAGCGGATCAGGTTTTTTAGCTTCACCTGATAATCGCCTTCGTCGGTGCCAGGACGGAATTTAACTTCCTTAACCTGGATTTGCTTCTGCTTTTTCTTTTGAGCCGCTTTCTGCTTTTTGGTCTCAAAAACGAATTTGCCATAATCCATGATTTTACAAACAATCGGATCGGCATTCGAAATTTGCACGAGATCTAAACCGGCAGCTTCCGCACGCTCAAGAGCCTCAGTGGTGGGCACAACACCCAACTGCTCACCTTCGGCATCAATTAGACGTACTTCTTCTTCGGTAATACGCTCGTTCATTGGTGGGCGTTTGTCTTGTGGACGCCCGCGCTGATTGCTTCGCTTGATCGCTCCGTCTCCTTAGGCAATTGACGATGTCGCCAGGGCTGCTCGCTCTGCATTAAAACGTTCGATGAATTCATCGACAGTCATGGTGCCGAGGTTTTCGCCGCTACGAGTTCGCACGGCCACTGAGTCAGCTTCGACTTCCTTATCTCCCACCACAAGGAGATAGGGAACTTTCTGTAACGTATGCTCACGGATTTTAAAGCCGATCTTCTCGTTCCTCAAGTCCGCCTTAACCCGTAAGCCATTTTTTTGCAGCCGCTGCTCCAAATCAAGCGCGTAATCACGCTGTGCGTCGGTAATGGTCATAAGCACAGCTTGCTGCGGGGCCAACCATAGTGGCATAGCACCAGCGTAATGCTCAATTAGTATACCCAGGAATCGTTCAAATGAGCCCAGGATAGCACGATGGAGCATTACAGGGGTTTTACGCGTGCCGTCTTCATCGACGTATTGCGCCCCTAAACGCCCTGGCAAATTAAAATCTAGCTGAAGAGTACCACACTGCCAAACACGATTCAGACAATCTCTTAACGCAAACTCAATTTTCGGCCCATAAAACGCACCTTCACCCGGCTGCAGATCCCAAGCCAAGCCAGTAGTGTTCAGCGCGGCCTCAAGGCCCTGCTCTGCCCGATCCCACATTTCGACTTCACCCAGAAAGTCTTCGGGACGGGTGGAGAGCTTGAGCTCAACGTCTTCAAAACCGAGCGTTTTATAGACTTGCAGCGTTAGAGCAATAAACGCCTCAGCCTCAGCCTGAATCTGACTTTCGGTACAGAAAATATGGGCATCATCTTGCGTAAACCCACGAACCCGCATCAGACCATGCAGCGAGCCTGAAGGTTCATTTCGATGACAGCTACCAAATTCAGCCAAACGTAGCGGAAGGTCACGGTAGCTCTTAAGGCCTTGATTAAAGACCTGCACGTGACATGGGCAGTTCATCGGCTTCACCGCATACTCGCGCTTTTCCGACTCTGTGGTGAACATCAATTCACTGTAATGTCCCCAGTGGCCTGATTTCTTCCACAGTGACAAATCCACTACTTGCGGCGTCTTGATTTCCTGGTAGCCATGCTCACGTTGAATTTTACGCATGTACTCTTCTAACGCCTGATACATCGTCCAACCGTTAGGGTGCCAAAAAACCATCCCAGGCGCTTCTTCTTGAAGGTGGAACAAGTCCATCTTCCGCGCTAGCTTACGGTGGTCTCGCTTCTCAGCTTCTTCCAGCCGCTTCAAGTAAGCTTTTAACTGCTTTTTATCGCCCCATGCCGTGCCATAAATGCGCGTCAGCATCGGATTGGAGGAGTCACCACGCCAGTAAGCACCTGCCAGCTTCGTCAGCTTAAATGCCTTTAAGTGTCTTGTGTTAGGCACATGGGGTCCACGGCACATGTCCGTGTACTCTTCGTGGTGGTAAAGGCGGATAGTCGCACCTTCCGGGATATCACGGATGATCTCTTGCTTATACGGCTCATCACGCTTTTCAAACGTTGCCATCGCTTGGTCGCGGCTGACGTACTCACGAATAACATCGTACTCATGATCGATGAGCGACTGCATGCGCTTTTCAATGGCTTCCATATCGTCTGGCGTGACTGATTTGCCAAAGTCAATGTCGTAATAAAAGCCATCATCAATGACCGGACCGATGGCCATTTTGGCATCGGGATATAGCTGTTTCACCGCATGACCAATCAAGTGAGCACACGAGTGACGAATAATTTCCAAACCTTCTTCATCGCGGGCAGTAATAATAGAGACGTCCGCATCCTGCTCAATCATATCGGCAGCATCAACCAGCACCCCGTTAATTTTGCCTGCCACACAGGCCTTGGCCAAACCAGGGCCAATGGACTCTGCTAGCTGCATAATAGAGAGTGGTGCTTCAAACGCTCTTTGGCTGCCATCGGGCAGTGTCACAATAGGCATTCAGGTATTCCTTGAGCGCAGTGGTGATCCATACCAAGGATCACATTTCGCTATCAATGGTCGGGGTATTGGGCACATCTTGAAGGCTGCTCAGCCTACCAGAATTTATGACTGCGTAAAATAAAACGGGAGGCATAAGCCTCCCGTTCTTTATCAAAGGGTTTAACGAACCAGCATGCTGGCTCCACCCATTGATTAATCAGCTAAGTGGATTACTTCCACTCATCCAGTTCTACACGACGGTTCTGGAAACGACCCTCTTCGGTATCGTTGGTTGCCACGGGACGCTCTTCACCGTAGCCCACAGCACGCATACGGTTAGCTTCGACGCCGCGCTGGTTCAGATAGGTTGCAACGGACTCAGCACGACGCTGAGACAGATCCTTGTTGTACTGGTCAGAACCACGAGAATCGGTGTGACCTTCAATGCTCACACGTACATCTGGGTTGTTAACCAGACGCTCAGCAACGCCGTTAAGAACATTTTGTGCATTCGGTGTTAGCTGGGCGGAATCGAACTCAAAGTTCACATCCTGAAGAACAACGCTTTCCGGGCAACCCAGTGCGTTTACGTCAACGCCTGCCGGGGTATTCGGGCACTGGTCACGGTAATCCGGCACGCCGTCGTTATCGGAGTCCAGCGGGCAACCGTTGGCGTTAACTTCTACACCAGCCGGCGTGCCCGGGCACTGGTCACGGTAGTCCGGCACGCCATCACCGTCGGAGTCCAGCGGGCAGCCTTCGGCATCAACAGCAACGCCAGCTGGCACTTCGCCGTAGCTCGGGCACTGCGGTGCTACCGGCTCAGGTGTACGATCTGCACACAGCAGACCACCGATAGCTGCGCCAGCCGCTGCACCGGTTGCGGCACCCGCATCTTCATCTGAGCTGCTGCTGGTGGCATAACCAATGCTACCGCCGATGATACTGCCCGCCAAACCACAAACCGCGGGGTGCTGGTACCAGCTTTGGCCGCTGTTGGCGCCTGCTTGGCCAGAAGACTGAGAGGCTGAGCTAGCGCAACCTGACAGGCCGACGACTAGAGCAGAACCGATTAGCAAGCCAGTCGTTGATTTTTTCATGCAAGACTCCTTCTTGATCCAATGCTGACATGGTCTAGAGACCAAATCTATCCAATGCTTCTTATGGCGAGAGCATCCATTTTTCGCTGTTCTGATCCAGGACGGGGTTCCCCTGCCCCTGAAACTGAACGTGGTGCCTATCATTAACGTTTCAGCGTTAGAAGGCAACAATGCCGAGATATCAACTTCTTGCCAATACCGACCTTACCAGCATAGCAAAGCTCACATCGATGGCATTAAAAATTTTTAATGAAGAGCGGAAGGGCCTTTAGCGCGCCATTTAATTACCTCTGCGGCGGCTGCGAGCACCGCAGGGCGCATCTCATCTTCCACAGCTAGCCTTTCCTTGTCCTCTTGCATTCTTTCCCGTGGGGTCAACTGTTTGCGCGCAGAGTGCGTCTTGAGATGACGCGTACGGCTATAAACCTCGGCGAACGCCTGAAACTCAGGTCGTTCAGAAAGACTTGGATCGACGATTTCAAGCAGCACTTTACAGCGCCAGGAACCCTCGGTGATGTCGACTTGCTCTTGGACGAGAGCGCTCACCACGTAGTCCAGATTTTCTAGGCTGTTTTGCTGAGCACGCCGTTCTTCTTCCAGTCTAAACGCTTCACGGCGCTTCACTTCGCTTCGCAATTTATGGGCGTAGGCGACCAACCCGGCGATGATTAGCACAGCGACAACGAACAGTAAAAGTGCAACCGTTGAACTCATAAAGCCCCTGAAACGTATAAAATGCTTAACGAGAATTGTACACCTAATTGCCTCAAGTAGACCAACCTGATTCATGCGCCTTCAGGTTGCTTGCATTTGATGGGCAAAGAACAGTAACCTGCCCCGCCTTTTGGTACCGCCAGCACCACCACGCCCATCCCATGCTCAGCGCTAGCAATACAGCCCCTGCCGTATGCAACAAGGCTAACCAAAGCGGCAGCCAGAGCAGAACGTTAGCGACCCCAAGCGCCACCTGTAAGCAATAAGCTCCTAATGCGAGACTCAAGGCGATGCTGACTACTTTGATGCCCCGATAGCGCCACCATAACGCTAGTAAAGCGGCACCCAACAACAGTGCTCCCATACGATGGACCATATGAATAGCGGTGCGAGCATCTGCGTGTAGTTGACCATGGAGATAATTAGGGCCAACGCTTTGGGTTAGGTGGAAGCCTTCGCTTAGGTCCATGCTTGGCCACCATTGTGAATTACAGGTAGGAAATCCTTGGCAAGCAATACCGGCATAGTTGCTTGTGACCCAGCCACCCAGTGCAAGCTGCAACAATAAAACCCCACCTGCCAAGTACCACAGTACGCCACCCTTTTTAGCTTGCCCTATTTGCCCACGCCATGAACGGCGTATGCGAAGATGTAGCCAAAAAAACAGCATTAAAACGCTCAATCCTCCGAGCAAATGCAGCGTGACAACCTGTGGCCACAACTTAAGAGTAACGGTAAACGCACCAAACGCGCCCTGAACGAGAATAACGATCAGTAACGCCAAGCTAAGTCGCCATGGATATTCTGGACGTTTGCGCAGTGACCAGCCCATTGCCACGATGGTGAGCACAATCAAGCCCAATAAACTGGCTACATAGCGGTGAGCCATCTCTACCCAGGCTTTGAAGGGCTCTAAAGGAGCATCAGGATGTCGAAGCGCCGCATGATCACTATCGGGAACAATGAGTTTGCCATAACAGCCAGGCCAATCAGGGCAGCCTAGGCCAGCATCCACTAACCGAGTCCATGCGCCTACCAATATGACGAACGCAGTCAACAGGGTTCCCGCCAGCGTAACCCTCATGAGCCAACGAAGACGGCACTCTCGGTAGGTCTTCATTAAGTTTCCTTACGGCTATTGCTAGCCGAACATAAGCTAAATAGAATTTACTTTGAATAGATGCCGGATGTCATCAAGAATCTCGGCGGTTGCCGCTTCTTGAGTAAACGCGAGTGCTGGCCTTCCCATAGGGTCGAATAACCAAACGCTGTGCGCAATGCTCCAAGAGGGTACGCTTTGCCAAACTGTCACCGTCTCCCCAGGCAGCGTGGCATCGTCACCACCAACTCTTAATCGCTTTAATCGAGTGGCTTCACGCCCTAATGCACGGTGTAACCGCCACAGCTCATCCTGTTGCTGCACACAGTTTGCGCCGCAGTCTAATACCAGCGTCCATTGTTCAGAGGCAGTGATGGAAGCCATCAACGGCCAATCCTCAAGCGGCGGCACATCTATGGTTACTTTTCCGTGGGCAGTATGGCCCTGAGGAATTCCCACATTCCAAGTCACCATTCCCCAAGCCGTCACAATAGGAGCGGCAAAAATGGCAAACAAGAGAACCACCTTAAGCCTTGCGTAACGTACTGGACGACGGTGGTGCATGTTAACGCCCTCCTTCGTAGCTTTCTCGAAAGTCGCTCACTAGACGGTATCCACCCAATAGCATGATCACCAACGCCGCCAGCGCCAGTCCCCACCATTGAAAAGCGTAGCCAAGATGCCGGCTTGGCGGCATCGCATTTGCCTCCCACCAAGGGGTAAAAACACCTGCACCCTGCTGGGCATGAAGCCAGCCATTATGGCTGAAGACGCCCAACGCCTCTTCCCAAGGAGCCAAGCTCAGCTGTTGCAGCCTGACGCCTTCTTGGTTGGCTCCATAAAGCGGCCCTTGCGATTGCTCCGCCTGCCACTCGCCAGACACCTCAACCGTGCCATGAGGGGTAAATACCGAAGGAGACGCCCGGCTTGTACCTGTTTCAATAAAACCACGTTGTACTAACCAGAGCTGCCCATGAGAGTCTTTCATCGGTGTCAACACCGCGACGCCTAGGCGACCGTTAACGATACGGTTATCTAAGTAAAGCGTGTGCTGCTCAAGATAGTCGCCACGAAGATGCACCTGCGCCCCTCCTTCCGGTGTTTGGATTGGCTCAACCACTGTTGGCGCTGCATCACGAATGGCTAGCAGTTCACGCTTGTCAGCGGCCCTTTCCCACTGCCATAGTCCTAGGAGCAACCCTAAAACCACTACAACACTCCAAAACACACACCATCCGTATAGTCGCGCTGGAAAATAAGAGGGCTTCATCATGTGGTTAAAACTGCTCATTGCATTAGTGTTTATAGGAATAGTGGTCAGCTTAGCCGCAGGTGCAGGCTTTTTACTACATGACGAAAGCACCTCCAGGCGGTTACTCACATCACTTAAATGGCGCATTGCGTTAGCCTGCGTATTGATGGCCCTGCTTCTCTTTGGTTTCTTATCTGGCGAGCTTGGATAACTCACTAAAATACATAAACAAAGATAAAAAGCCCTACCCACACTACATCAACGAAATGCCAATACCAGCAGGATGCCTCAAAACCAAAGTGATGATCGTTAGTAAAGTGACCTTTGATAATTCTTACCAGCATGCTCGCCAAAATGAGCGTACCAATAATGACGTGGAGACCATGAAAGCCTGTCAATATAAAAAAAGTAGCCCCAAAAATACCGGCCTCTAGGGTAATGCCGTAATGATGATAGGCTTCATAATATTCGACGCCTTGGATAAGGATAAAGCAAATGCCCAGCAGTACTGTGCCTGCTAACCAGTTACGACAGGTCTGACGATAGCCAAGCTTCAGAGCTTCATGGGCAACCGTTAGTGTGATACTTGATGTCACCAAAATCAGCGTGTTCACTAAGGGTAATTGCCAGGGGCTAAGTACGCTGGAGGGCCCTGCGACAGAGGCATCAGGGGGATTGAGTAGCGGCCATTGAGGAACAAATTCGGGCCATAGCAAAGCAGATACGCCTTTTGCCCCCTCCCCTCCTAGCCATGGAATTGTGAAGGTTCTTACATAAAACAGTGCGCCAAAAAAAGCGGCAAAAAACATGACTTCTGAAAAAATAAACCAGCCCATTCCCCATCGAAACGAGCGATCCATTTGTGCGTCGTATAAACCGCCCATCGACTCGTGAATGACGTCTCGGAACCAAAACCCCATGACACAAATAACGCTTAGTAAGCCAATAACTAACAATGGCGCCCCGGTGTTGTAAACCAGCTTGATACCAATACCGGCCATCATGGCACCTAGCGCAAGCGACCCTAAAATAGGCCACCGGCTATTCGCAGGAACGTAATAGCTGCCGCCGCTCATATTTTATCCCCCGCCGCGTTATTGTTATTGAGTGGATTAAGCGCAATGCGCTGTATCGGGTATAGGGTATACACCAAGGTAATGGTGCTGATTTCTTCAGGTAAGTCTTTAGCTAACTGAAACACCAGCGGAATGGTTAGTCGCTCATCGCCTTGTAGCTGCTGTTCTTGGAAGCAAAAACAGCTGACTTTACGTAAATGCGTTGTTGCACTAGAGGGTGAGACGCTAGGCACAGCGCGTCCCCAGCTTTCTTGGTGGCTGTTATTCGTAAAGGTAAAATCCACTTCTGCGGTTTGGCCTGGATGTACCCGCATTTGCCGCGTTTCAACACTCATTTGCCATGGCAGCCCCGCACTACCACGGGTAATAAATTGAACCGTAATGAAGCGCGACTGATCCACCTCTTCATGAATGATAGCTTTTGCCGTGGTATCGACCTTTCCGTTTAAACCCGTTACCTGACAAAACACGTCGTAAAGAGGAACTAAGGCAAACGCAAAGGCAAACATGCCAATAAGGGCTGCGACGCTGCGAATGACGGTCCGCCTAACGCCAGCTTGTTGAGAACCATCTGCTGCCATTTTTCATCCCTCCGCCTTCTCCAACGCTTTTATGCATTAATCGTGCGATTGAGCACGGTGAAATACCGGCGGCGTTTCAAAGGTGTGTAACGGCGCAGGGCTAGGCACACTCCACTCTAAATCAACAGCACCCTCCCAAGCTTTTGCAGGCGCTTTTTGGCCACCTCGTACACACAGCACTACCACCAGCACAAAAAGTAGTTGCGAGGCACCAAAGAAGAAGGCACCAATACTTGAGAGCAGATTAAAATCAGCAAATTGCAGCGCATAATCAGGGATGCGCCTAGGCATGCCTGCCAAACCGGCAAAATGCATGGGGAAAAAGGTTAGATTGACCCCAATGATTGAGCACCAGAAGTGGCACTGCGCCAGACGTTCGTTAGGGTAATGGCCTGTCCATTTAGGCAACCAGTAGTAAACGCCCGCCATGATGGCGAAGATCGCGCCAGGCACCAATACATAGTGGAAGTGCGCCACCACAAAGTAGGTATCGTGGTACTGAAAATCGGCGGGTGCGATGGCTAACATCAGGCCTGAAAAGCCGCCAATGGTAAATAGCACTACAAACGCCAACGCAAAAAGCATAGGGGGCTCAAAACTAATCGACCCGCGGAATAGCGTTGTCACCCAGTTAAATACCTTCACCCCTGTTGGCACAGCAATCAACATGGTGGAGTACATAAAGAACAGTTCTGCCGTCAAAGGCAGGCCCACGATAAACATATGGTGCGCCCACACCAGAAATGACAGCAGCGCAATGGCTCCAGTGGCATAAACCATCGAGGCGTAGCCAAATAAGGGCTTACGAGCAAACGTAGGGATAATCGCCGACACGATGCCAAATGCTGGCAGGATCATGATGTAGACTTCTGGGTGGCCAAAAAACCAGAACAGATGCTGGAATAAGACAGGATCTCCTCCGCCCGCTGCATCAAAGAAGCTAGTCCCAAAGTTAATGTCCATTAACATCATGGTAATGACGCCCGCTAACACCGGCATAACGGCGATAAGTAGAAATGCCGTAATCAGCCATGTCCAAACGAATAGCGGCATATCCATCATGCGCATGCCAGGCGCACGCATATTCAGGATGGTCGCGATGATATTAATCGCCCCCAAAATAGAGCTAATGCCTGCCATATGCAGTGCTAAAATAAAAAAAGTCGTTGAAGCTGGCGCATACGTTGTTGATAACGGAGCGTAAAATGTCCAGCCAAAGTTGGGGCCGCCCCCAGGCATAAAAAGAGTAGACAGCAGCAGGGTAAAAGCGACCGGAAGTAGCCAAAAACTGAAGTTATTTAGCCGCGGCAAGGCCATGTCAGGGGCTCCAATTTGCAGCGGAATCATCCAGTTAGCTAGGCCTGTAAACGCTGGCATAACGGCTGCGAACACCATAATTAGGCCATGCATGGTGGTCATCTGGTTAAAGAACTCGGGCTCTACCAACTGCAAACCAGGCTGAAATAGCTCAGCCCTAACCACGAGCGCAAAAATGCCGCCGACAAAAAACATCGTGAGCGAGAAAATCAGATATAGCGAGCCAATCTCTTTATGATTGGTGGTCAGCAGCCAACGCATCAAGCCTTTGGGTTGGGCTGCATGAGGGTAATGCGACTGGCCCTCCTGAGACTGGCCACCAGCCACGGCAGACGAACTATGCTGCAGTGAGTGTTGTGGAGGTAGTTTGGGCGCCATATGTCTCTCCGCATGCTTGTCGTTTTAGTAGAAGAAGTTGGTCAACACCTACTGGGCAATACGCTCGGCCACCGTAGCTGGCTGAACGGTATCACCAGTCTCATTCCCCCAAGCGTTGCGCGTATAGGTCACAACAGCCGCTATCTCTACCGGATTCAGCGTATTGCGGAAAGCAGGCATGGCGGCTCCAGAAACACCGTTAATCACGCGATCCAAATGCCAGTCGAGTTCATTAATAAGCTGTTCATTTCCGGCGAGCGCTGGAAAGGCTGGCGGTGCGCCCTGCCCTTCGCCTTGATGACAGGAAGAGCAAATAGATTGATACACCTCTTCACCGCGAGCCATTAGCTCCTCTATAGCCCATTCGCGATCAACACCCATTGCCTCTTGCTCAGCAGCCTCTTTGCGCTCTTCAAGCCATGTTTCAAACTCCGCTTCTTCCATGGCATGCACCACAATGGGCATAAAGCCATGATTCACACCACACAGCTCGGCACACTGGCCACGATAGATACCAGGCTCGTTAATTTGCACCCAATTTTCATTAATAAAGCCAGGAATGGTGTCTTGTTTAACAGCAAGCTCTGGAACCCACCAGGAGTGAATCACGTCGTCTGATGTCATCAGAAAGCGTACTTTGCGATTAATAGGCAGCACGAGAGGCTCGTCAACATCAAGCAAATAGTGCTCGTCTCGATCGGATTCGCCTCGAATCTGTTCGCGTGTGGTGCTTAAGTTCGAGGTATAGGCAATGTCCTCTCCTAGGTATTCGTAACGCCAGCGCCACTGCTGCCCCGTGATCATAATGTCTAGATCCGCTTCAGAGGCGTCATACATATTTTTAAGCGTGGCCGTCGCAGGTACCGCCATACCTACCAAGATCAAAATGGGAATGGCCGTCCACAGCACTTCAACGGAGGTATGTTCATGGAAGCGGGCAGCTTTGGCTCCTTTAGAGTGGCGATAGCGAAACAAGGAGTAAAACATGACACCAAAGACGATCACCCCAATCACTACACACACCCAAAATATGGTCATGTGTAGGCCAAAAATATTGCGGCTGGTATCAGTGACCCCCACCGGCATATTCCAACTGCTAGCGTGGGCTTGAGAGAGACTTGCGACACTGGTAATGGTGAGAAGCCATTGCCACGGTAAGCGCATAGAAACCTCCTTTATTCTTGTTGTTCTCGCCAACCCTTTTATTAGGTCAGGGTTAAGTGATATCGATCAGTATAGAAAACATGTGGCATTCGTCACGAACTACTATCGTGATGCCTCTCAACGCTTCATCCCGCTGCATAAATCGCAATACCTGCTAAGAGCAGCACAAACATCATCGTCACTACCACCGCCGTGATAATGAAGGCGACTGGCTTGCCGTTTGAAAAATCCTGCTGACGCTGGCGGTCATTCTGAACACCTAGTAGTGCTGCTAATACTGACTTAACCACTGACCACATAGAGCCTCCCTCAAGGTTGAGGTATTGCATACTCAATTTGGCAACTGCCCTGAAGCACTCAGCTATAGTTGAGGATAGGCAATTTTATGAATCGTGCTGCCTGAAAAGCAGCTTGATCAAAAAAAGAGTTTGCTAACGAGCACTATCAGGCATTGGCAAAAACGCTAGCCGATGCCCATGCTGACCGCATAGCTGGCATGACGCAGCTATCGAACGACTTTCGACGCTGCCTTTGGGAGGAAATTTAGCGACTCGTAAATAAGCTTGCGGCTTGTAGTCCGGCAATTCACACTATGCATCACCAAGTTAAAACCAAAATGGCCTGTCAAGGGAGCCGTGTATGCCCAAGCATCGTGGAGTCGTTCTTCGCCACCTGTGTTTCGCCTTATTGCCGCTTTTGCCACTCGCGGGCTGCACCACTTATACGTGGCCAGATGGCTCCCAAGAGACCGTACTGGGCGTAGTACCTGAAGATGAAAACCGCCGCTATGAAGAGCCCCAAGCCGACGGTGTACGCTACCGCAAGCCCGGTGAAATTCCAGAAGAAACGCCGCGTGAAGACGCTCCGAGCAACTAAGAAAGGCAAGCCTTTCAACGCTGGCGGCGCTTTGTATATGCTGTGGCTTGAGCGGTAAGAGGATCTTCTGGCCAAGGGTGCTTTGGGTATCGCCCGCGCATTTCTTTGCGTACTTCTGAGTAGCCGTTCAACCAAAAGCTTCGCAAATCTTGAGTCACCTGCAGTGGCCGCCGTGCAGGGGAAAGCAAGTGAAGTGTCACTGGTACACGCCCATCCACTACGGTGGGCGTTGCCTGCCAGCCAAAGGCTTCCTGAAGCTTCAACGCCAGCACCGGTGGCCTGCCTTCCCGGCAGGGTGTGTAATCCACTTTAACGGCATTGCCACTAGGCGCTTCTATCAAACTGGGCACTAAGCGCTCTAGCTGAGTCTGCTGCTTCCAATCAAGCGTGTTCATTAAGTACGTGTGAAACGGCAGTTTTTGCAACTGCGTTAAGCGCGTCAGACCCGCCATATAGGGGGCCAGCCATGTCTCGAGACTGCCTAACAACGCAGAGTCGGACCAATCGTTCCACTGTTCAGGATAAGCGCCAAAGAGCAGCGCCATTCTCCCCTGCAGTTGAACCACCTGTGTGTTAAACAGCATGTTGGGACGCTGTTTTAACGCTGCCATTAGCGCTTTTTCTACCGCGTCGGCAGGCAACCGACGCAGTGGGCGTGTTGCTAACACAAGCTCGCTGTGCCGCTGAACGGCTTCACCAACCAGCTTACCCTGCTCTTCTGACCAGACAATGCGCTCTTCCCACTGCTGGGTCTCGGGGTAAAAGTTAGTCAGCGTGGCTAACGTGATAGGCTCTGCTAAATAGATGCCTGCCTCGCTGTTAGCGCTCTCTACACTCACTGCCACTAAAAAAGGCTCTTGAGCCAGTGGATGGTGAGCAGGTAGCGTAGCGGTTTTACCGTTAGCCAGTTTAAAACGACCCGGTGTCATCAGCTGAGCGATGCGATCCGGGTATGCTAGGCAAAGCAGCGCACCAAGCTGCTCCAAGGAGCTGTGCCGCGCCACAGGCGAACGCATCAGGCTCGACAATCGCTTTACTTCATGTCGCCACTGAGGATAAGCCGCAGGCTGGTTAACCCTTTGAGCTAAGGCGTCGCGCAGCGTGCCATTGATGCGCTCCCTGCCTTCCATTAAAGCCGCTAAGGCACAGGCAAGTGGCACCGCTTCAAATGATGCCGCTTGAATGAGCATGGTAGCTAAACGCGGTTCGAGGGGCAGTTGAGCGCTCTGTTTACCCAGCGGGGTCAACATACCGGCACTATCTACTAAGCGAAGCTGCTGCAACAGCGCTTGGGCACTTTTCCATGCTCCTTCAGGTGGCTGTGTCACCCATGAAAGCTCACTCGGCGAGTGCACACCCCATAGCGCTAGCTCTAGCGCTAATTTAGATAAATCAGCCTGCAACATCTCAGGCTCACCATAAGCGACCAGCGGCTGCTCAGCTGACCATAAACGGTAACAAACGCCTGGCTGCTGCCTACCCGCTCGGCCACGTCGCTGGTCAGCACTCGCTCTATTCACCCGCCGGGTCATGAGACGCGTAAGCCCAGTGCGAGGGTTAAATAGCGGCACTCGTTCTAAGCCAGCATCAATCACGCTATTGACGCCATCGACGGTAACGCTGGATTCCGCAATGGCGGTTGAAACGATGACACGTTGCCGTGTTGTAAGAGGCCGCAATGCCGCTTGCTGGGCGTCGAGCGGCATGCTTCCATGAAGCGCACGAATCTCAACATCCATACTGCTACTTTCTAGAGCCTGCACAAGCTGGGAAATTTCTGCGATACCGGGCAGTATTACCAGCACATCTCGGCTACCCTCTCGCTTCAGTGCCTCCTTGGTGACTCGCAAGGCAGCCCTATCTAATGATTCATGAGCCTCCACAGGACAGTAGCGCGTTTCCACTGAAAATTCGCGGCCACTACTCTCAATAACGGGGGTGTCACTACCTAACACACCTTTTAAAGCAGCGACATCCAATGTGGCAGACATCACCATTAGCCGAAGATCATCACGGATGCTCTCTTGTACATCCAGTGCTAACGCAAGTCCTAGGTCTGCTTCAATGCTTCGCTCATGAAACTCATCGAAAATAATGCCCGCCACCCCTTCCAATAAAGGATCGTCTTGCAGTATGCGGGTAAGCACGCCTTGGGTGACCACTTCCAGCCGGGTATTGGGGCCTACATTGCTATCGCCCCGCATCCGGTAACCCACCGTTTCACCTATCTGTTCGTTGAGCTGTGACGCCATAAAGGTGGCTGCCAAGCGAGCGGCGACACGACGCGGCTCTACCAGTAAGAGACGCTGACCTTGCGCCCAGGCGCTGGAGAGTAACATTAGCGGGACACGGGTTGTTTTACCGGCACCTGGTTGAGCCACCAGAATAAGCCGAGTGTGTTCGGCTAGCATGGTTTGAATGGAGCTTAGATGTTGTTCAATGGGAAGCGATATGGTCATGAATCAGTGCGAGGTTGCATTTGAGGAAGTAATACCGCATCCCTTCAGGATAACGTGCTCAAGGAACTGACAAATGGAAGCCAAGTCAGCCTCACTCAGCGCTTCTTCCCCAAGAATGCCGGTCACTTGAGCGCTATATTCCGTGTAGTGCTGAGTGGCCGACCAAATTAGAAAGATCAGCCAACGTGGATCAACATCGTCCATTTTACCCAGCTGGGCCCACTGACGAATAATCACTGCGCGGGAGGCTACCCACTCCTTTAGTTCGCCGGCGAGATACTCTTTTAAGAAAGGTGCCCCCGCCAATATCTCTGCGGCAAACAGTTTGGACCCCTCAGGGTAACGCTGCCCAAGCATCATTTTGGTGCGAATAAAATCACTGAGTACCTGCCCTGGGTCGCTATCCTCAGTAATATCCTCTAGTACCGCATTCCAGCGATTCATCATCCGATTTAGCAGTCGCACATACAGCGCCTGCTTGCTCCCCATATAATAAAGAATATTGGCTTTTGGCAGCTTAGCTTGGTCTGCAATCGCCTGCAGGCTAGCACCACGATAACCATGTTGTGAAAACACCTGCTCTGCAGCGCTTAATATGGTTTGTTCAATACGGTCCCTGCTGGCATTTTCTTGGTTCGCGGTATCAGCCGTCATTCAGTAAGCTCCTTTAATAAACCTTGCAGTGTAATCGCGAGAAATGTCTACCAAGCGTGCGTGTCGCATCACTGTGCATTTCGCAGTGCGATGCTCACTAATAGTGCATGTCACATCTCATATAACAAAGTCTTGCAAGATTTGCATTTTTGTCCCAAGCTCAACGTTGTTGACCGATCGGTCAAAACAATCATAATGGAGTTTGGCATGGCAACAATTGAGTTTTTGCTCAATGGCACCCCGACCCAGTGTCATGTGCCCTCTGACACAAGCATTCTAACGCTGCTACGCGACTATTTGGGGATGACCGGCACGAAAGAGGGCTGTGCATCGGGTGACTGCGGCGCATGTACCGTCGCCATTAAAAGCGATACAGCGCCTCATTTTGTAAGCCTGAATGCGTGTATTACACCCGCTCACCAGTTACATGGCCAGCACTTGCTAACCGTAGAGGGCTTGGCCACTGACGAAGAACTTCACCCGGCACAGCGTGCCATGGTGGAGTGCCATGGCAGCCAGTGCGGCTTCTGCACGCCCGGCATCGTAATGTCGCTATTTACGCTACATTCACAACAGCAACAGCGGCCAGCCCCCCTTACGCCAGAGCGGCTTGAAGCAGCACTGGGCGGCAACTTGTGCCGTTGTACCGGATATCGGCCTATTCGTGACGCAGCGCTAAGCATGCAGGAGTCTTCTTGGAAAGCACCGCAATGGGTTGATGCCAGCCAACCCGCTCATACTCCACTTACCGCTCCTCAATCTGCGGAAGCCAACACGGACCTTTTTGCTCAGCCCACGACACTGAGTCAACTAACTGAACTACGCCGACACTATCCATCTGCACGCCTTGTTGCCGGTGCCACCGATCTGTGGCTGGAAAATACGCAGCGCCTGGCGTTGCTTAATCAACTTATTGATGTCACGCGGGTTGATGAGCTGCGCCATATTGAAGAAGCCATCTTTGATGAGCAGCCAGGCTGGTGGGTAGGCGCAGGCGTCACCTATTCACAGCTCGAACCACTGCTAGAAACCCACTATCCCACCTTTGCTCATCTACTTCACCGGCTCGGCTCACAGCAGGTACGTAACCGCGGCACACTGGGTGGCAATATTGCCAACGCATCGCCTATTGGTGACACCCCGCCCGTACTGCTGGCGCTCAACGCCTGGGTAGAACTGGCTAACCAGGATGGCAGTCGCACGCTGCCGCTGAGCGACTTCTTCCTGGATTATAAAAAAACGGCGCTGGCAGCGGATGAAGTCGTGAGTCGAATATTTATTCCACAATTGGCAGACGACGCCGTCCTGAAAGTATGGAAACTCTCCAAACGGCGTGAAGACGACATCTCTGCCGTACTAGGAGCCTTCCATTATCGTATCGACGATGGCGTTATGCAGGATGTTCGTATCGCCTTTGGCGGCATGGCGGCCATCCCTAAGCGAGCACTACAAACAGAGGCAGCGTTAACAGGGCAGCCTATCACGAAAGAGAGCTTTCAAGCGGCACAGCGGGCGCTATCGGAAGAGTTTCATCCCATGAGCGATGTGCGCGGCACACAACACTATCGTCATCAGGTGGCAACCAACCTGCTCGAACGCCTTTATCTATCGCTCTCAGTACCTAATCAAGAGGTGATGCTCCATGCGTACGCTCACTAAGCTTGATGGCGACAGCAGCCGCGCTCGCCGCGAGCTGCATGACCATATCCAAGGTTCTGGTCCACTGGCTCGCCATACGGTAGATAGCCACGGGCAACGGCAAGCCGGTGCTTCCAGCTTCCATGAAAGCGCAGAGAAACATGTCACCGGTAAAGCAACCTATATTGATGACATTAAAACACCCCAAGATGCCCTGTACGTGGCGCTCGGCCTTTCACCTGTCGCTCACGGCACGCTAACGAAACTGGAACTTGATGCTGTAAGACAGGCGCCTGGCGTTGTCGACGTGATCACTCTCCATGATGTACCAGGACACACAGATATTGGGCCGGTGTTCCCCGGCGACCCTATTTTTGTCGACCAGGAGATCAGTTACGCGGGACAATGCCTATTTGCGGTGGCTGCCACCTCTTTACAGGCAGCTCGCCAAGCCGTGAAGCTGGCCACACTGCATATCGACGAACAGCCGGCTAGCCTAGATCCTGTGGCCGCTGCTGGACGTCAAGAGGTTGTGCGCCCAACCCACGTGCAGGAGCGGGGCGACTGGCAAACTACCTTACAGCAAGCCGAACAAACTATAGAAGGCGAGCTATTTATCGGTGGGCAGGAGCACTTCTATCTCGAGAGCCAAGCGTGCATTGTGGTGCCTACGGAGGATGAAGGGGTGATGGTTCATACCTCTAACCAGCACCCCAGTGAGACCCAAAAATTGGTGGCGGAAGTGCTCGGTATTCCTTTTCATGCGGTCACTGTAGAAGTGCGCCGTATGGGCGGCGGCTTTGGCGGTAAAGAGACACAAGCATCGCCCTGGGCCTGCATTGCCGCCATTATTGCTCGGCGTACCGGTAAAGCCACGCGACTTCGCCTGCCACGCAGTGAAGATATGCGTGCCACTGGAAAACGCCATCCTTTCCATAACCGCTATCAATTAGCGATTGATGCCCAAGGCGTTATCAAAGGCGGCGATATTACCGTTATTGGTGACTGCGGCTATTCACCAGATCTCTCTGATGCCATCGTTGACCGCGCGATGTTCCACGCGGATAACGCTTACTCATTGGGAGATGCCCGCGTCACCGGCCACCGCGCTAAAACCCATACGGCGTCAAATACCGCCTTTCGTGGTTTTGGTGGCCCTCAGGGCATGATGATCATTGAAGCGGCGATGGATGATATTGCCCGCCGCGTTGGTGAAGATCCTTTAACGATTCGTAAGCGCAACTTTTACCGGGAGGGGCGAGATACCACCCACTATGGTCAGCAGGTTGACCAAAAGCAGCTTCTGCACACGCTGGTTGACACCCTGGAAACGAGCAGCGACTACTGGGCACGCCGACAACACATTCGGGACTACAACGCGGCAAGCCCTGTTATTAAAAAAGGGCTCGCACTGACTCCTGTCAAGTTCGGTATCTCTTTCACCGCCCAGCATCTTAATCAAGCAGGGGCACTGCTGCATGTCTATACCGATGGCAGCATCATGATTAACCACGGCGGCACAGAAATGGGCCAGGGGCTGCACACAAAAATCTGCCAAGTGGTTGCCCGAGAGCTTGGACTAGATCTGGATAGCGTGCGGATCAGCGCTACCCGCACAGATAAGGTGCCTAATACCTCACCCACCGCCGCATCCAGCGGTGCTGACCTAAACGGTATGGCAGCACGAGACGCCGCAAGCAAGCTTCGGGAGCGGTTGTTTGAGTTTGCAGCGGGGCATTTTGAGGGCGGGTTAGATAGAGAAGGCATGAGGCTAGAGCATGGCATGCTCATCGCTGGCATTGGCGAAAGTGAGCGTCGAATTCCTTGGGGCGAACTCGTTCAAACCGCCTATTTGAACCGTGTCTCTCTTTCTGAGAAAGGCTTTTATGCCACGCCGTTAATCCATTACAACCGGGCTACAGGCCAAGGCCGCCCTTTTTATTATTACGCTTTCGGCGCGGCAGTGGCTGAAGTGAGTGTAGATACACTCAGCGGGGAGTATTTGGTTGACCGTGTTGACGTACTACACGATGTAGGCAACTCACTGAACCCTGCTATTGATATTGGCCAAGTAGAGGGTGGGTTTATTCAAGGCATGGGCTGGCTGACCAGCGAAGAGCTGAAGTGGAACGCCAAGGGAGTGCTCGTCAGCGATGGGCCAGCCACTTATAAAATCCCTACCTATGGCGACTTACCGAAAGTATTCAATGTCGATCTGTTGGAGGGGCACCCAAACTCTATGGCAAGTCTTTACCGTTCCAAAGCGGTGGGAGAACCGCCCTTTATGTTAGGTATGTGCGTGTGGTCTGCACTTCGGGATGCACTAGCAAGCCTAGCGGATTATCGCGTCTCTCCTCACCTGGACACGCCAGCTACACCTGAAAGAGTCATGCTGACAGCCAATGCCATTAGGAATAAAGCGTTATGACGCAAGCGCCCGAAGCATGGCACGCTGCGCTGAACCGCCTGCAGCTCAGCGGTACTCCTCACGTGCTGGCAACTCAGGTGACCAGCGCGGGCTCGACTCCTCGTGAGCCGGGCGCGCGAATGGTGATCACCGCTGATACTATTTTCGATACGCTGGGAGGAGGAACATTTGAGTGGCAAACCATCAGCGCCGCCCGAGACTTCTTGCAACAAGGCAGCGCTGGCTTTCATTTAGAGACTTTCTCGCTGGGTGGACGCAGCGGCCAGTGCTGCGGCGGCTTTGTTAACGTACTACTGGAAGTATTTCCCGGCGTTTCCAGTCACATTGCGCTCTTTGGGGCCGGTCACGTGGGTTGCGAGATCGTTAAACTCAGCGCTCCTTTGCCCTGGCACCTTGATTGGTACGATAGCCGTACAGATATATTTGACGAACAAGATGACCAGCAGCCTCGCCTTAGCTGTCACACACTAACAAGCCCCCAAGAGAGCGTTTTAGCACTTCCACCACATTGCCATGTCCTGGTACTCACTCATAACCATGACGAGGACTACGCACTGATAGCGGCGCTACTTAGACGCGCTGACATAGCCTCTATCGGGCTGATTGGTTCTGATAGCAAATGGACTAGCTTTCAAAGTCGTTTGAAACGCGATGGTTATAAGCCAGAAGAAATACAGCGTGTGCGCTGCCCTATTGGCGCTGTTCATGGCACCAAACTCAGTAATAAAACGCCCTACGCGATTGCTATGACAGTGGTCACTGAGCTTTTATGGCTTACTGATAAACCCACTGCCCACCAAACCCGAGGGCTTGAGCCTGACGCACTGCGCTCTCTATTTCACGATACTGCGACAAACCCGAGTTAATATGACTTCTACTGATACGTTTATCCGTGCGGAGCTAGTTAGCTTTGCCCGCGACCCAGGCGACGGCAACTTGCCTCAACCGGGCAGTCTTGAGCACTACGGCGACGGTCTTTTATGGCTTAAAGAGGGCCATATCCAAGCGATTGGGCACTATGCCGACCTCATTAACCAGCTACCACCAAATAGCCAAGTGCTCGATTATCGCGGCAGACTGATTATGCCTGGGTTTATTGATACCCATGTGCACTACGTTCAGCTTGATATCATGGCCTCCTACGGGCGTCAACTGCTGGACTGGTTGAATGACTATACCTTTCCTGAGGAGTGTCAGTTTGCCAGCCACGCCCATGCAGAGGCACTTTCTAACGCCTTTCTAGACGAAATGCTCCGTGCAGGCACAACGACAGCCCAAGTGTTCGGCTCGAGTCACCCAGGCTCGGTAGATGCCTTCTTCACGGCTTGCCAAAAACGCCAGCTGCGTATGCTGGTAGGAAAAGTCTTGATGGATCGCAACGCGCCTGATGCGCTGATAGATGGCACTACGGGAATCTCCGATACAGAGCGTTTGATTGAAGACTGGCACGGCAAACAGCGTCTTGGTTACAGCGTCACGCCACGGTTTGCGCCGACATCTACCAAGACACAGATGGATGCTGCTGGTGCCCTGCTTCGCAATGACCCTACTCTGTGGTTACAAACTCACTTGGCTGAAAACAGCGGAGAGTTAGACTGGGTCGCCGAACTCTTCCCAGGCAGCAGGGACTACCTCTCTGTTTATGAAGAAGCTGGCCTAGTAGGACCACGCAGTACTTTTGCCCATGGCATCCACCTTGATAACGGAATGCGCAAGCGTTTGGCCGAGCGGGGCGCTAATATTGCCTTTTGCCCTAGCTCCAACCTTTTTCTTGGCAGCGGACTCTTTGATCGAGAAGCGGCGAAAGAGACTGGGATGGCATTTACCTATGCCAGTGACATTGGCGCAGGTACGGACCTATCAGGCTTTGGCACCTTGAAAAGTGCCTATCAGGTTGGCCAACTACGTGGGCAGCCGCTTACCGCTTGGCAAGGCTTCTACGGATTAACCCACGGTAATGCAAAGGCACTCTCGCTGAACAGTCAGGTTGGCCAGCTTGCCCCCTCCTATGAAGCAGATTTTGTGGTTATTGATCCTCATGCTACATCGCTCCTTGAGCGCCGCATCCAACACTGCAACACGCTTGGCGAGCGTTTATTTGCACTGATGATGCTTGCTGACGACCGTGCCATTTATGAAACCTGGGCGGGTGGCATTTGCCAACACCGCAGGGATTAACCTCAGCCATTGCTACACAGCCATAAAAGCCGCTCATAAAGAGCGGCTTTTATGGATTATTCCGCGTCTTAGCATGCCCACAGCAAAAAGCCCCGAGCACAGCGTGCACGGGGCTTGGGTCATGGCGCGCTTATCGAGCGCACAACAAAAAACCCAGCCGTTTGGCTGGGTTTTTTGCGGTATAAGTGCCTGACGATGACCTACTCTCGCATGGGGAGACCCCACACTACCATCGGCGCTAAGCGGTTTCACTGCTGAGTTCGGCATGGGATCAGGTGGTTCACGCTCGCTATGGTCGTCAGGCGTAACGGGTAATGCATATCATGCTGAGTACGTCGTTGACGTGTTGTGTGATCGTCTCTTGTCAGCAAGCGTCTTGGCTTGCTTCTGCGTATCCGGTTTTCGTTATCACTGCGACCAGACCCCTTGGGTGTTATAGGGTCAAGCCTCACGGGCCATTAGTACACGTTAGCTCAACGCCTTGCAGCGCTTCCACACCGTGCCTATCAACCAGCTGGTCTCGCTGGGCCCTTTAGGAGACTCGAGGTCTCAGGGATGTCTCATCTTGAAGGGGGCTTCCCGCTTAGATGCTTTCAGCGGTTATCCCGTCCGACCATAGCTACCCGGCAATGCCACTGGCGTGACAACCGGAACACCAGAGGGTCGTCCACTCCGGTCCTCTCGTACTAGGAGCAGCTCTTCTCAAACATCCAACGCCCACGGCAGATAGGGACCGAACTGTCTCACGACGTTCTAAACCCAGCTCGCGTACCACTTTAAATGGCGAACAGCCATACCCTTGGGACCGACTTCAGCCCCAGGATGTGATGAGCCGACATCGAGGTGCCAAACACCGCCGTCGATGTGAACTCTTGGGCGGTATCAGCCTGTTATCCCCGGAGTACCTTTTATCCGTTGAGCGATGGCCCTTCCATACAGAACCACCGGATCACTAGAACCTGCTTTCGCACCTGCTCGACGTGTCTGTCTCGCAGTCAAGCACCCTTATGCTCTTGCACTCATTGCACGATGTCCGACCGTGCTGAGGGTACCTTCGTGCTCCTCCGTTACTCTTTGGGAGGAGACCGCCCCAGTCAAACTACCCACCACACACTGTCCTCGATCCGGATCACGGACCTGAGTGAGAACGCCAATGATGCCAGGCTGGTATTTCAAGGTTGGCTCCACCCGAACTGGCGTCCGGGTTTCTAAGCCTCCCAGCTATCCTACACAGGCAACATCAGCGTCCAGTGTGAAGCTATAGTAAAGGTTCACGGGGTCTTTCCGTCTAGCCGCGGGTACACCGCATCTTCACGGCGATTTCAATTTCACTGAGTCTCGGGTGGAGACAGCGTGGCCATCATTACGCCATTCGTGCAGGTCGGAACTTACCCGACAAGGAATTTCGCTACCTTAGGACCGTTATAGTTACGGCCGCCGTTTACCGGGGCTTCGATCAAGAGCTTCGGACGAATCCTAACACCATCACTTAACCTTCCGGCACCGGGCAGGCGTCACACCCTATACGTCCGCTTGCGCGTTAGCAGAGTGCTGTGTTTTTACTAAACAGTTGCAGCCACCTGGTATCTTCGACCGGTTCGGGCTGAAGGAGCAAGTCCTCTCACCCTACGCCGGCGTGCCTTCTCCCGAAGTTACGGCACCATTTTGCCTAGTTCCTTCACCCGAGTTCTCTCAAGCGCCTTGGGATTCTCACCCTGACCACCTGTGTCGGTTTGGGGTACGGTCGCACATGATCTGAAGCTTAGAGGCTTTTCCTGGAAGCGTGGCATCAATGACTTCCGGACCGTGGTCCGTTCGTTTCGTGTCTCGGCCTTGAAGGGTCCCGGATTTACCTAAGACCCAAGCCTACTCACTTTCACCAGGACAACCAACGCCTGGCTCACCTAGCCTTCTCCGTCCCCCCATCGCAATCATGTCCGGTACGGGAATATTGACCCGTTTCCCATCGACTACGCCTTTCGGCCTCGCCTTAGGGGCCGACTCACTCTGCTCCGATTAGCGTCGAACAGAAACCCTTGGTCTTCCGGCGAGGGAGTTTTTCACTCCCTTTATCGTTACTCATGTCAGCATTCGCACTCGTGATACCTCCAGCATGCTTCTCAACACACCTTCATCGGCTTACACGACGCTCCTCTACCGCTCATCCAGAGGATGAACCCGTAGCTTCGGTACCTGGTTTAGCCCCGTTACATCTTCCGCGCAGGCCGACTCGACTAGTGAGCTATTACGCTTTCTTTAAAGGATGGCTGCTTCTAAGCCAACCTCCTAGCTGTCTGAGCCTTCCCACATCGTTTCCCACTTAACCAGGATTTGGGGACCTTAGCTGACGGTCTGGGTTGTTTCCCTTTTCACGACGGACGTTAGCACCCGCCGTGTGTCTCCCACGCTGGCACTCACCGGTATTCGGAGTTTGCCTCGGGTTGGTAAGTCGGGATGACCCCCTAGCCGAAACAGTGCTCTACCCCCGGCGGTGATACGTGAGGCGCTACCTAAATAGCTTTCGAGGAGAACCAGCTATCTCCGAGCTTGATTAGCCTTTCACTCCGATCCACAAGTCATCCAAATCTTTTTCAACAGATCCTGGTTCGGGCCTCCAGTTGATGTTACTCAACCTTCACCCTGCTCATGGATAGATCGCTCGGTTTCGGGTCTATATCCAGCGACTGTGTCGCCCAGTTAAGACTCGGTTTCCCTACGGCTCCCCTATACGGTTAACCTCGCCACTGAATATAAGTCGCTGACCCATTATACAAAAGGTACGCAGTCACAGAACAAGTCTGCTCCTACTGCTTGTACGCACACGGTTTCAGGATCTATTTCACTCCCCTCTCCGGGGTTCTTTTCGCCTTTCCCTCACGGTACTGGTTCACTATCGGTCAGCCAGGAGTATTTAGCCTTGGAGGATGGTCCCCCCGTCTTCAGTCAAGGTTTCTCGTGCCCCGACCTACTCGATTTCAC